>Ga0210386_10000216_pt1 | contig 51514 bp, 53 predicted proteins | sample IncBWH32OmetaG_FD_160091 | JGI IMG/M metagenome (GOLD analysis project Ga0210386, IMG submission 160091) | Forest soil microbial communities from Barre Woods Harvard Forest LTER site, Petersham, Massachusetts, United States - Inc-BW-H-32-O ...
TCCCGCTCTCGCAGTTGAAGGCCGCCGGCGTGGATCAATCAACGAAACAAGCTATCCAAGACTGGCATTACTGGATCGAACAAGGGTACTGTTTCTGAACTACGCACGCCTGCCAAAAACTCACGATGCTTCTGGGGCTGCGAGTGCTCCTGGGGATTGGTGAAAGCGCGGGTTTTCCCGCCAGTTCGAAATCACTAGCGCAGCACCTACGCCTGGGCGTCTCGGAAACGCCAACGCGATCGTATCCGCGGGCATATATCTAGGGCCAACTGTCGGTACGTTTCTTGGCGGAATGTTCATTGCACATCTCGGCTGGCGTCCTCTATTCATCGTATTCGGCGCGATCTCAATTCTGTGGCTGATTCCGTGGGCGATGAGCACGCGTGCCGTTTCCACGAAGGCACAGGGCGACTTCAAAATAGCTGAGCCGCCGTTTCGCGAGATTCTGTCGAAGCGGGAACTTTGGGGCGCCAGCATAGGCCATTTTTGTACTAACTATCCTTTCTATCTGATACTTTCCTGGCTGCCTCTATACCTCGTTAAGTCCCATGGCTATTCGATCACCGAGATGGCCGATTGGGTGGCGTAGTCTATGGGCTTTCGACCGTGTTCTGCCTGGGCAACGGATGGATCGCCGACCATTGGATTTCAGCTGGCTCTAGTTTGAGTCGCGTGCGAATGACGATGATTTGCTTGTGCCAATTCATCTGGCTGGTATGCATGATGGCCTGCGGGTTTGGCAATTCAAGCTTCGCGATTGCGGGACTTCTAATTTCTTCCGCGGCCATTGGACTTGCCGTCCCCAACCTCTATGCCATTGCCCAGACCATGGCGGGGCCACGGCAGCGGGGAAGTGGGTCGGCATACAGAATGCGATTGGCAACATTTCGGGGATCGTGGCTCCGGTTATCACTGGCGTGATCATTGACTGGACCGGTAAGTTCAGTTTTGCATTCCTTGCGGCAGGCCTGGTTGCGCTGGTCGGTGCCTGTTCATGGATTTTCCTGGTGCGTCGCGTTGAACCGATCGTCTGGTCTGCTGCTCAGTCGAAATCACTCGTTCCATCCTGATAGCCGTGAGCTGGGCACACCTCTCACCGGCTCGAAAATACAAACTGGTTCCCGTCAGGATCTTTGAATATTCCCATCGTTCCCCACGATTCCTTCCTTGGCTCGGCCGCCAGCTCCACGCCTTTCGCCTGCATCGCCTTTGCCGTGGCGAAAACGTCGTCACACCAGAACGTCATCGGCTGAAAGCCGCCGATGCGATTCTCATGTCCCTGCGGCGTGAATAGTGCGATGTTTGTATCCGACCCCGGAATGAGCAGCTCAATCCAGCGCTGGCCCTCCCCGAACGGCTGGTCGGTTGCAATCTTGAAACCCATCTTTTCCGTATAGAACTTCAGCGAGACATCCTGATTACTGACCGGGATGCTGACTATCTTGACGCCGCGAATCATGTGGAACCTCCATTCCTGACTTCACCGAACATAGCCCGCAACTCCCAACGACGCAATCAGGTAGTAGTTGCTATACTTTTGAGAGGTATAGCGTGTCTAGCCCCGATGCAGACTTTTGACGAATACGTCACGGATGTCCTCATGCGCGACCTCGTCGGCCACGACCGTCGGCCCGTCGCCTTCCTCGTGTATGTCTGGATTGCAGCCGAGCAGCAGCGCCGCGGCCACGCCGTCCAGATCAGCTATCAGGACCTCGCCGAGTCGATCGGCGTCTCGAAGAGTTCCGCGCAGGCATCCGTCGGATGGCTCGTGCAGCGGAAGCTCCTCGCCGTCAGCAGAACCTCCGTCACCGCCACGCCAAATTACACCGCCCTGACTCCATGGAATCCCACCCGAAAACCTGAGCGCAAATCCGGGCGCTAGCCCCCTGTGGTGGAAGGCTGAGACGGTTCCTCCGATTTGTGTATTTGTGGGTTCACTTATTCGATTCGGCGCCGGCTCGCGCGATGATCTCCTCGATCACGACCGCCTTGGCGTCGGCATAATTCTGGACGTATTTCCACTCCTTCAGTGCCAACGCGAGCTTGGTGCGGGCGTACAGTTCGCGATCGGCGGCATTGCTGCGCAGCCAATCCCTGAACATCAGGATGCGGTCGATTTCCGGACAGCCGGATGAAAACACGTGCAGATTGAAGTCCGTGTCCGGCCGCTTGAACATGCGGTGCGCGTACCAGTCGGGCTCTCGGATCCGGAGCACATAGCCAGCCGCCTCCAGAGCCGGCGCGTACGCATCTTCCTCCGTCGAGTCAGCGACTACCAGCAGTAGGTCGATGGTCGGTTTTGCGGGGAACCCTGGTACGGACGTTGAGCACGGACCGAATTCTGTTGGCCTCACGCGCATACAGCTCCGGCCAGTGGGGATCGTAGTCCACAATCAGAATTCCGCTGGACAATGGCTTCAGCTCACCGATCGTGTAAGTTCGGATCTCTTCCTCGAAGCGCGGTGTGAGGTTATCGAGTGACTGTGCTTCTTTTGACATGGCGGCCGGTCTCATTCTACGAACAACTCCCTAGAACGAGCGACGTCTCTAGTAGCCGCGTCTCATTTCGCGCCATTCTCCTGTTTGTGCAGCTCAGTCTCAAACGCCTGCTCCCGATCCGCCACATAGGCCTTGTATCCGGCAGGATCGATAAACGGATTCTCGCCGCCACTCTTCAGCCGAGGATATTTCGCAAGCATGTCGTAGTAGCCACCGTGCGCTCCCAGAAACACGTCGCAAGGCAGCGCCTTCAGCACGCGAAACGTCTGCTCATAGTCCTGCGCAATTTGCGGATACTCTTTGTTGTTCACCAGCTTGTATCCGGGATTCACATTTGGGCTGCCGACAATCACCACATCGAAGACCTTGCCTTTGTCCTTCACCTTCAGCGTCCACGTCGTGCAGCCCTTCGTATGCCCCGGCGTCTTGTGCGCCACCAGAACCACGCCGCCCAGCCGCACCTCGTCTCCATCGTGCAAAACGCGGTCCACCTTCGTTGGCGGAAACTGCATATCCGCAGATTTCCCGTACTGAAAGTCGCTCTTACCGCCATCCTCCACGACGGGCACATCCGCATCCATCACCATGTACTTCGCGTGCGTCAGTTGCTTGATGCGCGCGCTTCCCGCGCAATGGTCATAATGCGCATGGCTGATCAGCAGAATCTTCACATCGTTGAGCTTGAACCCAAGCTTCTCCACGCTCTTTTGAATGAGCGCCGGAGAACTCACCAGGCTGCTGTTGATCAGGATGTGCCCCTGCGGCGTGGTGATCAGGTACGACGCGAGATCCTTGCTGCCCACGTAGTACACGTTCCCGATCACGCGGTGCGGCGGAAAGGGCTGCGTCCAGTCAGCCGGGGTTTGTGCGCAAGCGCTGCCTGTCAGCACGAAGAGAAGAATTAGTAGGCGGGAAAGCATACGCAGGAGTATCTACCGAACTCAGCTATCATCGATCTCTTTTCATGTGGAAAACCGTTGCCGATCAAGATACCGGCTCTTACCGCCCGTCCGAGTTTCTTCCCTCCTGCCCCGGTTGCTGGGCGTTCTCCTCAAACACCCTGGCCCCGATAGGATGAAGCAGTGCGCGATGGGCTGTGTTGAGCAGTTCCGCGTCGCTCGTGTCCTCGCTCAGCTCCCAGATCATCACCCCGCCCAGCCGCTCATTGGCTGCGTAGCTGACTTTGTAGCGAACGGAAACAGCATCCTCGTAAGTCCAGAATGTTGTTCCGTCGAAAAGCCAGGGTGCCTGCGAGTGCTGGTCGCGATATGCCGAAAACCCGGCCTTCAGCGTGCGGATGTACCGGTAGGGCTCGTCCCCGTGCACGCCGCGCCCCGCCTGGAACAGACCGTTATTCGTGCGGTCCACGGCGGTCCAGCTGTAGCCATAGAACGGCATGCCCATCAGCAGCTTCGCGGCGGGTACACCTGCTGCCCGGTATTCGGCCATATTCTTCTCAATACTGTTGGAGTGGCGCGGGTCAGTGGAATTCGAGAAGAGAGGAGCAAGAAATCCGGTGGTGTGGCTCCACGGTCCCGTGTAGTCGTAATTCATCACGCCGACTTCATCGACCAGCGGAGCGATCGCCGCAAAATCGGTGTCCGGCCACATCCGCGGCGAGTGCCCCACCGCAATCGACAGCCGCAGCCCAGGCCGCACGGCGCGCATCTGCCGCCGAAACTCCTCCAGCAATGCCTGAAAATTCGCTGCATCTTCCGCCTTTGGATACTCCCAGTCGATATCGAAACCGTCGAAGATGCCCGCCTCCTGAATCCCCGCCGCAAAATGCCCGCGAAGAAAAGTGTCGACGCACGAAGCGACAAACGCCTTGCGATTTTCCGGGCGGGCATCCTCTGCGAAGCCCGCGGGGTTGCCCTCGAGTGAAATTAGGATCTTCAGGTGCGGATAGCGCTTCTTCAGCTCCTTAAGCTGATGAAGGTAGCCGCGAAACGGCGACGCCGGATCGTCTGGTTTGCCGCTCACACTGTTCGCAGCGGTATACGTGGTATTCAGATCGGCATTCGGATCGGCAACCGAGCATCTGCCATTGCTGACAAACCCCTGCGCGTAGTTGATTTGGTCCAGCAGCACCGCGCTCCCGTTATCCACCAGATGCTTTATGTAGTACGGCTGCTCGTAATATAAGCCCCACTGGCCAAAATACCCCACCAGCAGCGGATGCGGTTCTTGCGCATGTTCATGCAGGCGCCACGCAGGGGCGTGCGCAGGAGGTAAGAACAGAACAAGAGCGACAAGCACGGACAGAATCGTCCTCAACCGGCGGAACAAGGCAGAATGTCTCATTTCTATGAAAGACGTCTGAGACCCGAGGAACGGTTAAAAATTTAGAGTGGTTTAATGAATTTCAAGTAGGGCACGCCAGAGCGATTCTCGCTTGCCCTACGCTTCCTTATCTCCGACCGCTAGCAGCGTTTGAAAATGCGGAGCCTCCGCTTCCTTGTGCACCACCGAAATCTGAATCCCACGAAATCCCGCCTTCTCCATTGCCGCTTCCAGTTCCACTTCGCTGAAGCCCAGCCACTCATCGGCATACAGCTCGCGGGCCTCTTCAAAGCGATGCTTCGCCAGGTCGAGCACCGCGATGCGCCCGCCTGGCTTCAAAATCCGCCACGCCTCGGCCACGACCCGTTCCGGATGCAGCGCATGATGCAGCGATTGCGAGAAGAAGACGAGGTCGGCCGAACCGTCCTCGATTGGAACCTCTTCCATATCCCCCAGCCGGTAATCGACATTCTTCACGCCCTGCCGCTTCGCCTGCTGCCGCCCGAACTCCACCATCTTCGCCGATGTATCTACCGCGATCACCCGCTTCGCTCTCTGCGCCAGCAGCAGCGAAAACGCGCCCTCGCCCGCACCCAGATCGGCAATCACCATCGGAGGCATCAGCTTCAGCAGCGCTTCCGCCACGCTCTTCCACGACTTGCCCGGAACATAGTTTCGTCCAAAGCGCCCCGCCACGTCATCGAAGAATGCTCGCGTCTTGTCCTGTCGCTTCTTCAGCACGCGCTTCACGGCTGCCTGGTCGCGCTTCGCCTCGGCAATCTCCATCCGCGATTGCGTAAGCAATTCGGTCAGCACGCCCGCGCTATTCTCACGCATCAGCCGATACAGGCTGTTCTTTCCCGTCCGCCGATCTTCAACCAGCCCGGCCTGCTTCAGTTGCGACAGATGCGTCGAAATCGTGCTCTGGCCCATCGCCAGAATCTCCTGCAGCTCCGCGACCGACAGCTCCTCGTGCTCCAGCAGCAGCAGAATGCGCAGCCGGGTCGAGTCGGCAACCACGCGCAGAATTTTCACAATTGACGCCATAGCGATCTGAGGTATTATATCAATGTATCTCGATTTGACGATATGAGGATATAAACATGGCAACTGCAACTCTCGAAAACATCGCTACCGAATACAAGGTAGCCGACCTGTCTCTCGCCGACTGGGGCCGCAAAGAAATCTCCATCGCCGAACATGAGATGCCCGGCCTCATGTCGATTCGCCGCAAGTACGCTGCCGAGAAGCCTCTCGCCGGCGTGCGCGTCACCGGCTCGCTGCATATGACCATCCAGACCGCAGTGCTTATCGAGACCCTCGTCGATCTCGGAGCCGAAGTCCGCTGGGCAAGCTGTAATATCTTCTCCACGCAGGACCACGCCGCCGCCGCCATTGCCGCTGCCGGCGTTCCCGTCTTTGCCTGGAAGGGCGAAAGCCTCGAAGAATATTGGGACTGCACCTACCGCGCCCTCACCCATGTCGGTAACAAAGGCCCGGAGCTCGTCGTCGATGACGGCGGAGACGTCACCCTCCTCATCCACAAAGGCTACGAGCTCGAAGAAGGCGACAACTGGGTCAACACGCCTTCCGGCAATCACGAGGAGCAGGTCATCAAGGATCTTCTCAAGCGCGTCTATGCCGAAGATCCGCTGCACTGGCACAATGTCGCCAAAGCGTGGCGCGGCGTTTCCGAAGAGACGACCACCGGCGTTCACCGCCTCTACAAGATGAAGGAGCAGGGCAAGCTGCTTATCCCCGCCATCAACGTCAATGACTCGGTCACCAAGTCGAAGTTCGACAACCTTTACGGCTGCCGCGAATCTCTCGCCGACGGCATCAAGCGCGCCACCGACGTTATGGTCGCCGGCAAGGTCGCCGTCATCTGCGGTTATGGAGACGTTGGCAAGGGTTCGTCGCACTCGCTGCGCGGCATGGGTGCGCGCGTCATCGTCACCGAGATCGATCCCATCAACGCCCTCCAGGCTGCAATGGAAGGCTTCGAAGTCACCACCATCGAAGCCACGCTCGGCCGCGGCGACATCTACGTCACCTGCACTGGCAACCTCGACATCATCACCCTCGAGCACATGAAGAAGATGAAGGATCAGGCCATCGTCTGCAACATCGGCCACTTCGATAACGAGATCCAGATGGACCTTCTCAACGAAGCGCCCGGCGTCAAGAAGCTCAACATCAAGCCGCAGGTCGACAAGTACACCTTCCCCGACGGACACGCTATCTTCGTCCTCGCCGAAGGCCGTCTCGTTAATCTGGGCTGCGCCACCGGCCATCCGAGCTTTGTGATGAGCAATAGCTTCGCCAATCAGACGCTCGCTCAGATCGATCTCTGGAAAAATAAAGATACCTACAAGATCGACGTCTACACGCTTCCCAAGAAGCTCGACGAAGAAGTCGCGCGCCTGCACCTCGAAAAAATCGGCGTCAGGCTCACAACGCTAACCCCCAAACAGGCCGACTACCTCGGTGTTTCACAGGAAGGTCCCTACAAGCCCGACCACTACCGCTACTAAGCCGCATAAACAAGTAATCGCCGCGGGAGACGAACTCTCTCGCGGCGATTTTCATTTCGGCCGTCTACTGCGTCTGCCAGGCATTGGAATGGAGGTACGACACCTGAACTCCATATGCATTGGCGACCTCTTGCAGCGCTGAGCGCACAATCTCCCAACTCGTGGTTGTCCTGTCACCCATGTGTAACGAATAAACAAGTTTGTCCAGTTGCCCGGCGCTGTTTAGTACTTGCCGTAGTTCAGAATCAGCTTTCTTCTTGCTCTTGAAGCGCTTCCACATCTCGTCGGTCTGCTTTTCAAACTCGTCGGCCAGCTTCTCCGCATCCTTTTCCTGACTTGTATTGCGAATCACGCTCTTGTGAAGGGCCGATTTGAATGGGGGAGGGAAGTTCTTCGCGTCGTCTCTCAGATTCTTCATGAGGCTTGCCATGTCCTTGTCGTTAATACGCGTTTGCGCGTACGACACAGAAACCTGAAGCAGCACAAGAAGAGTAAAAGCCGAGATGATCCAGTTGAACGTTGAAAGACTTCGTAACCGCATAAAAAATTCTCTGCTGAAAATCCCGCTGGCGTTTCCAAATACAAGCCTCAAGGATGCGAGGTTTGTCACAGGCCAACGCCGCAACCCGCGTGCCCCCGTAGGATAGAGGGATTCGAGTAAGCGGGTCAAGAATCTGGTCAGAAGCAGTGCTGGACTGGTCCGCAAAATGCTTCCCCGCGCATCCAATCTTGACTAGAATCGCTGCGGCTCGCAAGAAGGGAAAGAGAAATCGCCGATGGACTTATATCTTCACGTCAAAGTGCTCTTCGGGATGATCGTGGGCTTGAGTGTGGCTCATCTTCTCAAGGGCGTAGCCGGCATAGTCCAGCACCCAAAGCGGTTCAGAGTGTACTGGGTCCATCTTGTCTGGGTATTGTTCCTCTTTCTTTATCTCATTCACTTCTGGTGGTGGGAGTTCAATCTTGCCCGCGTCCGCGAGTGGACCTTTCCTCTTTACTTTTTCGTCGCACTCTATGCAGTTCTGCTCTATCTGCTTTGCACCCTGTTCTTTCCCGAGCAGATCGGCGAATATGACGGATTCAAAGGTTACTTCTACTCCCGCCGCCAGTGGATCTTCGCCCTCATGGCCGCTCTATTCGCCGCCGACATCGTAGACACTCTGCTCAAGGGGGCCGCCTATTTCCACCGGTTGGGATACGCCTACGACATTCGCACCGCCGCCTTTCTCGTCCTCAGTCTGCTCGCTATCCTGATCAAGCGACCCTGGTTTCACGCTTCTTTTGCCGTATTCGCCCTCCTGTACGAGATTGCTTTCATTCTTGAAATGTATCGAACGATCGGTTAAACCCTCATACTAGACGGGCATACTAAACGGGCTAGGACAGCGCCGAAAAAGGGGAGACAAAGGGATGCACTCGGCAGGCCGTCGGGCTTTTGGGTTCGTCCTGCTCTTGCTGCTCGCATCGGTGGTAGCCCCTCATGCCGGCTGTGCGGCGGACAAGCCGAAGCCGCTCACGATTCCGCTCGAACCCTTTGGGATTCCCAAAGCCTTCTTCTCCGGCTACTTTATTCACGGCTGTTTTCACCTGCACGCCGCGGGAACCCGGCTATTCTGGCTTGACTCCACCCATATCTTCGTCGCGTTTACCACCAACGCTCCGTGCACCTTCCGGTCGCACTCCGAGCCGGAAAACCTGCGCACCCTTGTCTTTGACAGTAATGGGGTCAAAATCGCCTCCCATGACTGGTCCCTAGAGGAGAACCTGGCCCTCTTCGCGGGACCCAACCAGTCCATCGTCGTTTGGAAGGGAAGTAAGCTGGAGTTTCTCGACGCCCATCTTCAAATCGTCGAGACCGGCGAACTTGCTGAAAAGCCCAAGGGTCTGTGGGTTACGCCCGATCGCCGTACCATCCCGCTGCTCTCTGCAGATGGCCGAAACTTCGAGTTCTACGGCGCTGACCCGCTGCGGCTCCTCACTACGATTGCGATCGACCAGTCAACCGAAGCCAATGCTGTAGAAGACTGGGTTCCCGGCGATGAGCGTGTTGCGGGCGCGCACTGCAGGGACAACAAGTCCCCATACACATGCAACAAGATTCTTGTCCTCACACCGGACGCAAATTTTCTCTCTCCCGACGGCGCGCCCTGGTCCTATGACGAATCCGACAAGCCCGTCGCATTGCACCCCATCGGCTTCCTCGATTCCAGGCACCTGCTGATATTGCGCCAGGAAAAGAAGCTCTTTCACAGCCCGGAAGCGTTCATCGTCAGACCCGACAACTCGAAGACGCTCTTGCCTTCTGCCGGTAGTCAGTTGAACCTTCACGGAATCGCCGGTGTTGCCGCCGGAGGCAACCGTTTTGCGCTGGAATATTGTTCGGAAGACGAGGAAGGCGACTGCCTCGGCTACAAACGGTTCATCGTCGAGGATACGGACCGAAAAAAAGACCTCTTCGAGAAGACTGCCTCATCCGTTTTCAGTCACGCCCAGCTTTCTCCCGACGGAAAGTCGATCGCCGTTCTCGACAACGCCGCCATTACTATTTATCCGCTGTCCGCGCCCGAGTAAGTTCCGGTTATCCCTGGAAGCGCCAGAGAGCGACACCGCCGAACAGGCCGTCCTCATTCGAAACAGTAGACACGTAGGTCGGAAGCTTGAAGTTGATTTCCTTTGCGTTGCCTCCTCCCAGGTACAGGCGATCCCAGTTGAAGGTCTTTGCCGTCTGCTCGATGGCCTTCTCGAGAAGACGGTTCCAGCGCTTCTTCCCGAACTTCTTCAGTCCTCTGCGGCCTAGAAAGTCCTCATAGGTTTTGTCCTTCAGCCAGGGATGGTGTCCAAGCTCCAGCCCTGCGCACAGATGCCCATCGGTGAAGAGTGCCGATCCCAGCCCTGTGCCCAGCGTCAGTACCAGTTCCACTCCTCTGCCGCTGATCGCGCCGTATCCCTGCACCGCAGCGTCGTTCGCCAGATGCACCGGGAGCTTCCATCGCCTTTCGAGCGTATTTCGCAGTGGAAAGCCGACCCAGCCTGGGTCCAGGTTCGCGGCCGTCAGCGTCTTGCCCTGCTTGATCACGCCCGGAAAGCCGACTGAAACACGATCGCACACCGGCATCTGCTTGCGCATCTTGTCGAGCGCGGCCAGCATCTGCGCTGGAGTAGCCGGGTCAGGCGTGGGCGTGCGCAGCCGCTCGGTCAATGGATTGCCCCGGGCATCGAGGGCCATCAGCTTCATTCCGGTGCCACCAATATCGACGGCCAATGTAATCGGGCGCGGGAAACGTAAATTTTCGTTTGCCATAGGTCCGGACAAGTGTAGCCGATAGCAAGGGGAATTGGCGCGAGATTCGTTGCCATGCGAGTAACCCGTCTATTGGCCAGACATCACGATAGGCAGTGTCGGCGTCGCCGAGCCCTGCGCATCCTCGATCGTCACGGCGAAGACCTTGGCCTCCACGCCCTCGGGAAGCGGAGGCAGAATCACCGATGCGCTTCCGCTGGCATCCGGACGGAACAGCCCTGCCGGGATCGGAGCCTTGCCGTTCGCCGGAATCAGCCATAGCTCATAGGTCTTGTCCGCAGCTACCGGGCGCAGATTGCTGGCGACAAAAATCAGCGCGCCCCGCTTGGGCAAATAGGTCGCATGGCCCACCGGCAGAGCTGGCTGTTTGGATTCGGTCAGCGTTACCTGTTTCGCCGCCGGCGACGTGAGCGCATCCGTCAACTCCTGTGCCCGATCCGCCTGCGCCGCAAGCAGCGCGATCTGCGCACGATTTTCAGTGAGCTGCTCCTTCAATTTGAAGTTGCCATAGCCCAGATACGCGGCAATCGCCAAAGCCGCAGCGGCTGCAACCCAGCCTAGCCATCCGAGGCCCGCCTTGCGCTCTTCACGGGCAGGGAACTCGGTCACAGTCCTCGGCATCGCCACCGCTTCCTGAGGAGTCTTCGCGATCCGCACCATCAGGCGCTCCCGCGCCCCCTCAGGAAGCGTTCGCTGCTCCGCGCTCATGCCGATCACGGCAAGATCCACAAAAGACTCGGAGAGCGCGGCCCGGCAGTACGCGCACTCATCCAGATGCACCTGCGCGTCGCGATTCTCCTCTGGCGTCAGCGCCTGCATGGCATAGATCGCCAGGTCTTCCTGCGAAATGTGAGGCGTCCTGTTCAAACCTGCAATGCCTTTCTGATCGTATTCAACGCCAATCGAATTCGTGTCTTCACCGTTCCCAGCGGATCGCCTGTCTTTTCGGAAATTTCCGAATGACTCAGTCCTTCAAAGAAGGCAAGTTCTACGGACTTCTGCTGCTCAACGGGCAGTGAAAGCATTACCCCGCGAATTTTTTCGAGTAGCGAATTTCGCTCCGCTTCCTGCGCCAGGTTGGTCGAAGAAGGCAACGCGAACAGCTCCACTGGCTCTGATGGACGCCGCCTGCGAATCACGTCGATCGAACGATTCCGCGCAACCACCACCAGCCAGCCGCCGAGCGATCCCCTCCCGGAGACAAAAGCACTGGGATTCTTCCACACCTGCACGAAGATCTCCTGCATAACATCTTCGGCTTCGTCTGTATCTTTCAACACCCGCAATGCCACGGAGTACACCATCGTCCCATAGCGGTCGAACAGGGCAGACATCGCCTCCTGGTCGCCGGATTGAATGCGTGTCAGCAGGCCCATATCGTCCGCCCCATTGGTGTTCACCGTTGTTCTGTGAGAAGAACGGAGGGGGTCGTTGTCTGGATTGGGGAAATCCTCGGGCATGCTGTCGGGTCCTTGCGTATTCTATGATGCCGAAGAACACGGTGCCACAAGGATTGTCTTTTTTTGCATTTTACGAAAGGTGTGACCATGAGATGAAGACGCGCCTGGACAAGTTGCTTGTCGAACGCGGATTGGTCCCCTCGCGCGAGCGGGCGCAGGCACTCATCCTCGCTGGTCGCGTCCTCGTCGACGAGCAGAAGATCGAGAAGCCCGGCAACTCCGTAGAGGACACCTCAAGCCTCCGTCTACTTGGTGAAGACCTCCGCTATGTCAGCCGCGGCGGTCTCAAGCTTGAAGAGGCCCTGCGTCACTGGCAGATCGACCTCGCCGGAAAATTCTGTCTCGACATCGGCACATCTACAGGCGGCTTCACCGATTGCATGCTGCAGCAAAGCGCTGCCCGGGTGCTGGCCGTCGATACAGGCTACGGACAGATCGCCGAGAGCCTGCGTCGAGACCCACGCGTAACTCTTATGGAGCGCACCAACGCGCGCAAGCTCCTGCCGGGCGATCTTCCGGCAGAGATCGATTTCGTATCGATGGATGTGTCCTTCATCTCCGCCACCCTTGTTCTGCCTCCTGTCGTGCGTGCTATCGGTGCCGGACCCCAGCGTCAGAAGCCTCTCGAAGCCGTCGTCCTTATCAAACCGCAGTTCGAGGCCGGTCGTGAGCACATCGGCAAGGGAGGAATCGTCCGCGATCCGGGCGCGCACCGCCTGGCCATCGACCGTGTCCACGCCTGCGTGATGGAAATTGGCGGAACCGCCATCGAAGTCATCGACTCGCCGATTTATGGAGCCGAAGGCAATCGTGAATTCCTTCTTCACGCGCGTTGGGTACACTGGTGACTCATGCGCCCCGTCGCGATCATCTCGAAGCCGCAAAAAGAAGAGCTGTTTCAGCTGCTGCCCAACCTCGTGCTCTGGATGAAGGCGCATGAGCTCGATCCGATCCTCGACCCGGTGAGTGGAACCTACACACAGCAGGCCCGCATCGTTCCCCGGCACGAGATGCCCGCCGAAAATCCTGACCTGGTCGTTGTGCTTGGGGGAGACGGAACCCTGTTGTCCGCCGCCCGCGTCTTCGCCAAGACCGAGACGCCGATTGTCAGCGTCAACCTCGGGTCGCTCGGCTTTCTCACGGAGGTGCGTCTCGCCGACGTGTACTCCACCCTCGAAGGCTGGTGTAACAACTGCTTCACCACTGATTCCCGCTCCATGTTACACAGTGAGTTGTGGCGCGACGGTGATCTTTTCAGCGAGCATGAGGCGCTCAACGATGTGGTAGTAGCCAAGGGCGCAATCGCGCGCATGGGAGATTTCAGCATCAGGCTCGACGGTCAGCTAGCCGCAGTGTTCCGGGCCGATGGAATCATCATCTCCACACCCACCGGCTCTACCGCCTATTCGCTCGCCGCCAACGGCCCCATCCTGGTTCCGGATGTCGATGCCCTGGTCGTCTCCCCGGTGTGCCCGCACATTTTGACGCTCCGCCCCATTGTCGTCCGCGGAGATGCCAATATCGCCGTCAACATTGTCGGAGTTCCCGATCAGATTTTTCTTACCGTCGACGGCCAGGAAGCAGTTCTCATGAAGGTCGGCGACGAGCTCCACTGCTGCCGTTCAAAGCACACCGTCAAGCTGGTCCGGCTGAGAGCTACTGGATTCTTCGACGTTCTGCGTGCCAAGCTCAAATGGGGTGAACGGTAAGACTGGCTGACGGCTAGCTTTTCGTCAACTCAGCCAGCAGCACCTTGGCCTTCGTTACTAGCGTATTCGCTCCGTCCAGATCGTCCTGCTCGAGCGCCTGCTTTGCCTTGTTCAAAAATGTGTGAATCTGGTTTGCTGTTACCTGCTCTTCCGTGGTGAGCGTACGCTTTATGTTTATGTCTTTCAGGCCATTTTCCGTGAGATTAATCTGCTCCAGGATATCGTGATGGCTCGGCAGACTGCTGGCGCCGCCGGTGCTGGAGAGCTGACCAATCGGCGACATCTCCGGCGGCTGACCGGCAGAAGCCTGCTGGGTGGTTGCCGGTGGCGTGTCCTTTGCTGCTTGAGCCGTTGTTTGATCGGCTGGCTTGGGTTTATGGTGAGTCGTCTTCTGGCGTGGCTTGGGTGGGGGCGGTTGCTGCGCTACGTCCGATCCCGGCGGACCGACCTTTTGAGTCTCCACAGGAGGCAGTTGTGGCGGAGGGGTGTCTTTCGTAAGGGTGCTTGGGGGCAGAATAGGCGCCTGCGCGGCTGGCGGAGGCGCAGCCTGCGTCTTGTGCTTGCATCCGGCTATCAGGCAGAGCAGCACTACAACCGCGATCTTGCCTGCGGAAATCATTCCCTGAGACCCTTCACGACCGATGTGTTCGTTTCCAGGAGTCCGCGCAGTCTTGCGTCGGAGTAGTTGACGGCCGGAACATACAACGTGAACGTCGACCCCTCCCCGATCTTTGATTCTACGTCAAGGTGCCCATGGTGCAGCTGCAGAATTCTATAGGTCATCGCCAGCCCAATGCCGCTGCCATCGCGTTTTGTCGTGAAGTAGAGGTCGAATATCCGAGGGCGGATATCATCCGGAATACCCTCGCCATGATCCTGAACCTTAAGGATCGCCGCGCGCCCGTCCTCCGTCAGGCGTACCGAGAGCTCGCCGCCATCGGGCATCGCCTGCGCTCCGTTCAAAACTACATTCAGCAGCGCCTGTTTTAACAGGTCCGCGTCTACCTTGACCATCACCGGGTGGTCCGGAAGCTCGCTCACCATGGTGACACTATAGGTTTCGAGTCCCGCCGAAGCCAGCATCAGCACGCTCGACACGATGCTGCGCATGTCCTGGTCCTTGAGTTGCAACTCGACAGGCCGTGAGAAATCGACCAGCGTTTGCACCACGCGGTCCAGCCGGTGAATTTCGCTTTGGATTATCTCCAGATGCCGTCCCGCTGACGGCTCGCCGCCAAGCTTGCTGCGCAGCAGCTCCAGGTGAACCACGATCGCGTTGATCGGATTCTTCACCTCATGACCCACCCCGGAGGTCAGCCGACCGATCGCCGCCATCCGCCGCGAAAGCTCCAGCTCGCTTTCTATCTCGCTTACCGATTCCACATCGTGCAGGGTCAACAGCGCGCCCAGCGAGCGTTCCTGGTCCGGCGCGCGATCGTGGTCGTCATGGATAAAGTCGAGGGATAGCTCTACTCTGCGCCCGGCTTCTGTCATGATCTCTTCCTGCACAATCGACATCCCCGCGTCGAAGGCCTGTCGCACCGTGCGGCCCAGCACAGTGTTGCGGTCGAAAATGTCGTGAACCTCTGCGCCCAACAACTGGTCGCGGCTCACCTCCAGAAAGCGCTCAACCGAGCGGGATACCAGGACCGCCCGCGAGTCGCGTGTGAAGAGCATGATGCCGTCCTGCAGGTTGGAGAGAATCTGGTCGAGATTCTCCTTGAGAGCCGAGAAGACCTCTTCCACATTGCGCATCCGGCGCCCCAGGCGCTCGATCTTGTGCGAGACCTGTACGACCGCATCGGACGAGCTGCCCGATTCCAGTTCACCGGCCGGCTCCACTTCCGCGTGCGACAAAGCGTCCAGCCGCGAACTGATCTGTGCCAGCGGCTGCAGCGCCAGGTTGGCGACGAATGCGGCTGCGATCAGGGAAATCAAAATCGCCGTCCCCACGTAGGTCAACGCATTGATCAGCCAGGGATGAAACGCGTTTTCCAGAAATGTCGTGCGTATGCCGATGCGGACCGTAACGAAAGGCTGGTTATCGCGTTCCAACCCCAGGGTAAGGTTGTAAACCTTCGGTTTCCCAAAAACGATTTTCAGTGTCTGTAACGCCGAATTGTTGCGCAGGGTGGCATACTCCGGTCGCACGGCCAGCGGCTTGTCCTCGAGCGCGCTGTCGGGCGCCGTCACCAGCCCCCGCCCATCGCGGTCGGCTATGGCGAGGTCCAGAACTGTGGGCGAATAGTTGATAACCGAATTGATCAGCCCGTTCAGGCCTACGTCATCACGCAACGATTTGGCCACCGCGGCACGCAGCTCGGCAGGGTCATTGACGTTCACTGTGCTGTTGCGCAGACCCGTCTCCAGCGCGGTGCGCGTCGCGAACAGCAGCTGATGCGCGACAATATCCGTCGACAGGTAGGATTGCTCAATGTGTTGCTGCACCAACTGATTCAGATAGAGGCAGGAAAGGATCGTCGTCACCAGAAAGACCAGCCCGGTGATGGCCACAACGAGTTTGGTCTTCAATCGCATCCCGGTCCTTGCCAATGAATACAATCAGGTGAGCGAGCGTACGTCTATTCTTCCGCGACTGTGCTTGCGTAATCTTTCAGCTTATTGTGCAGCGTCTTCAGGCTGATGCCCAGGATCTCAGCGGCGCGGGTCTTATTGTTGTTGGTCGACTCCAGGGTCTTCAAGATCAGGCGGCGCTCTCCTTCATCGACAGTAGCCCCCACCTCCACCTGAATGGCATTTGGGGAAGTAGTCGTGTCAACCGCGGTCTTCACCGTCCGCGTGCCAAAACCCGGCGGCAGATGCTGCGGTTCAATCATGCCGCCTCCGCCTAACACCACTGCGCGCTCGATCGTGTTGCGCAGCTCGCGCACATTGCCGGGCCAGTCGTAGGCCATCAGTCGCGCCATCATGTCCGCGTCCACGCCGGTCACCTCGCGGCCGTGTTTACGATTCATCTCGGCGAGCATCGCGTCCACAATCGCCGGAATATCTTCCTTGTGTTCGCGCAGCGGCGGCATGTGGATATTGAAAACGTTCAGCCGATAGAAGAGGTCGCTGCGCAGGTGTCCGTCCGCCACCGCCTCGTCGGGATCCTGATTTGTCGCCGACAGCACCCTCACATCCACCGCCGATTCAACTTTGCTCCCCAGCCGGCGAAGCTTTCGTTCTTCAAGAACTCGCAATAGCTTGGCCTGAGTGCCCACCGGCATTTCGCCGATCTCATCCAGTAGCAGCGTGCCCTCTTCAGCCAGTTCAAAGCAGCCCGCGCGCCGCTCCAGCGCACCTGTAAAGGCTCCCTTTTCGTGGCCGAAAATTTCGCTCTCGATCAGCGTCTCCGGAATCGCCGCGCAGTTCACCGCCACAAATGGCTTTGCCTTGCGCGGACTCAGCTCGTGCAGCGTTCGCGCCACCATCTCCTTGCCCGTGCCGCTCTCGCCAGTGATGAGCACCGAGACATTCGAGGGCGCAACCCTCTCCACCAACGCAAACAGCTCCTGCATCTTCCGCGACGCCCCCACCAGCGATCCCAGCACGCCCGTATCGCGCAGCTTGCGCCGGGTCACTTCCAGTTCCCGTTCGGTCTCGCGCTGCCGGGTCGCATTCAGCAGGATCGTCCGCAGCCGCGTCGGATCGACCGGCTTCTGGATGAAGTCGTACGCCCCCATCTTCATCGCCTCGACCGCCAGCTCGATCGAGCCCTGGGCTGTCAGCACCACCACTGCCTGGTCCTGATTCAGGTCGTTCAGCCGTTCCAGCAGTTCGAGCCCATCCATGCGCGGCATCTTCAGGTCAGTCACCACGATACCCGGCTGCCAGGCCTGCACCCGCTCCAGCGCCTCGACGCCATCCCGCGCCGTATCTGTGCGATATCCCCACCCGGAGACAAGCTCTGCCAGACCCGTAAGGGCGTGCAGCTCATCTTCAACGATCAAAACCTTTTCCTGATTCGCCATAATGGTTGTCTGGGGACACATACCTTGTATCATGCGGGGCCATCGTTCGGTCTCGAAAACAACCAAAAGATAGGCCCCCCTGTATTCTCATCCTTATGATGGATTATGAGATATCGACGCAGGAACTGAACCAATTGCTCACCGCCGAGGGTTCCAAAAGTCACGTCCTCCTCGATGTACGCGAGCCCTGGGAGTATGAAACCACGCACATCGAAGGCAGCACACACATTCCTATGGGGGACATCCCCGCCCGCGCTTTCCGGGAGCTGGACCCCGAAGCCCACATCATCACCCTCTGCCACCACGGAGTCCGGTCAATGAACGTCGCTGTCTGGCTTCGCAGCCAGGGCTTTGAGAACGCTCAGTCGCTGCGCGGCGGCATCGACGCCTGGTCCGGCGAAATCGACCCCACCGTCCCGAGGTATTGAAGGTGCCGTCGCCATTGTTTCGGGGGATGGTCATGTTGCAGAAATATCCGCTCCCATTATTGCTACCTGCCGTCGTGATCGCGGCTGCGCACATGGGCATCAACCATGCGCTTGTCGGCACAGTCTCGTCGAAGTTTGGGCACTTTCTAATGACTGTTGTCGTCCTGCTCGTCAACTTTTTTCTGACCTGCCTGTTTTTCTTGTGCGTCGCGAACTACGCGGTCAGAATTGAGTCGAACAACGAGCGGCCCGAGGTCCGCAATGTGCTTGAAAGCCTTGGATATCCCGGATGTGGGAAGCTCATCGCGGGCCTGCTAACCCGTTTTGCTCTCGCGCTCGTTGCCGGCGGCTTGTCATTGGTTGTGTTGTCTTTCGTCTTCCGAGTGCTGAAGGCCACGCATCATCCCGTGCACCGGTCAGTTTCAGGACAAGCATATTTATGGGTCGCAATCGTCGTTTCGGTTGGGATCCTGTACCGCTGGGTGCTTGCCATACCATTGTTCGTTCAGTCGAAAGGGCTGCTGAAATGGCCGTTTGAGGCAAGTGTAAAAGCCATCCGCGGCCGCAGCAGCTTCGTCGTGGCCTTCACACTTCTCGTTGAGACACTTTCCTACCCGCTCATCCGGTTGACCTCGCCGCTTCATCCGCATTTGTCAGATGGAGCCACCCGCTACGTGCCTCAGCTTCTTGAGATCATTGCCGCCCACGGCTTTAACGCGGTGCTCTGGACCTGGTGGGTGCTCGTGATCACAATGCTCGCCATGCAGCTCCAGGGAACGGACGAGCCGCTCGAGATCCTGCCGCTCGCGCCGGCCTGAGCGTGCCAGTCTCGACGCATTGCTCTTCTTTCTCCCGCCATGGTATGAACAGAGCAGCGCGAGGGGCGCATCCAGTCCGCGGAAAGGGCCATGCCCACCCATTGAACTTAACTATCGAAGGTCACGAACCTTCTTTCAGCCTGATTTGTGCGGACTCCAGGCGTGCCATGAAAGGAGATTCGCATGTTTCCCAATCCTCAAGAGGCCCTTCCTCTTCCGCCGTACCCCAGCCTCGATCGCTACCGCAAAATCGCAAAAGACCTCGTCAAAGCCTGCAAATCGACCGAGCCCGAATCCATTCGCAGCTGGGCCGAAGAATGGGTCGAGACGCTCGTCAAACTATCCAGCCTCACGATTACACCTAATCTTCCCGTGCACATTCAGAGCTGGACGGACGAAGTCCAGAATTTCGCGCACCGCAAACTATCGGGCAGGGAACCCCGGAGCAGAAAGTGTGCTCTCACCGATGCGCAATTCGTCATAGCGCGGTCGCACGGCTTCGAAAGCTGGCCGAAATTCGCAAAGCATCTCCAGGCGCTCGCCCGAAACACCTCTTCGGTGTCGAAATTCGAAGCGGCAGCCGACGCAATCGTCCTCGGCGACGTCGCGACACTGCGGCAATTACTTCACGAGGAGCCCGATCTGGTTCGTGCGCGTTCCACCCGCGAGCATGGTGCAACCTTGCTCCACTACGTCTCTGCAAACGGTATCGAAGGCTACCGGCAGAGGACGCCGCAGAACATCGTGGAGATCACCAGCATGTTGCTGCGAGCCGGTGCCGAGATCGATGCGACCGTGAACGTATACGGCGGCGGAGCCACGGCTCTGGGCCTCGCCGCAACAAGCCTTCATCCGGAGCGCGCAGGTGCCCAGGAAGACCTGCTTCGCACTCTGCTCGAATCCGGCGCGAAGATCGACCAGCCAGTGGGCGCCGGTAACCGTCAGTCCATGGTCATAGCCTGCCTCGCAAACGGACGTCCAAAAGCCGCCGAATTCCTCGCCGGCAAGGGTGCTCGTCTCGATCTGGCCTCCGCCGCCGCGCTTGGCCGTCTCGCTCTGGTCGAAGCTTGCTTCACCGGGGACGGTACTCTGAAGCCGCACGCCACTCGCGAGCAGATGAACGAAGGCTTTGTCTACGCATGTGAATATGGCCGTAGCGTCGTCGTCGAGTTTCTGATTGAGAAAGGAGTCGATCCTGCGACAAACGGCGGCACTGGCCAGACCGCGTTGCACTGGGCTGTGATCGGTGGCGAGCTCGACATCGTGACGCTGCTTCTGAAGCATGGAGCGCCGCTCGAAGCGGAGAACGCATATGGAGGCACCGTATTGAATCAGGCTCTCTGGTCAGGGGCGCACGGCGGCGATCCCGATCTGTATATCGCCATCCTCGAAGCGCTGCTCGGCGCCGGCGCAAAGCTTCCCGAGCGCCATGTATCGGTCAACATGAAGGTGGACGAATGGCTCGATCGGCAGGGAAGCCACGCCGAACCTGCGTGGCATTGGCAGGGTGAAAAGCCAGCACCCGGCAAGCGATAAGATCGGTCCCTTATACTCATCTGTCACCGCCTCAAATCCCGCAGGAGCCCTCATGCCGTCTGCCATCGACTACGCCCGCAGCAACTATCCCCGGTTCCTCGACGAACTCAAGACCCTCCTCCGCATCCCCTCCGTATCCACGCTTCCCGAGCACAAGCCGGACGTCCTTGCCGCCGCCCAGTCGCTCGCCAAAGAACTGGCCCGCATCGGTATGGAGAACGTCGAGGTCATCTCCACCCCCGGTCACCCGCTCGTTTATGCCGACTGGCTCCACGCACCCGGCAAGCCCACCTGCCTGTGCTACGGACACTACGATGTCCAGCCTCCCGATCCCCTCGACGAGTGGAAATCGCCGCCTTTCGAGCCTACCGAGCGCAACGGCAATCTCTACGCCCGCGGAGCGGTCGACGATAAAGGCCAGATGTACATGCACGTCAAGGCTCTCGAAGCGTTATTCGAGTCTTGTAACCGTAAATTGCCCATTAACATACGAGTGATACTTGAAGGAGAGGAAGAAGTTGGCGGCGAACAGATTGCCCGCTTCATCCGCGAGCACGGCGAACGCCTCAAGTCCGACTTCGCCCTCGTCTCCGACACCGAGATGTTCGCTCCCGAGCTCCCGACCCTCTGCGTCGGACTGCGCGGCATGATCTACACCGAGATCGAAGCCCGCGGCGCAAAAACCGATCTGCACTCCGGCATGTACGGAGGCGCGGCCCCCAATCCCTTCATCGCCTTGGCCCAGATCATCGCCCAGCTCAAGGATTCCACGGGACGCATCCTCATCTCCGGCTTCTACGACGCCGTCAAATCCCCCAGCCCCGACGAACTCCGCACCTGGCAGCAGCTTCCCTTCGACGAGGAGCACTACCGCCTGACCGAAGTCGGCTCGTCCCGGCTGACCGGCGAGCCCGGCTACTCTGTCCTCGAACGCACCTGGGCACGCCCTTCGCTGGACGTCCACGGCATGCCCGGCGGCTTCACTGGAACAGGCGCAAAGACCGTCATCCCTGCCCGCGCCGTCGCAAAAGTCTCCATGCGCCTCGTTCCCGACCAGAACCCGCAGCAGGCCTTCGCCCAGTACAAGGGCTACGTCGAGTCCCTGAAGCCGGACGGCATCGAACTCGAAGTCCGCCTCATCCATTCGGGCGAGCCAATCGTCATCGGCACCGATAACCCCTACATTCAGGCCGCCACCCGCGCTCTCAAGAATGTCTGGAACAAGGACACCGTCTTTATTCGCTCCGGTGGATCGATCCCCATCGTCGGCGACTTCGAGCGTCACCTCAAAATCCCGACCGTCATGATGGGCTTCGCCCTTCCCGACGACAACCTCCACGCCCCCAACGAAAAATTCCACCTCGCCAACTTCTATCGCGGCATCGAGTCGATCATCGAATTCTTTGAAGAGCTGGGACGTCAGTAGCTTCGGTATCATTTGAGCTACAAAATTAGGTACAATGATACCGGAGGTTCCCGATGATCCGGCCAGACGACGTCGCCACAGTGATGGGTGGTAAAGCTATCCTGGGCCGCACCGTGCGCTCTATGTGCGAATTGGAGAGCACCGTTTCCAGCGGCCTGCCCAAGCGCGCTCTCCGATCAACAGCCGAGAGAATTGCTCCTCTTCCGGCCGATGCGCGCCGGGTCATGTATCAGGTAGTTCCCGAGGCCACCTACAAGCGTCGGACGCGCCTTTCGCGCCCTGAAAGCGAACGCACAGAGCGGCTTGCGCGCGTGATTGCGGCCGCCGAGCACGTCTGGGAGAGCCGCGAAGATGCGCGCGAGTGGTTGACCAGGCCACATCCTGAGCTGGGCAATCGAACGCCGCTGGAGTCGGCCATGTCCGAACTGGGAGCCCGGCGCGTTGAGGATCTGCTCGATCGTCTCTTCCACGGCATTCCCGCCTGACGCCGATACGGATGCGGGCCTTTCGTATAGCAGACCGGCGCTTCCCAATCTTTGACGGCGCCGGCGCGCAGCTCGTCGGCGGCCGCTGGAACTCCCCCCGCCGCTCCGTCATCTACGCGGTCGAAACTTTTTCCGGCGCAGTGCTTGAGACGCTCGTTCACGCCAATCTCAACCGGCTCCCGCGAACGCAGGCTTCGATCGAAATTGCGATTCCTGACGACGTCGCCATCGAACGAATTGGCATCAACGATGTGCCGGACTGGCAGAATGAGAACCAGGCCGCGGCCCGTTGCTTTGGAGACCAATGGCTAAGCGGGCGCCGGACCGCCGTATTGATGGTTCCGAGCATCGTGACCAGGGGACTCGAGCACAACATTCTGATCAACCCTGTGCACCCCGACTTTGCCAGAATCAGCTGCTCCGAATCTCAGGACGTACTCTGGGACGAGCGGCTTTTCCGGCTCTGACGGCGACGTATATTCAATCTATGAACGCCTTCGTCCTCGCCGGCGGCCAGAGCACGCGCATGGGACGCGACAAGGCGCTCATCGAGTTCCGCGGCCGGCCGCTCATCGAGCATGCGCTCACCAAGCTCCGCGCCCTCGGCTTTGCCCCAAATATCTCCGGGAACCGTCCGGACCTCGCGAGATACGCGCCTATCATCCCCGACAACTACTCCGGCTCCGGCCCACTCGGAGGGATCGAAGCGGCTCTCAGAGCCAGTAACGAAGACCTGAACCTCTTCTTGCCCGTCGATCTACCCCTGCTGCCCATTGCATTCCTGCGCTGGATGGCCACCCGATCCAGGCAGACCGTCGCGATTGCCACGATGCCTCGCCTCCAGGGCCGTTCCCAGCCGCTCTGCGCTCTCTATCATCGCGCCTTTCTGCCCCACGTCCAGTCTGCCCTTGCCATTGGAGACGGCAAGGTCATGCGCGCAGTCGAAAGGGCGTCCGCCGCGACCGGATCAACCATCGACGCTTTCGACATCGAGACCGTCGTGTCTTCTCTGAGCTCCGCGACCGCATGGGCCGAAGCACCACCCGTCCACCGCTGGTTTCAGAACCTCAACACCCCCGGCGATCTCGAAAAAACAGCTTTGGAAGAATCGACGATCATCCACTAAGCTGGTTTCAGGAGAGACAGTTGGCCAGTACCCCGGAAACGCCTGAAATCCAAATCATCCAGGAGCAGCCCCATCACGAGGGCTCGCATGAGAACGGGGTAGCACCTTTCATTGCTTTTGAAAAGGTCACTAAGTCCTTCGGCGAGCTAATCGTGCTGGACGAGGTCAGCTTCTATGTCAATCCCGGCGAGACCCTCTGCATCCTTGGCCGCAGCGGCGTCGGCAAATCCGTTTCGCTCCAGCAGATCATGGGCTTTCTGAAGCCCGATTCCGGTAAAATTCTCGTCGCCGGACAGGACATCTGTTGTTTCGACGAAGAGCAGATGCAGCTCATCCGGCGCAAAGTCACCATGGTCTTTCAGAACGGAGCCCTCTTCGATTCGCTCAGCGTCGGAGAGAACGTCGCCTTCCCCCTGCGTGAGCGCCGAGAGCTCGCCGAGGACCAGATTCAGCAGATAGTCAACGGACTCCTTGAAATGGTCGGTGTCTCCGGCATGAGCGACCTGCTGCCCTCCGACCTCTCCACCGGCATGAAGCGCTCCGTAGCCATTGCCCGCGCTCTCTCTTCGCAGCCCGAGGCCATCCTCTATGACGAGCCCACAACTATGGTCGATCCGCTCATCGCCAAACTTCTCGGCAGCCTCATTCAGAAGCTCAAGTACCAGCTCCGCCTCACCAGCATCGTCGTCACCCACGACATGCGCTTCGCCGAGCGCCTCGCCGACCGCGTCCTCTTTCTCCACCAGGCAAAAGCCCACTTCTTCGGCACCATGGAGGAGATGAAGGCTTCCGACGATAAAATCCTGCGCCAGTTCCTCGAACTCGACACGCTCGTTCTTCCCCAGGTATGAGCAATCCGAAAGAGAGACCCTCCCGAGGCGCGATGACCCAGGCCGCTGCCGCAGACTTCGTCGGAACCTGGCGCCTCGTCGACTATTCCTTTGTGCACGACGACGGCATCGTCGAGAAGCCCTGGGGCACCGAGGTCCGTGGCTACCTGCTCTACTCCGCCGAGGGATACATGAGCGGCAACCTCGGCCCTGCCCGCCGCCGCCAGGGAGTTATCGAGCGCATCACCCCCGCGTCACGCCCGCGCCGCAATCGTCGCTACATCGCCTACACCGGCCGCTTCACGGTCGAGGGAGACACCATCACCCACCACGTGGAGGCCAGCCTCTTTCCCCTATGGGTCGGCCGCGACGAAGTCCGCTACTACAGTTTTGAGGGAGACACCCTCACCTTGCGCACGGGCCCCATCAAATCCGGACACCACACCATCGTTGCCCAAATCACCTGGCAGCGCGTGCGCTAGCTCCTGCTTCGGAAATCGCTCCCCAAAATCGGAAGTTCGATTGCCAGAGCAGCCCCTTTCTACGGTGGCTTCCTTTTGCTCCGCGGGGTACACTGCGAATTGCGCGAGGTAACGGAGGCGAGACATGGACGCCGCGACGTTGGCTTCCTTCGAGAAGACCCGCAATCTCTCGCACCAGACCGTCCGCTCTCTTTGCTACGCCCCATTCACCAATCTCTTCTTTGACCGCCTCGGCGATGCCCGCGTGTGCTGCTGGAACTGGAAGGTTCCAGTGGGAAATGTTCTCAGGGACACCATGGATGAGATGTGGAACGGGCCCAGGATTAATGAACTTAGAGAAAAGCTTGCCGTCTATGAGCTTGCAAAGGGCTGTGAGTTTTGTGAGTTTCAGACCGCCGATGGCGTCCTCGGCGGCGCCAAGATGACGCAATTCGATCGCTTCCCGGTGTCCAGCCTCTACCCGGAGTGGCCGAAACAAATCGAATTCTCGATCAGCAACGCCTGCAACCTGGAATGCGTGATGTGCGACGGCAATCACTCGTCGGCCATTCGCGCGCATCGAGAGAATCGCCCGCCAATGCCGCGCCTCTATTCCGACGCCTTCCTGGAGTCGATGCGGCCTTATCTGGCGCATCTGGCGCACGCAAAATTTCTCGGCGGCGAACCGTTCCTGGTCTCTGAGCATTTTCGTATCTGGGACATGATGCTCGAGGATGGCCTGACCACGCCTTGTCATGTGACCACGAACGGAACTCAATATAACGATCGTATTCAGCGCTATCTGGATCGCCTCCGTTTTGCCTTCGCTATCTCGTTGGATGCCGCGACTAAAGAAACCTATGAGGCCATCCGTGTGAACGCTTCGTTCGATGAAGTCATGGCCAACAGTCAGCGATTCCGGCAGTACGCGCGCGAACGGAAAACCGCATTCGGATTTACTTTTTGCCTCATGCGATCGAATTGGCAGGAGTTCGGCCAGCTTTGCCTGATGGCGGATGAGTGGGACGCGAACGTCTCCATCAATACCGTCCACAAGCCGGCGTCGCTTGGAATTTACACGCTACCTGTGGCGGAACTTCGATTGGTGCTCGACGGACTGGAGCGTCAGGCCGGCGAGCTCGATCGGTGGCTGATCCGCAACAAGAATGTCTGGTTCGATGAAGTCGAACGCATCCGCGCGAGGGTGCGCTCCGGCGACCGGCCGACGGATCTGATCGTGATTGAACAGGCCACCCCTCGCGCGCAAACCATCCCAGCTTAAGCAGACCCGCTCGGTGATAGCATTGAGCCGCGGAGGGCGCAATGGTCACAACATTGGCCGTGAATATCATGGACGGCGAAAAAGTAGTTGCTTACCGGGAGATCAATTTCCTCGACAGTCCCCCCGACCCGTTGCCGTTTGTCGGAGATCTGATCGCTATTTCTGTTGAAGGCACTGTCTTTCGCGGAAAGGTCAGTGACCGGGATTTCGACTACACGCAGTTTCAGGAAGGCAACGACGATCCTGCATTCGTCCTCACCGTGTGGGCGGACGTGCAATAGGCGGGAAAGTGTGCGACCTCCACACAGTTCCCGCCGGTGTGTTTTCTAAGACGGATGTGCTACCATCCCGCGCATGTGCGCTCCCCTGGTGCAACAAGACCTCGGAAAGTACCTTTCCAAAGGCACCTTTCCGTTAATGACGCTCGATACAGTGCCGCTGTGGAAGTGTCTCGCCGAGATGCTCGAAAAGGACTGCAAAGGCGCCGTGAAGCAGATCAAGTTTCTTGCCGGATACGAGAACAGCTATTCGTCCACCATCCGCTTCGGAAGGGCAGAATTCGATACCGGATTCGGACCCGAGAAGCTCTTCGTCTGCTACGCACATCAGCGACTGTGCAAGGACTTCGCTCTCGCCGAGAAAGACCCGTGGCAGAGGATCATTCAGCGTCTTCGCGCGGTCATCGTCAGCGAAAATTTTCTGGATGCCTCCGACGTGCATCTTCTGAAGAGCCCTCACACGAATATGGGTGGAGGCCTCAACCCGTCGCCGGTCAGCCTCATTCCCGATGCATCGCTGGGAGTCACCTTCGGCTCAGTACCCGATCAGAATGTCATCGCAGGCAAGGCCGAGTGTTGGCGAGTCGTGAAAAGGCGTACGTACGAGAGTGCGACCGGCAAGCTCGGAAGGAAGCCACACTATGTGCTCGCCCACCTTCTCAACCATAATCTCAACGGTCCCGGAGACAACGAGCTGAACGTCGTCCCTTTCTGGGCTACAGCGAATACACAGATGTCCATCAAGATCGAAAAATTCGTCAAAGATTTGGTCAGCCTCGGCGTCGTAGTGACTTACAGCATCATCTGCGGCGATCCGATGAAGCTGAATCCCCAGTATGCGGCGTGGTTCAAGACAGTTCAGGGAACTAAAGAGCAGATTGAGATTATCAAGTGGGAGCAGGAGCTGCCGCAATATCTCACCTTTAACGCCACGGCAAAGGATGCTCTCGGAAACACCGTGAACGTCGTGCCCCCCGGAACACAGATCAAGAACTTCGTCCCGATGACGCTGCCGACTATCTATTGACGCGGTGAAGATTACTCCGACAAAACGGCATAAGCCCGCTCCAAAATCCTCCTCGACAGGCGTAGACTCTTTTCATGAAGCGCTTCGCTGCCATTGCGCTGCTGATCGCCGGAGTCGCTCTCCCTGCCTGCGCTCAGCGTGGCGGAGCCCGCGGCGGATTCTCGGGCCACTCTTCCTCCGGCTTTCACGGCGGATTCACCGGCTCCGCTCCTTCCGGCTTTTCGGGGAGTCACTTCACCGCTCCTCAGCGCTTTACCTCCGGCCCATCCTTCCGCACTACGCCTTCTTTCGCGAGATCTGGCTTCGGCGCGTCATACGCCCGCTCACCATACAACGGAGCCGGCCGCTATCCCGGAAACAGCTACGGTAGAGCCCCTTATCGCCGGGTCTTCGTCTTCCGCAACGGCTTCCGGTCCTCTTTTCTCGTTCCCGGATACCCGGGATATGGTTACCCGGGATATGGGTACGGGGGATATCCAGACACCGGCTACTACGGCGATTCATCCGACTCGGCTGGGTCCGCTGCGCCCTCATATGATATGCAGCCAGACCAGCAGGAAGAATCACAACCTCGGGAACCCTACTACCCCTCAATTGGTCCGTCGAGTTCATCTCCCGCCCCACAGAACGAGGACGCGGTCATGCTCGTCTTCAAAGACGGCAGGCCTTCGTTAGAGATTCATAACTACGCCCTCACCCCGACAACCCTTTACGTCCTCGACCAACCCCGCCGCAACATTACGGTCGACGAAATCGATCTTGCCGCGACCCAAAAAGCGAACCGCGACGCAGGCATCGACTTTCAATTCCCCACAGCGTCGAGATAGCCGCAAACCGCCTGTAGCGGCCCCGCACCAGATCTTCTCTTTTCCTTTTGCCCGAGGGCTTCACCCACTACACTTTTGACTAGCGCCTGTTAACAGGCCCAGTCAAGTCCGTGAGCAAAACTTTTCCGCTAATCGTTCGCCGCGCCATGTACAACCTTCGCGGCGGATTCCTGGTTCGCCCCCTCATCATCGCGCTGGTGCTGGGTGGCGCCGGTGCGCTCCTGTCGTTGCTCGAAGAGGGGTTTCCCGTTGTCAGTGGCTGGGTGCCGGCCGCGCTGTTTCCTTCGCATGCCGACCCGCAGGTCGCCCAGGTCATTCTGGCGGGCATCGCCGCCTCCATGATGACCGATCGCAGCGTGTATCAGCGCCCCTTCAAAACCGTGACCATCTATCTTCGCGGACAACTCAATCCCAGCGCCATACCCGCACAAGTGCGCGAGCGGGTCCGGTCCATCGACCCGGAACTTCCCGTCTTCCATGCAGTAACCCTGGATGACGTCCTCTCCGCCTCTCTTTCCGTCAGGCGATTCTCGATGGAAATGGTGGCGTGTTTTGCGGCTACTGCCTTGCTGCTCGCCGGGCTTGGAATCTACGGGACCATTTCCTATGTTGTGAATGAACAAAGACGTGAGATTGCCATTCGCCTCGCGCTGGGAGCCACGAAATATTGATCACGATGATGCGCTGATTCCCGCGAACCAGAAGCAACAGCTTCAGCAGTTGCGCGCGCTGCCGCGCCAGGCGGCCACCAGAAAACAAAGGGGATACGGCCTCACGCCATATCCCCTTCTCGCGCCTGTTTTGGTCTATCCGTGGTTAGCGAGGCTACTTGCGGCCCGTATCGACACCATGTTGTCCCTGCTGTCCGGGCTTCGGCATATTGCCCTGCTGCCCGGACTTCTGTGGATCTCGCTGCTGCTGTGTTGACCGCTGCCTGGATTGTCTTTATGCGTTCCCTGTCCATGCTGTGGATTGTTTGACATTTGAAATCCTCCAGGGATGTTCCCTAATCAGTTAGGTTCGTTCGCCCCGGTAAAAGGTCTCTGAGTTTCTCGGCCGCGCGTTGCAAGGCTGAGCAAATCTCAAATCACATCGGCCGCACAGGTACTGACACATCCTGTTGCAGCGTGAAATCAAGGAGTGTCTCGCTCGGAACCCTTACCTGGTCGCCTTTGGTGATTATTTCCGACCCTGCCCCTGCCGCCGCGCCGGCGCCTGCGCCGATCGCCGCTCCTTCGCCGCCGCCCGCGACTGCGCCGATGACCGATCCCACTGCCGCCCCGGTGATGGTCCTCTTAGCCGTGCTTGCGCCGCGCGACTTGCCCGTCATGTCGTATTCTTCTGTCACTAGCCGGACAGTTTGCCCATTCACTACAATCCCCGTCAGCTCCAGCCGCAGCTTCGATTTACCGGTGAACGTTCCCGACGTCTTCGACTCGATCAGTCGGCCGTAGACGTCCGCGTCCTTGGCGACGATCACGTTACCGTCTACTACCAGCGCTTCAGCCAGAGAAGCCTGGAAAGGATCGCCTGCCTGTTTCTCAGTGGTATCGATCACATCGAGGGTGCGCACGGAGATACGCGTCCCGGCCGGAAGGGTAACATTTCCTGACGTTTGCATTTTGTCATGCTTCATCGTCTCCGGCGCGTCGGGAAGCGAACTCTCCGGTGACGCCGCCTTGTCGCTGGCTGGAATGGCGGCCGGCTTGTCGCTGGCTATTCCTTCGGAATCGAACTCGAGCGAAATGGCGTCGGTGATGTTGTACTTCTGTACGGACGAACCCACCTGGAAGCTGATCTCAGTCTCCGTGCCGCCCAGGAACTTGCCGTGAATCAGGCTGCCATTCTTCAACTTCAAGGTGTCGGCCGAAGCAATCGACGACAGACAAAGTGCAACGACCAATCCGCAATTCAGCTTGAACTTCATCATGACTGCCCCTCTGCGACGCGCTCCACAATAGCAGCGTTTTCTTTTGACATGTACGAACCGATCCGTCGAATCTGAAGAAGTAGATTTGATTCCGCCCGATGCGATTCCACTTTTTCAACCAATGACTTCTTCTAGCAAAACGCCGGGGTGCCTATCCTACGCGTTCTTGGTGCCGGTGGGAACCGCGGAACAGAGCGGCGAGGGCACGTGAGCTGTGGAACCGCTCAAATACCTAAGCGTGGGGGAGGACCGGGCAGGGTCCCAACTGCATCACGCGGTAGGTCGTCGAAGCGAAGACCGCCAGATCCAGGTTACCGCGGCCACGCACTCCCATTACTGCCAGGTCGATGTGCGATTCCAGGGCGAATTGAATAATTTGCTCGCATGCTTTCCCGATCCGCACTGCCGTCGCAATTTTGAGGGTCCGCCGGAATCAGTTTTTCGAGTTGCTCCGTCGCTGCAGCTATGGTCTCTGCCGCCTTGGCCGGACGTGTGACCTTCTCCAACACATGCAGCAGGGTGAGTTCGGCGTCGTACTCCGATGTCAGAGAGATCGCATACTTCAGAGCCCGCTCTGAATTCTCAGAGAAATCCGTACAGAAAAGAATTCGGCTCAAGTGGTGGACGTGGTGACCCTGCTCATCAACGGCCGTCGACCGCCTCGCGCACCGGGCCTTCCTGCTTGCAGGAGACAGTCGCAAGGGTTCTCAGCGCGATAGCAACCGCAATCATCGATCTTCTCTTTATCAATTCGTTCTTCCCCGAAACTTGTCCTGCCGCGTACTCTTAACCCACAGGATCATGTGCGAGGCTAGCCTCTTGCAAGCCTTGCAGCAACTAGTAAAACTCCCAGCAGGTCACGGAAATCCAAGTTTCGGGTGATCAACGCGCAGAAGCAGTTCCGAACTCCGAAATCCTTTGGCGTGGAGTTTCCCCCCAACCCGCTATAATAGAAACAGAGACGCAGAGAGGCCCGGCCGCCATCGCAGCCGGGCCTTTCGTCTTTATCAAGGCCGCTGGCCACAACCCTTTTAGGATCAAACGGTTACCGCCCCCCTGTGTTCGGTCCCAATTCTGTAATCGGTTGATATGAAGTTGTTTAAGGGATAGGTCGGTTCTATGATTCAGTAAATAAAGGGCTTATCTTCATCGATTCTGATTCTAGAAGACTTATTCGATCATACTGCACTGAATTCAGGGCAGTGACTCAGGCTGCATCTTGAGGTCCCGAAACGGGAATCCCTTAGAATGGCCGCATGGTCATCCACACCTTCGCCTTTCGCTGGAAGCCCGCCGTCACCACCGTACAGAAGCAGCGAGTCATCGCCGCAATCCGCGACCTCCAGGGCCGGATCCCTGGCCTGGTCGAAACCTGGGTTGGCGAAAACATCTCCCCGCGCTCCCAGGGATATGACCTCGGCGGTGTGATGAAGTTCGACAACCGTATGGCCCTCGAATCCTACAACTCCCACCCGGTGCACCAGGAGCTGTTAGCCTGGCTGATGCCGCTCATCGACCCGCTCGAAGTCGATTTTGAGGCTTGATGACCTTCGCTGCGATTCCTCGCCATTATTATCCGGAGACCGAACTCAAGAGTATCGATACGCAACCATGACGGGCACAATTACGCGCCGTGACGATTCCTATCGCCGCCTGTTCACCAGCGCCTTCAGAAACGGAGCGCCCCATGCGCCAATTGCAAGCAGGCCACCAAACAGCAGAACCACGTCGATACTCTCGCGGCCTTCCGGCGAAGCATATACGTTGCGCAGATTCAGCCATAGCGCGAATTCGTCCAGCGTTAACGCCGCGCCGATTCCGTACATGATCGAGACCAGCCGGCTCACGAAGATCGACGTCGGTGTTGTCTCTTCGCCCACCTCAACCAGCCAGGCGTAGCCCACAACCAGCAGAATCAAAATTCCCCACACTAGATGATGAATGTGCCGCCCGCCAACCACCACCCATCCAAACGGTCCAATGTTGTGAAGAATAGCCAGCACCAGCAAACGCGCGCCCAGGAAGGTCAGAAAGAAACTCACCGACGCTAGAAACAATCTCCGCCGCGGGCGGTCGCGGATATGCTCCTGCATCAGGATGCCGAGCTGTGTGAGGTGCAGAAGCAGGAGCATTGTCGCTGTTCCCACAACCGCACAGATCAGCAGAATCCACGCGCCAGTCAAATGCATTCTCCCAACCCCCTCTCAACGAATCGCCGCATCGATCAGCCGCCCAGGGAGGGCAGGCGGCCGGACGCTCCAAGCAGAAAAATGACGCCAATCGCAAGGCTATACACCGCACCCGCCACCGCAACCCACCGGTAAAAGCCGGGCCGATGCAACCCTACTCCAAAAATCCCTCCCAGCGACACCGTCATCAGCGTATTCATTGCCACCAGGCCAACGGCGAAAGCCAGCAGTCCCATGAATCCCTGGGTTGTCCCGCCCAGGCTGGCAGCCAGCAGAAACAGCATCAGCTGGCTCGGCGTCTCCGCGCCCAGTCCGTGCAGAACGCCAATCGCAAAAACCGATCCGCCGCTGTAATTCCACGCGAAGGGTACCGGCCGTGGCGTCCGTGGTTTAAAAAGCTTCACCGCGTGCCACCATGCAAATTGGCAGCCTGAGATAAGAATTGCCCACCGGCTTTTGACCGCCTGATGCGAATGCGAATGCCGGATCAGGTTCGCCACCACGCCAATCCCGAGTACGATCAGCGTTGCGCCAATCAGCCTCTCCGTCCAGTTGTCCAGCCGCGCCGGTAGCGGAATATGCAGCATCACCACCAGAGAGCCCAGTGCTACAACAGTCAGCGCGTGGCCCAGCGCATAGGTAATCCCCAGCCGCATCCCCTGCTTCCAGCTCTTCTGAACGGCAGTAATGTCGGAGATCGCTGCAAGATGGTCGTAATCAAAACCATGCCGCAGTCCGAGCACGGCGCAGGAGAAGAGAGCGAGTTCGAGCTTCCAATTCATCCGTTGATCGAGATGTGGCCCGCTTCGATCGCTCGCGCCGGCACCCAAACGCCAATTGTAACGAGGAATTGGTACTTCAGTGAGCCGGACTGTTTGCGGAGTCCGTACCGTCTTGCAGCTTAGCCCGAGATCCGTACCAGTTGCTCGGCCTCGATGCGCGGGCCAAGAATCGAAATCCTCGGCACCTGTCCACGCGCCATCGCGACTTCATCGCAGCGATAAAGTCGCGGGCAATTCTGGCAATCCTTGAAGATCTTGTCCGGCAGGGCCGTCCGATCCTCCACCTCGCGAAAACCGTACTGAAAAAAGAAATCAGGAATCCGCGTAAACAGGCACACGCAGCCGATTCCGTGATCTTCGGCCTCTTCCAGCAGAGAAAACAAGAGCCTCCCGCCAACTCCCTGGCTCTTCGCTTCCGGCTTTACTACGATTGAGCGGACCTCCGCCAGATGTGGTCCGTAGAGATGCAGCGCGCCGCATCCGAGAAACACTCCGGCTTCGCTCTCCGCAACCGTAAAATCGCGAACGTTTTCGCATATCTCCGCGAAGACGCGCCGCAGCAGCGTGCCGTCCCGAGACAGGCTGTTCACCAGCTCATAGATGTTGGTCGCATCCTGCAGGCGAGCCTTACGCACCAGCATGGCTCACCTCGCTACTCACAAGACTCACCGTCCCGTATGAGTCGGCCAAAGCCTGCACGCGGACTTCCGCCGCAGTCAGCGCGTCCCGAACACGGCCTCGCGCCGTTCCGCCGATTACGTCGTGACAATCCAGCGTCGCCTCCAGCGTCACCGCCGCGAAAAAGTCCTGCTCAAACTCCGGCCCGAATTCCTTCAACTCATCCAACGTCAAATCACCCAGCTCGCAGCTCTTCTCTATGCAATAGCGGACCGCGTTTCCAATCTTCTCGTGCGCTTTGCGAAAGGGAACTCCCTTGTATACAAGATACGTAGCCGCCGCCATTGCGTTCAAATACCCGCTCTCGCAGGCAACCCTCATTCGCTCCGTACGGAACCTCAACGCGCCGGTAAACTTCGCCAGCAGAAACATCATGATGTGCGCTGTACTAGTTGCGGCAAAAACCGGCTCCTGTGTTTCCTGGAGGTCCTTGTTGTAAGCTAGTGGTAGACCTTTCAGCAGCAGAGTCACCGTCTCCGCCGCGCCATGAATGCGCCCCACCTTGCCGCGCACCAGCTCTGTCAAATCGGGATTCTTCTTCTGTGGCATCGCGCTCGAACCAGTCGAAAATGCCTCCGGCAAGTCGACGAAACCAAACTCTGCCGTCGCAAATAGAGTGATCTCTTCCGCAAAGCGGCTCGCATGCAACCCAACAATCGTCAATGCTTGCAGATACTCCAGCACAAAGTCGCGATCGCTCGTCGCGTCCATGCTGTTCGCAGTCGGAGCCGTGAACCGAAGTTCATTCGCCGCGATATTGCGATCCAGCGGCAGCGTTGCCCCGGCCACAGCGCCGGATCCCAGTGGGCAATAATTCAGCCGCTTCGCGCAGTCCTCCAACCGTGATGCGTCGCGCAGCAGCATCTGGACGTAGGCCAGCAGCCAATGCGCAACCAGCACCGGTTCTGCCCGCTGCAGATGCGTGTACGACGGCATCACGGCATCCCCGCTGGCCTTCGCCTGTTCGACCAGAGCATTCGCCCACGCTCCAAGATGCGCAATCAGAATGCCTACGCGCTCCCGCACATAAAGCCGCAGATCAGTAGCGATCTGTTCATTGCGGCTACGCCCCGTATGCAGTTTGAGGCCGAGATCGCCTATGGCTTCGACAAGTTTCAGCTCGACGAAGTGATGAATGTCCTCGGCATCCGAGCCCAGGGGCTCAGGTTTATGCGGATGTTCACCAAGTTTGTGCGGCTGTTGGATAAAACGTGAATCAATTCCGTCCAAACCGTCGAGAATCTGCACGAACTCAGCGTCCGTCAGAATGCCGGCGGCCAGCAGAGCGCGGGCGTGCGCCTTGCTGGCCATAGTTTCTTCCGAGAGAAGTGCCCGATCGAACTTGATCGAACGTTGCCAGTGATCAAACAAAGGGTCCAAGGGCTCGCGAAAGCGGCCGGACCACATTTTGGCGGTATGTACGCTCATGAACTCTCTTCGTCTTTCCCGATCGCGCTGTTCAATTGCGGCATCTCCGAACCCCGGCTCAGCGTGATCAGGCCCGTCCGGGCGTAGGTCATCAGCTTCGCACGGGTGTCGGTAATGTCGAGATTGCGCATGGTGAGCTGGCCGATGCGATCGCGCGGAGAAAAGGCGGACCCGGTCTTCTCCATGCTGAGGCGCTCGGGATGAAAGGTGAGGTTGGGCGAATCCGTATTCAGGATCGAGTAGTCGTTGCCGCGGCGCAGTTCGATCGTCACCTGGCCGGTGATGGCACTCGCGACCCAGCGCTGCGCGGATTCGCGGAGCATGATGGCCTGGGGATCGAACCAGCGTCCCTGATAGAGGAGGCGACCCAGTCTGCGGCCGTTCTCGCGGTATTGCTCAATCGTGTCTTCATTGTGAATGCCCGTGATGAGGCGCTCATAGGCGATAAACAGTAGAGCCATGCCGGGGGCCTCGTAGATACCGCGGCTCTTGGCTTCGATGATGCGGTTTTCGATCTGGTCGCTCATGCCGAGGCCGTGGCGGCCGCCGATGCGGTTGGCTTCGAGCAGCAGCTCAACGGGGTCGGGAAACTCCTTGCTGTTGAGAGCTACTGGAAAGCCTTGTTCGAACCGGACAGTCACCTCTTCATGCCTGACATCGATATCTTCACGCCAGAAGGCTGTTCCCATGATGGGCGCGACGATCCGGATACTGCTGGAAAGCAGCTCGAGGTCCTTGGCTTCGTGGGTAGCACCGAGAATGTTGGAGTCGGTGGAGTAGGCCTTCTCGGCGGACATCTTGTAGCCGAAGCCGGACTTCTGCATGAAGGCCGACATCTCGGTACGGCCGCCCAATTCATCGATGAAGGCCGGGTCGAGCCAGGGCTTGTAGACCTGCAAGCGGGGATTTACGAGCAGGCCGTAGCGATAAAAGCGCTCGATGTCATTGCCCTTGAAGGTCGAGCCGTCGCCCCAGATGTCGACGCCGTCTTCCTTCATGGCAGTGACCAGCATGGTGCCGGTGACAGCGCGTCCGATGGGCGTGGTGTTGAAGTAGGTAATGCCGGCGGTCGAGATGTGAAAGGCGCCGGACTGCAGCGCGCCGATCCCTTCGCGCACCAGAGGCTCGCGGCAGTCGATCAGTCGCGCATGTTCTGCGCCGTAGTCGAGCGCCTTGCGGGGGATCTCGTCATAGTCGCTTTCGTCCGGCTGCCCCAGGTTGGCCGTATAGGCATAAGGCAGGGCGCCCTTCTGCTTCATCCAGTGAAGCGCGGCGCTGGTATCGAGGCCTCCGGAAAAAGCGATGCCGACTTTCTGGCCAACCGGCAGACTTTCAAGAATTACAGACATCTCTTTCAAAACCTCACAGTTCTTCCGTCTTCGAAACTTGCTTGAATTGAGATACACGCGCGGGTGCCCCATCCTTCGCGCTGAAGTTGCGCGAAGGGTGGGAATCCACAACTTTAAGTGCGTCCGGCCGAGCTCTGAGCTCTGCGCTCTGAACTCTGTGCCCCCCCCAGCAGCATCAACAGCAGCGCCTTCTGCGCATGCATCCGATTCTCCGCCTGTTCAAACACCACCGACTGCGAACCATCCAGCACCGCATCCGTCACCTCGGCATTACGATGCGCGGGCAGACAGTGCATGAACACAGCATGAGGAGCCGCGTGCGACATCAGCTGTTCGTTCACCTGGTACGGCTTGAAAATCGGAGCCCGCTTCGTAACTTCGTGCTCAAAACCCATGCTCGTGCAGATGTCCGTATAGACGGCATCCGCGTCTGTAACAGCAGCGACAGGGTCATTCACCAGGTTCACACTGCCGCCCGTGTTGTTCGCAATCCCCCGCGCCTGCGCGACGATATCCGCCTTCGGGGCGTAGTTCTTCGGCGAACCGATCATGCAATGCGCCCCAAGTTGCGCGGCCGTCAGCATCAGTGAGTGGCAAACGTTATTCCCGTCGCCCACATAGGTGAACTTCAGCCCCTTCGCCGATCCGAAGCGCTCCTGCACCGTCATAAAATCCGCCAGCGCCTGGCACGGATGCTCAAGATCGCTCAACGCATTGATCACCGGACACGCCGCAACCTCCGCCATCTCCGTGATCGTCTCGTGCGCGTAGGTGCGCAGCACAATCACCGAAACCCAGCGCTCGATGTTCCTCGCCATGTCCGAAATCGACTCGCGCTCGCCGATCGGCGACTGCGTCTGATCGACAAAGATTGCCGATCCTCCCAGCGTATTGATCGCCGCCTCAAAGGTCAGCCTCGTGCGGAGCGATGCCTTCTCGAAAAACATCACCATCTGCTTCGCATCGAGCGCCCAGCGATACTCCTGCGGACGCGCTTTTACTGCATGCGCCAGTTCCATCACGGCCGCAATTTCGGCAGTGGAGAAATCGGCGATCGAGCAGAAGTCGCGCCCCGCCAGCGCCTCGGCAGGGGAGGGAAGTACGCCAACCTGCGATTCGGATTCAAGATAAGTATTGCTAGCCAACGTATTTGCCTCCCGTCGCGGCAGCGCCCGCCGCTTGTGGCGCATGCTCGGTAAGAATTGAGTCGAGGGCATCGATGGCGTGATCCACATCGCGCTTGCCCAGAATAAACGGAGGCAGGAATCGCAAAACCGTTTCACTCGTCCGATTGATCAGGATTTTCCGCTCCATCATCGCGTTCACCACGTCCTTCGCCATTTCCGCCGAATCAAGCTCGACCGCCAGCATCAGCCCCATCCCGCGTACGTCAACAATGGCAGAATGCTTATCCGACAGCTCATTGAGACGTCCGTGAAAATATGTGCCGACATCAGTTACATGTTGCAGAAGCTGCCCGCTCTCGATCGTGTCGATCACCGCCAGGGCCACAGCGCATGCCAGCGGACCACCGCCAAAGGTGGTCCCGTGCATGCCCGGATGAATTGCGCGGGCTGCCTTCTCTGTGCACAATATCGCACCAAGGGGAAGCCCGCCAGCCAGAGGTTTCGCAACTGTCATCACATCCGGCTGAACGTCGTAATGCTGGTACGCGAACCACTTGCCCGTCCGTCCCAGACCTGCCTGAATCTCATCGCAGATCAATAGCGCTCCCGTGGACTGCGTCAGCTCGCGCGATGCCGCCATGAACTCCTTCGACACTGGACGAATGCCGCCCTCACCCTGAATCGCCTCGATCAGCACTCCGCAAACATCGCTCGAAAACTTCGCCTTCAAATCCGCGACATCGTTGAAAGCCGCAAACTCTACGCCCGGCATCACCGGATCGAAGGGCTCGCGATACTTCGCCTTGTGCGTCGTCGCCACCGATCCCATCGTTCGTCCGTGGAAGCTATTCTCAAGCGCCAGAAACTTCGTCCCGATTGTCTTGCCTTCGCTTCGCAGCAATCCTGCATAGGCCCGAGCCAGCTTCAATGCTGCTTCCCATGCTTCCGTTCCGCTATTCGAAAAGAATACCCGGTCCATGCCGCTCATCTTCGTCAGCCGCAGCGCAAGCTCCGCCTGTCCTTCATGAAAATAGAGATTCGAGATATGGATCAGCTTCTTGCTCTGCTCTACAATCGCCTTCTCAATCGCAGGATGGCCATACCCCAGGGCATTCACGCCAATCCCGCTGAGCAGGTCAAGATAGCGCTCACCCTTCTCATCGAGGAGACGCACACCTTCGCCCCCGATGAATTGAATCGGGTTCCGCTCATACGTGGGAAGCAGCAGCTTCGCCTCTACCGCCCTAATTTCATCCAGTGTCATATCCGTCCTTTTGCTCGGCTCACGCCACTAAAACTTCCGTCCCATGCAGTACTCGCGAGGTGCACAGATCCGGCAGCACCGCCGCCATTTCTGCTGGAAGAAGGCGCACGCGCTTCACTCCCTGCAGCAGTGCCTCGCGGCACGCGCTCAACTTGGGAAGCATCCCGCCGCTGATCACCGAGTCTTTCGTGAGCGACGCGATCTGTCCTACGCTCAGCCACCGCATTACTTCACCGTCAGCGCCACGCACTCCCGGCACATCGGTAAGAAACACCAAAGCATCGGCCTTGCACGCCGCAGCACACGCAGCAGCCATCTCGTCCGCGTTCACGTTGTAGTACTCGCCGTCGAAGCCCAGCGCCAGGCTTGAAATCACCGGCACCGCGCCCATTTTCCAGATCGCATCCAGCCAGCGCGGATCAGACGCCACAATCTCGCCCACATATCCCAGGTCTGGAGCCGTCCGCTTCTTCCGGGCGCGAAACACCAGCCCATCGCCGCCCGAGAGTCCCATCGCTGCTTGCCCATGCGCTCCCAGAGCCGCTACCAAGGCCTTGTTCACCTGTCCGCCCAGCACCATCACCGCCGCATCGCGCGTCTCCGCATCGGTCACGCGCAGCCCGGCGACAAACTCGCTCTGCTTGCCCATCAGCTTCAGAGTGCGCGTCAACTGCACGCCGCCTCCATGCACCAGCGCAACCTGATTGCCGTCCTTCACCAACTCTGCAATCGCGTGTGCGCAAACGTGCAACAGCTTCGGGTTCTCGAGGGTGGCTCCTCCCAGCTTGACCACAAATTTCATGCCAGTCCCTCCGCTTCTCCCCAACCGCACATAAGGTTCAAATTCTCCACCGCCTGCCCGGCCGCGCCTTTCAGCAAATTGTCGAGGCACGAAACAATCACGCATCGCCGTCCATCCTTGTTCAGTGCAAATCCGATATCGCAATAGTTCGTCCGCACTGAATACTGAATTTGCGGCAACTGCCCCGCGCTGAAAATCCGCACCAGCGGGCTGTCCGCATAAAACTCGCGATACCGCGCCTCTACTTCCTGAGCATCGCGCTTCTCCGTGAATCTCACATAAATCGTCGACAAAATCCCCCGCGGAATCGGCAACAGATGCGGCGTAAACACGATCTGCTCATCGCTCAACTCAAGTTGCTCCAGCAACTCACCTGTGTGGCGATGACCAAAGACCCCATACGCGGACAAGTTATCCGCCGCATACATATAGTGTGTCTTCTCCGTGGGAGCCTTGCCCGCGCCCGACACGCCCGACTTTGCATCGCAAACAATGCCGTGTTCCGCGTCGATCCATCCCGCAGCAGTCAACGGTTTCAGCGCGAGAATGATCGACGTCGCATAGCAGCCGGGATTCGCCACCAGTTCTGCCCCGCGAATCTCTTCGCGATGGAGTTCCGGACTCCCATACACAGCCTTCGCCAGCACTGCGACCGCGTGGCCGTGCCCCTCGTCGTCGAATTTGTACACTGCTCGATTCGATGCCGCCTTCAGCCGCCACGCACCGCTTAAATCGATCACGCGCAGTCCCTGCTGCAGCGCCTTCGGAGCCCACTCCCGCGACTGCTCATGAGGAGTCGCCAAAAACAGCACTTCCACTCCGCGCGCCTTCAGCAGCTCCCACGAAAACGGTTCGATTTTTAGCGACCCGGCCCCGTTGTTATCCATCAGCTGCGGATGCATCACAGTCAGCGAAGCCTCGCCTGTCGCGTCAGGACGTCCCAGAAACACCGGTGGCGCACCCTTCAGCCGTGGATGATGCAACAGCAGCCGCGCTAACTCCATACCGGCATAGCCGCTCACACCCATCACCGCAGTTTGTACTGAATTCTTCATCGCTCGCGCTCTCTAATCCCTGATCCCTGTTCCCTAATCCCTGCTTTCAGCCAATCATCTCTTCCAGCCGTCCGCGCAGCGTCGAGGCCCGCTTCAGGTCCGGACAGATAATCAGAATCGTGTCGTCGCCCGCGATCGTGCCCACCACTTCTTCCCAGTCCTCGTGATCGATCGCCAGCGCCACCGGTTGCGCGCCGCCATTTGTGGTAATCAGCACCAGCTGGTTCTGAGCCTGCTTCACCTTCAACCCAAAGCTCCCCAAAACCTCGCGGATCGAAGGCTGATCGTCATTTTCCTCGCTCACGCCGTTCGGCAGAGCATAGCCGTTCGGGCCCTTGTACAGCCGCATCTCGTGGATATCCCGCGAAAGCGTGGCCTGCGTTACATCGAATCCGCGGCGCACCAGCTTGCGCCGCAGCTCGTCCTGGCTGGTCACTCCTGTGCTGGCCACCAGTTCTCGAATCGCATTGTGTCGGTCGTATTTCGTCAAGGAAGAAAACCGCATTTCGTCAAAATAGAAAATCGCGGCATGGGTTAAAATAAACACCCGTACCGCGACTGCATAATCATACAATTCAATGTATAAATATACAGGGCAACTCTGTCAAGCGCCTGCGAATAAATTTTCTTAATCTCATTTATCGCACTTTTTTATGATGCGCGGCCTACCCGCGCCAGCGCTGAACTTTATTAATGTCAGCCATCCAAGGACGTCGTATAGTAGGCCATGGGCAGCATAAGTTTTTCTAATTCATCACGATCTTCCGAGAGCTCACTGAGCTCCCAAGCTTCCCTGGTGGATCCCCGCTTCGAGCATGAGTCCTGCGGCGTAGGTTTCGTCGCAACTCTCACCAATCAGCCTTCGCACGACATTCTTGAGAAAGCACTTACCGCGCTTGCCCGGCTCGAGCACCGCGGCGCCGTAGCCGCTGACGGCAAGTCCAGTGACGGCATCGGCCTCACAACCGCAATCCCGCGCGATTACCTGCTCGCCTCGACCGGCGTCTCACTTGACTCTGCGCAGCCTCTGGCCGTCGGCGTCGTCTTCTTTCCGCCTGAAGCCGCTGAGTCGCATACGGAGTTTGAGCAGGCCCTCGCCGCGCAGAACCTCACCGTCCTCGCCTGGCGCGAGGTGCCTACTTGCCCGGAGATCCTTGGCGAGATCGCCCTGTCTACCCTGCCCATCATCCGCCACGTGCTGATCACCACGGCCGATCCGGCCCGCCTGAACCACCGGCTCTTTCTGGTCCGCAAGCAATTCGAGCGCAGCCACGCCGAGGGATATATCTGTTCGCTCTCTTCTTCCAACATGGTCTACAAGGCCATGTGTGCCGGCCGCCTGCTCGCCGACTTCTATCCGGACCTCGCCAACCAAGGCTTCACCACACCCTTCGCCCTCTTTCACCAGCGCTACGCCACCAACGTCGCGCCTTCGTGGGATCGCGCCCAGCCACTGCGAATGCTGGCGCATAACGGCGAAATCAACACCGTATGGGGCAACCGGGCCCGCATGGACGCACGCGCCGCCACTTTCCCTGAAAGCTTCAAGCCGATCTTCACCCATGAAGGCTCCGACTCGACCAGCCTCGACGAAGCCGTCGAATTGCTCGCCCGCAATGGACGCACCGTTGCCGAAGCCGTCCGGATGCTCATTCCGCCCGCGGGCAATCTCGGCCGCTCCGCGTTCTTTTCCTACGCCGGCGACTGCGCCGAACCGTGGGACGGCCCGGCCGCCGTTGCCTTCACCGACGGCGACATTGTCGGCGCCGTGCTTGATCGCAACGGCCTCCGTCCTTGTCGATTCTTCGTGACCGAAGACAACCTGGTCGTCCTGGGTTCCGAAGCTGGCCTCGTCGACCTCGACCCAGAAACCATCGTCCACAGCGGCCGCCTCGGTCCCGGACAGATGATCGTTGCTGATCTCGACGAGCACATCCTGCTCGAAGACGAGCAGATTCAGGCCATCTTCGACGCGGCAGCACCGGAATACGTAAAGCTCCTCGAAGACAGCACTCTCGAAGACCATGTTCCCGGCCCCGTCCTCGAATCGGCCGAGCTTACCCGACTGCAATTTGCCTTCGGATACACCCGCGAAGATGTGAACATGATTCTCAAGCCGATGGCCATGGATGGCAAGGATGCCGTCTGGTCCATGGGCGACGATACGCCGCTCGCGCCGCTGGCCCGTTCACCGCGCCCCATCTATGCCTTTTTCCGGCAGCGCTTCGCGCAGGTTACTAACCCGCCAACCGATTCGCTCCGTGAGGCCCGTGTTCTGCAGCTGCACACCCGCCTCGGTCCGTGGCCGCACATGCTCAACAAGCATGCTCCGCTTTCTGGCCTCTCGCTCTCATCGCCGTTCCTGTCGCTCGCGCAGACGGATGACCTCCGTGCCCGTCACCATGCCCTCGCCGGCAATCTCCCGTTGGCTGTGCTCGAATGCGTCTTCAATCCGGCCTGCAATCTGATCACAGCCCTCGACGATCTATGCGCGAAGGCCATTGATCTGGTGCGCGGCGGAGCCGCGGTCCTGCTGCTCAGCGACCGCACGGCAAACGGTGAAACGATTCCCATCCCCATGGCCATGGCCACCGGAGGCATCCATCACGCCCTCACTCGCGCTGGCGTGCGCACCTTCGCCGGGCTCGCCGTCGAGGCCGGAGATTGCCGCGACCTGCACCACGCCGCCGTCCTTCTTGGCATGGGCGCAGGGGCAGTCTGTCCCTGGCTCGCGCTTGAAACCGCCCGCAGCCTTAACCAGGAAAAGGGCGAGGCCAATCTCCTCCACGCGTTCGATCTCGGCCTCGCCAAAATCATGTCGAAGATGGGCATCTCGGTGGTCGACAGCTATCGCGGCGCGCACCTCTTCGATTGCATCGGACTCAGCCCTGAAGTTGTCGACCGTTGTTTCTTCGGAACTCCCGCTCCGCTAGGTGGCATCGGATTCGCCGAGATTGAAGCCAACATCCGCCAGGTCTGGGCAAGCAGCCAGAACCCTCCCGCCGATCCCTCCGACGGTGATTCGCCTTCGCCTGCGCCCACGGCTACGATCACGAAAGACCTCCCCGACTACGGCTGGGTCCGCTTCCGCAAATCCGACACAGCCGAGCCGCATTCCTGGCAGCCTCAGACCGTCAAGGCTCTCCAGACCGTCGTCGGAAGCGCGCGCGGTGTCGCTGCCGTTGCCGAGCCCGCCGTCGCCTGGGCTGCCTTCTCGACGCAGGCCATAGAAAAAGAACCCACAGTCCTCCGCGACCTCCTCGAGATCCGCCCCGCGGGCGACCCTCTGGCTCTCGAACATGTCGAGGCCCCGGCGCACATGTACAAGCGCTTCATCGCCAGCGCCATGTCCCTCGGTTCGCTCAGCCCCGAGGCACACCAGACCATCACCGCCGCCATGAACATGATCGGCGCGCGCTCCAACACCGGCGAGGGCGGAGAAGATCCCGCCGTCTACCAGCCCAATGTTGACATCGATCTGCTCGGCAAACCGACGCCCTCGCACCTGCTCAACAACAAGGTCAAGCAGGTAGCCTCCGGCCGCTTCGGAGTCACCGCCGAATACCTCATTCACGCCGAGGAAATCGAAATCAAGATCGCCCAGGGCTCCAAGCCTGGCGAAGGCGGCCAACTCCCCGGCCACAAGGTCACGGAGCTGATCGCGCGCCTGCGCCACGCCCAGTCCGGCGTCCAGCTCATCAGCCCGCCGCCACATCACGACATCTATTCGATCGAGGATCTCGCCCAGCTCATCTACGACCTCAAGCGAGTCAATCCCCGTGCCGCCATCGGTGTCAAGCTTGTCTCCGAGTACGGAGTCGGCACCATCGCCGCGGGCGTCGCCAAGGCCTACGCCGACTACATCGTCATCGCGGGCCACGCGGGTGGCACCGGCGCATCGCCGCTCTCCAGCATCAAGTACGCCGGCAATCCCTGGGAGCTCGGCCTCGCCGAAGCGCAACAGGTACTGTTACAAAATGGCCTGCGCGGTCGCGTCCGTCTCCGCTGCGACGGAGGCCTCCGCACCGCCCGCGACATCCTCATCGCCGCTCTTCTCGGAGCCGACGAGTACGCCTTCGGCACCGCGGTTCTCGTCGCGCTCGGCTGCGACATGGCCCGGCAGTGCCATCTCAACACCTGCCCCACTGGCATTGCCACTCAACGCGCCGATCTCCGCGCCAAATTTCGCGGCCGTCCCGAGCACGTCATCCGCTTCTTCGAGGAACTGACCCGCGACATCCAGGTCCTGCTCTCGAAAATCGGCCTGCCATCGCTCGAAGCCGCCATCGGCCGCACCGATCTGCTGGAGCAGATCCGTTTCGACGGTTCGCTCGACCTCGCTCCGTTGCTCGCCGCGTCCCCCACCGGCCAGACCCATTGGCAGGGCCGTCGCAACATGCGTCCCACCGACCGCGCTCCCATCGACGACGCCTGGGTCGAACCTGCCCTCGCCGCGTATCGCGATGGCCAACACTTCGCCCTCGACGCGCTCATCGCCAACGAAGACCGCACCCTTGGCGCGCGTCTCGCCGGCGAGATCGCGCTGCTCAACACCAACGGGACATACTCCGATGCGCCGCTCGTGTTCAAAATGACCGGCGTCGCCGGCCAGTCTTTTGGAGCCTTCGCCGTTCCCGGAATGCAGCTCATCCTCAAGGGCCTTGCCAACGACTTCGTCGGCAAGGGTCTCTCCGGCGGCGAAATCATCCTTCGCGGACAAGGCCGCGCCGCCCTCCAGTCCGAGCTGCACGTCATCCTCGGCAACGTCGCGCTCTACGGAGCCACCAGCGGAGCCCTCTTCGCCGCTGGCCGCGCCGGCGAGCGCTTCGCCGTCCGCAACTCTGGAGCCCTCGCCATTGTCGAAGGTGTCGGCGACCACGGCTGCGAATACATGACCGGCGGCCTCGCAGTCATCCTCGGCGCGACAGGCTTCAATTTCGGAGCCGGCATGACCGGCGGCCTCGCCTGGGTCTTCGACGAGGACGGCTGTTTCCTCAAGGACGAGCTTTACCACGCCGACTTCCTCACACCCGAGCCCTACCACACCCTAGACGCCGAAGCCCGCGCGAAAATCCACGGCCTCGTCCAGCTCCACGCCGAGAAGACCGCCAGCACCCGGGCTTACTGGCTCCTCTCCAAATGGGACGAACTCGCCCCACGCTTCATCCGCCTCACCCCCAAACCCCCGGCGTGAGGTGGGCAGACCAAACAAGGCTGCGGCCGCTTGCCGCAGCCCAATCTAACACTGCGGAAATAGCTGGTTTCGAGCAGGTTGTGAGCTCGAATTCACCTACTTACCGGGCTCGACGCCATCGACAGGCCTTTATCGACAGCTGGATGTGAATGGTTCGGACTGCGCCTCACCATGGAAAGTTGCGGAGCCATCGTCAAGGATGCTAACTTTCGAGCGGCATTCGCTGTAAGCAGCCAGCTGCTTGCAATTTTGCCTGCTCAAAACGCATTCCCTAGATCACACAACGAAACGTGCAGAGCCAATCGCTCGTATCAGCTCATAAAAGTTAGCCTCTGCGGATCGCTCTGCTTATTGCTGAGAAGGAGTGCGAAATGCCATTACTTGGTGTGGATCAACGCCTTGTGGACAGTACTCTGATTAAGACTATGGTGCCGCTCGCAGATGCTCGTCCTATCTATCTGCTGGTTGGTTACCGATGGCAGCCAGGACGTAATCAAAAGTGAAATTACCTTCAAAGACCACGACGAGGACAATCTTCATTACGCCAATCTGGCTATGCATCGCGTCAGCCCGGCATTTTTGGCCGAGGTTTGCATTCCTTTCGAAATCGAGGTCTTGAGGTCCCTTGTTGGTATGTATTGCGCTTGCCAATATAACGTTTACCCCAGTTCCAACGGAAATCGACCACCTCGACGAATCGCTGCAAAACGGCGGAGTGTGGTTCAAGATGAGCAAGGCCGAGGGGGTTCGGGATCTCGGGACGGCAATGAAGGAGAGGAGCGACCACCAGGACAAAAGCGGAGTCCGGCAGATTGCAGCCGCGCTCAGAGGTGGCGGTCTGGAGACATTGGGGAAGATCATTGCGGCTGACCTTTTCAACGGAAATATCGATCGCTTCAACCCATATTTCACGGACAAATTCGGTCAGGAACAGCAAGTCGGAGACAAAATCCCCGGAACTGACCCTCAGAAACAATTCGCGCTTCTGCTCAACATTGGCAACGTACTGTTCAGCATGCAGCAGGATAAGAGCCGCTTCGTAGCTCTGGACCCGTATGATCGCCAGGGGCATTGGCGAAAGATGAACAAAACAATTCAAAACTTAAAAAGAATTCGCTTTCCGGCGAGGACTGGCCTGGCCATCACCTCAAGAACAACCCGCAAGAGACACAGTGGCGTGCACGGTTCGCGGGCTCTGATTGCAGAAGACCTGGAAACCGCTCTGGGACCAAGAAACCGGAAAGTTGCTGTGCTCAGCAGCCGGCGATTGCCCAGGAATGCCGACGCACGGATACTGACCGGAATGAATACCGGCATCAACGATTTGAAGAATACCTTTAATCAAAGCCGACTCGGAGTGATTCCGGTTGTCCCGCAAGACCGTCTCAACATTCTTGGCTGGTAGTTCGCATATCGCCCCAGCGCACTCGGCGCTGGCCAGACACCCGACCCTCTCGTCAGCCACAAAGCCTGGGTGCCCTATCCTACGGGCGTGCCGGAGCCCCCGGCGAGCGCGGTTTTCGCTCGTTGGGGCGGTTAAGCGAAGCGTGGAAAGCGCGCCTGAGCGTGGGAAAACCCCGGAAAGAACTGCGCGTCGCTTAGTCCCTGGGCCGCAGAATAATTTCCTTGCGGTCTTTCGTTTCGCTGTGCAAGATTTTGAGCGTGGAAGAATTGGCACCCGGCACGCTCCTAGGCCATTACAAGATTGTTCGCAAACTCGGTCAGGGAGGGATGGGCGTCGTTTATGAGGCTGTCGATCAGAAGCTTGGCCGCCACGTCGCCGTCAAGCTGCTCGCCGAAACCATCGGTGAGGACACGGCCGCGCTGGAACGCTTCTGGCTTGAGGCTCGCGCAGCTTCGTCGTTGAACCATCCCGGCATCTGCATCATCCATGAACTGAATGAATCGGCGGAATCACCTTTTATCGTGATGGAGCTGCTCGAGGGCAGCAGTCTGGAGAAGGCCTATCACGGTCACCCGATGCCGTATCCGCGGCTGCTCGAAATGGGGACGCAATTGGCCGATGCGCTCGACGCCGCCCACCGAAAAGGCATTCTGCATCGCGACATCAAGCCCGCGAATATCTTTCTGACCAACTCGGCGCAGGCGAAGCTGCTGGATTTCGGCGTGGCGAAGCTCGACAGCTCGATCGATGGTGAGGCAACGAGCGTTGATCCCCAGGGGCCCACCTTTATGAAGCCGATAACCATGGAGGGCCTGTCGGTTGGCACCGTCGCCTACATGTCTCCGGAGCAGGCGCGGGGCGAGGGGCTGGACTCGCGCAGCGATCTCTTCTCGCTCGGCGTCGTACTCTATGAGATGGCCACGGGGCAGCATCCCTTTCAGGGAGGCACGACCGCTGTTGTCTTCGACCACATACTGAACCATGCACCCACCGCGCCGGTTTCGCTCAACGCTCAGCTTCCGGCTGAGTTTGAGCAGATGCTGAACCGGGCGCTGGAAAAGGACCGCGAACTCCGCTACCAGTCTACCGCCGACCTTCGCGCCGACCTGAAGCGCCTGCAGCGGAAGAGCAGTTCGGGCACCGTCATTCCTGCGTCATCGACCGCGGCGCCTTCAGGGCCGGGCACGAGCGGCCCAGCTACACCCCTGACGGGCTCTTCCGAGACGATGCCGTCAAGTAGGCAAGCGGGGTCAGTGAGCGCAACAGGAGTGCCCATTGCTGACAAGTCTTCCGGAAAATTCCATCGGCTTTTGTTCGCGCTGGTGGCGCTGGTTGTGCTGGCCGCAGCGGGATTTGCCGCGTGGCGCTTCTGGCCTCGCGCTCAGCCTTTCGCGGCGATTTCAGTCAGCCAGCTGACCAATGCCGGCAACATCGAGAACATCGCATTTTCCGCCGACGGACGCTTTCTTGCCGAGGTGAAGAACGACAGCAGCCAGCGAACTCTCTGGGTGAGGAATGCCGCCACCAATACCGATGCCCAGATACTGGGCCCATTCGGCAACACTTACGTTGGACTCACTTTTTCGCCCGACGGCAACTATCTCTACTTCACGCGGGGAACGCCGGAGAATAACTCTCTGAGCGCTCTCTATGTCATGCCGGTGTTTGGCGGCACTCCGAAGGAGCTGATCGTCGACATTGACAGCACCATCAGCTTTGCCCCGGACGGTAACCGCTTCACCTATCTCAAATGGACTCCTGATCGTAAGGACCAGTACTCCGAAATTCATGTTTCAGGCAAGGATGGAAGCAACAACCAGGTAATCTACGCAACACCAGAATATATTGGTCCGCCGGTCTGGTCACCTGATGGCAACAGGATCGCGTGGACTGGCACTGTTCCGCCCGCTATTACGGCTGCGATTCAGGTCTTCGACCTCTCCTCGAAGACGTTGAAGACGATCGCGGCCCCACCCGGCGTCCTTTTCCAGGGCCCGGCCAGCGGAGAGACGAACCTTGTGTGGACCTCCGACGGCAGGCACCTGCTGGTCTTCTACAAAAAGGCACACACCGACCGCTCTCAGATCGGGATCGTTGCCGTTCCATCCGGGGAATTTCACGCGGTAACCAACGATGTCAATGCCTACAACCAGCTTGCGCTATCCGCGGATGGACGCACCCTGGCAACAGTGCTCACCAACATCGATTCGAGCATTTCTTATTACAAGGCTGAAGGCGGGGCGCCGCTTTCGACAACGTCCTTGAGAATTGCCCCAAGCATGATTGCCTGGGCGAACGAAGACCGCCTGGTCTTTATCATTTCGCAGATCGCGGTCGGGTGGATCGATCGCGCCACCGGCAGGGTACAAACATTCGATACTGGCGACATCGATCCCGGGAGTAGTATCGCTGCCTGCGCTGACGGTCATATCCTCTTCACGGGTTTTCCCAAAGGGGGCGGAGAAGCGCGCCTTTTCCGCATGGATGCGGATGGAGGAGAGGTTGCGCAGCTCACAACGAGTGGAGTCGCGCGCTACCCTTTTTGTACTCCGGATAGTCGGCAGGTCTATTACTCGGTGAGGGAAAGCGGGTTTACCTCTTCGCTTTGGACCGTACCACTTGCGGGAGGGACACCGAAACAATTACTCCCCTCGAACACCACGCAAGCTTACCGAATTTCGAGCGACGGAAGGCTGGCAGGCTATGAAGCATCCATTTCGAACGCGAGTTTCGCGTACAAGTCGACAGACGTTACTTCGCGGCGAGTGGTTTCCGTCGTTCCCATGAACATCAGCGACATCATCAACAGTGATATTGACTATTCGCATAACAACCGTGCGGTGATCTACTCCATCCTTCAAAACGGCGGGCGGGTGCTCCTGTATCAGCCGCTCGACGGTACGACTCCTCACGCGCTGACTGACCCGGTGCAGGAGATCATCTGGAGTTTTGCGTCGTCGCCCTCCAATGAATTGGCGACCGCACGACGCAAATCAAGCTCAGACGTTGTGCTCATCACCGACCAGAACGCCAAAGGCAAAAACTAAGGCTTCCCTCGATTGTCAACCGCGGTGTAGAGGAGTGAGAGTCAAGAGGGGTGGCGTGGCCCATTCAAGCCTTCTGTTTGTCAAGTTTCACGACATGCTTTCCAAGATGTTCCGGGACATGCTTTCCAATTCAGCCGCCGTCGGGAGGGAGGGAAAGTGGGAAACGCGCAGAGTTTTCCACGGCAGCAACCCGGCCTATATCAAACCGCTTGATCAGACCACCCTCAAGCTGAAAAATGTGCACCACCATCTGATCGACAAGCAGCTTGCCCTCAAGGTCATGCACAACCTGGTGCACTTCGACGACGACCTCTCTATCGGGACCGACGGAGAATCCCACCGGCTCGACGTGCGGATCGACCATCGCCCACTGACGCGCCCAGTAGCTGCGCACGCCATCCCTTCCATGAACGTGGCCGCCTTCCATCCCGTTGGCCCACGCGACGTCTTCCCGCATGGCCGCAAGCACGGTTTCTATATCCCGGGCATTAAATCGGGCATATATGCGATTGAGAAGCGCAACCTCGTCAGACATTCCAGATTCTCAGAACCCCGGTGTCAAGGTCGAAAGCCCAAACAATCTCGGAACCCATTCATTCCAAAGCTAAACCTGGCCAGGAAACTTGGCCATCAATTATCCCCAACCCAGAAATAATAAAAGCAAGGACACCTTAGTCTGTTGATAAACATTGAGAAGACATAACCCATTTAGAATCAAATGGTACGGATGGTAAGCAGCACAAGCGTTTTAGAGTCAATGAGTACCGCAAACGCCAAAAGCCAGCAGCGTAAGCCATTTAGAATCATTCAGTCTCAAAATTGCCAGAAGGTTGGGGAGAGGGGGGCCGTTCATCCCTGCCGTCGAGGCGATTGAGGACCCGCGCCAGCTGCGTGTCGTTGTCATACCCCGACCAGACAGCACGCTCCCGCGCCCTGCTCCCGATGGCTTCTCGCAGATCGGGACGCCCCAGGTAGAAGCG
>Ga0210386_10000218_pt1 | contig 51392 bp, 53 predicted proteins | sample IncBWH32OmetaG_FD_160091 | JGI IMG/M metagenome (GOLD analysis project Ga0210386, IMG submission 160091) | Forest soil microbial communities from Barre Woods Harvard Forest LTER site, Petersham, Massachusetts, United States - Inc-BW-H-32-O ...
TTCGACGTACTCCATGACGAGGTAATCTGGACCGACGTCAAGCAGCGTGCAAATGTTCGGATGATTCAAGGCGGCAATGGCGTGACCTTCTTGCTGGAAACGCGCCGAGTGCTGGCCTATCAGCTGTTTGATCGCGACGATGCGGTCAAGACGCGTGTCGCGTGCCTTCCACACCTCACCCATCCCGCCAGCGCCGATAGGCGCAAGGATTTCATATGGACCAAGGCGTATGCCGGAGGCCAATGGCATGTAATTGGAACGATTCTATTGCAATTGAACATTCGTTGCACAAGGACCGTCCGGCGTATTTCGTGCACAAACGTAAACGCCAACGCCTAAAGCCCTTGCGTCGCCACGGGGAGAAGGGCGTATTATAAGTACCTACGCTCATCTCGCTCACACGAATCAGGTCATTAGACAGCACCACCAACTTCTCGGCAGTTGGCCCTAGCGACCAGCCGCGCTGTCAAGGTCTACAGGTGATCAAAAGAGAGGTATCTATGGCGTTTGAATCTAAGCTGAGGCGCTCAGATGACGTGATGATCGTCGATCTCTCTGGTCGACTTGTCCTTGGTGAGAGTGCGGATCATCTCCACGACCTGATTAAGCACGCGCTAGAGGCGGGTGATCGAAAATTTCTGCTGAATATGGCGTCCGTCTCGTATATGGACAGCTCGGGTATTGGCGAGCTCGTCCGATCATGCGTGCGTGTCACTAGCGCAGGGGGAGAGATGAAGCTAATCCACGTTCAAAGTAGAATTGCGAATATTCTTCAGATCACCAAATTGCGACGTGTTTTCGAAGTGTTCGCCGACGAGGCCACAGCTTTGAGCAGCTTCCGATCAAAAGCGGCCAGTGACGATCCAGCCAGCTTAGCAAAAAAGGCGGCAAACATCGAACAAAAGGCAATTCTTCCGGTGAGACCTTATAAAGAGTGAACGTGTTCGTTTGCGATAGCGGCAAAGCGTTCTTGTCGCCGCAGATCATTTTCTACCGCTGATCATACTCTCCACGATCGACAACCGCTCATGTACTGCGGAGAGATCAGCCCACATGAAGCGAATCGAAATCAGGAGTGTAATGGAGCACGCGCGGTCGCTGCAAAATCTTCCGATGTCGCCGACGATCCGACTGGCTGCCGATAAGGCACTTCCACGGCTAGGGCGTTTCTCGCTCGTGTGGTCAGAAGATCGGTAAACAACTGCCCGACTAATCGTGGTCTATCGATCCGACGGCGTGACGAATTGTGTCTCATAAAGGGTCCGATGTTGTTGAAAAAGTCGCCGCGTCTTCTCTAGTAGCAAGCTTCGCCCGCGTGTGCCAGCTTGTCGTTGATTCTTCCCCTATGATCGAACTGCAAAACTGCGCCTGACTTGAGTATGATCTGCCCCTCGCGGCTTGCGACATGGTCAATGCTGAAGTCTGGAGGGATAGATACGCCGTCAACCGTTCGGGCACAGTACCGCTCCACTCCACGGGAAGTGCCATTTGGGTACCACTTTCGGCAATCGACGGTTGATAGGGTGGGGCTGAGAGTGCATGAGAACCACACAAAAACCGATCGGTTTTGTATGTTACCCCTTTGCTCTCCTGCGAGGGGAAACGCGTCTGCGGGAACACTTCGTGGCCGCTCGGCTCCGTCCGCAATCGCTAGCTTTGGTTTATGTACCTCCACCAGACAGCGTGTGTCTTTAAATTGCTCGTAGTTACTGCCCCGCCTAATCTTGATGGTTCGCTGGCCACTCTTGCCGATCCAGATTGAGCTTTTGTCGAAGCGGGCCGTGATTTGGCTCCCCGCGAGGTTTCGCATGCTAGCCACGTCGCTTTCACCTAACCACAACAAACCTGCTCGCTCTCCGACCAGGATCTGGCCATCGGCGTAAACACAGTACGCAGTCGTCGGATGATTGAAGGGTCCGCAGTAGTAGTCGCATGGTTCATACTCGACCGCTTCCACGAGCGTCGCTGGCGCTACTTCATGCAGCGACTGGCTGGTTGCCGACACCAGTGCCGCCATGAGCAAAAGCGCGATCTTCACGCCAACATCACCTCCAAGCCCTGTCCCAGCGGCCCTCTCATAGCGTAACGAATGCAGCACGTTTGAAACAAAACGAATCAGTGTCGTCCTGTCACACAAAAGACCCAGCGATAGAAAAAAGCGGCTCTTTGATAGATCTCTGGCGTGATTCCGGTGTTATAGATAACAGCGGAGGAAACGACCATGATGGGACGGCAGAGCGAACAGGAAGACCTATTTTACGAGTTTCGGCTTGAGGATCATGTTCCCGGCGACCACCTGTTGCGGCAGCTCGACGCGGCGCTGAACTTTGACCGGGTGAGATCAACTTTGGCCAGTCATTACAGTTCCACAGGTCGGCCCTCCATTGATCCCGAACTGATGCTGCGAATGCTGTTGATCGGCTACGCCTATGGCATCCGGTCCGAACGATTGTTGTGCAGTGAGGTGCATCTCAATCTGGCCTACCGCTGGGTTTGCCGTTTGGGTCTCCAAGGCGCCGTGCCGGATCATTCCACTTTCTCCAAGAACCGCTACGGCCGGTTCCGCCAGAGCGATATTTACCGAGTGTTATTCGAGGATGTTGTCGGCCAATGCCGGAGTGCAGGGCTGGTTGGCGGCGAGGGCTTCGCAGTGGACAGCAGCCTGATCGGCGGCGATGCGGGGCGTGAACGGCGTGTTGAAAACGTGGATACGATTCGTGAAGGAGAGGCAACAACCAGACCGGTGCGTGAGTATCTGGAAGCCCTTGATGCCGGCAATCCAAGCCATCAGGGCGATGCCCGGTATCTCTCGCCGACCGATCCCGCGGCCGCGTGGAATACGAAGGAGGGGCGAGGCAAGTTCGGTTACTTCAACAACTATTTGGTTGATACGGATCATGCCGTGATAGTCGAAGTCGAGGCCACGCCAGCACGCATAGCACAGGAGATTATCGCCACAAAAGCAATGCTGGGCCGAGTCGAACAAACGCACCGCATCAGACCCGAACGACTCGCCGCAGACAAGGCCTACGGCACGGGTCCGTTTCTGGGCTGGCTATCGGAACGGAAGATCGTCCCGCATATCCCGGTGCTCGATCGGCAGCACCAAACCGATGGCCTGCTTCCTCGTGAGGCCTTCACTTTTGATCCCGCAAAGAACCATTACATCTGTCCGCAAGGCAAGATCCTGAAGCATCGTACGGCGCGCGAAGAGAACCGCATTCACACCTACCGGGCGACAGCGAGCGATTGCAAGGCATGTCCTATCCGCTCGGAATGCACAAGAGCCACGAAGCGCGCCTTGTCGGTACCGTTCGATGAGAACGCGAGACAGGAAGCCATGGCGCTTAGGGACACCGATGCTTTCCGACAATCACGCCGTTCACGAAAAAAGGTGGAAATGCTGTTCGCCCACATGAAGCAGCAGTACCGATTTACTCGGCTAAAGCTCAGGGGACTTACCGGAGCTGCTGAAGAGTTCCTGCTGGTGGCTACCGTTCAGAATCTGCGTCGCCTCGTAAGGCTACGCCCGCCTGTCATGCCGAGAACGTCGTGCCTATCGGGTGCGTAGAGAAAACAGTGGCGGACGACCCGCCGGGACGGCGGGCATATAGCCCATCCATTCCGTTGAAATTTCCTCAATCGGGCGACTGAACCGATTCAGTAAATGACTTTTTCAACAGCATCGGTCCCTCTGTGAAATGTGTGCTGCCCGCTACTTGAACGGATTACCAGGGGTGGCCTGAAAGCCCCCGAAAAGCTTCCGGCCGTCCGGCAGCCTCACGGTGCGGGCGTTGGCCATGTTGCTTCCGTCCTTCGCGGCATAGCCGTCCAAAGTGATCTGATCGCCCTTCTTCAAATCCGTCTTTTTCCATCCCCGGCTCTCCAGGCCGCCGGGGCTGCCCATTTCGAACTTCCAGCTCCCTGCCTTACCCTCTGCATCCTTTCCGTCGACGTACAGCAGCGCATGCGGATTGGTCCATTCGAACTTGGTCACGACGCCGGAGATGGTGATCAGCTTGTTCTCGTCGTACTCGGCGGCAAACGAATGATGCGCCGAAGCGCGAATAGCCGTAAGGAACAGAGCGGCAGCCGCCGCGGAACGCAAGATCCTACTCATCCGGAGCATTCCTCCCTCTTGGCGAAGCGAGTGATGGCGCAACCTTCGTCACGACTGAAACTGTATCAAATCCGGGTGCTTTGTGAAACGAGACGAAACGACATGATTATGTTTTTCCGAGATCAAGGCAGAGTGGCATGTTAATGTTGATACGCATGTGGATTCTTCTGGCGTTCGTCGTCGCCTGCGGAAATGCACACTCGCAGCAGCCTCAGATGCCGTTGCACGAGGGAGTTTATCGGCCCGGTAAGGGGTGACCTCGCCCAAAATGGTCACCCACAAGGACCCGGAATACTCCGAAGAGGCACGGATCGCAAGACTGACCGGAACATTCACGATTTCCTTTATCGTCGGAGAGGATGGAACAGTGCGCGATGTGGACGCCGCCACATCTCTAGGTTTAGGTCTGCATGAGAAGGCGATTGAGGCGGTAAGGTCATGGCGGTTTAAGCCCGGCGCGAAGGACGGTATGCCGGTCGCGGTAGCTATGGATGCTGAGATGAACTTCCCCCTTATGGTGGAGCGCGGCGAATGGGCTCTATCCCGCGCGCTCTTCGCTCCTGCTGAAGGCACGAGCAGACCGGTTCTGATGGCTGCTCCGTACCCTCCGACCTTTATGGAAAGCGGGGCGAGTGGGGTCCGTCACCATCTCTTTCGACGCTGATGAAAATGGCCTGACGGCTAACCTTCACATCGAAGAATCCTCGAACCCGGCACTGGAGAGCGAAGTGATTGGCATCGTGCGAGGGTGGCGGTTTCAGCCGGGGCTTAAGAACGGAGCGCCGGTGGCGGTTCGATGCACGATGGATTTCGTCAAAGATGACGGAAACGCACATCGCTAAAAGCATATCTGGATCTCAAAAGTCTGTCTCAAAAAAGGCGCGGTATTCCCGCCGATATCGCCATCGATTTCTGCGGTCGTCATCCCCCCGCCAGACAGCTCATCTCCTCGCAGAACCGATACACATTCTCCTCGCGGCTCACCATGAGCGCGTTTCTCTTCCTGCGATAACGCTGGTACGCTTCTTCGCCCATCGACATCAAAGGCCCAGGCCCGTCGAGCACCGCCCAGCTTGCCAACGTTGTGAAAATTGCGTAGTCGGAGCTGGGAGCGCCAAACACCGCCTGCGCAACGAAGAAGAATTTCATCCCGGCTTTTTTCATCAGCGGCAGCAGATCGCTTTTTGCGAGCGTCTGGAACTCGCCTCCTTTTCCCAATTGACTTCGCATCCATGTGATCGTGATCATCGCAGGCAGCTCGCGATCGAACGGCAGGCTTGCCTCCGGAATGACCCTCACGATCAACAGCCGCGTGTTTTCGATGTGGGAATCAATCGCAGCGACTGGTCGTGGCCGGTCTGCGGCAATTTCTTCCCCGATCGGGTTGGCGCCCAACTCCGTGTAATTCGAGCAGGCGTCGATCCTGAGATATTCCCGTTCCCCGGTTTCCGATCTCCAGACTGAGAACGCGTGCGGTGCGGCGGTTTTTCTTAGCAGGGCTGCGTACTCCCTGCTGGCAGTCTCGAACTCGTTGACCTGCTTTGGCTTGACGCGATAAAAATCGAGTCTCAGGATATTGGCCTGAGGTGACTGACCTGCGACCGGTGCTACAAGCACGCGAATGTCTGATGCAAGGTCTGCACCCTCCTGGGTGTCTGAAAGTATAAACAATTGTTCCGCCGTGCACCATTCGGGCTTCTGCGCGATAGCTAATTTCAGATTGTGTCAGGGGCGGGGTTCACGCCAGGGTTAAACCCCTTTGTATTGTGCTCAATTTGTGCCCACCCCTGGTTTCGACGGAGTGCTACGACGCGCTACCTCATGAAGTTCATCTCGTTGATTGTATTACTCAGTAGCGTTTCGTGTTAACTGGTTGTGCTCTGTGTAAGTTATTGATTCTTAGTCTTTTCTTGGCTTCGAACCAATAGGCCGGGGGTTCGAGTCCCTCCGGGCGCGCCACTCCTCGAAACCCTCATCAGTGCGCCGCACGAATCTCGTGGAAGGTTTGCCGGCACCAGGCCGCGCTGAATCGTTTATGATTTCCTTGCGATTACCAGGAATTGCTTTCCTATTATTTTCCACGCGATCGGTACCTTCAAATACAGCGAAACGAACATTTGCGGGTATCGCCTGCGATTGACCATGGTGTAGGGCAGAAATCGATCAACGACTCGTTCCACCTGGAAATCCTGGACTTCCAGCGCTTCCTTCAACGACAACTCCGTCAGCGCGATATGGTGATCCGAAAAATCCCAGTACGCACCACCCACGTATCTAATGTTCGGCCCCATAGCGATGATGCGGCCGCCCGGTTTGATGCACCGCTTGGCTTGAAGTAATGTCTCGGCTAACGACTTTCGCGAAGGCAGATGCTCAAAGAAATTGCTGGTGAAGACGACATCCAGTGCTTGCTCGGGTAGACTCCACGGTTCTGAACAATCTTGCTGAAGAAAACAAACCTCGGGCGATAAGAACTGTCCAGCCTTGGGATTCAAATCCATCGCGTACTTCCTGGCACACCGTATATTGTTGATGAACTCACCATATCCGCAGCCCAGGTCCAGCACTGTAAAGCCAGGATCTATATAACGCGAAAAAAATTTGCTGGTCAAGATTTTCCACACCTCTGTTCGATAAGCGATGTGGGCGTCGAAGCGCCGGCTGTAGATCTGGTCTAATTCAGACGGTTCTTGGCGTGGGGCTGCCATCAAGAGCCAGTATATTGTAACAACGCGGTCTGACTCATCCCGTGCTTCTCAGACGCTACGGTCCGTTATCAGGGTGCACGCCCCATTTCCGGACCATCCGGCACACGGCAGCTTTATACGCGCGGAGCTCTATCGGCTTGCGAACGAACTCCCGCGCGCCCAGCGACATCGCGCGGCCTTCGTCGGTTTCGTTCAGAGACGCGGTGAACACCACCACCGGTGTCTTCTTCAGGCAGAACGCCAGCACGGAGCTGCCCGAGAGTTTTGGCAGGTTCAAATCGAGGATGATGAGGTCGGGTTCGAAACCCGACTCGCCGAGGATTTGAAGCGCCTGTTCTCCATCCCGAGCGATATGCAGATGAACTAAGATCAGCTCTTCGGCGAGGGCTTGCCCTATAAGCAGCGCATCTCCGGCATTATCTTCAATAAGAAGGACTTCGGAGTGCTTCATGGAAACCAAGGGTAGGCGGCACCTAGTAAAAATACTAGCATGCTTAAGTCAAGCAGGGGGGAAATTAGCAGATGTAACCGTTAGATGACGCCCGGACTTAGCCGTTCAAGCCCCATTTATTGTCGAATTCAGTAAGCCGCACCCGGCAGCGCTCGCAGAGCAGCAGGTGTTCTTCCGCCTCGCTGAGCTGGGGTTCCTCCAACAGTCCTTTGCTGTACTTGGCCAGCCGTTCGTCCGGTATGTGGTCGGTCATGATTCGCGTCGACCCGCGAGCAGAGGACATAGAAAACGCTAACTATGCCCTGGCTCGTAGTATAGCTGTGCCGGTATACTCATTGGCAGGCCGGGTACCTGATCCCACAACTAAGGAGAATCCGTGAAGCTACGTCTCGTTGCCGCTGCCGTTTTCGCTGGTGCTTCGCTCGGTGCGCAGCCCGCCCCCATTCACGTGCTCGTTTCCAACGGAGTAAGGGCGGTGGTCGAGGACCTGCAGCCGCAATGCGAGAAGGCCATCGGGCATCCGCTGTCGATCGAGTACAGCGCCGCTGCCCTGCTCAAACAGAAGGTTGACGCCGGCGAGCAGTTCGATGTCGCGCTACTGACGACGGAAGTGACCGATGAGCTGATCAAGGAGGGGAAGGTCGCGGCCGAGTCTCGCGCCGATCTCGGACGTGTGGGCGTGGGCATTGGTATCCGCGCCGGTGCGCCCAAGCCCGATATCAGTACACCCGACGCGCTGAAACGAACGCTGCTGAACGCGAAATCCATCACCTACGCCAAGGACGGCGCGGCCCGGATTCTCATCGAACAAATATACGACCGGCTCGGCATCGCCAATGAAGTGAAACCCAAAATCGTGCTTCAATCCGAGCCGGGTCGCCCGCAAAGTGCCGTCGCCGACGGCCAGGTGGAAATGGTGATGACGCTGGTGAGCGAGATCCTGCCGGTGAAGGGCGTCGAGCTGGTTGGCCCGGTCCCGAAGGAGTTACAAAACTACGTCAGCTTTCGCGGCGGCGTGAGCAGGAATACCAAGAATGCGGACGCGAGCCGCGCGGTAGTGAAATTTTTCAGCAGTTCGAAATCCGCGCTGGCCTACAAAGCCAGGGGCCTCGAACCAGCGCGCTAATCCGGAGAGGCGTATTAATATTGTATGGAACGCGCGCAGCCAGAAGGATTAGTTACCCGCCGTTCGGCTCTGATGTTAGCGGCCGCGGCTACGCAGTTACTTGGACAAACGGGAGAAAAAACGATGGGACGACCGGTAGTCCACTTTGAAATCGGATGCAGGGACCGCGCCAAAACGGCCCAGTTCTTCTCGAGCTTATTCGGTTGGCAGATGCAGCCCGCCGGGCCGGCCACGAACATCGACACCGCAAGCACGAATGGGATAGCCGGGCACCTCACTTCGCTCGGCCACGAACCGGAGCATTACACGATTTTCTATGTCGACGTGGACGATGTGCAGGCGTATCTTGATAAGGCCAAGGAGTTAGGCGGAAAGGCACTGGTCGGCCCCATCACCATTCCGGCCGGGACATTCGCCTGGTTTTCCGACATCGATGGGAACACGATCGGGTTGTTGAAACGGGCGTGATACCGCAGCCAGGAGACCCGCGGCGCGCCGCGCTCACGGCCGGTTTAAATATTTTTCGTAGAGCCGTTTTTGTTTGTTGTCTAAGTCGACCGTCTTACCTTTGATAAAAAGCTGCTTGACCTGGGTCTTGGCTTCCAGTGGATCGCCATCGGTGACCATCAGGTCGGCCGACTTCCCTTCCTCGATCGAGCCGAGCTTGTCCGCGACGCCCCAGATCTGCGCGGGATTTAGGGTGATAGCTTTCAGCGCCTCGTCGTACGGCAACCCGAAAGCAACCGCGGTCGCGGCCTGGTACGGCAAATTGCGGACGAACTCGTTATCGAAACTACCGAATGCGAACTTCACGCCGGCTTTGAAGAACTGGTCGGGCAGCGTGTAAGCGGCATCGTAGGGATCGTCTTCATGCAGCGGCAGGGCGAGCGTCGGACCGAGAATGGCGGGGATATTGCGGGCCTTCAGCTCCGGCCCCATCTTTCCGATCTCTCTTGGATCGGCGATGACGACGTGCACTTTCTGCTGGTCGGCGAACTGCACCGCATCATGGATGGCGCGCTCGCGGTTGGCCATGATCACCAAGGGTTCGGTGCCGTCGAGCACGGGAAGCATGGCTTCGAATTTCAGGTCGGGCTGAAAACCCTTGGCGTTGGCGGCCTTGGCTTTTTGATAACGCCGAGCCTCTTCAAAAAACTCCCGCAGCTCGCGTAGTTCGGCGTCGTAATTCTTCTTGGCTTCGGTATAAGAGAAGCGCTGGGCGATCTCAGGCGGAAGGTCGCCACCGCCTCGGCCACCTAGCGAAAGAATGGTAGGAATGCGCATGGCCATGCCGGCTGATTTCTTCACGTCCATCTCTTCCCACGTCCAGCCGTCCAGATGCACCAGAGCCGCTTGACCGGCGATGATGTTTCCTGCGCCCGCTCCCCGCCTTCCACCGCCTTCCCCGCCGCTCATCGGAAGACTGATTACGGTAGTGATGCCGTTGGCGCGCGTGACCGGGATATGCTCACTCGCAGGATTGATTGCGACTTCGGCCCGGAGCTGCGGATCGAACTTGCCCAATTCGCCGGTATCGACGCTCTCGCGCGTCGAGCCGATTTCCGCGAGACCCAGTTGAGTGGCGGAGTCGATCATGCCGGGGTAAACGTGCAGGCCCTTGCCTTCGATGACGCGAATGCCCTTGGGGGCGGCGAGATTGCGCCCCACGCCGACGATCTTTCCGTCCTTCACCAGTACGGAGCCGTTCTGAATCTCGGCGCCGGCCACCGGATGCACGGTCGCTCCCCGGATCAGGAAGCTGTCGTCATTGGCGGCCAGCAAAGGAAAAGCAATCAAGACGGCGAACGCAATCGATCTCATGCAGCGGGCCTCCTTGCCGCGCCGGGCGCTGGCCTGCGTTGTTGTTCTTTCTCCTTGTCGAGAAGCTTCTTCTTTTCGGCGTCTTGCACGGGCCGTTCGGCTAGATCATGGTCGCGATCGAAGTAGAGCTGGCCATCGATATAAACCTTTTCCACTTTCGAGAAGTTGGAGAGCGGATGCTTGTCGAAGATGGTGAGATCCGCATCTTTGCCGGCTTCGATGGACCCCACCCGGTTGTCGATCAGGAGTTGCTTGGCGGGGTTGATGGTGATGAGAGAAAGCGCTTCCGTTTCGCTAAGACCGCCGTACTTCATGGTCTTGGCTGCTTCATCGTTGAGGTGCCGCATCAGCTCGGCCGAGTCGCTGTTGAGCGACACAATAACGCCTTTGCGCGTCATGATGGCGGCATTGTAGGGAATCGCGTCGTAGGCTTCCAGCTTATACGCCCACCAGTCGCTGAAGGTGGACGCGCCGGCGCCATGCTCGGCGATCTCCTTGGCTACTTTGTAGCCCTCCAGCACGTGCTGTAGTGTGCGGATCTTGAAGCCGAACTCGTCGGCGACGCGCAGCAGCATCAGAATCTCGTCGGCGCGATAACAGTGCGCGTGCACCAGCCTCTTGCCCTCCAGCACTTCTACCAGAGGCTCAAGTTTGAGATCGCGGCGTGGCGCCAAGACCTGCTCGCCGCGCGCGACTTTCTCGCTATAGTCCTTCCAGGATTGCTGATAGGCCTTGGCCTCGGTAAAAGCTTCGCGAATTACGTCCTCAACGCCCATGCGCGTAGCTGGATACCGTGCTGGAATATTCGCCGCGCCAATGCGCTGGCCGGTGGGATTGCCGGCCCGCTTGGGATTTTCACCGAGCGCGAACTTGATGCCCGGCATGGCCCCTTCGAAGATCATGTCGTGCGCATCCTTGCCCCAACGCATTTTCAGCACAGTGCACTTGCCGCCGATGGCGTTGGCGCTGCCGTGCAGGACATTGGCGGTAGTGACGCCGCCGGCCAGCGCCCGATAAATGGCGATATCTTCGGGATTCAGAACGTCCTCGATGCTCACCATCGCCGATACCGAGACGCTGCCTTCGTTAATACTGTCGGCGGCGATGTGCGAGTGGCAATCGATGATGCCGGGCATCACGAACTTGCCGGAGGCATCGACGATCTGGGCGTCCGCCGGAACGCTCACCTTCTCGCCTACTTCGGCGATCTTCCCATCGCGAATTAGAATCGATCCAGTGTTGAGCGTGCCTTTGGTGACGGTGAGGACGGTGGCGTTTTGGATGACAATCGGCGGCGCGGCCAGCATGGATGCGGCAAACGCGCCAGCAAGAAGTATGGACTTCATTGGTTACCTCCGCGCGGGACGTCTGTTGTGGGACCGGCCGGGCCACCCGGCGGGGGCGGCTCCTCCACCGGCTCGAACTTGACGCCATCCACAAAAATGTATTTCACTTCCGTCCGGTCCTGAAAGAGGTCGCCTTTTGTAACCACCAGATTTGCGATCTTGCCCTTTTCGATGCTGCCGAGGCGATCCGATACACCGTAGATCTCCGCGACCGAGAGAGTCATGGCGCGCAAAGCGTCATCAGCGGAGAGTCCGGCGTCGAGAGCGCGCTTGACGGCGCGAATCAGGTCGGCGCGGCGATCGATGCCCCCGGAATAGAGAGCGAACTTGACTCCGTTCTTTGCCAGCATGGCAGGCGTCGAAGGGGCCCGCTCACGAAGCTCGAGCACATTCAGCGTGTCGATCTCGTCGGGATCGCTGTCTCTGGCTTTCTCAGGCCAGCGGAGGCTGACCAGCGCCGAAACGTTGGCCTTTTTCAACAGGTCGGCCGATCGATAACCCTCCGGAAGGCCGTACAGCAAGGCTTTCAGATGCATTTCGCCGGCGAAGCGCAATAAACGGTCCACATCGATGCGGCGGGTCGCGGGAAGCAAAACGCGCGGCGAATCCAACACGCCTTCGAGCGCGCGGTCATATTCGGGCCGCTGCGTTCCACGCGCGTGGGCATTGTAGAATTGCTTCGCAAGCCGGTAGTGCTCGGCATCGAGATAAACCTGGCGGACGTAGGCGATCACGCCCATGAGGGAATTCGGAAAGCCGCCGCCGAATCCGGGCGATGTTACGAAGGTAACGTACTGACCGGCATCGTCGGCCACCACCATATCGCCGGGCTTTTCACCAGCTAGATTCACAATCGCTCCCTGACCGGCGAAGATTCCGCGCGGGGGGAAAGTGATGGCGGTAGTGAAGCCCGCCGCGCGAGCCGATTCGATGCGCCGGTCGGTGGGTCGCACCAGGTCGGCGGCCCGAACCCAACTGGTGGTGTAGGGCCGGTCCTCAGGTCCGCGGGCGGGAGGGTTCGCGGGCGTTTGGGTCGCCGGAGCGGGCTGCGGTTGCTGCGCCGGAACACCGCCGCGTCCGCCGCCTGTGGTCACTGCCGGGGCGGCATCCGGAATTCCGAATGTGCTCAGCGCGTCGATGAGACCGGGATAAACAGTAAGGCCGTCGCCTTCTATTACCCAGGCGTCCGCCGGAACAGCGACATCCGCGCCCACCGCTTCAATCAATCCGTTGCGCAGGATGACGTTCCCGCGCGGAATGGCCGGGCCGCTTACCGGAATCACTCGCGCATTGTGAATCGCGATAGTGGTGGGAGCATCGGCGAACAACACGCCCGCCCCCAGCAGCAGTATCGAAAGTAGCTTCATATGCAATGGCTTATTATAGAATTTCCGTTCGAATCGTGGAATGAAATGGCGTCAAGAAAAAGAATAGGTTACAAGGATGCGGGCGTAAATATCGACGAGGCTGATCGCGCCGTTGGTTTGATCCGGCAGCACGCGCGGGGCACTTTCACGCGCGACGTGCTCACCGATATCGGCAGCTTTGGCGCCGGATATCTGCTGGCGGGCTGGAAGAATCCGGTGCTGATCAGCTCCGCCGACGGGGTCGGCACCAAGCTGAAGATCGCGTTCCAGACCGGACGCCATAATACCGTAGGCGAAGATTTGGTGAATCATTGCGTGAACGACATTGCCGTGCAGGGGGCAGTCCCGTTATTTTTTCTGGACTACTTCGCGATGGGCAAGCTGGATGCCGAGGTGGCCGGCCAAGTGATTGAAGGCGTCGCACGCGGCTGCCGGAATAACAGCTGCGCGCTCATTGGCGGTGAGACCGCCGAAATGCCGGGTCTTTACCAGCCTGGCGAGTACGACCTAGCCGGATTCATCGTCGGCGCAGTCGAGCGGAACGAGATGATAACCGGCAAAACAATCCGCGCGGGTGACATTCTGCTAGGCCTGGCTTCGAACGGTTTGCACACCAACGGCTATTCGCTCGCTCGTAAGCTGCTATTCGAAGTGGCCGGCTATCGGATGGATCCATCGCTCGCCGAAGAGCTGCTGAAGGTGCATCGCAGCTATCTGAAGCCGATTCGCGCGTTGATCGACGCCAAAATGTTGAAGGGCGCGGCGCATATTACCGGCGGCGGGATCACTGACAATCTGCCTCGGATTCTTCCCGGGGGATTGGCTGCCCGGGTGGATGTTTCGGCCTGGGCTATTCCGGAGATCTTCGAGCGGTTGCGCGAGATCGGCAATATCGATCCGGCGGATTACCGTCGCACATTCAACCTGGGGATCGGAATGATCCTGGTGGTGGCCAAACGAAGTGTCGCCAAGGCGCGCGCAACTCTGGCGTTGTTAGGCGAGCCATGTTCGGAAATCGGCGAAGTGGTGGAATCGCGCGGAGAGCGGGTGGTTTACGTAGGGAATACCGGGGCGCGCCATTGAAGCGGCTGGGCATTCTGCTTTCCGGACGCGGGTCGAATTTCGAAGCCATTGCCGATAACGTCGCGGCGGGTCGATTACAGGCTGAGATTGCGGCCGTGATCTCAAACCGTGAAGAGGCCCGCGGTCTCGAAATCGCGGGCCAGCGTGGTTTGCCAGCGCTGTGCATCCCGTCCAAGGGTGTTTCGCGCGAGGAGTACGACCGGCGGGTTGTTGATGAGCTCCTGGCGCGGAACGTTGAACTGATTTGCCTGGCGGGGTTCATGCGCCTGCTCAGCGTCGAATTCTGCCAGGCTTTCCCCTTGCGGATTCTGAACATTCATCCCTCGCTGCTGCCGGCCTTTCCCGGACTCGACGCCCAGAAGCAGGCGCTCGAACACGGCGTCAAGATCAGTGGCTGCACGGTCCATTTCGTGGATGAGCACCTCGATGCCGGCCCTATCATTCTGCAAGCCGCCGTGCCGCTGCTCGACGATGACACCGAGGCGAGTCTGGCGGCGCGCATTCTAAGGAAGAACACCGCATCTATAGCGAAGCGATCCGGATCATTCTTTCGGAACACTGGCGCATCGAAGGTCGCCGCGTGATAGCGTATTAGCGGCTACGACCGAAATGTAATCGATATTACTCTCCGGCCCAGTACCCGATGGTACCCGATTGACCAAAGGCTGGGATATTTGATAGGTACTTGGGCCCCGGGTTAGGTGTATACTTCCATCTGTACTAGGGTGCGTAGTCGAGGTGTCCTAGGTAATGACAAAACAAATTCGGAGGGGGTAATGCCCCGGAAGGAGCGTCAAATGTTTAAATTCAATTGCCCGATCAGGGTATTCCCAGTCACCGTGAAACCAAGTAAAATCCTGAAGGCACTTGGGCTGACGATAGCTTGCTTGGCGATCATGAGTTTGCCCGCATTTTCCGGAGCGATCCTGGATCCCGCGGGCTTCAACGCGAATACGCTGGCGGGGAACGATGACGGTTCGACGGCCGCTGTATCGCTGGGGTTTTCGGTCAATTTCTTCGGAGCGAATTCTTCAACCGTCTTCGTCAACAACAATGGTAACGTAACGTTCACCAGCGCTTTAAGCCAGTTCACTCCTAACGGATTGGCCACAGGAGTGGGCCAACCAATCATCGCCCCATATTTCGCCGATGTCGACACGCGCGTCGGTAATGTTGTAACTTACGGCACCGGCACCGTGAACGGCTTCGCTGCGTTCGGTGTCGAATGGCCGAATGTAGGATATTTCTTTGAACACACGAATAAGGTGGCCGATTTCGAGTTGATCCTGATCGATCGCGCAGACACTGGCGCCGGAAACTTCGACATCGAGTTCAACTACAACACGGTCCAGTGGGAAACGGGGGATGCGAGCGGAGGCACTAACGGTTTGGGTGGCACTTCCTCGGCGGTCGGATATTCGAACGGCGTATCCGGGTCGGGTAACGTCTTTTTCCAACTGCCGGGCTCGCTCGTCAACGGGGCGCTCATCGACGGCGGAGTGGATGCGCTAGTCTCACATGACCTGAACAGCAGTGTCTTGGGACGTTATGACTTCCAAGTTCGAAATGGCACGGTGGTAACGGGCACGCCCGAACCAGGAACGTTCATCCTTTTGGGGCTGGGGCTGGGAGCAGTAGCGCTTGGCAAGCTTCGTCGCAAAGCAGTCTAAAAAGCGCGACATAAAACTTAACCTCACGAGTGGGGACGGAATAGCTGTCCCCATGACCTAACCTCGCTTAGTGCGTTCCTGGAGACGACTATTCGCGGCATGCTGTAATAGTTATTTCAAGGAACTTATTGCTCTCTCCCAATTTCCCGGCGCGCATCTGGCGTGCACTGGCGCCGACCTTTCGCTACTGGATGGACACCGAGGTTCATGTCTACGCCTTTTCCATCTCGGCGGGTATCCTGCTATCGTTCTTTCCCTTCCTGATCGTGATGCTGTCGCTGTGCCGCTACGTCTTTAAGTGGCGGGCGGGAGTAAACGCCGTCTATTTTGCAATGGACGATTATTTCCCGGATGTCTTTGGCCAGTTCCTCCGGCGCAACTTCGAGGCAACCATCGAATCGCATGGCCAGGTGCAACTATTCTCGCTGTTGCTGTTGTTCTTCACCGCGACCGGAATTTTTGAGCCGCTCGAGGTCGCTCTGAACCGGGCTTGGAAGTGTCCCGGTAACCGCAGCTATCTCAAGAATCAATTAGTGGGCTTGGGGTTGATCTTTGCTTGCGGCGGCCTGATGCTCATCTCGACCATATTCACCGCGCTGAACAATCGATTCTTTAGAGAGGCTGCGGGGACTGGCGCCGCTTCGCTAGCCGGCGTTCTCGGACTGATCGCGTTCAAAGTCGCCGCCATTCCGATGCTGATGCTTCTGCTGTTTCTGGTCTACTGGCTGCTGCCGAACTGCAAGATCAAGCCGTCTCAGATCGTGCCCGCCGCGATCGTTGTCGGCTTTCTGCTGGAGATCCTCAAATACGTCAACCTTCTTACGTGGCCCTATCTGAGAGCTAAATTGAGCGTGGAATACGGGCCGTTCTATTACACTGTCACCATCATTCTATGGGGATTTCTGGCATCTATGGTAGTGCTGGCCGGGGCGGAATGGACTGCTCGGCGATCCGCGGGAGAGGACGCAGTGGTATCTCGCTGACAGTCGGTAGGTCTAGTGGCTGTCACTTGGGATTTCAACCTAGGGAAATAGGGACCAACGTCCTATTGCAGTAGGGGGCGTCTCACGGCAAAATCAATTTTCAACACATGGCAACCGCACCGATCCTGGAAATGGAAATCCAGGCTGAAAACGAGAACCTAACACCGCCTTTACCAGAAAACTTAGAGGATACTGGACTAGCGCGTTCCGTGGTCGAGCAGCTGGTGATGAAGCTGCTGTACGCCCGCGGAGACATGCTGGGCCGTGATTTATCCGAGGCGCTGGGTCTGAAATTCAGCCTGATTGAAGAGCTGATTGAGTTTTTGAAACGCCAGCATTTCATACAAGTAAAAACATCTCTTGGAATGGGCGCCAGCACTTCTTTGTTCGCGCTGACTGAGACCGGACGCACGTACGCGCGAGAGTGCATGGAATCGAACCAATATAGCGGGCCGGCACCGGTTCCGCTCTATCAATACACCTACATCGTCCGCAGACAGCGGCGCGCCGACGGCTGGCTTACCCAGGAGGCGCTGGCATCGGCTTACCGCAAGATGGTGGTGACACCGCGCATCCTGGCTCAAATCGGACCGGCGGTGAGCTCGGGGAATTCGTTCCTGATCTACGGCCAACCCGGCAACGGTAAAACATTCCTGGCCGAGGCGCTGGGAAATGTGGACGACTCTTGCATTTATATCCCGCATGCCATCGAATCGCAGGGCTCCATCATTCAGGTGTTCGATCCGGTTTATCATCAGCCGGTGCAAGACGAAGAGCAGCAATCTGTCTTGGCGACCCATCATCAGTATGATCGCCGCTGGATCAAGTGCCGCCGTCCCTTCATCGTCACCGGCGGTGAATTGACTCTGCCGATGCTGGATCTGAACTACAATGCGACCTCGAAGGTCTACGATGCGCCCTACCAGTTGAAGGCCAACAACGGCATTTATCTGATTGACGACTTCGGGCGCCAGCTGTGCAGTCCCGCCGAGGTGCTCAATCGCTGGATCGTTCCCATGGAACGGCGCGTGGACTACTTGAAATTTTTCAGCGGCGGGAAAGTGACGGTTCCGTTTGAGGCATTCCTTATCTTTTCCACCAACCTCAAACCCGACCAACTGGGAGACGAAGCCTTCCTGCGCCGGATTCAGTACAAAATGCTCATGCGGAGTCCGGACCAGGGTGAATTCACCAGCATCTTCCGAGGGTTCTGCGCCTCTAAAGAACTGCCTTATGAAGACAGCAGTATCAGCCGCTTCATAGAAAAACATTACCGCTGCACCGGCAAGCCCTTTCGGCGCTGCCAGCCGCGCGACGTGCTGTCACATGCCATAGACCTGATCCAGTTCGAGAAATTGCCCTACCGGCTGACCGACGATTTGCTCGACCGCGCGTTCGAAAGTTGTTTCCTGGAGGAGAGCGGCGAGTAGCGCTTACTTCTCCTGCAGCGTCCTGATGTACTCGGTCAGATTGTTGATCCGGACATCAATTTCAAGCCGGCTTCCGCTGCCGACGTAGCGAAACGCGACACCCCAAACCGGCATATTTTTGGGACCATGCCCGTCCACACGGGCCTCGCCACGAATCGTCTCGCTGACTAGAAGCGCTGGGAATTTACCGTTGTTTCGCTTGGCGAAAGTGGTCAGGTCCGGCGCGGAGAGACCTTTCGCTGCCCATCCGTGGCAGGAAGAGCAATAGACGCTATACATTTCTTCGCCCGACGCGGCCGAGGTCATCGGAAGCGTTGAATGCAAAGCTCACCCAAGCGCTCGACGACCGGTTTGCGCGAAAAGCCGCACGCTTCGGGCGACGCTATAGCGCTAATTGAGCCAGTTCCAAACCGGCTTTGCTAGACTTTAGGTCTCAAGGAGAAGTCATGGCGGAGAACTCGGATCCAACACGTCGCGACGTCATGAAGGCAGCCGGTGTCGTGACCGCGGTGGCAGCTGTTGGCGATCTGGAAGGCGCGCCGGCCATCCTCAAAGTTCACGCCGCCTCCGAGCAGATGAAGTACGGCATGATCGGCACCGGTGGACGCGGCTCATATTTACTCAAGCATCTCACCAAGGTCGACAACGGACATTGCTCCGCCGTCTGCGATCTCAACGACGATCAGCTCAACAAGGCTTCCGAAACTGCTGGGACCAATCCCACGAAATATAAAGACTACCGCGAATTGCTCTCCGACAAGAATGTCGAAGCGGTGCTGATCGCGGTGCCGCTCTTCGAGCATTTCGAGGTTACCAAAGACGCGCTGCAGGCCGGCAAGCACGTCTTCTGCGAAAAAAGCCTGGTGTTCAAGCCGGAGGAATTGCACGCACTGCGCGCGTTGGTCCCGCAGTATCCCAAACAGGTGCTGCAAGTCGGGCTGCAACGACGGTACAGCAAGTTTTATCAGCTCGCCAAGGAACTCGTGGACAAAGGCGTGCTCGGCGATGTGACCCATATCGAGGCCATGTGGCACCGTAATCCGGGCTGGATGATGAATGGCTTCAACTGGCGGCTTTATCGGGAATATTCGGGAGGCTTGGCGGCCGAACTGGCCTCGCACCAGATCGATATCGCGGACTGGATCTTTGGCGGCTCACCCGAGTTTGTCGTCGGCGTCGGCGGGCTGGACACCTGGAAAGACGGGCGCGACGTCTTCGATAACATCCAGCTCATTTACAAATATCCTAACGGCCGGAAGGTGATTTACACCTCCATCTCGACCAACGTGCACCTTCCGTACCTCGAAAGTACGCGCCCGGAGTTCGGCGAATTGATCATGGGCACGGGTGGCGCCATCGAGATTACAGTGGGCGATGGCGAATCGACCATGCCAACCGCGATGTGGTTTCGCGATCCGTCGAAGGTAACCGTGGAGAAAGCCGAAGGCAAAGCGCCGGCCACTGCAGCGGGCGCCAGCTACGCGCTAGGAGCCAGCCAGAGAGGGCTGCCGATCATTATGGCGACCGATCAGCTCAAGGTCGACGGCAGCGATTCGTTCCTGAAGCGCGAAATGAAGTTCGCGCAGCGGTGGCTCTATTCCAAAGGCGTGATGGTGAACGATGAAGACACCAACCCGGTGGAGACTGAACTCGAGAGCTTCTTCCACGATTGCCAAACCGGAGGTCATCCCAAGGCGGACCTCGAAGTCGGATTGCGCGATTCCACCGCGGTGATGTTGTCGAACCTGTGCATGGACCAAGAGCGACGGGTCTTCTTCAAGGAAATCGAGACCATGGGGAGGGACGTGACACCGCAGCAGATGGCCGCCAATATTGCTGCGGCGCAATCCAGCTACAGCAAATCGATCGCCGCCAAGAAGAAGGTGTCGGCGTAGGTGGGCTGGGTTTCGTTCCACAATCGCCGCGCGGCTCAGATTGAAAACGACGGCGTTCGGCTGACTGTCACCGCGGAAGGCGCCCATATCTCCGAGATTCTGCACAAGCCCAGCGGCGTGAATCCGTTGTGGATCCCGCCCTGGCCGTCGATTGAGCCGTCTACGTGGAGCCGCGAAAAGCATCCCGAGTACGGCGCCGACGCCGAAAGCAAGCTGCTATCGGGGATCATGGGTCATAACCTGTGCCTGGATCTGTTCGGCGCTCCTTCGCCGGAGGAAGCCGCCGCCGGCATGACGGTTCACGGCGAGGCGTCCATTTCGCCGTATCAAATCTCATTCAACGATCGCGAGTTGACGGCCGCGTGTTTCCTGCCAGCCGCCCAGCTTCAATTCGAGCGCCGCATCCGGCTGGATGGGGCTCGCGTGCTGGTAACTGAAACAGTGGAAAATATGGCAATGCTCGATCGTCCGATTGCCTGGACCCAGCACGTTACGCTCGGGCCGCCGTTTCTCGAAAAAGGCGTCACGCAATTCCGAGCACCGGGAATGAGAGCACAGTCTTTGGGAGCCGATCACGATTTCGAGTGGCCGTGGAAGCCGAGCGCCGGCGGTGGTAGCGACGACATGCGAGTCTTCACGAACGCGCCCGCGTCCGCGGGCTTCGACAGCGTGCTCATGGACCCGCAACGCGACCAGGCTTTCTTCTTCGCCTTCTCGCGCCGAACTAAAGTGCTCTTCGGCTATGTCTGGAAGCGCGCCGATTTTCCCTGGCTCGGTATCTGGGAAGAGAACCATAGCCGTGAGCATCCTCCCTGGAATCGCCGCACGCTCACGCGAGGCATGGAGTTCGGAGCTTCGCCGGTTCCGGAGAGCCGCCGTCAGATGATTGATCGCCACTCTATGTTCGGCGTGCCGGGCTATCGCTGGCTTCCAGCCCGAACCAAGGCGCAGGTCGACTACTGGGCGTTCATCGTGAGCGCTGATTCAATCCCCGAGAGTCTGGAGCAACTCCAGGTCCACGTTTCCGCCTGAGACGATCACGCCGATTTTCCGCGGACCTTTCGGAAGCTTATGGTGGAAGAGCGCGGCCGCCGGAACCGCGCCGCTCGGTTCGACCACCATCTTCATTCTGGTCAGCAGAAACTTCATCGTGTCGCGAATTTCGGCATCCGTCACCAGCAGGATGTCTTCGACATTCTTCTGGATAATCGGGAACGTGATCGCACCGGGCCTTTGCGCGCGCAATCCGTCGGCGATAGTCTGAGGCGTTGGAATCTCGACCCGCGATCCGGAGCGAAAAGATAGGTAAGTGTCGTTGCCGTCTTCCGGCTCGACCCCAAAAATGCGGATCTTCGGCTGAAGGGCCTTGGCCGCGATGGAACAACCGGACGTCAGGCCGCCACCGCCGATGCAGACCACAAAAGCATCGAGATCCGGGATCTCTTCGAGTAATTCCAGCGCCGCCGTGCCTTGGCCTGCGATGGTCCAGGGATGATCGTAGGGCGGGACAATTGTGGCGCCGGTCTCCTCCGAGATTCGCTTGCCGATGGCTTCCCGGTTGCCGGTCACGCGATCGTATGTGACCACCTGCGCGCCATACCCACGCGTGGCTTCAAGCTTCGACTTCGGCGCGTCGTCCGGCATCACGATGGTCGCCTTGATTCCCACCGATGCCGCGGCTATGGCAACGGCCTGCGCGTGATTCCCCGACGAATAAGTGACTACGCCGCGGATCAACTGATCCTTGGCAATCGAATAAATGAAATTCGACGCGCCCCGGATCTTGAATGCCCCGCCGCGCTGGAAGTTTTCACACTTGAAAAAGACCTGTGCGCCGGCGAGAGCATCGAACGTTCGCGAAGTAAAGACCGGCGTGTGGTGCGCGATTTCGCGGATGCGTTCGGCAGCCGCGCGGATGTCTGAAAGCGTTATATCCGCAGTCATCGGCTTTCATCCGTGGCCAAGACAATGACTGTATCGATCGGATCGCGCTCATCCGGAATGCGCAGGATCGTTCCATCGTCCACCTGCCGCACTTCCACCGCCTTTCCATTCATCAGCAGGTTCGCCTTGGTGGCGTTGGCGAGCTTGGGCAAAGCTAGTAACTGGTCCGGCCAATCCAGTAAGTGGACATAGATCTTACCGGTCTTCTGGGTCGTTACTCCCCACGGCCTTGGTTTAACCGGCCCGCCCCGTGTCCCATAGATCGAATCGCCATTCTTGCGTAACCAATCCCCCACCGCGTGTAGGCGCTCCACGAATTCCGGCTGCATCTTCCCGTTGGGCATCGGCCCGACGTTCAACAGAAAGTTTCCGTTGTTCCCCGCGGCCTTCACGAGGTATTGAATCAACTGCGCCGGCGTCTTGAACCGTTTGTCGCTGCTGTTGTAGCCCCACGCCCCGTTGATCGTGTCACAGGTCTCGAGCGGCAGAGTTCCGACCTCGGACTTGGCGTTGAACTCCGCTGTCCGGCTTCCGGGCAGGTCCCGCTCGAACATCTGGAAATCTTCGCCATCGAACGGCTTCAAGTGATGATTGCTGCCGATGAGCGCCGCCGGCTGCAGGCCGTGAATCAGCCCGTAAGTCTTCGCCAGGCGCCAATCTGCATCGGGCTTGTCCCACATCCCGTCGAACCAGATGCCCCCGATCTCGCCATAGCCAGTAAGCAATTCACGGAGTTGGCCATCCATGTAATCCAGATACTTGTACCAGTCGCCCCCGGTCGGCCGTCCGGCTGTCAAACCAGTCCTGCCGAGCGGAAAGTAATTCGGATTATGCCAGTCGAGCTGCGAATGATAGAAGAACAACTTGATGCCTTGCCGGTGACATTCATCCGCGAGCATCTTCAGCGCGTCTTGGTGATAAGGCGTTCGGTCGACGATGTTCCAGTCGCTCTGCTTCGAACCCCACATTCCAAAACCATCGTGATGCTTACTGGTGATAGTGATGTACTTCATCCCCGCGTCCTTGGCCATGTTGACCCACTCGGCCGCGTTGAATTCGGTGGGGTTGAAGCGCGCCGGCAGTTTCTCGTATTCGGCTACTGTGATCTGGTCGTTGTTCATCACCCATTCGCCCTTGCCGAGCACGCTGTAAACGCCCCAGTGGATGAACAGTCCGAATTTGCTGTCCTGAAACCATTCGCGCGCCTTTAGGTTCTCGGGCGCGGGGTGATAAGTCTGCGCCAAAGCGCCGGAAGCCACCAACATCAGGGACAGAAAATACTTCATAATCAGTAACCCGCCTTTTTGTCGACCACATTTTCCAATAGCTGGCCGTTACGGAAACGCTCGAAATTTTCGATGAACTGGTTCATCGCCGAATCCGCCCAACCCACGACGTGATCGGCCGAGTGCGGCGACAGCAGCACATTTTCCAATTTATAAAACGGATGGCCTTCGGGCAGCGGTTCGACATCGAACACATCCAGCGCCGCGCCCCGGATGCGCTGTTCGGTGAGGGCGTCGATCAATGCCTGCTCGACAATCACGGGCCCGCGGCCGACATTGATGATCACCGCCGTGCTTTTCATCGCGCGCAACTCTGGATCTCCGATCATTCCGCGCGTCTCGGGAGTGAGCGGGGTCGACACCACCACATAATCCGACACGCCCAGCATCTCGCGTAGCCCTTCCGGCGGATAGGCGCGTTCCAGATCCGGATCCTGGTGCGATAGCGCCGCCCGCCTTCGCACTGCCACCACTTTCATCCCCAAGGCGCGCGCCAGCCGAGCGGTCTCGCGCCCGATTTCTCCGTAACCCACGACGCCCAGCGTCTGGCCGCGGATCTGGATTACGTCGAACTGCTCCCACTTTCCGGCTTCCTGGCTCTGCACCAGCCGCCGCAGATCCTTGGCGAAAAAAAGGATCGACGCGATACTGAACTCCGCCAGCGAATCTTTGAAAACGCCGCGTCCATTCGTGACCGGCACCGGGCTTTGGATCAGTTCCGGAAACAGGATCTTGTCCACGCCGGCGGAAAGAACGTGGATCCATTTCACCTGCCGTGCACACGGAAGAACCTGGTGCAGTAGTTCGCCGTGGTGACTGCCATTGAGGATCACATCGGCCTGGGCCCCATGAGTCTTCAGAAACTCAACATCATCGCCTACGCGAACCTCCACAGGTTCGGGCAGCTTTTCCAAAAGCCGCAGATTGCTCGCGGTCGGGCTCGAAATTACCAATAGACGGATTGGGTCCATGAAAGAAGGAAGATAGCACGCTCCCGATACCGCGCGCGCACCACCGGTCATCTAAGATAACATCGTGACTTGGCCGCCCAAGAACAATTGCGCGATCTACCCGCCGTGGATCAGGTTCTCGCGAACCTGGGGCGCCTGGAAACACGCTTTCCGCGGAGGCTGATCGTGGATGAAGTACGGCGGGTGCTGGAGACGATCCGCGAGGAGATCCGGGCCGGGAAGCGTTCCAACTCCACGTCGATCGAAACGCGCGTTGAGGCAAATTTGGCACGGTTGGAAGCGCCATCCCTGCGCCACGTGATCAATGCCACTGGCGTCGTTTTGCACACTAATCTCGGACGCGCGCCGCTGGTCGAATTTCAACCTTTGCCAGGCTATTCGAATCTCGAATATGACCTCGTCCAAGGGGCGCGGGGCAAACGCGACGTTCACGCTGCCGCAGTATTGGAGCGGCTGGTGGGAGCACCGGGCATCGCGGTGAACAACAACGCCGCCGCGATTTATCTCGCCCTGAACGAGCTGGCAGCCGGGTTCGAGGTGATCGTCTCGCGCGGCGAGCTGATCGAAATCGGCGACGGCTTCCGTATTCCCGACATCATGCAACGCTCGGGCGCGGTGCTGCGGGAAATCGGGACTACGAATCGCACGCGCATTGAAGATTATCGCGAGGCCATCACCGATCGAACGCGCCTGCTGTTGCGCGTGCATCCGAGCAACTTCCGCATCGAAGGATTCACCGCCCGGCCCGAGCTGCGCGAATTGGTGGCGCTCGGCGCTGAACGCGGCATTCCCGTCTATGAAGATCTCGGCAGCGGCTGCGTGGCCGACCTGCGGGCTTTTGGGATCGAGGAACCCCTGGTCTCCGACAGCCTGCACGCGGGCGTGAGCCTGGTTTCTTTCAGCGGCGACAAGCTGCTGGGCGGCCCACAAGCTGGAATACTCGCGGGCGACCGGCGGCTGATCGCGCGCTTGCGACGCAATCCGATGTTTCGGGCTCTTCGACTCGACAAGCTGATCTATCAAGCGCTCGAAACCACGCTTCGAAATCTGCTGCTGGAACGCTGGGAGCAAATCCCGGCGCTGAGGATGATTTCGCAATCTAGCCAGACATTGCGAACCCGTGCTGAAGCTTTCGCTCGCCGGCTCTCCGGCATTCAGAGCGAGATCCTGGGAGGCAGCTCGCTGATCGGAGGCGGAGCTACACCCGAGCAGCCCCTGGCGAGCTGGCTGATCGCCGTCCAATGCCCCGACGTCGTGGAAACCGAGCGGCGATGCCGTTTGAGCGACCCGCCCGTAATCGCGCGAATCGAGGACAACAGGTTAGTGCTCGATTTGAGAACCGTGTTTCCATCCGAAGAAGAAGCGCTGGCCCGAGTGATTCTCCAAGCCTGCTCATAGCCGCGCGAGCAGCATCGCCAGCAGCGCCGTCCGGTCCGCAATCCGATCGGTCAAAATGCTTTCATTCACGGCATGCGCGCCCTCGCCGACGCCGCCCAAACCGTCAAGCGTGGGAATCCCGAGCGCTGCGGTGAAGTTGCCGTCCGAGCCTCCACCGGTGGATGATTCTTCGAGCTCAACGCCCAGCTCTTTGGCACAGCCGCGCGCCGATTCAAACAGCTTTCGAATTCCGGGACTCCGCTCCATCGGCGGACGATTCAAGCCGCCCTCCACGTGAATCGCGCAGCGCTTGTCGAAGGGTCGCAAGCTGTGGAACTTCTTATCCAACGCCGGTGCGTCTTTCAGACGAGCGACACGAATATCGACCTCGGCGCGAGCCTCCGCTGCGACGACATTGGTTCGCGTGCCGCCCGAAATTACACCCGGATTGACCGTGATCCCCCGATCGAGCCGCGTGAAACCGGCGATGCGCTCGATCTGCCGCGCTAGCTCGACAATCGCGCTCGCGCCGTTCTGGAAATCCACGCCCGCGTGAGAAGCGCGCCCCTTCACGGTCACCGTGTAGTCGCCAACGCCCTTGCGAGCAGTCTTGATTTTGCCTTCGAGGCCGGTGCCCGGCTCCAACACCAACACGGCGGCGCTCGATCGCGCTGCCTCCTCAGTCAACGGCCGCGAGGACTCGCTCCCGACCTCTTCGTCCGAATTCACCTGCAGGACTACTTTTCTGCCGACTGCGATGTTCAGCTCACGCAGCGCATGCACGGCAAATATGAAGAATGCGATCCCAGATTTCATGTCGAGCACGCCTGGCCCCCACAAACGGCCCTGTTTATTGCGAAAGGGCATTTGCGCCAGAGTGCCCAGCGGCCAAACCGTGTCGGAGTGCGCCAAAGCCAGAACTCCTCCATCGCGCGGCTTTTTCTTGCCTGGCAACTGGAACTCGCAGCGAAGATTGCGCCCGAAGCGGCTTCCCGGAAACGTTCGCACCCGGCCCAGTCCGTCCAGCTTAGCTGCCAGTAAATCGACGAAACGATTCACCGATGGAGGATGGTCGCTGGGCGATTCGCACTCCACCAATTCTCGAATCAACGCAATGATGGCCGATTGTTTCGCCCGCGCAAACGCAAGGAATGGATGCATCGCCTGTTATAATAGCCAGTTCCGATGCCTCTCCTCGACATTCAAGCGATTCGCGACATTCTGCCGCATCGGTATCCCATGCTGCTGGTGGATGCCATCCTCGAGCTGGAAGAGGAACGTATCGTTGGCATCAAAAACGTCACTGTAAATGAGCCGTTTTTCGTGGGCCATTTTCCGGATTTTCCGGTCATGCCGGGCGTGCTCATCGTCGAAGCCATGGCGCAGGTGGCGGGCGTGCTGGTTCTCAAATCGATTCCCGACCGCAAGAACAAGCTCGTGCTGCTCGCTTCCATCAACGAGGCCAAGTTTCGCCGGCCGGTCTTACCCGGCCATCAGCTTCGCATCGAGATGAAGGTCACCAAGCGCAAGGCCAGCATCGCGAAAATGCACGGCCAGGCGACCGTGGATGGACTGGTTGTCGCCGAGGCTGAGTTGATGTGCAAGCTGGCAGACCGCGAGCCGCTCATCCAAACGCCCACCGACGAAGTGACGATCCCGGTCCCATAAGGCCGGCCATGGCGATTCATCCGACCGCAATCGTCGACGCCAAGGCCCGCATAGCTGACAGCGCGGAGGTAGGACCCTATTGCATCATCGGAGCCGGCGTCGATGTCGGACCACGCACGAGGCTCATGGCGCACGTCTACATCGAAGGCGTGACCAAAATCGGCGACGACAATCTTTTCTATCCTTACTCCACTGTCGGAGTCGCGTCCCAGGATCTGAAATACCAGGGCGAGGCTTCCGAGACGCGCATCGGGAACCGGAACAAAATCCGCGAATTTGTGACGATTCATCGTGGAACCGAGGGCGGCGGATTGATCACCGAGATCGGTGACGACAATCTGGTGATGGCTTATTCCCACATCGCGCACGATGTCCGCATCGGTAATCATGCAGTTCTTTCCAATGGCGCCACGTGCGGAGGGCACGTTGTCGTCGGTGATTGGGCCGTGATCGGCGCCTTCAGCGGAGTGCATCAGTATTGCCGCGTCGGCCGGCACGCCATGATCGGCGGTTACAGCGTGATCACCCAGGATGTCCTGCCGTTCTCCATGACCGTGAGCCCGCGTGAGGTGAAAGTCTTCGGGCCCAACAAGACCGGCCTGGAACGGCGCGGCTTCAGCCCGGCCGCGATCGAGCAACTCCACAAGGCCTTCCGGCTGCTGTCAAAGGCCGGCCTGAACACGACTCAGGCCGTGGATCGAATCAGCAATGAAATGGAGATGGGGCCGGAGATCGAGGAGCTGCTGGCCTTCATCGCTTCGTCCGCGCGCGGATTCGTGAAATGAGCAAATACGGCATGATTGCCGGTAACGGGCGCTTCCCGCTGCTGGCGCTTGAGACGGCCAGAAAGCTCGGCGATGAGGTGGTCGCCATAGGAATCAAGGAAGAGGCTTCGCCTGAGATCGAACAGCTTGCCGCGCGCTGCCATTGGATCTCGCTCGGCCAGCTCAGCCGGCTGATTGAAATCCTGAAACAGGAGGGCATCACCGAAGTCATCATGGCCGGCCAGGTGAAGCACGCCAGCATCTTCTCGTCCATCCGGCCCGACATGCGATTATTCAAATTGCTCGGGTCATTAAAGGAAAAAAACACGGAAGGGCTCATTGGCGGCGTGGCCAAAATCCTTGAGGACGAAGGCATCCGTCTGGCCGATTCCACACTCTTGCTGAAGCCGCTGCTGGCCGGGAGCGGCGCTCTGACCAGGCGGAAACCGGACAAGGACGAGGAGAAAGATATCGCCTACGGCCGGCGCATCGCCAATCTGCTGGCCGCCCAGGATGTCGGACAAAGCGTCGCCATTTGCGACCGCGCCTGCGTGGCGATCGAGGCCATGGAAGGCACGGATGCGATGCTACGCCGCGCGGCCACGCTTGTGAACGGCAAGCCCCTGCGTCTGGTGAAGGTTTCACGCCGGCGCGGGCATCTGTTGTTCGACGTTCCAGTGGCCGGTCCAGGTACGATCCAGGTGATGCAGGAGACCGGCGCCACTGCCCTCGCCGTGGATGCCGGCCGCACCCTGCTGCTCGATCGCGATGAAATGCTGGAGCGCGCGAACCGGGCCGTGATCGCCATAGTCGGCTACGAACCGGAGGTTGAGTCTTGAGCAAAATCCGAACTGCGGTGGTGGGTGCCGGCTCTTTCGGGAGGCATCATCTGCGCATTCTGAGCCAGTCGCCCGGGGCGGAACTTGCGGGCGTAGTCGATACCGATACTCAGCGAGCCTCCGGCGTTGCGGCTCAGTACGGCTGTCCGCTCTACTCATCACTGGCCGATCTTGCAGGCAAGGTCGACGCGGCTGTCGTCGCGGTCCCTACCGCTGCCCACGCCGATGTCGGCTGCGCGCTCCTGGAGGCCGGCATCGATGTGCTGGTCGAAAAGCCCATCGCGCCCGACCTCGCGTCCGCCGGGCGATTGGTTGACACCGCAGCACGCACCGGCCGCATTCTTCAGGTAGGCCACCTGGAGCGTCTCAACCCCGCGATCACGGCGCTGAAGAAGCTCATGACTCTTCCCCTTTTCTTCGAAATTCACCGCCTGAGCCTGTTTAGCCCCCGCAGCCTGGACGTCGACGTGGTCCTCGATCTCATGATCCACGACCTGGATATCGTGCTCGATCTGGTGGGAACGATGCCCGAAGAGATCCGCGCTGCAGGAATCTCGATCTTGTCTGATAAGGTCGACATCGCCAACGTGCGCCTGGCGTTTCCGGGCGGCTGCATCGCCAACCTCACCGCCAGCCGCGTCTCCACCGAGCGGGTCCGCAAACTTCGGCTCTTCCAGCCCCATCAGTACATTTCGCTCGACTATCAAAAGCAGGAGGCCGTGGCGTTCACCGTCTCCGGCAGCCAGCAGATCGGCTTTCAGCCGCTCAGCGTGCCCAAGGACGAGCCTTTGCGCCTGGAAATCGACTCATTTCTGGAGGCCGTCCAGAATCGCAGCCGGCCGGCGGTTTCGGGCGACGAAGGGCTACGGGTGCTCGAAATAGGGCTGGCCATCCTTGGTAAAATTAAGGAGCACGGGAAGTTAGTCGAGCAGCAGATTAAGTCGCGTTTCTAGCAACTTCGAGCCCTTTTTGGGCGTCTTTACATTGCTTTTAGCATGAATTCCGCTGTGGATTCAGGTCCGAATCTTCTGATGGACTGGCAGGAGTCTGCCGGTTCGCGGAGATGGCTTCGCGCCGGGATAGGCTCGGCCGTCGTCCACGTTTTGCTGGTCACGGGAGCGATCCTGTTGGCTCAGCTAGATACACCCGACCTGCGGACCGGCGCCCAGATCGTTTCCAACTTCCAGCAAGTAACGCCACTGATAGCGCCGCCTACCCGCCTGACTCAGAAGGAGCCAAACCAGGGTAAAGTCAGCAAAGAAGTCAGCGTGGAGAGCCTGCTGTCGCATTCGCAGAAGGCCGCTCCCCAACGGCCGGCAATGAGGGCTTTCAAGCCTCCGCAGGCGCGTCCCGTTCCCAGTGAACCCTCGTCACCCCGTATGGCCGAGCCGCCCAAGGTCGATACCCGGACGACGGCCGCCAACGCTCCGCCGCTGGTGGGGCCTTCGATCACGGCCCCGCCGCCTCCGCCGCAGATCCAGCCCGAGGAAAAGCCCAAGCTCGCTTTGGAGACGCCGGGGCAGCATGCACCCGTCACCAGTCCGAACCTGGCCAAGCTCCCTCCAGTTCAGACCACCGTAGACGACGCGATTCGCGGTCTGGCGCGCAGCGACATGGAACAGCCGCCGAATCTGGGCAATATGCAATTGGCCCCGCCGGCCGTAAACTTGCTCAGCGATCCCATGAACGTCGATTTCCGGCCATATTTGGCCCGAATCCTGGCTTTGGTGCGTAGAAACTGGCTCACGGTGATCCCGGCCAGCGCCCGACTGGGCAACCGGGGCATGGTCACGGTTCAGTTCATTGTGGATCGTACGGGCCAAGTGCCGAAACTTGTGATCGAGACACCTTCCGGCAGCGAGGCGCTGGATCGCGCGGCCGTGGCCGGCATTAGCGCTTCAGTGCCATTCCCGCCGCTTCCAGCGGAGTTCAAAGGCAGCGAGATCCGGCTGCAGTTCGCCTTCAAATACAACCTCAAGTAGCTCAAGAGGCTCGCAACAACACGACCGTGATATTATCCGGGCCGCCGGCCTGTTTGGCAGCCTCGATCAGCCGCCGGCACTTGGATTCCAGATTGCCGTTGCCAGCCAGCGCTCCGGCGATCACGCTCGCATCCACGACGCCATGGAGTCCATCGCTCGAAAGCAGAATCTGATCGCCCGGCTGGGGCTTCAGCGCGTAAGAGTGCACCCGCAATTCGGGGCTGACCCCAATAGCCATGGTTAGGACGTGGCGCATCGGATGCGTCCGAAGGCTGATCTCGTCGATGCCGAGGCGCCGACCCACTTCATGCACCCAGGTCTGATCTTCCGTGATGACGATGAGTTCACTGCCCTGGTAGACGTAGGCGCGGCTGTCGCCAACGCTCGCAATCAAAACCTCAGGCCCGGACTCGAGCGCGGCGACCAGAGTTGTACCCATGCCTTCCAGGCTGGCATCGGTGGATGCGGCGCTCATGACACGAATGTTGGCCTCCTGAAACGCCTGCGCCAGCATTTCCGGGCCGTGTTCCGCCTGACCGATCACGTCGGCCAGAGTGTCAACGGCTAGCTTGGAGGCATGTTCGCCAGCTTGCGCGCCTCCCATTCCGTCGGCGACAACATAGAGTCCGGTCTGCGGAGACAGCAGATAACAATCTTCGTTATTGTTGCGAACGCAGCCAGGATCGGAAAGTCCGAACGCTTCCAGCATGGGCTTTTTGGATTATACAGTCTTCCTGGCTGTGCTTTGGCGGGGCATGGGCAGCGCGCACGGTCTCATGGCTTTTGGGGCTGCAGCACGGCCTTCAATTGGCGGTAGGCGCTCTCTTCATAATTGGTCTTCAAACGTTCCAAGCCCTCCGTCCTCGGATCTCCCGGACGAGGCCCACTCTCCTTATCGCAGCGCTCCAGCAGCAGGCTGGCTTGCACATCGGTGGGATCGCGGTCGAGCACGGTACGGAAACTCTGTGCGGCCGCCTGAAAATTACCGCGGCGCCAGAGAGCGTAGCCGACGTTGAACTGATAGGCCAAATCGCTCTCATCCCCTTCCAGCGCCCTGCGGAAGTTGACCATGGCATCGGGCACATTCCGGCGCGATTCGGCGGCGCCGAGGTTGTTGTATACCTCATTCAGCGGCGCCACCTTGGCCACTAATTGGAAGGCCGCTTGGGCCTCCGCATAATCACCGATGTAATAGCGGGAGAGCCCTAGAAAGAAATTCGACTCATTGTAATGGGCGTCGCTCGCGGCCACTTTCTGGAACCACTCGGCGGCCGACTTATATTCTTTCTTTTTCCAAAACAGGCGTCCGAGTTGAAAGCATGGCTGGGAATAATGAGCATCCAGCCGTACAGCTTGGGTGTACAGTCGATGTTTTTCGTCGGGGCTGGCGGCCAGCAAACCGCGTATATAGCTTTCGATGGCATCCACTCGTACGGAAGAATGCCGCGCTCGAAACTCGGCTTCGGTGGGCCCCGCGCCGGATTTCACGAACTTGAGCACCTGCCACGCTAAGTGATCCTGCAGCGCCGCCAAGTCTTCCAGCGCGCCGACCTCGCGAAACTCGGGACCGTTTTTGTAATGTTTGAGGTCCAGCAATTTGGCCGTGATTAGCAGCGATCCCCGGCTCTTCACGGCTGAGTCGGGAACTGGCATCAAGTCGAATTGGCCAAAAAGCTCCTGTTCGGCGTCCAGTTCCTCGCCGATCTTCAACACCGAGGCCTTAGTCAGCAGCACGTACGGGCGCAGCGAAAAACGGCGGTAAGCGTTCACGCGATCGTCGCGGTCCAGGGCCGTCAATCCCTCCGACGATAGCGCCTCCCGCACCGATTCGGCGAAGCTCTCGCCGATCCAATTCAGATTGGAATTTTTCGACAGGTTGAAAAACGGCAGAACCAAATAGTTGTCCGCTCTTGCTGAAGACAGCAAACTGAGCGAGCAAATCAACCAGGACAGGCAAGACGGCACATATTCAGTGTGCCACAGACAGTGTTGCTCCGCCGAAAAAAAACGGCGGCAGGCTCGCTGCCGCCTTGATTGCCGGTCTGCTGTGGAATAGGCGCGCCATGGAATCCAGGCCGCGCTCGTTTAATGAAAACTACTTCGTAGCGACTCCGTTCTGTTCAAAGACCAACCTGGTGTGGGTGCCGCCGACGCGGATCTCCTCCACCTGCGATCCAGCCAGGTGAACAGTTGTCTTCGAATACTTCGCATCATTATTCTCGACCTTGACGGGCGTTTCCGCGACAGACTTTCCCTTTTTGAGAATCGCCTTGTTGTCATTCACCTCTACGGTGTATTCTCCAGGTTTCAAAGTTGTTCCGTTGACTACCACAGGCTGGTAGAAGGTCACATTGTAACCGGATGCCGCACTCGCGACGGCAAGCGCCAAAATCCCGAACCCGAATATTGATCGTTTAACCACTTTAGTATCTCCTGAGGGTAGACTTACTAACTTCACTTACTAATACGTGTTGGATGGAAATGAGTTCCTAAAGGTTGAGAAAAAGAATTTAAAAGCTCAGAATTCCGCGGCCAAAAGCGCGAGCGCCTTTTGGTGCACCACCGGCTCCTGTCCGAATCCGGACAGCCAGTGCACTCCATGTTCTTTTCTAAACCAAGTTAGCTGCCGTTTAGCGTAGCGGCGCGTTTCGAGTTGTGTCGCGACCAGCGCCTGCTCGGGCGTTAACCGCCCTTCCAACACTTGAAGCGCCTGTTTATAGCCCAGCGATTCGAATGGCTTTGATTCGCGCGGCACTCCGGCGGCGAGCAACCCGCGCACTTCGTTAATCAAGCCTTGCTCGAAAATGCGGACGGCGCGAGCGTCCATACGTTGGTAGAGCAATGGGCGCGGAGGATTCAGGCCGAGCTTGATCGGGTGGAAACCTTCCAGCGCCGAGCGGCCGCGATCGAATAGTTCCGACATCGGCTTTCCTTCAAGCAACCGAACTTCGAGTGCACGAACGATTTTGTTCTTGTCGTTGGAATGTATGCGGGCCGCGGCCGGCGGATCGAGACGCGACAAAATCCGGTGCAGACTTCCCGGCCGCTTCTGCTCGCGGCGCTCGAGCCTCGCTCGAATTGCGGGGTCGCGGGCCGGACCCGGGAACAGTCCTTCCAGCAGCGCACGCAAATAAAAACCCGTTCCACCGACCACCACCGCTGTGCGGCCGCGCTTCGAGATTTGACGCAACACGTCCCTTGCTATGCGGGCATATTCTCCGGCGGTGAAGACCTGATCGGGATTCACCACATCGATCAGATGATGGGGCACGCCGCGCCGGTGGGCTTCCAGAACTTTCGCAGTCCCGATGTCGAAGCCCCTGTAAATCTGCATCGAATCGCAATTCACGATCTCGCCGCCCAGCGCCAACGCGATGTGAATGGCCAGGTCGCTCTTGCCCGACGCAGTGGGGCCCAGCACGATCGGCAGCGGAGTCATTCCTGCTGATGTTACCGCGCGCCCTAAAGCCGGTCTTAGTGAACCATCTTCTCGGCGTGCCACCCGTCGTCGCGCAAGCGAAACTGAAAGGTAGCGGGAGTGTCGGCCTGGAAATTGCCCTTCTTTACTCCCATGATGGGCAAGGGATTCGAAAAACAGGTGTGTTGAATCTTCACGCCGCCTTTAATGTCGGCCAACTTGGTGCCGTTCTCCGGTCCGTCCCGAATATTGGAGACGTCGTCCACCTGCAGCGACAGCGCGCCTCGAACCTGGATATAGGGCTGGCGATTGGGCTCCATCACGACGTCATCGTTGAATTTCAACTCGCGGCCCTTGGGGTCAAGCCGGGCGGTGCTTCGCTCCGGTGAGAATTGCGTGGGATGCTCCCATAAATCCTCTTGCACGCCGCAATCGAACTGCATCGAGGTGAGCGTCACCTGCTCCCCTTCCAGGTTGATCGGGGCCGATTCCAGGAGATCCTTGGCTTTGCCTCCATCGAAGTCTTCCTTGTTGCCACAGCCGCAGAAGGCGAAGGAAAAACCCACTGCCGCGGCGAGCAGGCTGCGAGAATTTATCATTTGGGTGCGCTGTCTTTTCGATATTAGCACCGGTGACCGGGTCCTTTTCGAGGCGGCCGGCCTCGCCAACGTACAATAAAAAGATAAATGAGGTTTGCTGCTCAGGGGTTCAGTGCGCGCTTCTGGTCGCTCATTGGAGCAACCTTCCTCGGATTCCTCGGAATTGGGACGGTGTTGCCGGGACTGGCGCCGCACATTCGCCACGATCTGGGTGGTTCCGACGAGACCGTGGGTTTCGTGATCGGCATCTTCTCGTTCGTAGCGCTCGGCTGCCGCTTTTTCTCCGGGCCTTTGGCTGACCGCCGGGGGCGCAAGATCGCATTTCTGGCCGGCCTGGCCAGTTGCGCGCTGGCGGGAGCAGCCTACCTTGTGCCGCTCGGCATCGCCGGAATGTATCTCGGACGGACCCTGCAAGGCTTCGGCGAGGCCTGTCTTTATACTGGAGCCGCCGCGTGGGCCGTGGAAATCTCGGGCATCCATCGCAGCGCGCAAGCGCTCGGCTATCTGAGCAGCGGAATCTGGGGAGGTGTTTCCGCCGGCCCTTTGGTGGGACAGTGGCTGGGGTCGTTCGAACGCGCGGCGGCGATGCAGATGGTCACGGCAGTGATTGCATTTGCGATTCTGACGCGCATACAAGAGGATTATCAGCCTGAGGCGCATTCCGGCCGGCGCCGCTGGGTGCCCCAATCTTTGATAGCTCCCGGCATCGCCATCGGATTTGTCAACGTGCATTACCCGGTAGTCGTCGGATTCCTGATCCTGCACTTGGCGAAGCACGGCAATTCTGGACCCGCTGCTTTCTCCGCGTATGCCGGCGTAATCCTGCTCTCGCGATTCTTTTTGGGCGGATTGCCCGACCGGATGCCGGCGCGCATCACCTACAATTTCGGCCTGGCGGCGATGGCCCTGGCCTTGATCGTCATCGCATTCGGACCTGGACCGGTGCTCGCGATCAGCGCGGGCGCACTGCTCGGATTTGGCTTCTCATTTCCCTGGTCGTCGGTCGCGGCCACGGTTCTGAAGCGTACTCCGGAGCGCGAGCGTGGCTCTACGGTGGGTGTTCTGAGCGCTTTTTACGATCTGTTTGTCGGCCTGAGTTCATTTGCGGCGGGCGCGGTGTCGAATCGTTTTGGTTACCCCGCGGCGTTCGCCATGGCTGCTGCGTCCATCGGCGCGGCCGCACTTGCGGGACTGTTTGTGTTCGGATCCCGAAGCGCGGACCTCGCGTTTTCCGGCACGCCAGAACCTGCTATGGACACTGCCCCGTCCTGCGAAAGCGGCGACTAAGCCAACGTGCGTGCGCCACCCATTACCCTGCGGCGGTAAGCTGGAGTAATGACCAGGCGCGAATTGATGGCTCTGCTCGCGGCAGCTCCGCTGGCGAGAGCGAAGGAAGCTCCCACGGCTCCGGTATCGATTGCTCGGGCGCGATCGTATGACGGCGATCTGGCGGGCACGCTATCGACCATGTTCGATCAGATCGGCGGACTGGGACGCATCGTCAACAACAAGACCGTCACCATCAAGGTCAACCTTACTGGAAGCCCGAACCAGCGATTCCAAGGCAAGCCGCTGGGACTGACTCACTACACGCATCCGAACATGGCGGGGGCGCTAGCATATCTTCTGGAGCGCTCGGGCGCCCAGCGCGTGCGGTTTGTAGAAAGCTGCTGGGCGACCAGTGGATCGATGGAAGACTATCTGCTCCAGTCGGACTGGAATGTCAAGATGCTGTTCGGCGCGGCGAAGAACGTCGAGTTCGTCAACACCAACGGTCTGGGCGGCGCGAAACGCTATGTGCGTTTCAAAGTTCCGGGCGGGGGCTCGATCTTCCCGGCCTTCGATCTGCACCCTGCGTACGAAGACACCGACGTCTTCGTATCGTTGGCCAAGCTGAAGAATCATGCGACTTGCGGAGTGACCCTGGCGATGAAGAACTGCTTCGGCATTACACCGGCTTCGATATACGGCGATGACGCGGGCGAGCACGAGCCGAATGAGCATCCGACTTCGAGCCGAGGCGCGGTTTGTCACTCCGGAAGCCGGGGGCCATCGAAAAGCTCGCCGCAGGAAAACGATCCACGGTCGAGCCGAGATCCCGGCTATCGGATGCCGCGCATTGTGGCTGACCTGGCGTCGACGCGCCCGATCGACCTGGCGATCGTTGACGGCATCGAGACGGTAGCCGGTGGGGAAGGGCCATGGATTCGGGGTTTGCGGCTGGTGCAGCCGGGAGTGATCCTGGCGGGAACCAATGCAACTACGACGGATACGGTGGCGACGGCGGTGATGGGCTACGATCCACGGGCCGCGAAGGGAACGGCGCCATTTGTCAATTGTGATAACTCGCTGCTACTGGCCGAAGCGCGTGGAGTTGGAACCACAGACCTGAAGAACATTGACGTCCGCGGGCTATCGATTCCGGACGCGCGGTTTCCGTTTGGGCTCCGTGGATAGACGCGCTGACCAGCGCCCTCTGCCCAGCGTGCCATACACTCCAGCCCTCATTTGTGATAAATTTCAGCGTTGGGAGATTTTATGAAACGTTACCTGGTAACCCTGGCTTTACTGGTTCTGCCCGTCGTTGCGCAGCAGCGGCAAAACTTCACAATCAATGTGGGCACGCCGGAAGGCCAGATGCTCCAAAATATCGGGCAGGAGGCGGACGAAGCCAAGAAGGTAGCCATGATGCAGGAATTTATGGATAAATATCCAATGCATGAGGGCGCCGGATGGGTATGCGTGCAGCTGCAGGCGGTTTATCTGAATCAGAAGGCCTACGATAAGGCATTGGAAGTGGGCATGAAGGTGCTCGACAGCAGCCCCGATGCGATCGATGTCGGGCTCAACACGATCAAAGCGGCGGAGGGCAAAGACGATCCGGAGGCGGTGAAAAAAGCGGCGGTGAAGACCGCTCAAATCGCGCGTAAGCTTGAATCCGTCAAGCCGGCGGACGATGATGCGAAGGCGATGCAGGGACACGACAAGGAAGTCGGTAACTACGCTGAGTACGCTCTGTATGCAGCATCGCTAAAGTCAAAGGACCCCAAGGAAGTAGCCGAAATCGGTGCGGCCCTGGAAGAGGCCAATCCTAAGAGCCAGTATCTTTGGTTGGCGACTCCGAACTATCTTCGGGCGCTGGGAGCCAAGGGGTGTACCACTGCCAGTAAGTTGTCCGCGGCGGATTCCAAGAATGCAGAGGCGTTTCTGGTGGCGGCGGATTGCGCCTGGCGCGGGTCGCGCGCAGACGGAGCAATCAGCGGTGGAACCCGAGCATTAGAGGCGCTCAACAGCCGACCGAAGGTGGAAGGCGGGAACGAGGGCGGTAAGATTGGCATGGCGAACTTTTACGTCGGCGCCGGAAACGCCATGCAACAAAGATTTGGCCCAGCGAACAAAGCGTTGCGTGCCGCGCTTCCATCCATCAAAGGCGATTCGGTCGTCTATGCCAATGCCCTATTCTATCTTGGCTTGGCGAATTACAACCTGGGCAAAGCCATTGGCGACCGGGGGCAGATGCGCGAGGGCTTGAAATATTTCGAGGAGTCGTCGGGAATCGCGAGCAACGTGCAGGCGCAGGCTTCGCGGAACGCGATGTTGATCAAGTCTGAACTGGGTGGAAAATAGCGCGCCAGACTATTGAGTGGGCTGAAGCTTCGATTTAGTCTTGACGACAGTGGTCTGATGCTCGGCGCCATTGGCATCCAGCAACCATAATTTCTTCTTTTCTACAGCGAACTTCACTGGCATATTTGCCGGCAACTGCAATGGCTTTTCGGACCGGATCCGCATGATCTGTACCAGGTAAACGTCGGTTTCCGATTCGACTACAAACTGATCGAGAGCGAAGTTGTCGCCCGGAGAGCGCGTGCCTACGTGCAATTCAGATCCAGTCCTAGCGTCGCCAAAGGACATGCTCGTATCCGCCGGCCGGCTGGAAGCACGTCCGAAGTATAAGTTATCCGAGGTGTCGAGCAATGTTCCAGTTTGCCAATCCCGATTTTTCGGGGCGGCGGGGGTGAGTGCGGCGCCTAAGGCGATGAGACAAGTGATTCTCAGCAGCATTCGAATTACCTCCCGGCAGAATCACCGAAAAACTGCCGCTGAATCGAAAAGTAGCAGACGCGCGGGAGGAAGAGAATCAGGTCAACACCTATAAGGAGTAGCGCAGAAACCTTAGAATCGTCATCGGGTAATGGACTGAGCAAGCCCGAGCGTCACTTATTCAGAGCTTGTTTGAGGCCCAGGTTGCGAATGAGGCGGTGGAGATTGTTGGGATGCAGGCCGAGCAGCCGCGCCGCTTCCTGATAATTGCCGGCCACCTGATCGAGGGTCTTCACAATCAGCTGTTTCTTGGCTTCCCGCATGGCTTCGTGATAACGAGTGATGGAGGAAACGGCAGGGCTGCCGGCGTCTACAACTTCATCGGGCAGATCCTCGGGAAGAATATAGTCGGTGGAACCCAGCACCACCGCGCGCTCGATGGCGTTCTCCAGCTCCCGAACGTTGCCGGGCCAAGAGTAAGCCAGCAGCGCCGCGCGCACACCGGCGGAAACCTGCATGGCGGGCCGGTTGGATAGCTTGCAGTGCTTGCCTACAAAGTGCTGCGCCAGCATCGGGATATCCTCGCGGCGATCCCGCAGCGCCGGCAAGGTGATGGACACCACGTTCAAGCGGTAATACAAGTCCTGGCGGAAGGCGCCCTGCTTCACGGCCCCCGGTAAGTCGCGATTGGTGGCGGCGATCACGCGAATGTCGGTCTTGATGGGCCGCGTACCACCGACGCGCTCGAACTCGCGTTCCTGCAGCACGCGCAGCAGCTTGGCCTGCAGCTCGGGAGCGAGCTCGCCAATCTCATCCAGGAAGATAGTACCGCCGTTGGCTTCCTCGAGTTTCCCTTTTTTGAGCGTGATGGCGCCGGTGAAAGCGCCTCTTTCGTGGCCGAACAGTTCGCTCTCGAGCAAGTTTTCGGCGATGGCTGCGCAGTTGATGGCCACGAATCGCTTTTCCGCGCGCGGGCTGTTGCGATGAATGGCATGGGCGACCAGCTCCTTGCCGGTGCCACTTTCGCCGCAGATGAGCACGGTGGCGGCAGTGGGCGCGACCTTGCCGATAAATTGATAGACCTCGCGCATACACGCGCTGGTGCCTACCATGTTGTGCTCGATGTTGGCTTCGGCCACCAGTTGGCGATTCTCGGTTTCGAGCGTTTCGACACGGCAGATCGTATCCAGGGCCGGGGCCGCGATGCCCGCGATTCCGCTTAATAACTGCAGGTGGTCTTCGTCGAAATTGGCGCGGGGGATACTGGTGTTGAGATAAATCAGGCCTAGAACGTTATTCCTCAGCTCCAGGGGCACGGCCAGCAGGCTGCTCACCGCGGTTGCGGTCAAGCTGTGCGCCTGGCTATACACGGCGCTGGTCTGGACGTCGTTGCTCAGGATGCCAACCTTTTCTTGAAGCACCTGGCGGACGATGGTGCGTGAAACGGCCACGGGCCGGTTGAGCTTGCCGTCGCGTTCGCGAGTAAACACCGAAGCAAATTCGTCAGTTCCGTTTTCCACCAGGAGAATGGCGCCGCATTGAGCGGGGATGACTTTGAAAATGGAATCCATCAGCTCCTGCTGAAGCTCTTCCCGATCTCGCAGGGAGTTGATGCGGGCGCTGATTCTGAGCAAGGTTGTCAGGTCTCGGCAAACGCGAGTAGGACGGGGCGGAGCGTCGTGCACCGTGTCAGTCGCCAAATAGAACGCTTCTTCTTTATGCAGGACAACCGTTTTTCGGTCCGCGACAAGATCTTCAGCGAGGCGGCCGCTCGATCCGGTTTCATTTTGAGCCACGAACAGCATGGCGGAATAGCCGACTTGAATCTGGTCGCCATTATGAAGAGTGCGCTCCTTGACCGGCATACCGTTCACATAGGTGCCGTTGCGGCTGGCCAGATCGCGGATGCGGTATCCGTCCTCACCGGCGCGCACCAGACAGTGTTGGCGCGAGACGGCCGGCTCGTCGATTACCAATGCGTTTCCCTTGTCGCGGCCGATGGACAGCTCTGTCGAATCGAGAGTAAGGATAGCGCCTTTGAGAGGTCCTGCGATGCCGACCAGCGTGGCATTGCCAGCGGCTTCTGCGGGCGGCGGAGTGTAGCGCGTTGAAAGCATTTCAGCCGGTGACAGAGCATTTGGCTCGCCATCCAGCGACTGATTCAGCCAGCAGGGGTTGGCGCCGATCTAGTGGCGAAGCCGACTATCAAAGTTGATTGCGGGAGCAGAGGGACAGTCAAGAATGATTGCGCCTTCAGATCGGACGCAGCTTACTCAGGCAAACCCGGCAGGGGCAGCTTAGTCCATGTGATCCAATAGGTTGCCCGGTACGGGTGGGGCCAGGCGAGGGGCGCCCGAGGCCGTGGCATCGACTTTGCAAATCCGGGGACGGCGGCGCGGAAAGCGGGGCCATCCGGCAGCAATGCCTGGGTGCCTATGGGCAACAGGCAGATGAAGCTAACATTTCGATTCTCTGGATTCACTAAAATGCTAGGCGGCCTTGTGGCCGGTAGCCTGGCGGTGGTCCAGCGCGGGACGCCGGAGAGCTCGAGATCGGACTATCCTTTGACAGCCGTTTGGCACCGGTAATTTCAGCGACTGAGGCTTTTTGATGGCGACTGACTAAGACACATCTCAAGCTCGGGCTGCGAGGGCCGCCTTGACGCGTTCGGGCGTGAACGGAACCTGGCGGATGCGCGCGCCGGTGGCGTCAAAGATGGCATTGCCGATGGCCGCGGCGACCAATGTGATCGAAAGCTCGCCCGCGCCGTTGGCTTCTTCGTCGGGACGGTTGAGCAGAATGCTTTCAATCTTCGGAACCTCGAAGCCCAGCGGTAAGCTGCGATAGGTGGCCCAATCGAAAGACGTCACTTTCTGATCGTCCCAGGTGACCTCTTCGCCGAGCGCGCGACTGGCGCCTTGTAGCGCGCCACCTTCGATCTGATTACGCAGCCCGTCGGGGTTGGAGATCGGTCCGCAGTCGGTGGCGGCGACGATATGTTTTACCGTGACCTTTCCGGTGTCCTGATTCACTTCGACTTCGAGCACCATGGCGGAATATCCGTTGTCGCCTTCGTATAGAACGCAGGCCATGCCTCGGCCGGTGGTGATGCCGGTTTTGCGAATGCCGGATTTGGGCGACGGGCGGGCGTCCCAATTCGCGGCTTTGGCGGCGGCCTTGACGACGTCGGTCAAGCGCGGATCGCTCAAATGGCGCAGGCGATATTCGAGCGGATCGGCTTTCACGCGGCAGGCGAGCTCGTCCATGAAACATTCGTTCGCAAAGGTGTTTTGGAGCCTTGCCGGCGATCTCAGCGGGCCGGTCCAAAAGGGCGATTGGACGCTGTGCAGAAGAACGCGCTCGCTCTTAACTGTTCCCGTTCCGCGATTCGCGCCGTCGACGCGTCCGGTAACATAGGACGGCACGCCGTTGCTGCCGTTGTTGTAATTTCTCGGATCGGGCGCGGGGGATCGTGGCGCGAGCGGCTCCGGTTGGAAGCCGACCAGCAAGCCGGTGATGACATTGCCGGGAGTGCGCGGCCCGGGCCGATTACCGAGCGTCGGTGACCACGATTCGTGATGCCAGGCGATGATGTTGCCCTGAGCATCCAGGCCTGCGCGCTCGTCGATGACATACGCGTTGCCATAGTTCTCCCACGCCATTTCATCTTTGCGGGAAAGCTGGACGCGGACGGGCTTGCCGACGGCCTGCGAAAGCAGCGCCGCGTCGTACGTCACGGTGTCGGCGCCATTCAGTCCATAGCAGCCGGCGCCGGGGCGGTAGATCACGTGCAGATTCTCGGGCTTTAGGCCGAGCACCATGGCCGCGGTGTTGCGCTGGTACCAGACGGCCTGCGTCGGCGAATAGATGGTGGCCTTGTCGCCTTGAACGTCGGCGACCGCGCAGGAGCTGCCCACCGATCCGTGCATTTGATAGGGGTGATGATAAGTCGCGTTCAGCACGGTGGCGGATTCAGCGAGCTTTTGTTCGACATCTTTGGAATCGACCAGGAGGGTATCGCGCGTGGCCTTCTGGTTACGCAGATACTCATAAAAATCGGCGTGGCTGGGAAGCCCGGAGCCGGGGGTCCAATCGACCTTCAGTTTCTCCGCGGCTTGAATCGCCTGCCAGGGCTTCTCGGCGACGACGCCGACGAAGTTTTTCTTGACGACGACCCTGACGAGGCCGGGCATGTCCTTGACAGAATCTTCGTCGACGCGGATGACAGTGGCCCCGACGGCCGGAGGGCGGATGACTTTGCCATGCAGCATACCGGGCAGACGCACATTATGGACAAACTCGAATTGTCCGCTGACGAGGGCGGGGAGATCGGGACGAGTTACGGGCTGGCCGAGCACGGTCCATTGGCTGGGAGGTTTGCGCTGGGCGTTTTTGTTGAGTGTGATGTTGAATTTCTTCCCGCCGACTAGCTCGCCGTAGCCGATTTTCATGGATGGATTGTTCTTGACGCTGATGGTGCCGTCGGCAGCGACTAGTTGATCCACGGGCACTGAGAAACGTTCGGACGCAAGCTTGAGCAGCGCTTCGCGAGCTGTCGCGCCCGCCTGAGCCAGATTGCTTTGATTGAAATTGGCCGGGTGCGACTGGCTGCCGGAGGTGTGCGCCTGATCGGGCGTCATGGCCGTATCGCAATAGATCAGCTTGACGCGCTGGATCGGCACGCAAAGCTCTTCAGCGACCAACTGCGTTTGCGCGGTCGAGATTCCCTGACCGAGCTCTTCCTTGCCGCTATAGGCGGTGACGCTGCCGTCGGCGGCGATGGCGATCCAGGAGTCGACCTGATTGAGAGATGGCGAACCGGGCGAGGGGCCTCCGCCTTGGGCGTGAAGCAGCTTGCTGGAAGCGCTGAAGCCGACGATGAGCGCGCCTGAGGTCTTCAAGAAATCGCGCCGGGAGAATCCGGATTCTTTTAAGGCTGCGCGTGCGTCGCGGGTCATCGGGCGACCTCTTGGGAGTATCGACGGATCGCCGCGAGCATCCGGACATTGGCGAAGCATCGGCACAGAACGGTCGACATGGCCTGCTGGATTTCCTGCTCGGAGGCCTTGGGATTTTTGTCCAGGAAAGCTTTCGCAGTCAAGATGATTCCGTTCAGGCAGAAGCCGCACTGCGCGGCGCGTTCATCGAGAAAGGCTTTCTGGATAGGATGCGGCTTGTCGACAGTGCCGAGGCCCTCCAACGTGGTGATGTCCGATCCGGCGACAGCCTTCACCGGTGTGACGCAGGAACGGACCGCTTGGCCTTTGACGATAACGGTGCAGGCGCCGCATTGGCCGAGTCCGCAACCGAACTTGGGGCCGCGAAGAGCCAGGTCGTCGCTCAGGGCGTAGAGGAGCGGAGTGGCGGGGTCGAGGTCCAAGGTGTGGGATTGGCCGTTGACCTTCAGGGTAATTGCGCTCATACCGCAAGGGTACGGGGGAAAAGGGGTTGGGTCAAGTGGGAGGAAGCAGGCAGAATAGAATGCCCGCTGCTCCACTTAGCTCATTGGGTTCCAAACATACTTGCCGTGCTTGTCGATATACCCTTCCCGATTGCCGATCCACACCGGCGCGATTCCGGCCTCGAAATTCCCGCCTTCATCGAACTGCGGATTAATCGCGAAATTGCCCGACCGATTAATGTAGCCGTAGCGGCGCCCGATGGCAACCAGCGCTAAGCCATCGGAGAAATCGCCGGCTGAATCGAATTGTGGATTGACCTTCACCGTGCCCGATTTGTCAATGTAGCCGAACTTGTTGCCCAACTTCACCACTGCCAGCCCGTCGTGAAAATCGCCCCCGGAGGCAAACTGCGGGCTGATCACCACCTTGCCCGATTTGTCGATATATCCGAACTTATCGACGATGCGCACTACCGCGAAGCCGTCTGAAAAATTCCCGCCTTCATCGAACTGCGGGTTGATTGCCATCTTGCCGTCCTTATCGATATAACCCCAGCGGCCATTTTCCATCACCGGAGCGCGTCCATTGCCGAACTGGCCGGCCCCGGCAAACTGCGGATTGATGACGAACTTGCCGGACTTATCGATATAGCCCAGACGCGGTCCCACGCCGACCAAAGCCACACCATCGGAATAGGGATCCGCCAGGTCGTACTGGGGCGCAATAGTCAGCTTGCCTTTCTTGTCGATGAATCCCCATCGGCCCGCGGTCTGGACCGCGGCGTAACCCTCGGTGAAGGGTTCAGCGCGATCGAACTGCGGCTGGATGATAAGCTTCCCGGACTTGTTGATGTACGCATACTTGCCGTTCATCCTGACCGGATACAGCGCTGTGGGCCGTGCCATCAGCCAGGCGGCGGCGACAATCACAATTAATAACGCTGCCGCAACTGCCACTATTAAAAGGTGGTTTTTGCCCATCTGAACAGGAGGGCGTGTACTTCTTACAGTCTCGACATCCGGAGTCATAGGCTTTCCTCCAACATAATCGACCTAACTGCTTCAAAGCACATTTCTTGCCATTTGGCATCAAAATGGCAAATTCGTCAGGGAGCGGCCAAGGAGGACAGCGTTATGAACTTGAAAACCGGTTTATTAGCGGGAGCATGCGTGATCCTGGCCGTGGTGGCCGCGATCGGCTGGACGCATGGGCGGACGACACAGGATGTGAGCCAGCCGGCTTACGGGCAGCCTGCCTATGTTCAGCCTAACTCGCAGCCCGCCGATTACAACGCCGCAAATCCTGCCTACCCGAACACTGCGCCGCCTTATCCGAACAGCGCTCCGCCAAACCCGACTGGAAATCCGTCGTACGTCCCGCAAAATCCCGCGCCTTACGACAATGGCACGGTCTATGAGGGCGGGGTTTATTATCCGGACACACAGTACGAACCGTACATTCATCGACCGGTGGTGGTGCGGCCCGCGGAGGAACCGCCGCAGACTGCATATGTGCCGGGATACAGCGATGGCCGCCCGCCCGAGTACAGAGGCGACTACAGAGAAGTTCATCACGGGCGATCAACCCGGAAGTCGGTCGCGATCGTGGCGGGCAGCGCGGGCGTGGGCGCAGCGGTCGGAGCGCTGGCTGGCGGCGGCAAGGGCGCTGGTATCGGAGCGCTGGCAGGCGGCGCTGGTGGATTCGTTTACGATCGGCTAACGCACGATCATTAAACTAAACTGTCCTCAAACTGCCAGGTGAAGAAGTAAGTTGACGGCAATCATCAACACAGCCATGCCGGGCAACACTAATAGGGCTTTCTTCAATCGCTTGGGGTCACCGCCGGCAATTGAGCCGATGATGTGAGAGCTGACCGCCAGTCCGATCCAGCCCGATGTAATAACGATTCCCAACGCTGTTCCAGTCATGCGAGGAAAGACGTCGCCGACAATCGCGAGGGTGGTGGGAAATACCGGTGCCATCGACACGCCCGCAAGAAACACGAGGATCCACGCTACTTTCGGGTCTTTGGTACGCAACATCAGATAGGTGGTGATGGCCATCAGGATAGAAGCGGCCAGCGTCACGGTCAGCGCCGAGACGGAGAGCAATACTTGCGATGCGCCTACTCTTCCGATCAGCAGCCCTAAAGCGAATCCGAGCGAAAGGACATTGAGCGCGCTCGATTCCCGGATGCCTTGCGCGATGAGATGTTGCACCAGCCAGTTCCAGACGCCGACTTCAGAAGCGACATAGAGAAACAAGAATAAGGCGGCCAGCCATAGCGTGGGGCGGCCCACCACATCGCCAATCTGTGAGAAAACGAAACTTTGGGCGCCGGTGGGGGGCGGCATAGGCGTCGCGATGTTCACTAGCAACGTCGCGCCGGCGAATCCGGCCACGAGATAACACAGCCGCACTGCGTTTCTCGAGAGCAGATTGGCGGAGATGAAGGGCGTCGCCAGACCACCCAGTCCGAAGAACAGGTTGAGCAGGTTCAGAGTTGTGCCACGACGCTCGGGAGTTACATCGCTCGCCAGGGCATTGGCCGCGGTGACGATGATTCCGCCACCGATTCCCAAAAGGAAAAGATAGGCGGCGATGCTGGTAAACCCGCTGGACCGGGGAAGTAGGACGAGCGCCAGCGTAATCAGAGACAAGCCGAGTACCATCCCGACCTTCTTGCCTTCGTTATCGATCAAGGGGCCGACGGAAACCGACGCGATGATAAGCCCGAGGGCCTGATAAAAGGCGATGGATCCGTTCTGCTTGGGTGTGAGCTTGAAGCGCGCCGCAAGGTCGGGCAGAATGGTCCCCAGCATGGCGGCGATCATGCCGTACACGAAGATAGCCAGAATGGCGGCGAGGATCAGCATAAGCAATCAGCTTATAGCAGTTTGGCGGCGCACGCCGGGCCACGCGGCCGGACGCTAAGCGAAATAATACTTGCGAGTGTCTATCCGGCCGTCGAGGACTGGTAGAGCGAGTTGCTGCGATTCTGCTTACGTAGACAACCTTACCGGCCAATGGTAGCAGCGCCAGCGGAAGTTTTGATGAAGCTTAGAGCGAAAGGAACGCGGCGCGCGGAAGGGGTGCGCTAGAATGGATGGGTTCGGGCCGTGGCGCAGCCTGGCTAGCGCGCTTGCTTGGGGTGCAAGAGGTCCCGAGTTCAAATCTCGGCGGCCCGACCAAAATCCTTCAAATACTTACAGACAGGACAGCTTCTCAAACCCTCTCTTTGGAGTCCAACTGGAGTCCAAAATGGCCCCGTCATACGGGTATGCGAGTGAGGCGAAGCAAGCCCCCGGCGGAAGGCTTCTCTCTGATGAGCTGCTGGTAGTAATCGCCATTATCTTGGTTATTCTCGCGGTCGCCGTGCTAAGAGTTAAAGCAGCGCGCCTTGGCGTCGAAACCATGGTTGTGCGCGAAGTTCAAACGATAGGCCAAGCTCAACTGCAATATCAATCGCAGTTCGGGAAGTTCGCAGCAAGTCTCCCAGAGCTAGGGCCACCGGCCAGCGGTACAGCCGGGCCGCAAGCCGCAAATTTGATCCCTGGTAGCCTGGCTTCAGGAGAAAAGGATGGATATTTGTTTGTGTTGGCGTTGACTCCGCTTGGCTACAGCGTGAACGCAAACCCGAAGGTTTTCGGAGGCACGGGTAGGCGGACGTTCTATATCGATCAGGATGGAACCGGACATCAGAACTGGAGCCAGGGCGGCGGCCAAGGCCCGCTTATCAGACTCTGCTCTCCTGCGGCCTCTCTACCCTACAGAACACCTGACATTCCCGACATTTGCAGCCTAAGTTGTTGACCATGTTCGTATCGTTGTCGGGTCGCGAGATTTTCCCGACATAAGACCCGACAAAATGGATCGATGAACCCGACAAAATCTCGGAGGGCAATGGTGCGCCTCAGAATCCTCAAAAACACCCTCTGGCCGATCGAAGCAACTCCAGTCGAAATCGCCGATTCTACTCATTGATTCATCAGTAAACTCACTATGCCCATCATTGTCTCCTAAAAGGTTAGTTAGTTCACCATCAGCGCGACGGCGACGATTCGTCAGGGACGTCGCCCGAGGATTCGGCATCTCGGCATCGCTTCGCTATTTTTCTTCTCGCATCGAGGGAGTGAGTGTGATTCCGACCAACAATCCCTCTGAAGTGATGAAACGGCTGACAGTCTGGCCCCACGGTTCCTTTTTGTTCCTAACGAGCATTCGATGCCCTTGCAATTCAAGCTCCTCAGTCGCCTTTGCGACGTTGTCCACGTCAAACTCAAGCCAAGCCTGTGGCGCAGGAAGTTCGTGGGGCCAGGAGTCCTTACCAAAGCAGGACCGTGCTGCTTGCGAGAGCGGCCACAGAGCGAAAGTCTTTGCCCCTTTCAGAGACTCGGTATGAAGATAGCCGCCATCCTCTTCTTTGAAGCCAATACCGAGGATTTGGTTGTACAGGTTGCGACTTGCACTAGCTTCACGGACGATCGGACCAAAGCCCGCGATGAACAATACCTTGATGTTTCCCATTTGTCCATGTCATCTCCTATTCCTATGATAAAATCCGGCCTCCGCCATCCAAGCTAGCGACCGTGTTGTCACTGCCGAGCTCTGCTATCACCAGCCCGGTGGCAAACTCGGATGCCCCCATTGCAACGTGTCAGATTTCTGAAAATACTCAAATTCGCCTCTCCCCCGATCAAAACGAACTTTTCTGTTGACGAATGAAATCCGCAACTGGTATTACAGGGCAGACTAAGACAAAACTGTGAATCAGCATCCGGTGACGCAGCAAATCGAGATTTAGCCCATTGAACGGGTCGTCGAATACGCTCGCAACCCGCGCAAGAACGACGCTGCCGTGGATCGCATGTGTTCGTCGATCCGAGAGTTCGGTTCAAGATTCCCGTCGCGAGGCAGCGGTGAAGGTATTCGCTGCGACTCCGAAGCCGCGTCGCATCGGTAGACAGCCTTAGATGTGTTTCGGATTGCGACAATAACTCCCGATCTTGAAGCTGGAGGGGGTCAGTACCAACCAGCGGCTTTTGAGTACCGCGTGGTACCCCGGGCGGCCCAATAGTCGTCCATGAATTCGGTCCAGTGCCGCGCCAGGTCTGGTATCTCCGCAACAATCTTGCCGTAGAAACTGCCGATCACCGGCGCATAACTTAACACTTCCTGCAGTCCTTGGAAGAGCAGGTCAGTGCCAGGCTGATTGCTTACCGCTAGGTTCATCAATCTCGTGGCATATCCGTGCACTTTGAGTATCTTCTCGTTCCACTCCAATAACTGTCCGCCATATTCACTCAGCGTCTCTGGCGCCACCCATAGTAGGGGCTTTGCGTATCCGCCATATTTCTCGACGGCTTCCAAACCCTCGCCTACCTTCTTCCAGTTCGAATCATCTTGGCCTTCCTTGAGCTTGCCTAGTCCGTCGGCAACATCGCCCAAGGCATCGCGCAAATGCTCGTAGGCTTTATTGACGGCGTTCAAAAAGTTGGCGGCGCACAAAGGAACTTCGGCAAATACCGAACCGCCCACTCGTCCAGGGCCACCGTGGTAATTCCAGATGTTTTCATCGGTCCAGTGGCCGTTGTTAGCTACTAAGTGGTCGAATGCCTTGGAAAGTCTATCCACCCTTCCCCAGCCCGTTATGACGTCGCCACTGTTGGCAGCATGCCAGAGTGAACGCCACATCTCATGGTCGGTTTCCTGGCCCGAACCTGTTATTGCGTTGCTTGCCTTGTAGTAAAGCTCGAAACACAAATTCAAAAAATACACGCCTTTCGGCGCCGTAGCCTTCCACTTGGCATCTACATCGGCTTCCTTCAGAATCGCCTGTTCGGCTCCACTTGCGTACGGGTTACTCACAGCGCGCCTCCTCCCTCAAGGAAATTGAACCTCATGGGGTCCGATGATTGAGCCAGGGGCCCAACACCCCTACCCAACTCGCCGGGAACCTCATCTCTTTACGCGAGAAAACGCCTCGAATTGGATCACCGTGCAAAACGGGTATGTGTAAGGGCTGAGAATCCACACAATACTCTCTCGTGCGGCCGCGGTCAGCCCGCTCATCGAGGCCGGCAACGTCTACCTGCCCCATCCGCTGTTTGCGCCCTGGGTAAACGATTTCATTGAAGAATGCGTAGCCTTCCCGAACGGCGCCCACGACGACCAAGTAGATGCGATGACGCAGGCGCTCCTGCGCTTCCACACGACCCCGTCCCAGCCGGTGCTGTACGTGGATGCTACCGAGGTGGGTCATCGAGCGTGCGTTCTCGGAGTTTCCAGCACCTCCTGGATTCGCTGCTGAGTACCGTCTGGCCATGGGACATTAACAGTGGACGGCACCATCGACGTGAATCTCTGGGAAGGAGTACCGCCAGACAACGGCGTAATCCAGTGAAGGCCCAACCCCACTGATACAGATTTCCGGGCCCGATGTAACCAAGAATTCTTTCCGAACGCGCAAGATATTTGACGAGCTGTTGTCTAAAGAAAGACCACAGCCGGGTCGATCATCTCTTCAGCACAACGAAGTCTGGACAAGGAGTAATCATGTCAGCTGCCACGTCATTCGCTAGAGACCTGCCGGTCACCAATGCCATGCTTGGGAACAAGGTCGTAGTCGAAGGACACATTCGAAGCCAGGAAGATCTGATCATCGAGGGGGAAGTGGAAGGAACGATAGAGATGATGGAGCATCGTCTCACCATCGCCAAAAACGGGAAGGTCCGGGCAAACGTCAAGGCTCGAGAGATTGAAGTCCTTGGTTCGGTCCAAGGCAAGATAGAAGCCGTAGAGAAAGTTTATATCCGCAAGAGCGCACAGCTTATCGGCGACATTCATTCCGCCGGCATCATCATCGAGGACGGTGGGTATATAAAGGGAAGCATCGAGTTGTCGCGCAGCCCTGGCAGAGCCTAAAGAGCGGGCGGCCGTTTACAAAGGCCCGCGCGGGTGCTTGTATCGGGATTGAACTTCGGAGGCGCGGAATTCTCAGCCACGCTGCTCAAATATACCGACGACATTTCCTCCAGGATCACGAAATCTGGCGGTGATCTCCGGCGCGTCGCCTCCGATCGGCTGTACGATTTCGCC
>Ga0210386_10000220_pt1 | contig 51372 bp, 55 predicted proteins | sample IncBWH32OmetaG_FD_160091 | JGI IMG/M metagenome (GOLD analysis project Ga0210386, IMG submission 160091) | Forest soil microbial communities from Barre Woods Harvard Forest LTER site, Petersham, Massachusetts, United States - Inc-BW-H-32-O ...
GGGACCGTTTCGGTGGCGCTCTACAAACCTTGCGACCCCAAGTTACAAACTGGCGTCTGAGTCGTTGAGATTAAACATCTCGATGATGGTGGTGGCGACCCCGACTGGATTCGAACCAGCGACTTCAGCTTTGAAGGCTGTCGCTCTATCCCCTGAGCTACGCTTTGGGTCAAAAGCGGACTCGTGGTCTGAGCGAAGATGCGGCTGCTTCGCCCCGAAAGCGGACACGGCGCAGCCCAGCGGCGATGTCCGCTATGGGCCATTAGCTGCCGCGGCGCAGTCAGGTTTCGATGTCCGCTTCGACCCCGAAAGCTGCCGCGGCTCCGCTGCCATAGGGGCACGCAACATCAAAGGTGAAGCCTTTCGCAATGCGCCAATTCATGGCGGCAAAAAATGTCAGCTCTGGGTCATACAGTATAGAGTCGATCAAAAGGGGCTCAACACGCCGTTACCGGCAAGATTTATCAGGAAACACTTTCGGGTCCGCCTAGGGTCATTAGCTGCGGCAACGGTAAGGGGCGCGACAAGTTAGGACGGGGCATAGCAATGGCTTAACCCGACCGCCATCGTGCCGATCTGCCCGCAGATCGATTTCACCGCGCCGCACGACCGCGCGCGCTTGAACTGAAATGTCGGCCGACAGAAGGATCACGCCGCGCCCAACGAACACGGCGTGATTGTCGTTGGCGAGGGCTTAGCCGTCAGTCATTCCAATCGGAATCGTAGCAAGTGTTGTTGTTGTAGTCGTACTCATAGGGCCAGCCGGTGTTGCAGTACGGTTGATAAGAATAGAGGCCGCTATAGCCGGGGCCGAAGAAGAAGCGGCGGTGGTGACCGCGATCATGGTCATGATCGCCGCGCCGCGCATACGCTTGGCCGTGCGCTGCATAGCTCGGCGCCGTAACAATATGCGGGGCACTGCTATGCATCGGCGAAAAATGATCAACGCCCGCGCCGCCAATTCCGCCACGCGCGACACCGCCATCGCCAATGTGCCCGACACCCAAGCCGCCGATGTGGCCAACACCACCACCAAAGCCGCCCATATGGCCGCCACCACCGAAGCCGCCCATATGGCCGCCACCGCCGAAGCCGCCGCCCATATGGCCGCCGCCACCGCCACCCATGTGGCCACCACCGCCACCGCCGCCGCCATGAGGTGCTGCTATAGCCGCCGTGACAGCGCTGGTGCTGAGTGCCACTGCAGCAAGTACCGCGATCATCGATTTACGCATTTGAACTTTCTCCGTTGTGCTTGACGCCAGCCAACGTCGTTTACGACAGATGGTGGCGGCACGCGCCATCGAACAGATGGCGTCACGGCAATGCGGCGAGACGACACGGCGATCACCAATCGTAGCCGTCGGCCGCGAGGTCGCGCGTCCCGAGGAAGTCCGCGATTTGCTCCGTCGTCCCTAGGTCATCCTCAACAATACGGACGCGACGGTACGCTTTTCGTTATCTGCATCTCCAACGGAGGCAAACACCAAACCGTAACACATGTTGAATTGCAACAAACTGACTTCGGTGTCAGAATCTAACTCATTAGTAATTTGAGTATTTCCGGTGTCACGCGTTTATCAATTCTCAAGGCAGCCCGTCCTCGCGCCGTCCTGTCTCGCGTAGGCGCGATGTTTATTCGGGCTGCACTTTCATTCACAACCGATGGAGAAGGCATCATGGTTCGGTCAATGGCGATATGGTTCGGTCAATAGCGATCACGTTGGCCGCCGTCGGAGCTATAGCAGCCCTAATTCTAATTCCTTCGTGACCGCCCGGACCGACTTTAGCCACTGCTCGGTCGAACAAATGCCGACCGATGCGTGCCAGCACCTTTATGTTTGCAAGGGGTGCGGCGAGAAGCTGAAACCGCTGCCGGGCGATTGCTGCGTGTTCTGTTCCGTCGGCTCAGTGCCTCTTGCTTGACGGCGATGCGGTGTGAACACGCGAGTAGGGGGTGGATCTCAGCCCGTTACGACCCTGCGAGCACTGCTCTCCTGCTCTATTTGTGCTCTTATCAGGCAACGACTTGGAATGCGCGTACTACGCGCGACGCGGCCGATGATGTTCGGAAACATGCGTGCTGCCGCCATCGCAATCGCTTGGCCCTCGGGTCGCACCAGCATTCGCGAGATCAATGTCGCACGGCGAACCTGGCTGGTAACTTCGGCGGCGAGGCGAGCTTGAAACTCGGAGCCCATTTGCCCCGCAAGATAACATTTGGCGGCCAAGCGCGCTGAGTGGAGAGCGATCGATATGCCGTCGCCGGAGAACGAGGGGATAACGGCGGCCTGGTCGCCGAGGCGCCACGGTCCACTCCCACCACCTTGCACATGGCCATACGGAATCGACGCAATCGCAAGCGGACGGTCCCAACATGGTTCTGAGTTCGCAAGACGCTGGTGCAGGACAAGGAAATCCGATCGGAGCCCGGCAAGCAGTAAGTCCCATCTGTTATCGAGGCGCGCCAATTGGGGCTGGCGAACGACAAGACACAGATTGGCGGCGCCGTTCTCGACAAGCTCGAGGCCCGCGTAGCCGCCTGGGAATAGGAATAATTCAACAGAGGTGCCGAGCGCTATTGCTTGAGCGGCCGTCAGACGCCAATGCAGTTTGAACCCGACCAGGTCATTCTGCCGGCCCGGCGGTCGCTTCCAGCCCCTCAGGTCATGTTTTCCGGTCGCCAGGAATGCGTCCTCTGCGGTCACTTTACTTCCGTCGTCAAGTCCGGCGGTCCATCCGCGATCACATGGTCGCAACGATCGAACGCTGTGCCCGCGGCGCACATCGGCGCCGTATGCCGCAGCTGCGCAAAGAACGGCCTCGTCCAAGGCTCGGCGCGAAACGCTGAAGGCGGGAAATGGCAGGCGAGCCGTCACCATCTCACGACGTGCGTACAATCTAAGCGCTGAGAGGCGAACGGCGGGAAGGCTCTCCAGATCGATATTCAGATCACGAAGATAATCCGCCGCCTCGCCGCTCACGAACTCGCCGCAGACTTTGTGATGCGGTCCGGCTTTCCGCTCGATCAAGACCACGGACCGCCCGGCCCGCGCGAGGTGCGCGGCCACAGCGCCGCCGGCAATACCGCCGCCGATCACCAAGGCCTGCGCCGACATCGCCATCAGCTCTTCAACCGCGAGACGCAAAGCCGATACGGGAACACGCGGCGAATCTTGGCCGAGCTGCGCGGAACGCCGGCGATGCTTAGAAGACGTTGCCAGTCGTCAGGATCGAAAGCCCGCGCGATCGAGATTGGCCCGTCATGCTGCACGAATTCGTGAAAGCGCAACAAGCGCGCCACAACGCGAAAGACATGATATGGAAGAGCCTTACGGTGTGCATCGTTTACAAACCAGCCGATGGCGGCGTTTGCCTCCATCCACGAAATAAAACGAATGAGCGCGGCGTCTTTTAGGTGGTGGGCCAAGAGCGAGCTGATGACGATGTCAACGGGGTTCGGCGGGCGATAGCTGAATATATTGTCGGTGACATAGCGGATGGGCCGTTCAGGCGCCGTGAGGTCTTCCGCCGCGGTGGCTGACCAGGGATTTTCGTCAACACCGATGAGCTCCATTTTAATTCCGCGCCGTAGCGCCCAACGATCAATCTTGCGCAACATGTCACCGTATCCGCTGCCGACATCGACGACGACGACGGATCTATCCCTCGGTAGACGGCCGGATCTTGCAAGCTCACCGAAGAATCGCAACGTCGGCCGGTAGGCAAGCGTGATGACGTTCACCTTCGCGAGATCGGCAAGGCAGTCACGAAAGGTCTCGAAGTCCGTATCGTCGGCGTCCATGAACTCCGAGAGGTCGTTGCGGTGGGAAAAATCGATGTGCATCATCGCCTCACGCTGCCGCACTGAACAACATGGTTTCGGCCGTGAGGCCGGGACCGAACGCCATGGCGCAGCCGCGCGCGCCCGCCGGCACGTCGTCACGCATCAGAGCCTCAAGTACGAACAGAACGGTAGGCGACGACATGTTGCCGTAATCCCGCAGAATCGCCCGCGAGGCCGCAAGCGCAGATCGGCGGAGATCGAATGCACCTTCAACGGCATCGAGTACCGTTCGGCCGCCGGGGTGCACCGCCCAAAGATCAATGGCACCGGGACTTGCGCCCGAAAGGATGCGATCCGCGCCGTTACGCAGAGCTTGGGTAATGGACGTCGGCACCCGTCCGGAAAGAACCATGTCGAAGCCAAAATCGCCGATCGCCCAGGTGATCTGCTCCGCGGCGTCCTGCACCAATTCCGCGTGAAATCCGTCAAGGGCAAAGCCGTATGGATCAGCGCTGATCAGGGCGGCGGCGCAACCATCGCCGAACAGCAAGAACGTCAGGAGCTGTTCAATGTCCTCAGTTTCCTGAAGGTGGAGGGTGCAGAGTTCGATGCAGACCACCAGCACCTTCGCCGTCGGAACCGAGCGTACGATGTGACGTGCCAACTTCAGCCCGTTAATGGCTGCATTGCAGCCCATGAAGCCGATGAGTGTGCGTTCCACTGACGGATTGAGATTGCAGCGCTGCACCAGTTCAAGGTCGATGCCCGGCGCGCAAAAGCCCGTACAGGATGTCACAATAAGATGGGTGATCTCGCGCGATGCCGCGCCGAGACAGAGGTCATCGACCGCTCTTGCACCAAGGTCTGGAGCCTCGTTCTCATACTTGCTCATCCGCCGGCCGGTCGATGGAAACCGGCCCGGAGTATAGAAACCGTCAGCATCGACCGACTCATTGCAACCCGGTTTCGCGGGCGCGAGGCAAGACCATCGCTGCTGGATATCCGCTCGCGCTACCATGCGGTTGAACAACAGACGCGAGCGGCGGTCGCGGATAGAGCGCTCGGCAAAGCCGACAAACGCCCCGTGAATATCATGCTTGGGAACCGCGACCGCCACGCGGTTGAGATAGGCTAGGGTCACGAGTTGCACTCCTGCTTGCCAAATTGGATTGCCGGAACATCAAATTTTCGTGCGTTTCAGTAGCAGACCAACATCAGGCGCCAGCCCCAGCGCGTCCAGACGCGAGCGTAACAATCGTGCTCGTACGTGAGTGGCGCGCCAACAACAAACCGATCTCGGAAGAACCGGTGCCGGAATGCAAATCGCTCGCCGCGGAGCGGCCGAGCGCTGCGGAAATGTTCCGCACCCATGGGGTGACCGAACGCCGCATGACCGAAGCCGGCTTTTCCAAAGCTGGCTTGGCAAACCCCCGGGCCATGGCGGATGCGCTGAATGCGGAACCAACACTGATCGCGGCGACCGCGGCTATGATGAGCGCTATCGTACGAGTCATGGCACCTACTCCTTCGTTTGCGGATCTTGTCGGGTGCGAATGAACGTCATGCAGCCACCGTTGGCTTGCGCGATGACCCTTCGTCTTGAGGATCGCATACGCAGAAAAGCGGCGATGCTCAAATTACTAATGAGCCAGTTTCTGACAGATAAGTCAGTTTTCGTCGCGACGGTTTGTGTTACGTTCGTTGGTCCTAACAGCGATTGGGAGTTCGAGATAATGACAAGCGCGCGGCGCCGGATTCTTGTCATTGAGGACGATCGCGAGACGGCTCGGCAACTGGTCGAGTTCCTTGAAACTCGGGGCTATCATGTCGATGCTTCAGACAACGGCAATGACGGACTCCGCCTTGCTCTTTCCGCGAGTTACGCCGTGATGACGATCGATCGGATGCTTCCGGGTATCGACGGCATCGCCATAATCCGGCAATCACGGGAGGCCGGCATCGTAACGCCGGCTTTGATCATCAGCGCCCTCGGCGAGGTTGACGATCGTGTGCGCGGACTCCGCGCCGGCGGCGATGATTACCTGGTCAAGCCATTCGCCTTTGTCGAGCTCCTGGCGCGCGTCGAGGCTCTGGCGCGGCGCAGCGCGACCGTCGTCAAGGAGACTGTGTTACGCGTTGGTGATCTTGAGCTCGACCTTGTGTCGCGGACGGTGAGCCGCAGCGGCAGGGAAATCGAGCTTCTGCCGCGCGAGTTTCAGGTTCTTGAATATCTCGTGCGCAACGAAGGCCAGGTCGTTCCCCGCGCGATGCTGCTACAGCACGTCTGGGATTTACATTTTGACCCGACCACCAACATCATCGACGTCTACGTCGGCCGAGTTCGCCGCAAGGTCGACAATCGGCAGACCTATCCGCTCATTCATACCGTACGCGGCGTGGGATTCTGTCTCCGTGCTCCTTGCTAAGACCTTACGGTCCTCCACGTTTAAGCTGGCGCTGTTCTGCATCCTGATCTTCGGTGCAGTAGTCATAGCGCTCTTCAGCTACGTCTATTCGGCGACCACGTCCTACGTTCTCAGTCGCTCGGATCGCGCCATCGAGGCGGAATGTGCACTCTTAATGGCCGCTTATCAGAATGGCGGGCGTAGTGGCCTAGTTGCGACGATCAACAAGCTCGCTGCCGATAAACGGTTCGGAGACAACGTCTATTTGCTCGCCGACTCCGGGTTCGTTCCGGTTTCCGGAAACCTCAACTCCTGGCCGCCAGCTTTAAAGAGCCGCACGGGGTGGGCCAACTTCGAGTTGAAAGAGGGAAAGCCGGACGTGGCAGATCGTCTGCAATTGCGGGCGACCGTTGAGACCTTACCTGACGGATTTCATTTGCTGGTTGGAAAGAATGTTAGCGAACTCAAGCAGTTTGCCGCCCGGATTCACGTAGCCTTGCTGTCGGTGATTACGTTCCTGTTCGTTCTCGCGGCGTTTGCCAGTGTGGCCGTAACGCGGCGCACCGTCGGACGGATCGAAGCGATCAACGCCACCAGCCGCGCCATCATGCAAAGCGGGCCCGGCGAGCGGGTACCCTTGCGCGGGACGCACGACGAATGGGATCAGCTCTCCGAGAATCTCAATTCGATGCTCGATCGCATCGAAGCTCTGATGGCGGAAGTCAAACAGGTCACCGACAATGTTGCACACGATCTGCGTACGCCGCTTACCCGCATGCGCGGGCGGCTTGAGAAGGCCTGCATCGGGGAACGCAACCGGGACTCGGACCAAGTGCTGATCGCCGAGACCATGGCAGACCTTGATGATGTCCTGCGCATGTTTTCCTCGCTGACGCGCATTTCTCAGATTGAGACGTCAAATCGAACGGCCGCGTTCCGCACCGTGGATTTGGTGGAGGTCGCTGAGGCTGTCGTCGAATTATTCGACGCCGCGGCCGAGACCAAAGATGTACGCCTCGAGGTGACGGGAGAGCGAAAAATTCTTGTCATTGGGGATCGCGATCTCCTGTTCGACGCCGTCGCTAATTTGGCCGACAATGCAATCAAACACGGGCGAGGAGGGGGGCAAGTGAGCGTTGAGGTCACGCGGGTTGAAGACGGTGCCATGATCGCGGTGTCCGACGACGGCCCGGGGATTCCCGCGAGCGAACGTCAATTTGTCTTCAGGCGCTTCTATCGGCTCGAGCACAGTCGATGCACGCCCGGCAATGGACTCGGACTCAGCCTTGTTGCCGCCGTCGCCCGCCTGCACGGGGGCAGCGTTAGATTGGTCGACAATGCGCCAGGCCTCAAAGTCGAGCTCCGGTTTGCTCAAGTGGAGAACGCCGATGAGAATTTGCAGCTGTTATCAGATACCGCATATCCATCGGTGCCAGCATGAAGTCGAGGTCCATTTCTGACCGCCCTGGATTATCGGCTGCTCTGCGAAATCAAGCCGCAGACTTCCTAACGGCCTGCGCTTCGCGTTCGACCAATGAATAACCAATGATACGCCGCAACCAAACGCGAACGAACGTCATCGAACCGGCACGAAAACAGCAATAATCAAAGACTTTTTCGGGTAAGGTAGCGCGCTCATAACCGTTTGGTCAGAGGTTCAAAAAGTAGGCGAATGCCGCGACGAGCAAGCGTCCGCCGCTAACTGACTAACAAATCAGACTTTCCTTATCAGTTTCATGAGCTGTGTTTGGGAGCGGCGTGGGGGAGATTGATCTGCACTGCGGCGGTCGCGCGAGCAATGACTGCTTTCGTTGTTCGTGCACGTCCGGGATTGGATACTTTTATCCGCTGGCATCCAGGAAGAATGACGGTATCTTTGACGGTATGTGCCTGATCCACATTCCTATAAATAATTGTTGCTGCTAGAGTTTTTTATTCCGCTATGATTGAAGGCGCCCCAGCCAACCAGTGCGGTCTCCCCCAGCCATTTCCAGTTCCTGAAAAAACCTCCCACACTTCCGGGCATTAGCTGGTGGTCAAGGCGTCTCTGGGCAGAATCTCCCACCGTTTCGGCGCCCCCGTTCGCGAATTTCCACCGCTAGTCTCCGATCACGATTTTTCGATATCCGAATTTTTTGAGAGGAGACTGGGTTCGAACATGCAGAGACCGGTTCGCATGGCCGCTGTCGGGTGCAGGGCAGACATTTAATTTCATGGATGCAATGTCCGCTGATGACCCGTTGCGGAACTCGAGCTGTGTCGCTCCCAGACGAGAGCGATCTGCCCGCCGAAAGAACTAACAATGCGAATTGGTCGGACTGGTCTTGCTGCCCTGCTTCGATGGCTTTAGTCGGTCGGGCAATTTTTCACTGCGGGAGAGGGGTGCGAGCCGAGCACGGCATTCGATCCGATTTCGTGCCGTCGCCCTTGAATCTATCCTCACCTATGATGGTAAAAACTTGGTTAGCTGTTTTGGGCGTCAAAGCGAGACGAGATCCAGAAGGAATTTAGAGACATCCGGAAAGACCGACGGACGAGAATGTGGCGGCGCCTAGAACTGGTTGACCTGGACGATGATCGCCCCCCACTCGGGGAATCGCAGCATCACATCCAGCATCAGCAGAAGGCCGACGACCGAAAAAGCCACGACGGGCCACCAATTCGATCCGATGGTCTTTTGCCAGAACGTCGGTGCTGATCGTGCTATCGTTTGCTCGGTCATTTCATCCTCCAAAAACTACCCAGCCAAAAACCACCGTAATAAGAAACTACCGCCGCGGCTTGGTCCCTTTGAAGGAGCCAAGACTTGTTCGATCGAAGGGCACAAATGCACTGCTGCTCGGTGTGGTGGTTGTCTCAGGGCGCCGTAACGTCTCGAGCTTGAACATGAAGATTTCAGCGAGCATGTGGCCCTCCTCAAAATCGAACTGGCTCTCCTAGGTAGATCATATGACAGCGTTGGTTCAATCTCGGTGTGACCGGCAACACGTTTTGCGCCTTTAGCGATAGCCAACCCGAGTCTGATTACAGCACCATCTACACCGGCGCCTTGAGAGGGTTCCATCTAACCGACGTCGGTGGCGATAAAACGTGCCGCGGCACGCGCTTTTATCGGCATGCGCCTTTATTGGGCGAGGTAATTGTGCGGATGTACGACGAGATCGAGCGTCTTCCACTGGCTGTATTGCTCCTGCGGCAGCATGGTGTAGGGCTGGCATTTCTGCAGTCCGCTGACGAAGTTTTGCATCAGCGTCTGTTGTTCCGTTGAAGGATTGGCATCGAGAAGCTCCGGCGCCTCCGCGACCGTGCCGTCGTGATTGAGGAAAACCCGTACCGTGATGCTGATCTTTTCGGTCGGGCTGATGCCAGACGGTAGCGCACCGCACGTAGAGAGGAGCTCGCGGAACGGCTCGGTAAAGTCGTAGCCGACGAGCGGTGAATTGATCGGCGGCGCGGCAAAGCCGCCGCCGAACCGTCCACCGGCGAGCGCGAGGAACGCCGCCTTTGCAGCCGTGTCGGGTGCATCTGGTGTCTCCTCGGCGGAAGGCGCCGGCGGATCGGGCTCCGGCTGCGCCATCGCTACTTTCGCCGCGCTGACCTGCGGGAGCGGTGGCGCCTTCGTCTGCGGCGGGGCGGTCTGCGACTCCCGCGGTTTCGACGGCGCGTTGTGTTGCGATTGAGATTGGTCTTTTGGTTGTGGCGGCGATGGAACCGTTGGCGGCTGCTCGCTCTTCGCGGTCAAGGCCTGCGATTCTGCCATTTGTTGGGTGCCTGAGGTCCGCAAAGTGGACGGCGTACCGGAATAGTGCGGGATGTCCTTCGGGGCAACGAACTCGACCTGCATGGTATCTGGAGGCACGGTCTCTTGCGGCGTGGATTTTTGCGAGGCCGCCCAAGCCAAGATGAGAACTGCGCCTATGATGCCGACATGGCAAAGGGCGGAAATGATAAGCCCGTCGCGATTAGAGCGCTTCGTTTCGATCATCAATGATCGTGCCTGAACTGCCTCCTCGCTATCATAGCCGGCGCAGAATGTTTGTCTTCTCCTTCTGTCGGGGGTGATCAGCCCATGGCCCCCTGCCGAAAGCATCGATTCGTTATTATGTAATCCCGTGTTAGTTTTAGCGACGCGAGCCGAATCCTAAAATTCGGCCGCGCATAGGAGAGGAAACTATGGGCTTGCTTCAGATTGCATCGCTCGTCGTAGTCGCGGCATCGCTGTGGGTGATTTACTCGGCGAGTCGCGGCCGGTCGCTTAGCGGACGCTTACCCGCCACGGATACTGACCGCAAAATGTCCGGCTAGCATGTCGTGTGACCACCGACAGTGCCCGACGCTTCGGGTGCCTACAGCGCGGCGTGTCAGATTTTGAAATGTGAAATGGAAACCGGCCGCGTCATGCACGTAATTTTCTCGTAAAAAAGTGAAAAGTGAAGTGGGTGGCTCGGTTGAAATTAGCAGTGACTGGAATAGACTTCGACCATGCCGAAGGTGGTCAAACGCTATGCGCGTAGCCGTCTCTATGACACGGATGCGGCACGCTATGTGACCTTGGCTGATCTCAAAGAATGGCAGTCGCGCGGACTAGCATTTAGTGTCATCGACGCGGAAACGGGCCAAGACATAACCGCAGTCCTATTGGCCTAGGCCGCCTCAGTTGGGGGGCGCCGTCTGCGGCATCGATAGTTTTGGGCGCGGGGCGGGCAGTCGCTTGCCCTTCGGACCTCTGCTTTGCCCGCGCGAATTTAGTCGGCCGCTCAACGGGGATGATTATCGCCCGTCTGAATAATCAGAACAGGTTCAGTTGCTAGGGGCGGGAACGAGGGTCGGGAGGCGAAGTAATACTGTCGACGTGAAAGTTCTTGTATGGACTTGATTTGGCCGTCTGGGGATCAAACTGCGCCGGGCTGCCTAACTTGGATGGTTCCCCACCCCGGTCGAAACCAAACATTTTGCTGACCTGTTCGTCCGGATCACCAAATGCGGCATTGCCGCCCTCGGTGGTTCCACCATTTCCCAGACTGAATGCTCGCGCGGAAACACCGGTCAGTAAGGCCGCGGCCACTGCAAACAATACAATCGCCACGAACCGAAGCTGCATCGATCGCAACATGGGTCTTACCCTTGGCGGTATGCGCCCCATTGGCCAGTATGCGCGTCTTGCCTCTTAGCGGCAACGTTTTTTCGCCTTATCGATGGCCGCGGTGACTCGCCGCGGACGCGGCGACCGACGACGCCGACGGTGACGCGGAGTTGCCCTACATTAGCCGGAGACCGGTTCGAAATCTGGTGCCCTGGTAGCCAGTTCAGCTGCGAGGTGCATGTGACGTTTCTGTCAGCTGAGGCGCGAAAAGTCTCTGGTCACGGTCCGTTCGGAAATTGCGGGTAATTCTGCCGACAATTCAAAGGCGGATTTCAAATTCGACATTCGGCAGTTCGAATCCTGCCAGGGCAGCCAGCCAGTGCGGTCTCAAGGGGGTACGTCCGCAGCGCCGCGGGACTGCCGCAAAGTCAAACACATAGGCGACGCTCGATCGGTCTCTGTCCCGGAGTTCTGAGGCTAGACGGCCAATATTGCGCACGTTCGGCTGCGTGTCTCTGACCGCGAGTTTTCGATATCCGAATTTGGATGTCAGAGACACGGTTCGACCTAGCGGAGACCGATTAGGACGGCTCCGAGACTGATTAAGAAAGGCACATTTCCTCATGAGTGCGTGGGAATCGGAAACGGCTTTGAGCTTAGGAATAGGAGCATCACGCTTAGAGCAACTGATTAAGAGAAAGATCACCAAAAATTCCATATCGGGCCAAGTCGGCGCAATTCAATTCGCTATCGTGGTTTTAGTACCGCTATATCAATAATTTAGGTGCCACAAATCAGGTCATATCGGTTCATGTTTGGATTTGCCCATAGTCACCTGCTACATTGCTTATGGCATTGATTATGGAAATTCAGGCATGCCCGCGAAAGCATCACCGATGCATTTGTTCGAAATGTGCCGCTACCAAAGCCTGAAAAGGGTGAGCGGCAGGCCGAGCAGATCGTCATTTTCTTTGGAGTCCCCAGGGTCGGCCGGGCCATTTTTGAGGTCGCGCTTCTCATCGAGCGGCTTGTCTTCAAGAGTCGCACGTCGCCTCCTGCTTGGCTTCGGTGACGACTGTCGCTCTTTTACAAACTTACGCCATACAGTTGACGGATGATTAAGCGCCTCTGGGTTCTTTTGTTTGTTGCGCCACGCTGTGACCGCGTCCAAGTTCTGCAGGATTTTGATAGCGTTCGATCGCGTTGCGCAGTCGATTTGATCGAGTTTGTAGGTCTCCAATAGTTCAGACACGGCTTTCGCGTATCGCCGCCCTCGCGGCTTATCCGTGGAGGCGAATTGCATCGCCTCTTCCTGCACTTTAATAAGCGCTGGGCATAATATTTCAGTCCAATCCTGCCAGCGTTTTGCCTCCTCGCTCTGATGGCGTAGCCAGACTAGTCCCGCATTTTGCAGCGCCTGATGGTTGCATCGTTCCGCATTGTTTTACTTTGGGCGCCCAAAGCATCGTTTGTGGCGTTTTCTGGAAAAAACGTGGGAGCCGGCGGTTTGATGGCAAGCGGGTCGTATTTGACACGCTCGATCACAGTCGATCCCGATTGATCGACCATCTTCTCTGAGGTGCTCTGATCGTTAGGTTTGGACATGGTGACCTCCGTCTTAAACGCCGGAGCGTCACCCCAATAAAAAAGGCCGCTCCAGCGCACTTCTGCGCTAAGAGCGACCGCCGTATAATGCCTACGCGGATCGCCGGCAAAAACGAACTTTCAAGGCGTCCGTTTTGATCTCCTCGACTCCGCATCACGCGCGTTGGGAGAAGAGACACGTCTCGACTAATGAACCGCTCTCCTTTGTCAAGCACCATCGAGCGATTCTTTTGCGCTACGTGATAGAATACCGGAACTCGGCCGACAACGGAGTAGATCTCGCTGCTAAGGCGAACGATTCAATTGATCTCCCAGCACCGGTAAGCCTCGGCGTGCGTAATTGGTTGCAAGTCCTGAGCTTCTTCGTCGGGAAATTCCGGCTTTAGTCGGCACCGCTGATCAGGCGAAAGTTCACCCCATCTAATTTCCAATCAGAGAGTCACTTTGTCGAATAGGCCAACTGCCAGAGGCGTTTGTCTGCTATCGGGCGGCGGAGACTGCGCCATAGGCAATGCTATAAGCCATTTGATTAGGAAAAATCCTGCGGATCGCCCTGATCGGACATCGCTGCCGGCGTTCCCTAATGTCCGCTTTCGGGGGTAAGGCGGACATGACGCGCCGACGAGTCCGCAAGCTCGCGGCAGTTAAATACCCAATGCGGAAATCGTGACTCTCGCCCATCATACGGCGAGGCGTGGGACCGTTACCGAGACCTTATATCTCGCTGCTAACCGTTCTTTTGTAACCGTAGCATTAATTTGATGAGCGAGCGCCTCGACAATTCGAGTACCCAGTCCGGCAGTTGGCGGAGCGTCGATCGCGGGGCCGTTTCCCGGATCTGAAACGCTTATTGAAAACTTGTCTGCATGGTTCTTCAGCGATACATGTACGGAACCGCCTTTGCCAACCGATCCAGAATGTTGAATGGCGTTAGTGATCAGTTCGTTCGCGATAAGTGCGAGCGGCATAGCTACGTCAGTCGAGATAGTGATTGGATCGGCATCAACGACAAGCGGCCACACCTGATCAGGGCTGCTCGACGCAGCCGTTATCTGTTTGCAAAGATCATTGATGTACCGGTCGAGTATTACGGTCCCAACGGCGTCAAATTTGTGAAGTTGTTGGTGAACGGCGGCGATGGCCGCGACACGCGCCGCAGCGTTATTGAACTGACTTGCTGCGGGACCGGCTGTCTTTGCCTGCAGATAAAGAAGGCTCGACACAATTTGCAAGCTGTTCTTAACTCGGTGGTCGACCTCCTTCATCAGGAGGTCTTTTTGGCGCCCGCTTTCCTCAAGCGCTCGTTTTGCCTTCTCAAGTTCTTGCCGCTCGTTGAGATCGCGCAGTGATTCAAGTTCTTCGAATAACCGCACGCCCATCTCACATTGGCCGGCCTCCGTATCTACCAACAGCATGCGAGCCAGTTCTTCATGGTCGCGCAGCAGTTTCTCCACATCGTCTTCCAGAGCCAGTTCCGGGTGCATTAAGGTCCAGTAGTGAGCCGCGCGAATGAAGGTCAGAAACGCAACCAGCAATTCGAATTTTTCGCCGCCAAGGGCGATACGCAGCGCGCGTTTGGCTCGCACGGCACGCGCCGGCTGAAGAAAGAGCCACGTGGCGCAAGAAAATAGGTCTTCGTCGTGTACGGTTTCGGGTGAAGGCCAATCGATCGGTGCCGCGACGGCTTCAAGTCGCGCCCAAGCGGCGCTTGTTTTTTCGTCGGTGGGTACGGGCCGCTGCAGCAAGCGAACGACTTGGCTAACGGTCATTGCCGGCGCGTCGGGGTCGCCGGACGCGCGACCGAGGCCTAACAAAAATCCGCAGTGTCGAGTTATGCAATAACGCGCTTCACAGAAGCGGGAGAGATAAACAAAAAGCCGCTCCTTGAAGAGGCTTGGGATAGGATTATCCAAATAGGCCGATTTCGCAAACGTCCATAACTCGCGAATGACAAAAGGAGCTTCCGGCGCGGAGCGGAAAAAATTTGGAACAAGACCAAAACGCGCGGCGACCTCGCGTTCGAACTCTGATTGGGTGGCGTTTTCAGAATTAGACGTTGGGTGAAGAGGAACTACTGACACGGGACCCTCCTGGCAGCAAACAAGCGTCAATCGTCAGGGTATCCGATATTGTCGACGGAACCCGCGGCGACGAACGATAAGCGCTGTGTTTGGGGAGCACTGCTTCTCCCCCTGCGGTCACAGGCGGGAGCGCAACGCATGTCTCTCAGCCACCGACGCCTGACACATGGCCGCTGTCAGCGATCCTCTTATGTAGTTATCGTATCCGCCGGAGTCCAGTCAGCGATCTCGGATCGGCTTGACCATTATCCGAAGCGGCTTGTGGGATGTCTGCTTTGACCCTTAGCCGCCGCGCCGGTCAGAGACTTCGCGGCAGCTTTCGCGGGTTAGACGAGCAGCAGCCCATCACGGCAGTGACAACCCGCAAATCGACGTGTGTCCTACGACGTCGCAGGGTCAAGGATTGGTCGGTCGCGCTGGTGAAATCCGGTCGCTGTAGATCCCTCTTCGCTCTAGCGCGGCGCGCAGCTCGGTGACCGACTGGCAACAGCCGCGTTTGGGCGTCAAGTAAGCCCCGCCAGTGAAGCAGTCCTGAATACCGACGAATGATCTTCCGAGATTGGAACGAACGAAGCCCAGCACGGCTTGTTCCTATATTGCAGCGCACATCGGCTCGGCCTGGGACGCTGCTCGCGAGCCGTTCAGGGTTGGATTAATGCTTTTCCGCTCCTTTGCTACCCCTCTTTCCTCCAGGCGCCACTTGCCCACGAATGTCTCCACTCATCCCATCGCTGTGGGGGTTGCGGCCGCGGTTGTAGCGCTCACAATCTCCGCACTCGTCAACCGCTTAGTTGCTAAAAAAGCTGAGCGTAACAACCCTCCCATGGGGAAATTTGTCGAAGTCGACGGTGTGCGCGTCCATTACATCGAGCGAGGCCACGGCGAGCCGTTGGTCTTGCTGCATGGCAACGGCAGCATGATTCAGGATTTTGCCTCGAGTGGCCTTTTAGACAAAGCGGCTGCTAAATACAGGGTAATCGTATTTGACAGGCCCGGCTTTGGTTACAGCGAGCGCCCTCGTCTCACTGTCTGGACGCCTGGAACGCAAGCGGACCTTATTCGTAAAGCGCTCGGACAACTTGGGATATCGCAAGCAATCGTGCTCGGCCATTCTTGGGGAGCATCAGTGGCAATTGCACTCGCCCTGAAGGACCCCAAACTTGTTACTCGTTTGATCCTCGCTTCGGGTTACTATTATCCGACAGTCCGGAGCGATGTTCTCGCCTCCTGGCAGGCACTTCCAGTGATTGGCGACATCATGAGCCAAACGCTCTCGCCTATTTTGGCCAGGTTGATGTGGCCAGCACTGATGAGGAGAATCTTCGGACCATCAATCGTCCCTAAGAAGTTTGCCGGATTTCCGAAAGAGATGGCTCTTCGGCCCTCGCAGCTTCGCGCCGGGGCTGCCGAGTCGGCTCTCATGATCCCCACGGCTCTTGCCTTGCATAAGCGCTACGCGGGGCTGACAATGCTGGTGTCCATCATCGCCGGCGCGGATGACAAACTTGTCGACACTGACGAGCAGTCAGCCCGGCTTCATCGGGACGTCCCCCGCAGCACGTTGCGCCGAGTCGCCGGCGTTGGCCACATGGTGCATCAATCTGCCACCGACGTTGTAATGGCGGCGATCGACGAAGCGCAAGGTACGAGCCTGACGATGGACCCTAGCGAACGCGGATCGTTTGTTCCCTCATAAATACCTTAGTTTTGGCGTTAACAATCAAAGTCTTTATTTTCTGACAATCTTGTCTGCCGCTGAGCGATGTCCGATTCGTATAGGTCGGTCGAGGCGCGCGAACATTGTGTCAAAGCAGACTACAAACAAAGCAAAGGAACGAAACCTTGCACGGGACCGTTGCACTGCGTGCGGAACAATCTGAACGACACCAAACCAACTTCGAGGCGGACCCGTTGCTGTTTTACAGGCACCGACGACCGTGAGAAGTGTCACAGGAGTATCACGTGGGCAACAACAAGAATCCAAATCAGAAGCAACGGGGTGAAAAGGAGCCTGGAAAGTTCCATTACAATCCGGGCAACATGTCCGGCAAGACCGCGGGTACAAAAAAAGGCGAGTCTGAGCCTCAAGCCACCGCTGATGCTGATAAGGGCAAGGGACATCCTGATCCTCAAAGCAAATGATGAATCAGCCGAGAGACCGCAGGCCTTTCGAAATCCCAAGGCTGACTGAAAGCGGAAGTCGTCAATGGCCGTCATTCGCCAATGCGGGGAAGGCGGCCAACAGGGCGACAATAAGCCGGGCCAGCAGACTCAGAAGTAATTTTCCACATCACGAGTGAGATACAGAAAACCCGGCTCAAGCCGAGCTTTTTTGTTGCCGCTTGCGGTCAAAGGGGTAAAGCCACCACGCCCCACCGGGGCGAGCTGCCTTCCCGATAACCGGTGAGCTATCTATAGTTTTATGCCGCTTCCGCTTGCTGATTAACCACGGTCTCCGCAATCTTCGTCAGCGTCGCGTCGGTCTTCTTTTCTTCCTCGAGGGTTTGCTCAAATAGCCGCACTGCGTCATTTAGCCCAAGTTCCGCTGCCCATGTCCTGAGCGTGCCGTAGCGCGACATCTCATAATGCTCGACCGCCTGCGCCGCTGCCAACAAACCGGCATCAAGAGCCGGCGAACCCTTGTACTCCGTCATGATCTCGGCACCTTCTTCGGTGATGCCGACAATGGCGTCGCAGGTCTTAGCTTGCGGCTTCTTGTCGATCAGGCCGAAGACCTTTTCAAGCCGCGCGACATGCCCTTCGGTCTCGTCCCTATGTTTTTCGAATGCCTTCTTCAGATCAGGGGATTGCGCCGCCTTCGCCATCTTGGGCAGCGTTGCAAGAATTTTCTTCTCGGCAAAAAAGATGTCTTTTAACGTATCGTGGAACAGTTCGCTTAGCGTCTTCGGCTCTTTCGTCATGGTGGACTCCTGTGTGATTTGTCCGTGCGTCACCGATCAACTGACGATGCAGGCCCGTTTGCAGCCGACTGACAGACTGGGTTTCTAAGGTAAGGTCGTGGTCTATCAGGCGCCCCGTCAGAGCGGAATTCGCTTACGGACCAAGCGTGCCACCAAACAATCGTTCCTCTTGGCCGGAACATATTCGCCTCCAGCATGCTTGGTGATTGCAAGAGCTGGCCATGGCTAGCTGAAATCCCCATGACCACGCTTCAACATTTTCGCGCGGCGGCCATGCTCGCTGCTAGAGGAGAGATGCATGATTAAATTAGCTTCTATTGCCGTTATTGGTTTGGCGATTTCGACCGCTGCCGTCGCTCAAACAGCAGCGCGAATGAACCACTCCATCTCACCCAACTCGACCACCGTGACAAACTGGTACAAGCAAAGCGTCTACGATCCGAAAGACAGCAAGATCGGTGAAATCGCCGACGTTCTTGTCGATAAGTCCGGGCGGATCGATTCCTTGATTGTCTCTGTCGGCGGATTTTTGGGAGCCGGCGAGAAAGACGTTTCCGTTCCTTTCGACGCTATTCGCGTCACGAATAAAAATAATAACAAATGGTACTTGGTCATGAATGCGACCAAGGACCAGATGAAAGAAGCTCCCGGCTTCACCTACGACAAGGATTCAACATCCTGGATGCCGGATAAAAAGTAACAGCGAAATGCTGACGTCTTTCGAGCGTTGAAAGACGTTACGCGCTTTCGCGAAAGCGAATGGTTATTGAGAGGAGAGTTGCATACATGGACGAGCATCGAGCAACGGGCGCTGCCAGGAACGTCGGCGGACAGGTAGAGGAGGCCATAGGCCGCGCAACCGGCGATACGAAAAGCCAAGCGAGAGGCGCCATGGATCGGGCTCAAGGTGCCGCCGAAAATCTCTACGGCCAAACGAAAGATGCGGCGAGCGACGCGGCCGCAGGATTACGAAAAACCGCAATCTCCTTTGAAGACACGCTTCGCAATACGATCGAGGACAAGCCCTATACGGCTGTAGCTATTGCCCTTGGCCTCGGATGGCTCCTCGGAAGGACCCATCGGCCATTGTAGTGCGCCACTCTTGTTCTTTCGAAGATGGCCGACGCCTCATTGCATTGCGCTTATGCCCGGGAGTTCCGAACTTTCCGAATTCGACCGATGCGGGCGTTGAGCCGCCCTTGCCCAGTCGCGATGGTTCCCTGTCGCGGCCGAGGAGTATCTTTACTTGGAGTAGAGTAATGGCCACCACGGAAACCGTTACGATCGCCGCCCTAATCGGTGACGACGAAAAACAAATTCTTCCCGAATGGCTCGAACTACAGAAAAACGCCGGCGCTCTCCAGACCGGTCGCATAAGTGAACCAGAGCTGCTCGCTCAGTGCCGCGACTTTCTGCTCCGTTTCAGGAAGGGGTTGGCCAGCGGTGACACGGACTGTTCGACTGCGGCCTACGCCGCTACACGCGATCTGCTTTCCGAAATTTCGCGCTCGCGTGCCCAGCAAGGGTTTTCGCCGACCGAAACCGCGACTTTCGTCTTCTCTCTAAAGCGACCACTATTTTCCGCTGCGAACCGCGACAAGTCTATTTCTCCGGCGGATATTGCGAAGATAACGTGGACGATCACGACGCTTCTCGATGAATTCGGTCTCTATACCTTTGAGATTTTTCAGAAGACCCGCGAAGGCGTCATCCTCCGGCAGCAACGTGAAATCACGGAATTGTCCACGCCGGTGGTGAAATTATGGGACAAGGTTCTAGCGATTCCGATCATTGGGACCCTTGACAGTGAGCGGACTCAGGTCGTGATGGAGAATCTTCTTCAGCGCATCGTCGAGGACGGCGCGGAAATTGCCATTATCGATATCACCGGCGTGCCGACCGTCGATACTTTGACTGCGCAACATCTTCTCAAGACGGTATCGGCCGCGCGTCTGATGGGCGCGGATTGCATCATCAGCGGTATCAGGCCGCAGATCGCGCAAACCATCGTTCATCTCGGGGTCGAATTGAACGTCGTCTCGAAGGCAACATTGGCCGACGCCTTTGCTGTCGCCTTAAAGCGCACCGGGCGCATCGTCGTGAAGATGAAATCCTTGGAAACCGAAACCAACAAAAACTCGGCTGAAAAGGGCGCTTGAAGATGGACCGCATTCCAATCCTCAAGCTGGGACATGCTCTGCTCGTCACGATTCAAGTCGATATGCACGATCGGCTGGCCACAGCGCTCGAGGAAGATCTGACGACCAAGATCGTTGAAAATGGAGCGCGGGGTGTCCTGATCGACATCTCGGCATTGGAGATCGTCGACAGCTTTATCGGACGGATGCTCGATAACATTGCCGCGGTTTCGCGCATTCTCGATGCCGATACCGTTGTCGTCGGTATGCGGCCTGCGGTCGCGATAACGCTCGTCGAGCTGGGGCTGTCGCTTTCCGGAGTAAAGACGGCGTTGAATGTTGAACGCGGCATGGCATTGATCCAAGGTCGGCTGGAGGATGCGCATGCCGGCGAAGAGGACTGAACGCCTAGAAATCCGGTCATCTGAAGACGTTGTAAAGGTGCGGCAACAGACCCGGGTATTTGCAATTGAAGCGGGCCTGAGCCTGGTCGATCAGACCAAGATCATCACCGCCGCGAGCGAACTCGGGCGAAACACGCTGGACTATGGCGGGGGTGGCGAATTGCGCATGGAACTTGTTGATGAAAGCGGCCGCCGCGGCGTGCGGTTGACGTTCGAAGATCGCGGTCCGGGCATTGCGGACATTCACCAGGCTTTGAAGGACGGCTTCACCTCAGGTTCGGGCCTCGGGCTCGGGCTTGGTGGGGCGCGGCGGCTTTCGAACGAATTCTCCATCGACTCCAAGATCGGTGTCGGCACGAAAATTACGGTCACGCGTTGGAAAAACTGATGTCCTTTTCGAAACGTGCCGAGATCAAGCTTTGGATCGCATGATTGCACTCTCCGTTACCGATCCTAGCCAAGTTGCCGAGGCGCGTCGCGAGGCGACGAACATGGCAGAAAAAAATGGCTTCGGAGAAAGTGATGCAGGCCGGGTTGCGCTGGTAACGACCGAGCTTGCCACCAATCTGATCAAACACGGTGGCGGCGGAGAGATCCTGCTCGGCGCCTATCAGGAAGCCAGCGGCAGCGGTGTCGAAATCATTGCCTTGGATCGCGGGCGCGGCATGGCGAACGTGGATGCCTGCCTGCGGGATGGCTACTCCAGTGCCGGAACATTAGGAAACGGGTTCGGTGCCGTGTCGAGGCAATCGCATTTTTTCGAGGTCGCATCCTGGCAAGGCATCGGCACTGCCGTAATGGCGCGGATGAAGGTCGGCCAGCCTGAATCCGAACGCATTCCGTCAACCTCCGGATGGGGCGCAGTGTCGGTCGCAATGCCGGGCGAGGTCGTGTGCGGCGATTCTTGGGCGGTATCCAGCGAGGGCAATACTCACACGCTGTTCGTTGCCGACGGCTTGGGACACGGACCGCATGCGGCTGAAGCTTCGGTCGAGGCCGTCAGGCTGTTCCGGCGTTTCAACGGACATCAAGTGCCGACCTTGCTCGACTACGTGCATGGCGGCTTGCGATCGACCAGAGGCGCGGCAGTATCCATAGCGCGGTACGATACAGGGGCGCCCCGAGTCACGTTCGCCGGAGCCGGCAACGTCGCTGGTGTGTTGGCTGTCAACGGCGATCTCAAGCGCATGGTGTCAATGCCGGGAACCGCCGGACACAAGGTCCAAAAAATTCAGTCTTTCGAATATCCGTTCGAGAGCGGCCTTATCATTCTTCATTCCGACGGCTTGACCACGAGTTGGACCTTGAGCCGCTACGCCAATTTGCAGTCATTCCACCCGACCTTGATCGCGGCGATTCTTTACCGCGATTTCGGCCGCCGTACTGACGACGCGACCGTCCTTGTTGGAAAATGGGTCGCAAGCCGTGAGGTCCGCGCATTGACTTCGAGTTTACAATGACCTGGCACATCGTCACGCTGCCCCTTGAGACCGAGAACGACGTTGTCGTCGTACGCCAGCGGGCGCGGCGTATTGCTGAATTGCTGGGCTTCGAGCGTCAGGACCAAACGCGGATCGCGACCGCCGTATCCGAGATTGCGCGCAACGCGTTCGGCTACGCCGGCGGCGGTCGCACCGAATTTATGATTGAGTCGAAGGAAGCGGTTCAGCTTTTCCGAATCCGGATCTGCGACAAAGGACCCGGCATCGCAAATCTGCAGAATATTCTCGATGGCCAATTTCGTTCTCCGACCGGTATGGGGCTTGGGCTGGCTGGCGCGCGCCGGCTCATGGACGATTTTAAGATCGAGACGGCGCCCGGGAGGGGAACAACTGTAGACCTTGGCCAGCACTTGTCAAAACGCGCAAGCCGCGTCACACAAGCTAAGCTTTCCGAAGTTACCGCCGAACTCAAACGAGAAAAGTCGGCTGATCCGCTCGAAGTGTTGCGCGAGCAGAACCGGGAGCTCGTTCAAAGTCTGGACGAAATCCGTCGCCGCGACGAGGAGAGCAAACAGCTCACGCAGGAGCTCGGCGATACCAATCGCGGCGTCGTTGCACTTTATGCCGAATTGGATGAACGGGCCGAGCAGTTACGCAAGGCGAGCGACCTGAAAACGCGTTTTCTCTCCAATATGAGCCACGAATTTCGCACGCCGCTTAATTCCGTATTGGCGCTTTCGCGTTTGCTGCTGGATCGGATCGACGGCGAACTCACGTCTGAGCAGGAACGGCAGGTCGGATACATCCGCCGTTCGGCTGAAAGCCTATTGGAGCTTGTCAACGACTTGCTCGATCTCGCGAAAGTCGAGGCTGGAAAGGTCGAGGTCAAATCGGTGCGGTTCACCGTGGCGAGCTTGTTCGGCGCGTTGCGCGGCGCACTCAAGCCGTTGCTAACCTCTCCTTCCGTGGAATTGACGTTCGACGCCGCTGACGAAATACCGGAACTGATAACCGACGAAGCAAAAGTCGCGCAGATTCTTCGTAATCTCATATCCAATGCGCTGAAGTTCACCGAAAGTGGTGAAGTTCGAGCCAGTGCGCGATATTGCGCCGAAGACGGAACCGCGGTCTTCACAGTCCGTGATACCGGTGTCGGGATTGCGCCCGAGGATCGGGATCGAATCTTTGAAGAATTCTCTCAAGTCGACAATCGGCTGCAAAAGAAGGTTAGGGGGACAGGTCTCGGATTGCCATTGTCACGTTCGCTGGCCGAGTTGATAGGTGGCACCATAAGTGTCCAGAGTGTGCTGGGTCAGGGTTCTGTCTTCGCTTTGACGATTCCCGCGATCTTTGGCGGCGCTGATAGCGCGGCCGCTATCGCAGCCGACGTCAGTCGCAAGCGCGTCTTGATCATCGACGATGACGAGACTTTCCGGTACGTGATCAAGCAAATCATCAGGAACGAAACGCGATACGAGGTGTTTGAAGCCGTCGACGGCGGTGACGGTTTGCGTCAAGCGCGAAATGAACAGCCCGACGTCATCTTGCTTGATCTGCAAATGCCGAATGTCGATGGCTTTACCGTTCTGCAAGAGCTGAATGCCGACAAGCGAACTACCGTTATCCCAGTAATCGTGTCGACATCATTGGCCGTGGATGCCGAATTAAAGGCGCGTTTGCCCGTGGGGACCCGGGTTATCTCGAAGAACTTGATCTCGCGCGAGAACGTCTCGCTATTCCTTCGCGATGCGACGAATTCGCGGGGGAGCATTTCATGACAGCGCCCCGACAGGATATTATCCTGAATGTCGACGATCAGGACGCGGAGCGTTACATCAAATCGCGCGATCTGCGCGCCGGAGGATTTACGGTTCTTGAAGCAGTGACGGGCGCTGAAGCGCTTCGTATGGTCGACCAAAACAACCCGGCGCTAGTACTCCTGGATGTAAAGCTTCCGGACATAAGCGGTCACGAAGTTTGTCCCTACATCAAGAAAAAATGGCCCGAAGTCATGGTGCTCATGACGTCAGCCACCTTTACGACCTCGGACGATCGGACGGTCGGCCTCGATAGTGGCGCCGACTCTTACCTGGTTCAGCCGTCAGAACCGTTCGAGCTCGTAGCCGCGGTCAACGCGCTGCTTCGCATTCGTCGCACCGAAGACGCGCTCCGGAAGCTCAATGAATCGCTGGAGGTACAGGTAAAGGAGCGCACCGGCGAGCTATCGCGGGCAATTATAGCGCTCAAGGGCAGCTCGGAGCGCATGCGGGTGCTTTTGCAGACGACCTACATCTATCAAGGTTACATGGCGCCGGATGGAACACTGTTGGACGCCAACCGCGCCTCACTGGCCGGAATTAACGGCGAGCTGGGAGATGTTGTCGGCCGACCGTTCTGGGAAACGCCCTGGTTCGCCGGGACGCCAGGGATGCCCGAAATGGTTCGGGACGCCGTCGGTCGCGCCGCCAATGGCGAAGTGATCGAACAATCAATCGTCGTCAACCTTCCGACCGGCGAGCGAGCATTTGACATGGCCCTGCGTCCGGTGCGGAACGAAACGGGTAAGGTCATTGGAATTGTCCCAGAGGCCGTAGAAACCACTGAGCGCCTGCAGGCCGAAGAGGCGCTGCGCCAGTCTCAGAAGATGGAGGCAATCGGACAGCTGACAGGCGGCCTGGCCCACGACTTCAACAATCTGCTGACCGCCGTCGTCGGCAATCTCGATTATATTCGAATGCGCAGTTCCGAGCCAAACGTGAGGCGCTGGGCGGAAAACGCCTTTAACGCAGCTCAACGCGGAACCAAACTTACCGCGCAGTTACTGGCTTTCTCACGCACCCAGAAGCTCGACACCGTTCCGGTCGATGTTAACGCTTTGATCGACGGCATGCGCGATTTGCTTAATCAGTCGCTCGGCGCGAATGTCACGGTAAAGTTTGAACTGGAGACGAGTCTGCCGCCGGCAACAGCTGACGTTAATCAGCTCGAGCTCGCAGTTCTCAATTTGTCCATCAACTCGCGAGACGCGATGCCGGAGGGTGGCACCGTCACTATCACGACCGCGACCGCGAATCCGAATTCTATCGTGGTCAGCGTTGCTGACACCGGAGCCGGAATGCCGCCGGATGTTCTGGCGCGGGCTTTCGATCCTTTCTTCACAACCAAGCCTACTGGCAAAGGGACAGGCCTTGGGTTGTCGCAGGTCTATGGCATCGTGCGGCAAGCCGGCGGCGAAGTCGTCATCGACAGCAAGGTAGGCAAGGGAACAAAGGTGTCGCTTCGCTTGCCACGCGCCGCGCACGGTGCGGCGTCTGCACCGAGTACCGAAGTGGCCGCCGCCCGTTCGACGGCGTCTGAAAAAATCCTACTCGTGGACGACGATCCAGATGTTCGCGATATCGTCAGCGGAGTGCTCTCCGAACTCGGGTATAACATCGTTCAAGCGTCGAATGGAGAGGAAGCGTTCTCGGCCTTTGGCGAATTCACTCCGGACCTCCTGATCGTCGATTTCGCTATGCCCGGCATGAATGGCGCCGAGGTCGTAATGGCGGCGCGAAAGCGAAACAATGAACAGAAGATCTTGTTTCTCAGCGGATTTGCGGATTCCGAATCGCTTGAAACCGCTATCGGCACCGCGCCGCTTCTGCGCAAACCGTTCCGGCCAGTCGAGCTCGCTGCGGCTGTCCGATCAGCGCTCGATGGTTCCGGAGCGCGGCGCGTGCTTACAGCATTGCCCGAAGAACAACCGAATTAAGCGATTAGCGCGCCGATGTCCGGTTCTGGCCCCTAGCTGCCGCGCCGATCAGTTACTTTCGCGGCAGCTTTCGGGAGTAAAGCGGACATCGCGCTTCAATCAGACCATGTCCGCTTGTGACCCGAAGCGGACGTCCCAGCCCCCGTTGACCTCACATCGCCAAATCGCCAGCATTGGGTTACCTGCCGCTGGGATGGATCGCATTTTCAGATAGAGTGCTGGGTTTCGGGAGCGTCGCAATGTTAAAGACACTGCTCTGTGATCTTTTCGGCATCGAAGTGCCAATCATTCTCGCTCCCATGGGCACTTGCACATCAGCGGAGCTTGCGGCTGCTGTGTCGAACGAAGGCGGCCTTGGCGGGATCGGAACGCTTTTCCGAACAACCGCCGCCATCAAGCGCGACATCGACACGGTGAAAAAGCTTACGAACCGGCATTTTGCAATCAATCACATTCCACAAACACTGGACCCTGAGGCTTTCCGGTACACGTTGGAAGCACAGCCGCGGGTAATCTCGTTCACGCTTGCCAACCCCGGCGATTTAGTGAGGCAAGCGCATGACGTCGGGTCACTCGCGATGTTGCAGATCACGACCGTTGCGCAGGCGGTCCAAGGCGCTGAGTTAGGCGTGGATGTGATCATTGCGCAGGGGAGCGAGTCGGGCGGCTATTGCGGCGACGTCAGCACGATGGCGCTCGTGCCGCAGGTGGTCGATGCGATCTCGCCCATTCCGGTCGTAGCATCTGGTGGCATCTTTGACGGGCGCGGCATCGCAGCGGCGCTCATGCTCGGTGCTGCTGGAGTTAATCTCGGCACACGATTTATCGCGTCGAAAGAGGCACCCGCCCCAGAAAGGTGGAAGCAGGCTATTGCTGCTGCCAAGTCAGAAGATGCGATCAAAGTCGAAGTCCTTAATGACATTAGCCCGCTGCCCGGTACGGCCGGATTTGGTACCGTGTTGCGCTCCCTGCATACGGATTTTCTGGATGAGTGGAGTGCCAAGCGCGATGAGGCGCGCCGTGAACGCGACCGCTTGAAACAAGAGATCGTGTCAACGACGCAGGCGGGGCGGCCAGACGCGACATTGCTTACGGCAGGTCAAACCGCCGGCGGCATTAAAGACATTCCGCCGGTGTCTGAAATCATGCGGCGTCTCGTAGCCGAGACTGAAGCCGCGCTGAGAAAAGCGGCCGATCTCTCTGTGGCGATCTAACCGCAAAACTTGTGCAAATGTCGCTAAGGCCAATGTCCGCTATTGGCCCTTAGCGGACATGCGGACCGGCGCAATCCGCGTCCGCTTTCGGGGGTAAAGCGGACGCGACGCGATGTTCGCTAAAGGGCTCACCGCGGACATTGGGCACCGAATTCAGCTATACAGCACGAGAACGCTTGCGCCGCTCAGGCTTCCCGAGATCGCGCTTGCGCGGGTCAGGCCATCGGCGCGGGTCGCTGCCGAGGACGTCGCCCAATTCGTCAATTACTTCAGCCCTGATTCTCTTTCGCCAGCTCGCAAAGGTCTCGCTTGTCGCCCCAGCCGCGCGCTCCTCCTTCCATCGAGCGCGCATCACGGCAATCTCGCGCGTGTCGGGCCAGTCGGCCTTCGTCTTTGTCTTTGTCATGGCGCCAAGTGTCGGCGGCCGACTCTTAAAGGCCCGTTGTCGGATCCGTAGGAATGCGTTGATCCCAACTCGCGGCGATATCTTGGGCGGCTACCGCTTTGCGCCCACTAGGCTTCGCCCCATTGACTTATGTTCATGATATGTTCTGATAGCGACATGAGCCTTATCGATGAGATAAACCGAGACTTTCCATACCAGATCGCCTTGTCATTCGATGAGGAGACCGCCGGTGTCTTGGAGTGGCTCGATGCGTACGCGCGGCCCTGGGACATGTACGTCGATCTGCCCGCGAATAGGGTCAGATACTGTTTCCATAATTTGGCGGATGCATTCGCATTTCGCGAAGAATTCGGACAAGCCAGTGCGTCGGAAGGGCGAACTGTCGCCGGCTGCCGTTGACCGCGAGTAGGCGAAGCCGACATTGCGGCCGAGGGCGAGAATGGAACCCTACCATCGGGGCGATAGTGAAACACCGGCTTAGTATGAATCGCCGCGCTTTTTATGGGCTCAACCTATCCGCACCTGGCGACCGCTGTGATCGCGGCAGTTACCTCGCGATCTAGTGCATGCCGTGCTCGCTGCTCAATACGGCAAACTTAGTTCGTTCCGTTCAAAGAGTTTTCGTGGTCGATCTAGAAGGCCATCTTGGTCTACGAGTGAGCCACCTCACTAGCTGAAGGACCTGGTTCGATCGTAGGTGGAGTACCCGCTGAATTGGTCTTAGCCTTTTCTTTGTTGTTGCTCGGCACTCGCTTCCACACTGCGAACCAACTCCGCAATGTGCCCTCTCTCAATTTGAGTTTGAGCCCAAGAACCCAGGCCGCCTCGGCACCCTGCTCGTCGAACAACCGATGCACTTTGCCCTTACGAGAACCTTCCTTGTGGCTACCATAAACTTGTTCTGGCGCCGTCACCGCCGTTGAAGGCTTCGTCATCGGTTTGGTGATCTTGGATTTGGAAACACGCTTCGCCGTTTTCCTTGCAGTACTCATCAGTCTCTCCTTTTATCCGCGGGCGTTACGCTCGCAGTGGCTGTATTTTAGGTGACTGGTACTGCTGGAACTAACCGATAGTGACCGCAAGATTTGCAATCGCCGATAAGGATGACATCCCGAAGCAATATCCGTGATTGAAAACTAGTAGGGGAGACATGGGGCAGTGTTATCGTGGGCGGTGGCGATGTGGAGTTGTTACCACAAGAAACACCGCCTAAATCCTCCCTAACTCAGAATGGGACGGCGTTTATGGTGTGGTTTCGACGAATGGGGTCCGTGGACCTTAATGTGTCGCTTACGAATCGAGCGCACAATCCATCTAAGACATCATTGGGTCGGGGAATAACTGGCTCTGAGTCAAATCGGGGCCTCTTTCCTTTATTCGCCTAGCACGCACCGACGCGGCTGCCGCGCGGCTCCTCCGCGATGCCTGTCGGCGACAACTTCACATGCTGGCAAATGGCGGTCTCAGTTTGCTGATAGACCTGCGCTGCGATTCGATTCGGCTTGGCCCCTCCATGAACAAGCGCGTCGTGAAGTCGTACCTAGACATCACTGTCGCCGAGATCACACAGTCTGGCGGCGAGAGAGTAACTAACCGCGCATACTCGGTGGGGGTCGCTACCGATCCGAGCGCGTTACGGCAGTTTCGCGATTTAGGTTCGGCCCGCGATTATTTCGATGAGCTTGTGTTGCAGCGGCTCAATTGCATAACTTCTGTACTGCAACGTCACCATTAGGCGGTGCTTGCTGCCGATGCTGTTGCCGCCCCAGCTATCCAGGTTTTAATCGAGTTAATGCCAGTGTGATGCGAAAACACCTTTTTCACCGACGCCCGAAAAACGTCTCGCGTCGCTGCTCTTGACCGATGGCAACTCGAAGTGATGGATTCCGAGTTGGGCTGAGGGGCTAGGCCGTATGTTCGCGTATTTCAAGCAACGGCAGCACGAGAAGGCGACCCTAGAGACGCTTTACTCAGTGCTGAGTTTGTATCCGCAGGGGCCGCATCGGGTCTTGACGGACTATCGGGGTATCCGCGAGGCGATCAACGACCACTATAAAAACGGGATGCCCGCGCCGAAGTCGGCGGTAATGATTGCTGGAATGGTGCTCGCGGATATTTGCGAGTCGCTCGACCCCGCCGAGCGGACAATGCTCAAGGAACAAGTCGCGGCAATTAATTGGGGTGACTTTGCCGGGATGATCGGCGAGGTGCGTTCCCGCCGCCAACCAGCATCCCCCAATGAAATGACGCATGGAACGCTTTTTGTTGGCGTCGCTATTATCACCGCGCAAGACATTTTGAACAGCGGCCAAATCGAGCCGGACGACCTGAAGCTCTTCCTTTCTGAAGTGACCGGCAGCCTTTTGGGAAAATCGAGCGACGTTCGGTCGTCTGGGCGCCTTGTGACAGTCCTCGACAACACGGTGCCGACGCTTAGCGTCGGGGACGACGACAAGACGCGAGTCCTACCGTCGCGGCCCTGGGAACTTCACCCAGAACTCTCCGGCTTTGAAGCCGATGTAACGCTTGTCCTTGGCCCGACCGGAATCACATTGGTGCGAACTGACAGCGGTGAACAGATAACCCAGCACCGCTCGCTCCGTCAGGACGACCTTGCAAAGATTCCACGCAATTTCGACTCCTACCACTTCGTGAATTTGACGACGAGCCGAAACGGCGAAATCTGCTCTTGCATCCTCGCTGGACCGGACAACGTGGTCTACGGAGACAGGCGCGCATTTTGGTGGGCACTCGCGCGCGAGAACGTGGCGACGACAACGGCGAAGGCCAACGGCACGCCGATGACGGAAACGGCGCTCGCGCGCATTCGTGCAACGGGGCAGGGCTTGTGGGATGAAGCCACAAGGCGCAACTCCGTCGACCAGATGCGAGATCAACTTGTTCTAATGCGCAATACACACTTCACCGCGGCGCAAAAGCTGATAGCGACGCAACCCGACGAACCTGGCAAGTTGGGGCTTGAAATCGCCTTAGCGATGATCCTCGCAACACAGTCTGAAGATGAGAAGCTAGAAAAATTCGCATTTCAACAATTCAAGCGGTTCCTTTGGCAAGACGGTGAAGGGCCGCAAGAATTTCGGATGCACGCATAGGCGGCTGCATGGCCGCCTTCGCGCGATTTCGCGTCGCCAACTGCGGTCCCCTGTTCTTCACGTTGCCGCTACGACCGCACCCAGTACACCGCGCACGTTGGCGCAGTTGTCACTCGACACGTCTGCGCCTCACCGGATCACGGCGACCACGCACGCGAACGGCGAGTACACATTGCTTAGAGCATTACCTATGCGCACGCCCGCAAGAGGAGGCGCGCATAATTGGCCTCTCTAACCCAGTAAAAACGTTGAGAAAAAGTGCGCACAAGAGCTATCGCAATCCAACACATTCAATCACTTATCGCGTCCCACCTTTGCCGACCGTTCCATTGAATTCCCCTGCCTATTTTTGCGATTGTCCCACTCTTTTCGACTGCGCTAGTCAACGAGTCATGCGTAACCGAAAAAGTGGGCGTCAAAGAAGCCCTTGCAGCTTGGGCATTGTTTGGCGCTAAGAACTTTGGCGATGTGAACCAATAGTCCTTTCTGCTCGCACACAGGACAGTAAGGGGTGCCCTGCGGTTTGCCATCGGCAGTTTTGTCATACTTGTATCCCTGATACTCAACCAGATCCGCGACGCGACGAAGCTGTTTGGTCAGTTTTTCTATTTCGGCATCTTTAGACGAAAGTTCTTCTTTAGCGTCATTCAAAGCCATCTTGATGTCAGATAGGGCAGTCGTTAAATCGGCAATCTTGAGCTTGTATTCGGCAGCATCCATTGCCTTATCGATGCCGCGTAAATCTTGGGCAAGCTTGATTGCTTGAGAAGCCGTCGCCAATGCGGTCATTATATCGACCATCGCACCCTCCTGCCCGCATTCTCAAACCGGGGTAATTCAAAGGTCTATATGGTTGCAACTTATAGAATATCACCTAAAGTGACTCAACCCAACCCTATTATGTGTGGGTCATGATCCGTTTCGCTTTAGCGTTCAGCTTAGTCCTTTGGCCATTTTGCTGCCTCGCGGCCGACGATGGAGTCTGCGCCGTGGCAAACAATCGCGCAAAATTCGATCACCAGAATGTCGTACTGGCAGGAACAGTCTCGGCGCTAAAAGAAACCACTTCAAAGGCAGGCAACGCCTACACCACCTTCAAGCTGGAAGACGGAAATTGCTTCCTGGATATTTTCTCTTGGGGACATCCCGCCCTCGCAGATGGATGCGAGGTTCAGATTGAAGGCGTCTTCGAAGTCGAACACCATCAAGGCAAGTACACGTTTTATAACGAAGTCCAGGCCACATCGGTCAGCCCGAAATCATGCAAATAAATTGAGACTTGGCGGACCATACTTGCGTTTGTCTAAAGCCCTCATACTTCACCCCGCCACGCCATAAGCCTTACGATGGTTCGTTTATAATCGTCTGGTTTGAGGCGTATGTTTTCCCAAACTTTCCGTCCATTACGTTCCTTTAGAATTATTTGAGTGCCCTCGATTTGAGGGTCATAAGGAGCAGGATCGATCAATTCGCGCCTCGGCGAAAACCTTACCCGTGCAACTGAGCCGGCTTTATCGTCGCGCTTCTGCAAGAGCGCGTGGGAAACGTAATAGCGATACCGGGCGCCGCGTTTGTTCGTGTGCGTCGGGGTCATTCGGTTGCCGCGGTCATCGTAGATGCGGCCGGCAAGGATGGCTGCGGACGCCCTGATCTTCAGCTGCCGCGCGGTTGCCTTGGCGGTCAGCTTCGCCTGTACAGCGTCGAACAGCTCGCGCTCCAAAATGGGCGGATGCTCACCGGCGTAAATCGAGCCTTTGTACACAACCTCGCCGAGATATAGGCGGTTGCGGAGAAGCCAAGAGAGAGCGCCTGTACCAAATCGGATATTGCCTCGGCTCTCTCCCGAAGACAGCTTTTGGTTCCGGGTCCGCACGCCTTGGCGGTCGAGATCCTCGATCAGTCGGGTGATTGAACCGAGTTCGAGATAGCGACGAAAGATCAGCTGCACGGTTTCGGCTTCCTCGGGCACCACCACGAGCTTCTTGTTGACGCTGGCGTAGCCGAGCGGGATTGAGCCGCCGACCCAAATGCCCTTGGCTTTAGAGGCCGCGATTTTGTCCCGGACACGCTCGCCAATGACCTCGCGTTCGAACTGGGCAAATGACAGCAGGACGTTGAGCGTCATACTCCCGGACCAACACCGTGCCAGCTTTGAGCCGCCGACCGAGTTCGCCAGGTTTTTCTCCGCGTGCGAGCCGGTCGAGAAGTTTTACCGTTTCCCGATCGAGGCCGCCGAAAGCTTCCTCCTGGATGCGGTAAGCGATCATGTGGCCAAGAATGCTCTTGGTCAGGCCTTTGGGTGGCGTGACGCCGAACGTGAGACGCCACCGCGCGCGAAGGGCGTCGATGCCGAGGGATTTTACTTTGTCGACCTCGGCCTCGATCACAGCGGGATCAACATTCCGCTGATCCATAGCTACGCGGCCTTTGGCTCAGAAGGGGCGGCGCCGCGCGACTTGCCGCTGGATGGCCTCGCCACCGTCACGCGGTACACCCGCTGACCGTCTTGTTTCTTGGATTCGAGGTTTAAGCCTAGCTTCTTTCGGACCGTGCCTGCCAAGAAGCCGCGCACTGAGTGTTCTTGCCAACCGGTCGCTTTCACAATGGCGTCGATCGAAACGCCGCCTGATCGGCGAAGGAGCCCCAGCACTCGATCATGCTTGGTTACGCCCGTCGTCTTTCGTGGCTTAGCTATGGCCGCCGCTAGTTTTGAGCGCGCTTTGCCGGCGGCTATTGATTTTCGGGATCCGTTGGCTTTGACCATCGAAGTCTCCTCCTTGGTGGTGCGGCGGCAGGAATTGCCGTCTGCACCAATGCGACCCCGCGGAGGCCGATGGCGCTGGCGGGGTAGGGATGGCGCCACCATGAATGCTCGATCTATGGGGATCTTCCAGTCCGCGGTGGCTGCTTTGCCGCCGGCATGCACCCTTCAGGTGTGCATCGGCGCTCAGAAAATCCGCGATCGGTCGTGCGAGAATTCAGGACATTCGCCGTATTAACGCCCGCAGGATTTCGACCGGGTCTACGCCGATCGCCCCGGTAACGGCAAGGAACTCCACGACGTCTAGACGCCGCTCGCCGCCTTCGTATTTGGCAACAAACGACTGAGGTCGTTTCAGGCGCTTGGCCAGCATCTCTTGCGTCAAATCAGCCTTCTTGCGCGCCTCCACCATGAGGTCGCAGAAGACCCGCTGCTCCTTGGAGTGCGCCGATTTGATGATGCCGCGTGCCCGAGTCGCCATAAGGCGCGGCACAGTGATCCCAAGATCGGATTATCCCATAAGTGGATATTAGTAGCGAAGTGAGCTATCCGCTGGTCGCAGGGCCATTCCGGCCCGTGCGAGCCAGAAATGTTGCGAAACCAATATCTTACCTTGAGGCGACAATATGAGCCCGAACACGTCAAGCTCGTGATTGTTGCCGAGTCGCCGCCGGCCTCCGGTCTCTATTTCTACAACCCAGAAGGTCGCGTGACCGAACCGCTGTTCACTGCGCTGATGCAGCAACTGGATTCTCACTGCCGGGATAAAGCTGACGGTCTGCTCAAGCTTCAGCAATCCGGCTGGCTGTTAATTGATGCGACATACCAGCCAGTGAATGACCTCAACGATACGCAGCGACGCCAGGTGATCGAGCGCGATTTTCCGCTGCTGCATGATGACCTCGAAAGGTTGACGCACGATCGTTCAGTACCCCTGATTTTGATCAAGGAGAATGTGTGCCGACTTTTGGAAGCGAGGCTCGTTCGAGAGGGGTTTAATGTTCTTAATCGCGGTGTCGTGGTGCCGTTTCCGAGTACTGGGCATCAGAAGCGATTTCACGAAATCTTCGCTGCCGTACGCCGATCGGCCGGGTACCTCGCGTAGCTCCTTAGCTAATTCGTTAATCTGCGAAATCGCAGATCACACGTTTCGCGGCCACAGCCACAGCTGGAACTATCAGTCTTCATTTTGACTTTTTTGCCAACTATAAAAGCTGCACGGTTGGTGGCGATGCCAACGTATTCAAGCAAGGTGTCGCCCCATGCCTACTTCACAAGAGCTCTGCATCGAGCATCGCTCCCCGAGCGAACTCAACCCCAATTCCGCGAACGCCAAAGTCCATTCGCGTCGGCAAATCGAGCAGATTTGCCGTAGCATTTCCGAATTTGGCTTCCTTGTTCCCGTCGCCACCGATGACAGAGGTACGCTCATTTATGGGCACGCTCGGACTTTGGCGGCCAAGAAGCTGGGTCTTGAACGCATCCCCACGGTTCGGATCTCGCACCTCACCGAGGCGCAAAAGCTCGCGTTTTCGATCGCCGAAAACAAACTCACCGAAAACGCCGAATGGGACGAGCGGCTGCTCGCTGAACAGCTCAAGATCTTGGCCGAGTCGGATATTTCGTTCGGGGCAGAGATCACCGGCTTCGAGGCAGCGGAGATCGATCTACTCATCGAAGGGCTCGACGGCGGCGACGCGCCGGCGCCTGATCCGGCCGATAAAGTCCCTGATCTCGAATGCGATGCGGTTTCGCGGCCCGGTGACCTGTGGATCCTCGATCGTCATCGCTTGCTGTGTGGCTCAGCGCTTGCGGAACACGATTATGCGACGCTCATGACCGGCGATCGGGCGGATATGATTTTCACCGATCCGCCCTACAACGTTCCGATCCAGGGCCACGTCTCGGGCCTAGGTGCCATTCAGCATCGCGAGTTTGCGATGGCTAGCGGTGAACTCGATGAAATTGGCTTCATATCGCTTCTACAGACATTTTTGGTTCTGGCCGTTGCGTGGACACGACCCGGCGCGATCTGCGATATCTGTATGGATTGGCGTCACGTTCTTGAGCTCGCTACGGCCAGTCGTGCGGCAGGCCTGAGCACCCTCAATATCGCAGTCTGGGTTAAGACCAATGCGGGCATGGGGTCGCTGTATCGCAGCCAGCACGAGCTGATCTTCATTCTCAAATCGGGGGCGAGCCGGCACCAGAACAACGTCGAGCTTGGTCGCCACGGCCGCAACCGCACCAATGTCTGGACCTATCCGGGTGCAACGGGCTTTGAGCGGACTGGTGAAGAAAGCAACCTGTTGGCGCTTCACCCGACGGTCAAGCCGGTGCGACTGATTGGCGACGCGATCCTTGACTGCTCGAAACGCGGACAGATTATTCTTGATCCGTTTTCGGGCAGCGGATCGACCCTGATGGCGGCGCAGCGCGTCGGACGGCGATGTTACGGCATCGAAATTGATCCTCTCTATGTCGATACCGCTATCCGGCGCTGGCAGAATTTCACAGGCGATTGCGCTAGACTGGCCGGCAGCGCGCAGTGTTTCGATGAGGTTGAAATTAGCCGGAGGGCGCCGTGATGCGCGACGATGAAAAAGCCGGCGTGGGCTTTAAAAAAACACCCCGACACACGCGCTTTCGCAAGGGACAATCCGGCAATCCCAAAGGTCGGCCCAAGGGCCGAAAGAACTATCGCACGCGCTTTCTCGAAATCATCGATGAAAAGGTCACCGTCAACGAAAATGGCCGACGCCGAAAATTACCTAAATTCGACGTCGCGGTGCGCCAGGCCACCAACCAAGCTGTGACCGGTGACCCGCGCGGCATGAAGATGCTGCTCGAGCTTTATCGCCAGTTCGTCCGCGACAGCGATGACGAAAAGCAGGTCTTCCATATTACTATGGACGAAGATGAACTAAAGTTCTGAGCGTCTCCGCGTCGCACCATGAGGCGCGGATTTAGCGACGTTTCGTGACAAGGTTCAATCGAACAAGACCCGAAGTCGCAAAGCGCTGAGGCGGCGGCTGATTTCGATTCGCGTAATGACAGGTTTTGGAATATTTGCGGGTTTTAAATCGTTCGCGATCAACTCGGCGTCTCGGGTGAACACGGCAGCAGCGCACCGCTCGCCGCGCCGACGCGACGGCTTGATTTGCCCTTGCGAGCGGAGCCGGCGGCGGCCCGCCAATATTCCGGTAACGGCACTTGGAATACCGTGATATGCTGCAGATCAAGCGTGATCTGTTTTCACTGAAAGCTCGACGCGACCATTTGTGCCCTGCGCTGGAAACCGTTGTTTAGTCGCCGAAAATTTCTTCCGGTTACGATCGCGGCGTGCTTCGCGCCGATAGGCGGCCGCCGCGTCATTGCAGATGTCGGCCCGGCCGAATTCTATCGCGGCAAGACCATACGTATTTTCGTCGGTTCGCCTCCGGGCGGGGGCTATGACGTTTACACGCGCCTCATTGTGGAGCCGCTTGCGGCCAAGCTCGGCGCTTCCGTCGTGATCGAGAACAATGAAGGGAACGGCGGACTGTCCGCTCTCGCGAAGCTCCTGATGCGGCCGGCCGACGGTCTGACCATCATGAACGGAAGCGCCGAGGCGGCGATCATCAGCCAAATGCTGGGCAGACCCGGCGTGACCTGGGATGTCACTAAACTGAATTGGCTCGCCAAAATGGCGAGCGCGCCGAAACTGTGGTTCGTCAGCAAAGATAATCCGCGCTACTCGTCGATCGCCGCCGCCATGCAGGCCGATCCTCTCACCTGGCCGGCGACCGGACCGGCCGACGACATCAGCGACGTTGAAGCGGTCATCTCCTATGTCTTGGGGCTGAAGTCGAAAATCGTCACGGGTTACAGCGGTTCCGGCAACATGTCGCTTGCCGTCATTCGAAACGAGATCAATTCCGGCTTGTTGTCCGCGGATTCAGCTTTACCGCATCTCGATTCCATCAAGCCGCTCGCGCTGTTCGGCGCTAAACGCTGGTCGCAGTTACCGGATGTGCCGACTTTGCGCGAAGCCGTGACGTTGCCTGCCGATAAAATCTGGGCCGTTAAATTGCGTGAGCAGATCGGCGAAGCGCAGCGTGCGCTTGTCGCGCCGCCGGGGGCGCCGGCGGACCGCGTCGCTTATTTGCGCGACGTATTGGCCGAGGTCCTCGCCGACCCGGCTGTGATCGAGGAGGGCGCCAAGACCAATCGCGAGATCGAATATATGTCGGGTGTCGATTTGCAACAGCTGGTCGGCGATCTGATGCAAGCCGCCGGGCCACGACTTGCGGAATTTCATCAGATCGTACTCGACAGGTATTTCTGAGCGCGACGCGTCAGATGCGGTAACCAAAAATATCGGCGCCGGTTAAGCTCTCGATGTGGCGGCCGAAACGGAATTTCAGCTCCGGGCCGTCGAACGGCGGCTGCTCCAGCTTCTGCTCTTGGTCTGCAAACGGCTCGACTTCGAGGACGATGAATGTATGTCCCGGCGCATTGGCGGCCTGCAGCGCCGGAAAATCGCACTCCAATGATTCAATCGTCGTGAATTGGAACACGCGCTCGAGACCTATGGAGCGCGCCAGCGCCGGGTAATCGGTGTTGCCGATATTGGGCAGGTCGGCATTGGAGGTCGCGCCATAGGCGCGGTTCGACACCAGAAAATGAGTCAGATTCGGCAGGTTCATCTGCCGCTCCACCATCAGCGTTCCCGGATTCATGGCAAAAGCGCCGTCGCCCATGAAGGCCCAAAACTTCAAGTCCGGCTGCGCCAGCGCAAGGCCCGACGCGAACATTGTGGACAGCGACATCGAGGCATCGAGATAGAAGCTTGCATCGGTATCGCGGGTCGCCGCCCACCAGGCCTGACCGGAATTCCCCGCCGACGTAATGACGACTTCGTTGGTGCGATGTTTCGCCAGCGCCCGGAAGCAATCGACATACCGCATCAGTGCACCCCCCGCAGCAAGTCGCGCGTGAACAGAACGACCATCGGGCGCGAAAACGTGCGCGTGTGCGTGTAGCACCGCGAAATCAGACCGATCTCGTCTGGCTTGTCGATGATCTGGTACGGCATGCTGATCGCGTTCAGCACGGGTAGCAGATAGAGGCCGTTGGAAATGTGATGCTTGTGATGGTCGCCCGCTTGCCCGCGCAAGGTCGCCATTAGGAACAGCGGGATTTCGTAGCTGTAATTGATCTTGGTCAAGGCATAGATCACGGTCATGAACCCCGACGCGCCCATCAGCGCGGCCGATCCCATAGCGCCCATATAGGCGCCCGAGCAGAGTCCGATCGCCGATTCCTCGCGGTTAACCGGGACATGGACGAATCGGTCGTCGTGATCGATCGTCTTGATCAGGTCCATCACCCAGTTGTCAGGCAGGCTGGCGACGAGCTTGACGCCGCACGACGCAAGCTGATCGGCGATGCGCGCGGCCGTGGTTGCATTCTTGTCGGGCACTTTCAGGCGAGCTCCTCTGCGGCGGCGCTATGACCGCGGACGCGCTTCTTCCAGCGCGCGCCAGACTGTTTCCGGGTTGATCGGCAGGGTGATGTCGCGAACGCCGAGATGCCACAGCGCGTCGATCACGGCGTTGCCGATCGCCGCCGGCGACCCGATTGTGCCGCTCTCGCTGCCGCCCTTGACGCCGAGCGGATTACTCGGCGCTGGCGTCGCGATAAAACCGGTGACGAAATCGGGCAGGTCGCCGGCGCGAGGCATCGCATAGTCCATGAAGCTTGCGGTCAGAAGCTGGCCGTCGCGATCATAAATAATGTGTTCCATCAATGCCTGACCGATGCCCTGCGCCATCCCGCCGTGGACTTGGCCCTCGACGATCATGGGATTGATGATCATGCCACAATCGTCCGCACCGTAAAGATCGCGCAGGTGGACTGCGCCCGTTTCGGCGTCGACGATGACGACCGCAAGATGCATGGCCTGCGGATCATTGGTGTCGGGCGGATCGTAGAATTCCGTCACTTCGAGCCCGGGTTCGAGGCGCGGCCCGGTCGATCCGTTCGCACCGAGCTTGGCGCCGTGATAGGCAATGTCGGCAATCGCGGTAAAGCTCACGGCGCGGTCGGTGCCGCGCACCCGGAAGCGGCCGCGTTCGGCAACGACATCTTCGATCGCGCATTCCAACGCTTCGGCCGTAATCTGCCGCGCCTTGGCGACGATGCGGTCGCAGCCGCGAAGAATTGCGGTGCCGGCGACCGACGCGGAGCGGGCGCCCCATGTACCGTTGCCGAAGGGAATCCGATCAGTATCGCCTTCGACCACGCTGATATCCTCGATATCGATGCCGAGCCGGTCGGCGGCGATCTGGGCGAAGGTGATGTCGTGGCCCTGGCCATGGGAATGGCTGCCGGCGAACACGGTGACTTTGCCGTCACTGTGAACGCGCACGATCGCGCTCTCCCAGCCGCCGTGCAGTCCGCCCCGCTTGGCGAGATTGGCGCTCGGGCCGGTGCCGGCCTTGTCGATGAAACATGCAAGCCCAATTCCCATCAGCACGCCGTCCCGCCGCAGCTTCGCCTGCTCGCGACGGAGCGCCGGATAATCGGCGAGCGAAAGGAGCTTTTTGAGGAGCGCAGGCGGATCGCCCGAATCGTAAACCCTGCCGCCGGGCGCGGGATAGGGAAAGTCGGCGCGCGCGATCAAATTGCGGCGGCGGATTTCAACCACATCGATGCCGAGCTCATGGGCACCGCGTTCGATCAACCGCTCGTTGATCCAGGTCGCCTCCGGCCGTCCGGAGCCGCGATAGGCATCGACTGGCACCGTATTACTGTAGACGCCGCGCACGCGCATGTAGAGGTTCGGCGTGCGGTAAAGCCCGGTAATGGTTTGCGGATAGGAGTTGCCGGGAATGCTCGGCGCAAAATTGCTCAGATAGCCGCCGAGCGCCGCGAGCGTATCGACCTCCATGGCGACGATGCGGCCGTTCTTGTCAAAGCCCATGCGGGCGCTGGTGTCGTGATCGCGCGCCTGCGCGTCCGACAGAAAAGTGTCAGTCCGCGTCGCCGTCCATCGCACCGGACGCTTTAGCAACTGCGCGGCCCAGACGATCGTCGAGACTTCGACGGCGAAATTTCCCTTGACGCCGAACCCGCCGCCGACGTCCGGTGAGATGACGCGAACTTTGTGCTCGGGAATGTGCAGGGTATAGACCGATAGCCAGCGGCGCAGATAATGCGGCTGTTGCGACGTGGCATAGACCGTATAGCGGTCAGCCGCCGTGTCGTAGTCGCAGAGATAGGCGCGCGGCTCCATCGGATTGGCGGACAGTCGGCTGTTGCGCAGCCGCAGCTCGACGGTTTTGGCGGCATTAGCCATGGCGGCTGCGGTTGCTTCGCGGTTGCCGCGCTCGATGTCGAAAACGATATTGGTGCCGAAACGCTCGTGAACGAGCGGCGCGTCGGTCGCGATCGCCGCGCGCAGATCGCTCGCGCAGGGCAATGGCTCATAGTCCACGGCGACGGCTTCCGCGGCGTCTTCCGCGGCAAAACGATTTTCGGCAATGACGGCGGCAACAATATCGCCAACATGGCACACCTTGCCGCTGGCGAATGCGGGACGCGGTGCGCCATTCATCGGCCGGCCATCCGAGAACGGCATCGGATGCACGACGGTCAGTTCGCCGAGACCGGCGCGCGTCCAGTCTTCGGCCGTGAGCACCAAGAGCACGCCGGGCTTGGCGGCGGCGGAACTCGTCGACGGTGTTCGGATACGCGCATGGGCGTGCGGGCTGCGCACGAAAGCGCACCACAGCGTCCCAGCCGGCGCAATGTCATCGACGTACTGGCCGCGTCCGCGCAAAAAGCGCGCATCCTCGCGCCGGCGCAGCGGCCGGCCGACGTAGCGTGCCTCGATCGCGGATGGCTCGATATTCATGCGCGACGCATCGGGTGATCAAATAAACACTGTTTCGGTACCTTGGATCTTGGTGCGCGTTTCGAGCTTGCGGCAGAAATAGCGCCAGGAATGTTCGAAATGAACGGGTGTCGCGATCTGCTTGTGCCGTCTGTCGCGGGCTGCGCGGTCCGGGAAACTTGCCTCCAAGTCGGCCGCACGTCCCGCGAGATGCGCTTTGCAGGCCTTCTCCAGAAAAATCCCGACACAGACCGCATGCGCGACGCCGGTGCCGCAAAATACGACGCCGTGATTGGCAAGCAGCACGGCAAAGTTTTCGCTGAGCACGCCTGCGATGTCCTGACCTTCCTCCTTTGTGACGACGAGGGCGGTGCCGCCTTCGTAGCGCGGCACTTCACCGAAATAATCGGTATCGAGCGTGTAGGGAAGTAGCGGTTCGGTCGCCGCGGAAAAGACGCTGGCATGGAAGGGATGTGAATGCACGACGATATCGACATCAGGCCGCACGCGAAAAATCTCGGAATGGATCGGCCATTCCGAGTGCCGGCCGCCGCCGCCGGCAATCTTTTGGCCGGCCCAGTCGACCAGGACGAAATCCTCACTGCCTAAGACTTCGCCAAGCCCGATCTGGTTACGCTTCATCCAGAAGCCACGGCCGTTCTTCTCGCGCACCGAAAGATGGCCAAGCGTCATGTCACCATGACCTTCCATGTCGAGAACCCGGCAGGCGCGGGCGGCTTCCGTAAGCGCTTCGCGCGTCGCCGCGTCCAGGTCGGTCGAATGCATCGGCAGCTCCCCGTCAAAGGCCAATGGCCGTTTCGTCGCGTTCCCAATAGACGCTTTTATCGCGCAGCAATAATAAAGCACGGTCGAGCACGAAACCGCACGTCCCGATGATCAGAATTGCAGCATAAACATTGGCGTATTCGAAACGTGTGCCGGACACAGCGATGTAATAGCCGAGCCCTTTGGAATCCCCGATCATTTCCGTCAGCACAATGACGATGATCGACACCGGTAGCGCGATCCGTAGGCCATTGAAGATCCCCGGCATTGCCGCCGGCAGCACGACTCGCCGAATGACGGTCGAATGCTTGGCGCCCATATTCTCGGCGGTCCAGATCAGCGATTGTGGGATTGCGCGGAAGCCGAGATAGGCGGTCATGACAATCGGGTAGACGCATTCGAGAAACGCAAAGGCAATCTTCGACGACGAGCCGATGCCGAAAATGTAGGTGAATACCGGAAAGAACGCGATCTTGGGCACCGGATAGCCGAAAAAGAAAATCGGCTCGAACAGATTGCGCATAAGGGTCGAGCGCGCCATAACGGCGGCGAACGGTATGCCGGCGATGGCCGCAAGCACAAAGCCGGTCATGGCGCGGCTGAGCGTGATGGCGGTGTGGTAGGGCAGCACGCCGTTCGCGATGTCCCTGACCAGCACGGACCATACGCGAAGCAGGCTCGGCAAAAGGCGCGACTCGACGAGCCCGCTACCGACTGCAGCCTGCCACAGCAGCAGCAGGAGCGGTATCGAATACCAGCGCTCGACTGTGCCGATGATCTGGCCGCGTAGAACCCGCATCATCACCGCACCAATTGCTCTACCGTACCGATGATCTGGCCGCGCAGGACACGGCGGCGGATCGTCATCAGGATGCGGTCGGCAGCTAAGCCGAGTATTGCAAAAGTGACGATGCCGGCGAACATCAGATCGAAGCGTGCCGCGTCTTCGCCGTCGCTGATCAGGACGCCGAGCCCGCCGCGCGATCCGATCAACTCGGCGGCGAAGAGAACGACAAAGGCATTGGCGAGCCCGATGCGCGCCCCGGAAAACAATTGCGGCGCCGTTGCTGGAATGAAGACGCGCAAGAATATTGTCGATGCCGGCGCGCCCATATTGCGCGCCGCCCAAACCAGATGCTTGCCGACCGACAGTGCGGCATGGCGCGAAGCAATGAAGACGGGGAAGAGACAGGAGAATGCCGTGATCGCGATCTTCGATTCCTGTCCAAGCCCGAACAGCAGCAGAAAGATCGGCAGGAAAGCGATTTTCGGCACGGCATAGAGGAAAGACACCAGTGGATCGAAGAAATGGCGGATGGCGGGCACAAGGCCGGCCGCCAATCCGACAAGCGTGCCGGCTCCGGTTCCGAGGACAAAGCCGAGGGTGACGCGATAAAGGGTGATCGAAGCCGCCTGCAGCAATTCACCGTCGGCCGCGATTTCGTACAGCGCGGCAAGGATCTGCGACGGCGGAGGGAGATAACGGGGCAGCAGGGCCATGTCGCCGCCTGCCTCCCATGCCGTCAACAACGCGACTGGGACAATCCAGTGCTGGATGGTTGGGGGAATCTTCACGCGTCCTCGAGCTTACGCGCTTTGAGCACCTCGTCGCGCAAAAGATCCCAGATCTCCGCGCGCAGCCGCAGATATTCGTCCGACTTACGAAAATTCTCCGAGCGATCCACGCCCGGTAGCGTGATGTCAGCCTTGATACGGCCGGGCCGCGCCGTGAAAACGAGCACGCGCGTGCCGAGATAGATAGCTTCGTCGATGTCGTGGGTGACGAACAAGGCCGTCTTGCGGTCACGGCGCCAGATCGCCTGCAACTCCTCCTGAAGCAATTCGCGCGTCTGCGAATCGAGCGCGCCGAATGGCTCGTCCATCAGTAGAACCTCTGAGTCGAGCGCAAGCAGTCGCGCCAGCGCGACGCGCTGTTTCATGCCGCCTGACAGTTCCGCGGGATAGAGGTCGGCATAGCGCGACAGGTGGACGCGTTCGAGGTAATCGCGCGCCTTGGTCAAGCGAGCGGTCCTGGGCATGCCCTTCATCTCGAGCGGCCAGCAGACGTTTTGCAACGCCGTGAGCCAGGGAAACAGCGAAGAGTCCTGAAACATCATGCCGCGGTCCGGAGCCGGCCGCCCGATCAACGCATTGCGGAGCATGATCGTGCCGCTCGTCGCCTGTTCGAAGCCGCCGACGATGTGGAGGAACGTGCTCTTGCCGCAACCGGAGGGGCCGACGAACGAGACGAATTCATGCTCTTCGATGGCGAGGTTCAGCTTCTCCAATGCGGAGATCGGCTTGTCTCCCGTGGTGAAGGTTTTGGTCAGATCCTTCACCTCCAAAAGCGCCATGTCGCCACTCCGCAATGTCACTTAGGCAGATAGCTCAAATCGACAATCTGATTGATATCTGCCTTCTTGCTCTGAAACCCGGCGTTGAATTGTGATTCCTGCATCGCCTCGAGCGTGCCGACTTCGGCCCGCATAGCTGGGTCGCGGTAATAATCGTTCATGCCGAGAAATACGTCCGCCGGAACGCGCACCATCTTGGTGTCGATCAGGATCTGCCGCGCCTCTTGCGGATGCTCCAGATAGAACTTGGTCGCTGCGTGCAAGTCATCGAGGAAGGCTTTGACTCCTGCGACATTGGCCTTGAGGAAATCATCTTTAGCGACCAGCACGATGAGCTCTTCGTCAGTCGGGATGGCATCCTTGGCGGCGAAAATCTTGGTGACTTGCATTTCATTGTGCAGCAAGGCGTCGAACGGCTGCGGAAATTCGCCGGCGTCGATCTTTCCCGATCGTAGCGATTCCGCCATGGCCGGAAACGGGACCGGCACGATCGTCACATCGCTCTCGGCCAGGCCCGCTTTGGCGAGCGCGGTCTTCAGCCACAGATGGCCGGATGTCTCGAAACCGTTGACTGCGACGGTCTTACCCTTAAGGTCCGCCACGGTTTTGATCGGCGAGGTCGCCAGCGCATAAAACGATGTGCTGTAGCCGCGCTGACTCTCGCGCGAGATGGATGCGATGATCTTTCCGCTGACGCCTTCGGCCGCAGCGAAAATAACGCCGTTGGCGCTCGACGACGCGATGTCGATGGCGCCGGCTTCGAAGGCTTGAGCGCGTTTATCCGAGCCGGAGAATCGCGTGCCATCGATGGTGTAGTCTTTGCCGTAATGTGTGCCGGTATCGGGTTTGGCAATGAGCAACCAGAGCTGCTCCTCCGCTGCGACGCCATAGCCGATCCTGAGCTTTAACGGCTCCGCGCGGACCGGGTCGACGCTCGCCAGCCCTAAAAATTGCGCTGCTACGATTGTCAAAATCAGGCCCGCTCTGTTCGGCATCGACTTAGCCTTTACTGACACTCAGTGATTGAGAATATAGGAAAGGCAAGCATCGCGAGCAGGCCGCCTAACGTACAATGGGACATTAGCCTGGATTGAATGAGCCACTCAAATGCACCCCTACTCCGCCGAAGATTGGCCGTCCACGCCAATACATAAGCAGCTTGTAGATATCGGTATACCAAGTTATACCAGATCGATAACAGAAGGTAGATCTCATGGCCAATACCACGACTGTCCTGGTGCCGACCGGCGCCCCAGAAACCGGCTCGATTCCGACTGCTCAGCGTCCGAAGTCGTTGAAGGGCCTCCGCGTTGCCCTGCTCGATAACGGCAAGGAATTCTCAGACATCGTGCTTGATGCGCTCGCGACGACGCTTAAGAAGGATTACGGCGTCACCAACATCAAATTCTGGCGCAAAGGTTTTCCCGCCAAGGGCGCTCCGTTCATCGACGAGATGGCGCGGGAATCTGACGTCGCGGTATCGGGCGTCGGCCACTGCGGATCGTCATCGCCCTGGAGCGTCATTGACGCGGTGAATCTGGAAAAGGCCGGCATCCCGACCGTCGCACTGATCAGCCGCTCGTTTTGTCCGCTCGGCCAGATCGTCGGCCGCGGCGTCGGCCACCAGGCGCTACCAATCGTCATGCTGCCGCATCCGATCGGCGAAGCCGACGAAAGCCGCATCGCGCAGAAGGGCATCGATGCCGCTGCCGAATGCGTGCGGCTCCTCACGATGCCAGCCGAGAAGATTAGTGCCGAATATGCCGACAAGAAATTCCCGCTGCCAGAACACGCCGTCGTTCGTAGTTAATCGTTCGAACCAAGATTTAATAGGCGGTGCAGTCTGCGCCCGAGAGGACAAATAATGTTGGATCGAATTCAAACGCCCGCGCTCAATACCATTGAGCTTCCGGATTCTATCGAGGCGGTCAACGACCACTTCTACAAGCATGGCTGGACCGATGGCCTGCCAGTGATCCCGCCGACGGCCGAGCGTGTTGAGCGCATGCTCTCGGGCCTGAGCTGGCGTTCGCCCGATGCGATCGTCGGGCTCATTCCGCCGGCCATGGGCGTCGCGACGCTGCGCACCATCGCCATCAACTCGGTGATGGCGGGATGCCTTCCCGCCTATTTGCCGGTCGTGGTCGCTGCGGTCGAGGCGGTGCTGGAGAAGCAATACGGTCTCGCTCATCGCCAAACCACGACGCATGCCGGCGCGCCTTTTTTGATCGTGAACGGTCCGATCATCAAGGAGATCGGACTTAACTACGGCAACGGCGTATTCGGTCCCGGTTGGCGCTCTAATGCGACTATCGGCCGTGCCCTGCGGCTCACCTTGGTCAATGTTGGCGGGGCGATACCCGCGGAAACCGACTTCTGCCAGCATGCGCATCCTGGCAAGTACACCTATTGCATTGCCGAGCATCAGGCGGCCAATCCGTGGGAGCCGCTCCACGTCGAGCGCGGTTTCCAGCCGGAGGAGAGCGTGGTCACGGTGATCAATGCGGAGGCGCCGCATAGTATGACGGAGAATGTGCAGACAGACCCGATCGAAATCATGCGCACTTTCGCCGACACGATGGCGACCTATGGCGGCAACAATCTCTATTCGCAGGGCAATCCCGTCGTCGTCCTCGGCGTCGAACATGCTCATCACATTGCTGCGGCCGGCTGGCGCAAGAAGGACATCCAGATGGCACTCTTCGAAATGGCGCGCCGTCCCTGGGGGGGCGCAAAGAATCGCGGCAAGTCGAAAGGACCGTTTTTCCCCGTCTGGGTCGACAAGAAGGATGAGAACGCGCTCGTCCCGATCATCAACGAGCCGAAGGATCTGGTTGTCGTCGTGGCCGGCGGTGCAGGCGGCAAGTCGATGTGGTGCCCGACGGCCGGCGCCCAGAGCCTGAGCGTCAGCAAGGTGATCGAGCGCAGCAAATGACGGCCGCAGGTAATGCCAGGAGGGCCGCAGCCGGGGCTGCCGTTTCCCGACCACGCATGCGGGCTAACGCTGGCAAGCCGATCAAAGCAACGATCGCAGGTCTTGCTACTCTCACCAAGCGTTTCGCGAATGCCGGCACGGCGGCCGAGATCGGTTATGCGGTCCTGCGCGAAGCGATCCTCAGCAATCTCCTAACGCCTGGAACGCGGTTGCGTGCCGTCGATCTCGCCAAGGAGCTCGGCGTCAGCAAGACCCCGGTGCGTGAAGCGTTGCGCAAGCTTCAGGCGGAGGATCTAGTGGTGGTCGGCGCCAGCAATGCGCTGACCGTGAAGGTCATTACTGAAAAGCAGCTACTCGAAATCTACTATACGCGTGAGGCGCTCGAAGGCATGGCGGCGCGGCTTGCGGCGGAAAATGCTGGCCAGCTCGATCTCGTGCAATTGCGGGCGGTGCTGCACGACGTCGAGACGGCGCTTGCCAAATCCAATCGGGGTGACGTCCGCAACTATACCGGCGAATTCCAGCTCGTGATCTTCAAGGCAGCCCACAACGATTTCCTCTACGACCTGCTCAAGTCATTGCAGGAAAAGATCCGCAATCACCGTACCACGACGATGAGCGTACCCGGCCGCGACGAAGAGGTGGTCCGCTTCTGCCGCGACGTGCTGCAAGCCATCGAAGCACGCGACCCGGACGCGGCCGAGCGCATTGCGCGCACAAATCGGCGTCGTACTTTGGAACTTCGTCTCAAGATGATGCGTAATTCGACGGCGGCGCGATAGCAGCCGACGTCGTTCGATAAGAGAAGCGAGGGAGGCGCTCGGCCAGTTGATGACCTCTGGGCCGCGTGTCACGGCGAGTGCCTTGTCCCGCGGTCAGCGAAAGACAGCATGACACCGAGAGCGCAAGAATAACAGCAGCAAAACTGGAAATGACCATGAAACAAGGGTGGGCCGGGATTACCCGACGGATGTTACTTAAGGTCTCTCAGGTCGCGGTCCTATGTAGCCTAGCCTCGGAAGAAGGGCGCACAGAGGATTATCCGTCGCGGTCAATAACGTTGCTTGTTCCGTTTACTCCTGGTGGGAGTGTGGATCTCATAGCGCGGCTCACTGCGGCAAAAATGGCCGATAGCCTTGGTCAGCCAGTTGTAGCGCTGAACCTTCCTGGTGCCTCTGGAGCAATTGCCACAATGCGCGTTGTCAACGCGGCACCCGATGGATACACGCTCGAGATCTGCACACCGCGGGAAATTAGCACTGTCACGTTGGTGAATCCTAACGTTACCTATGACGTAGAGCGTGACTTTACTTACGTCGCTCTGGGCGGCAGGTCACCGATCGTCGTAGCTGGTGGCCCGACCCTTACGAACATAAAAACGTTTCCTGATCTTGTGGCCGAAGCGCGCAAGCGGCCCCAAGGCTTCACCTATTCCACCTCCGGCGTGGGCTCCCCGCAACATTTTCTCGGTGAACTCATCAAACAACGCTTCCGAATCAATCTAATTCACGTCCCATTCTCCGGTGGCACAGGCGGATTGCTTGAGGTTCTCGGCGGTAATGTAGATATAACAATCATTACGTTGTCGAGCGCGTTGCAATACATAAAGTCAGGTAAACTCGTCGGGTATGGTCTTGCCGAGGAGAAGCGCACGCCACTTGCTCCGGAAATACCAGCACTCGCGGAGTACAAGGACCTCGCTGATGTCGATATGGGCATCTGGTATGGACTTATCGGTCCCGCCGAAGTACCCCCTGCAATTGTTAATCGCCTAAACCAATCTTTCCATAATGCGCTCAAAGACGCTGGCGTGCAGGCGCAGTTGCATCAACACGCCACCGCCGTCATCACAGAGGGTTCTTCCCTCGACTTCGAGGCTTACGCGCGACGTGACATAGCATTTTATCGTAACATTGTGTCGGAAACTCACATGCAGATAGCTAGACCGTCGAAATAGACAATCGCTTATGAGGGGCCGCAATCATTGCACCACACTGTCACGAATGACGCGGCTATTCGTCCTGGCCGAGCTTACTTCGCAACAGCGTCCTTCGGAACCGGCGGGAAAGCCGGGTTTTTCACCATCGGCTCAGGGCTAGGCACGTATATCATGGGCTTGAGCTTCGACCAGACACATTCCTACAGCGTCGCGCTCGGCACTTTCTGCGGCTATGCTCATTGTGGCGAGTGCGACCATCTTGTGTCTTGGCCCATATCGATACCCCGCGAAACAAGATGAGCCGAGCGCTGTTCTAGCGAGTAGCCCGCGGCCATTAAACTAGTCTTGATTCAATCTGGCAAAGCGCTAACGGCGCGAGCAAAGCGTGTTCGCAGAATGACAGGTTATGGAAAGCGAACTAGCTTCATATTGATGGTCGCGAAAGAAAAAAAAGGCCGTCCAGAGACGGCCAATTTCGTAACCTTGTCGGATGTGTCGTTTCGGTTATTTGGTAAGGTCTCGGACTGCATCCTTCACATTTCCGGCGGCGTCGTGGGCAGCGCCTTTGGCCTTATCGAGCTTACCCTCCGTTTGCAATTTCTTGTCGCCGGTCAGCTTGCCGGTCGTATCCTTAATCGCGCCTTTTGCCTTGTCCGCAGCGCCCTTGATGTGTTCGCGATCCATTTTATCTCCATTTGTTTGATCGATAGGACAACGTTCGCGGCCTCGTCGCGTTCCCTCATCGGGAGTGTTGCTTCAAAAGCACCCGTAATTGTGGTAGCGCTTATCAGTACTTGTGCGTTGAAGCGGCATTTTTGGCATCGCGCTGGAGACGAAGCTCACGCAGTCGGTGCATGTTTTTGACGGCAGCCGCGTGCCGTGCGTCCTCATGCCTCAGTGCGTTATTAATTTCGGCCTCTCTGCGTTTATTTTTGTCAAAAGCAGACTCCGCTACTTCGCGGTCCTTCGGTCTCATGCAATTCAACCCATCAGCTATCAAATTGTCGACGTTCTCTCGCTGCGAAGCGGTGCTTCCTTTTGAGGGGCTTCTGTGTCCGGAGGAATCTCAGGTGGGGTCCGCACCGGTGCCTCATTCGGAAGAGGCGGCATAATCTCTGGTTCGGGCTTTTTTGGTTCATTGTTCATGATAAGTCGTACCTACTTGTTGTAGTACAACTGATAGACCTGTTTGATGTTCCGCATGGCACGCAAGACGCTTAGGTCACGAGAAGTCGCTTGTGGCGTACGCCATTCGACAAGTCGTGGAACTTCGCGGGCGTTTCATTAGCGCATCAACCGTCGTATATCCGCACAGAAATATTTCGGAGCTTTCCATGCCACAACCCCTCGTCGTGTCCATCCCGCACAGCCTTGGCAAGGCGGAGGCAGTCCGCCGCTTAAAATCTGGTCTCGGAAATACACGATCGAATTTCGGTCAATTGTTCACGGTCCAGGAGGAAACCTGGACCGGCGATCACTTGCAGTTTTGCATCAGCGCGCTTGGGCAGGTGGCGAGTGGCAATATAACTGTCGCCGACGACCATGTTCGGCTCGAAGTTTTACTGCCTTGGCTCTTAGCCAAGGTGGCCGAGGTGATCCAGCCACTCATCCGCAGAGAAGGTCTGTTAATGCTGGAGAAAAAGTAGCGGCTTGTTCTGCAAGCATGGGGGTGGAGACGAACAGACGCTTAGGCGTCTGTGGAATTATATGCTCCGCAGTTTCCGCAGTGGATTACAATGCTATGCACTCGGTTCTCCTCGGCGTGCAGCAAGATCGTGCCGCACTGGCCGCAGATATAGTCCACGGATTGGTCTATCTCCTTTAGTATGGGTGGAGCGTCCAAGACCAAACCGCTTGCCGGAGCGGCGATTATTTTGAGGCTGATTTTACGAGCGGTCATCAACGCTGATCCTTCGGAAGGCACGCTGTACGGAAAGGTGGATGGAATGTCCAATATTGAGAGCTTTGCACCCTAAATTGCACGTGCGGGTGGTCATTATGATCAGCGACGTACTGAAAATGGAGAACTGGTATTGGTGAAGCGCGTGTTGTTGGGCGATATCGGTGCGACGAATGCGCGGTTCGCCCTCGCTAGCAACGGTGCGCTGGGTGAAGTCAGGAGTTTTGAGGTAGCCGAGTATCCTCGATTTATAGACGCCCTGGCCATTTTCCTGGAAGAAGTCAGTTCCTCCATTACGCACGCCGTGATCGCGGTTGCGGGTCCTGTTGTTGAGCAACGCGCAAAGCTCACAAACCAAGCCTGGACTATAGATGCAGACGAGCTGGAAAGCACTTTTGGATTGCGGGCGCGGATTATCAACGATTTTCAGGCCGTCGCACTTTCCTTGCCGCTTCTTAGGTCCGA
>Ga0210386_10000222_pt1 | contig 51197 bp, 44 predicted proteins | sample IncBWH32OmetaG_FD_160091 | JGI IMG/M metagenome (GOLD analysis project Ga0210386, IMG submission 160091) | Forest soil microbial communities from Barre Woods Harvard Forest LTER site, Petersham, Massachusetts, United States - Inc-BW-H-32-O ...
TGAAAAAGTCTCTCGCAGGTCGGAGACCTGCGCCACGTGTAGAGCTAAGTCATTGACCTGGAGTTGTGGAGCAGGTCCCCGACCTGCCAATGTGAGCTCTTGAAAGACTTTTTCAGCAACCTCCTAGTGGCCCATTTTACCTAGGCGAACCAATTGTGCCTTAGTACATTCGGAGATTACGTTCACAAACCGCTGGTACGCCGCCTGGCCGACGATAAAAGGATTCGGGTCGCCGGGTTTTCGGGCTTGGATCTTGGCCAGCCGCTCGTCGATTCCGTCCATGAGAGGATGATTCTGCAGTTCGGTATCGACCTTCATCTTGCGCGTGATTTCGCCCCAATGATTTAGCGAGCTGAGGTACTCTTCGAGATTCCAAGCCATTCGCGGAATCAGAACAGTTCCACCGTAGAGTCCTGCGATGTGGGTCTTGCCTCCGTCCTTGACCGTGAAAATAAATCCTAACGAACCCGGCGTGTGCCCGGGAATTAAAACGGGAGTGACCTTCTCGTCTCCAAGTGTGATGGCTTGGCCCTCCACGGCGACGATGTCTCGCGTGGGTAGATCAACAGCCGGCCCTATTTTCGAGGTCTTCTTGAATGCATCTGGCTTCGGCCGCAGCAGATCCCAATCCGCCGCCGAAAGCCCGACGTGCGTTCCGTAATGATCCTGGAAATATCTTGCGCCTCCAAAATGATCGCCGTGGCCGTGGCCCAGGAGAATGTACTTGACCTTCGCCGGATCCAGGCCGAGCTTTTGCATGTCGGGAAGCAGAACGGAGTCGAGCTGGTCCGCATAACCGGAGTCGATCAGGATGATTCCATCGGAAGTGGTGATGGCATAAACCACCGTTCCGCGGCGGCCCATGGCGTAGACGTTGTCGAAGATCTTGGTGGGCGGAATCCGCGGGTCGTCCGGTTTATTGGCGTAGGGTTCGGGCTGGCAAAAGAATTGTTCAGCCTGAGCCCACTCCGTGCCGGCGATCTTCTTGGCCTTCTCGACATGCTGGTTGACGGGCGCGGAGTCTCGCGCCTGGGCCACGAGAAAACCAGAGAGCAGCGTCGCGAGGATCACGTAAAACAGAACTGCAGTGATCTTCCGTAGCATTAAGGACTAGCGATCGTTTCGGGCAGCGGTATGGGTCGGCGAAGGCGTTGCGTCTTCCCTCAAGAATTTCAGCAGCGCCGCGTTGAAAACGTCCGGCGCCTGAATGTGCGGAACGTGGCCCAGGCCCGGAAGTAGAGCCAATTCCGCGCCGGGAATCGTATCGGCGATATGCTTGGCGCGTTCCGGAAAGTCCGGACCATCCTTGTCGCCGCCCAGGACCAGGGCCTTTACCTTGATCTTGGCCCAATCATAAACGACTGGATCAAGATACGTGATCTGCTGCAGGATCGCGCGCACCATAGCGAATCGCGGCCAGTCACTGCTGAGCGTCGGTGCATAGAGGATGCGAACATACTGCTCGTATTCGGGCTTCCACGCACCTGGCGTCGGGAAATAACGATGGATGGTCGCGGAGAATTGCTGATAGAGCTGATCGTGCGAGGCGTCGACCATGCGCTTGTAGCCTTCGTCGGCGGTATGCCACGGCTGCTGATATCGCACGTCGGTGAGTCCGATCGGATTGTAAATCACGACGCGCTCGGTGATATCGGGATAAGAAGCGGCGAAGCGCGCAGCCAGCATGCCTCCCATGGAGTGTCCGATAATGACGGCTTTCGCGACGCCCAGCGACTCGAGCAGCTTGTGGCTGTTGTAGGCCATGTCGTTAAAGTTGTACGGGATGATTGGCTTGGAAGAGCGGCCAAAACCGATCTGATCCGGCACCACTACGCGGAAGCCTTCTTTGCGGAGCAGCTCAATTGGTCCAGAGAAATAAAAACCTCCGAAGTTCATTCCGTGGAAAAGAACCGCGGTACGGCCGTTGGCTGGGCCGGCCGGCGGCACGTCCATGTACGCCATGCGCACATCCTGGCCATAGAGCGTGAGCGGCAGGAACTGCACTGGATATGGATAAGGGATCTCTTCATAGGTAATGCTACCGGGCTTGACATCGGTGGGAGCATGAACCACTTCAGTGGGAGCCTGGCTTCTCCCTTGGGCCAGCAGAGGAACGGTAGCCCAACAAACCAGAGCCATAATGAGGACGAATGCTTTTGCCATATGCACGAAGACCTCCGAGCCCCATGATACGTGGCGGGAGGAATCGCACGCAACAACATGTCATCAGGCGCTGTCGTCAGCCTCTTTCGTCAGCCGCGCTTAGAAATGCACGGCCCAGGTGGCCAAGCCCGAGTACTGCTTGTCGGACGCCTGACCCTTCAGGCCGAAGTCGCCTACCGAGGTCTTCATCGTAGCGTCCACTGTTCCACCGGTTACTCTTCCGTCGGTCACCACCGCGCCCACTCCCACCTTGAGCGGCTTCAGCGGACCATCGTCGAAACCCAGGCTGATTCCCAGATTGACGGTCTTGTTGGTAAGCGTGTCGGTGGCGTTGAAGCCCACGTTAACATTACCTGATTTCAGGACTACCGAGCCATTAACCTGTTGGACGGTTGTGCCTGCTGCGATTACTCCCATGCTTACCGAAATCTGGAGTCCCTGCCACTTCTCGGTGGCAATTAATCCTGCGCCCAAGGTTTGCTTGTCCGGTTGGAAAGCGAGCAACTGCCCCTGCAACGTGAACTTGCCGATTTTGAGGACCTGGATGGGCTTGCCCTTGATCTGCCCTACTATGGCGTTATTTACCGCGCCGCCTGTTTTGGTGGCGAAGAGAACCGCGGTGCCCGCGATTACCAGCGCGATTCCGGTAACGTAGACGATTCCCGAGTTATTATCCAGCCAGACGCCCATGGGCGTCGTTTTCGCCGCAGCCTGGAAATCCGCAATGGCCTTCTCGAGCTTTTTATACTCAGGACTGTTCTTGATCTGAGTCAGGGCGGCATCGCCCAGTTGCCGCCTGCGGAACTGGCGATGCCATTCAACAGGTCAAGCGCGTCCTTGGAAGTCAAATCGTTCATTCCCGCACCAGAAGTCATGCGCTTGAGTATGAAGGTGTCCAGGGCGGACTGAATCGCATCTTGCACGGGTTTATCGGACAAGCTCTTCTGCAGCAGAGTGGGAAGGTTAGCGGTTTGCTGGCCGAGCAGGTCAAAGGCGAGAACAACTACTTGCGTGGTGGCTTCGCCGAGGGGCTTCGTAGCCAAACTGGTAGACATGGCTGCCATGAACACACCTCCAAGAAATCAGTTTCGTTTATAGCCGAGATCTCCATCGTAGAGATCGCATTCCGTCAATTATACTGGAGCGCATCCGCTGGAAAGACAATTTAGGTGACGTAACTTCGTATGACACATACCAGAAGTCTTCGACAATTCACAATCGGGCGTGCCGCTATAGGCGCCAATGCCTTGGGGGCCCTGGCCGGTCGGTGCATTCGCGTTGGGAGCTTTTGGCCGTTGGCAGCCTCGTCGTGAGAAGGATGAGGGTCGGTAAAGCGATCTTGAAGTCGGTCTCGATTGAGGATCTTACGACCGCGCGCTTGCGAGTCCGTGAGCTTACCGTGACCGGCTCACTTACTGCGCCGGCTGCGAATCTCCTGGATCATCCCGAAACCCACTCCCAATGAGCGGTCATGTTACTTGTGGCGTACTCGCTCACCTGCGATTAGCTGACCCTCGGATTTCCGGGTAGGATGGGAGCATGCTTGTTCCCTTGACACCCATCCGGTGTCTGCATCGTGCAGTTGACTTGTTTGCAAAGAAGATCGGGATTGTATCGGGAGAACAGCAGTTCACCTACGCCGAGTTCGGCGAGCGCTGCGAGCGCCTGGCCACTGCCTTAAAGAAGGAAGGCATCCAGCATGGCGACCGCGTCGCCTATCTCAGTTTCAACAATCATCAATTGCTGGAAGGATATTACGGCGTCGTTCAAGCGCGGGCCATTGTGATGCCGTTGAATGTCCGGCTCTCCCCGCTCGAGCTGACCAATATCCTGAACCACTCCGGCGCGAAAATGCTGCTGTTTGAAAACGATTTTGTGCCGCTCGTGGAGATGCTGAAGCCGGCCTGCCGCGAAATCGAGCGCTTCGTCACCTTGAACGACAAGGTTCCGATTGCCGATCTCACCTACGAGGAACTGCTGGACAAGGGTCATCCCGAGCGCGCCGACATCTTCAGCTTCGATGAAAGCGCGATCGCGGAGCTGTTTTATACCAGCGGCAGCACGGGAACGCCGAAAGGCGTCATGCTGGGACATCGGACATTGTACCTGCATGGGATCGCGGTGGCGAGTTTGTTTCGCGAACCCGAGACCATCGTCGATCTGCATACCATTCCGCTGTTTCACGCCAATGGATGGGGGCGCCCGCAGGCTTCGACACTCCTCGGCCTCAAGCAGATCATGGTGCGGCGTTTCGAGCCGACCGGCGTTTTCAAGCTGATCCAGGAACATCACGCCACTGACATGAGCCTGGTGCCGACCATGGCGAATGCGCTGCTGAATGCGCCGGATATCGGAAATTACGACTTGTCGAGCATGCGCAACATTACGCTGGGCGGCGCGGCATCGTCACCCGAGCTGGTAGATCGCATGGAAAAGGCCTTCCATTGCGACGTCTATGGCGGTTACGGTCTGACCGAAACGGCGCCGCTGCTTACGTCCGCCCGCTCCAAGCCAGGGCTGGAATACAAATCGGACGCCGACCGGCATCGCCGTCGATCGATGGCCGGCTGGCCGGTTCCCGGAGTCATGGTGCGTGTGGTGGACGAAAAGATGCACGACGTCGCCCGCGACATGCAGGCCATCGGCGAGGTCGTGGCCGCCGGCGATCACATTATGGAGGGCTATTTCCGCGAACCGGACGTCACAGCGTCTGTCATGACCGGTCCATGGTTCCATACCGGTGACATGGCGGTTTGGGACGAGGATGGATTCATCCACATTGTGGATCGCAAGAAAGAAATCATCATCAGCGGCGGTGAGAATATCTCGTCGCTCGAGGTGGAAAAGGCGATCTTCGCCCATCCTGAGGTGTTCGAGTGCGCAGTCGTGGCGGCTCCAGACGAAAAGTGGGGCGAGGTTCCAGTGGCCGTGGTGGTGCGCAAGCCTGGCTCAGCGCTAACCTCCGAGCAATTGCTCGAGTTTTTGAAGTTGCGCCTGGGGCGATTCAAACTTCCCAGGGTGATAGACTTTAGTGAGGAGCCGCTTCCCAAGACCGGGACCGGAAAGATCCGGAAGCTGATTTTGCGGGAGAGGTTTTGGGTGGGTAAGGAAAAGAGAGTTCAGGGATAGTTGGAACCTCACGGACGGGCAGGTTCGTCTAAAGGAGGCGCTATGAGGATAGCGGTTTTAGTGTTGGCGTTTGCGGCCGCCGCGGCGGCCCAGTTTCCAGGGCAATATCCTCCCGGACAATATCCGCCCGGTGGTCAGTATCCGCCCGGCCAATATCCGCCCGGCCAGGGTCCAGGTGGCGGATCGGGCATCCCGATACCGCGGCGAGGTTCGCAAAAATCCACGGATCAGAAGCAGGCGGCAACCGCTCAGCCGCACAGTTTCAGCGGAGTTATTCGGGAGTTGAACGATAAATCGTTTGACCTTGAAACCAGCGACACCCGAATTTTGACCATCGAGTTTACCGACAAGACCACCAAGCTCAATGGCATGAAGACCGGCGATGGCGTGGACGTCGAGGCCACCCAGAGCGCTGACGGCCCCTTTCAGGCCGTTAGTATCAAAGCCAATCCGGAAATAGCTCGAAAGATTATCCCCAGTGGGCAGGTCTTGGACGCGGGACCGGGACCGGAACCGGAGGAGGAGCGGACCGGACCACCGCCGACCATTCTGGTCAGGCCCGATCAAAATCGTGGCGACGGTGACGATGCGCCCAAGCTGAAGCGCGGGAAACCGGCCGAATATGCCTCCAATAAGCGGCCCAGCGACGATGATTCGGCTGGAGCGACGGACACGCGACAATCCGCTGCCCGAGAACCGGTCCGCCGCGAGCCTCCCCTGCCTGCCCCGCCACCGACCAATCCGCGGCAGGCGTTCATCGCAAAGGCTCGCGAGGTTGCGGGCTCGTTTGTCGAGGGACTGCCCAATTATGTCTGCCAGGAAATGACTACGCGCTACGCCAGCGAAACACGCGTCCCTAGCTGGAATGTCATCGATATCGTTTCGGCCGAGGTAGTGTACGAGAACGGCAAAGAGAGCTATCGGAACCTGATGATCAACAACAAGCCGACCAAAAAGCCGCCTGAGGAATCGGGCGCCTGGTCGACCGGCGAGTTCGGCACTATTCTGGCGAATCTGTTCTCGCCAGGGGCGGACGCCGCCTTCAAGTACGCTCAGGATGACACAATATCCCATATCGCGGCTTCGGTCTATGACTTCCAGGTCACCCGGCAGCGCTCTTCGTGGAAAATCTGGGTTCCCGGCCAATATATCCTTCCGGCTTACAAAGGCTCGGTGTGGATTGACAAGCAGAGCGCGCACGCTCTCCGCATTGAAATGCAGGCCAAGGACATTCCCGAGGAATTCCCACGGATTTCCGTGGAAACAGCCGTTGATTTCGATTATATTACGCTCGGTACGCCCGAGAAATTCCTGCTGCCGGTGCATGCGGAAGTATTGAGCTGCTCGCGCGGCTCAAACGAGTGCGATCGCAATGTGATCGAGTTTCGCAACTATCATAAGTTCACCGGCGAATCGACTATAAAGTTCAATCAGTAGCAGAATCGGCGCAGAAGAGCGGACGATACTTTTCCGGAAGTTTCACAGGCTTCATATCCGAACCTAGAAAAATGTGCCTGGTCTCGCCCGATGCCAACTCGCGGGCCGTGGCCGAGTCGCAAATCTGATAGTGGAACTCCACCATTCGAGGATTGGCGCGCGCGACCCAGGTTTTAACGCCGATCTCGTCGTCGTAGCGCGCCGGATAAAGGTAACGGCAAATGCGCGTCGACCACCGCCAGACGGATCCCATCCTGGAGTTCCATGTCCTTGTAGCAGATTCCGGCTGATCGGCAATACTCGGCGCGGCCAAGCTCCATCCAGATCAGGTAGTTGGCGTAGTACACGACGCCCATCTGGTCGGTTTCGGCGTAGCGTACGCGAAAGCGGGTTTCATGAGAAGTCACCGCTGTATTGTAATTGGAACCTAAGGCTGCCTGTTGTCTAGCGGCAGGCGGCGGCGTATGCGGAACGCTCACCCATGCGGTTCGCGAAATATCCGACCACTTGCGTCATTTCGTTCAGGGCTCGCTTGCCGATCGATACCGAAACAGGGCAGATCAGAGCGTAATAGGCCTTCAAAAGCCTGAAATTCAGCATCAGCATGATCTGTTCCAGACGATCGCCATTTGCATGAAAGGACGGACCGTGAACCAGCAGATAGGTCAGCAGCCGGTAGTCATTTTCAAGCTTGGTGTGCAGAGTGTCGAGATCGAAACGTTCGCGGACCTTCGCCAGTTCTTCTTGTACCTGAAGGAACAGCAGGTTGTTTGCCTCCGCGACATCGCGCGTGTAATCCCGGGCGGATTTGGCGCTGAGAATCAGCTGGCAGGTATATCGAAGCCAGTAGATGAACAGGCACACAGAAACGCCAGTCATGATTACGCTAACGATCATTAAGGTAGTTTTGGAAACCTCGTAACGTCTGTGCTGTACGTTTATATGTGGAAAGAATATCATCGGCGGGATGTTGGTACAAGAGTTTGCATCGTTATTAAGGTCATTTTCCAGAAAGGAGCTCAGGTTTTTCCCTGGGGGCCTCAGGCTGAGGAGCGACCGCTCCCTTGACCGCTATACTGGTGATGTATGGCGAGTCTAGTCAATTTGAGCGTACCTAAGCTCGATCCCTCGGCGCTGTCGGAAAAGCAGGAGAAGCTGTTTACGATCCTGGCTTCCATGCGGCGAGTGATCGTGGCTTATTCGGGCGGGACGGATTCGGCCTATCTGGCTTGGGCCGCAAGCCAGCAGCTTGGCGCGAACGCCCTCGCCATCACCGCGGATTCAGCCTCCATCCCCGAATCGCACAAGCGCGACGCCGAGGCATTCGCGCGGGAATGCGGATTCCGTCATGAGTACATTGAGACGCTGGAGTTCGAGAATCCCGAATACGTCAAGAACGATCCCAATCGCTGCTTCCATTGCAAGGACGAACTGTTTACGCGCCTGGAGGCGGTAGCCAAGGATCGCGGGGTTGATCACATCATTTATGGCGTGAATGTCGACGACTTGGGTGACTATCGGCCGGGGCAGCGTGCCGCCAAATTTCACGGTGTCGAAGCGCCGCTCGTAGACGCGGGATTAACAAAAGCGGAGATCCGCGAGCTGTCGCGCCTGGCGGGTCTAAGCACGTGGGACCGGCCGGCGGCGGCTTGTCTGAGCTCGCGCGTTCCCTATGGGACACCGGTTACGGAGGCGACCGTGAAAACCGTGGAGCGAGGGGAAGAAGCGCTTCGAGCGCTCGGGTTCCGTCAATTCCGGGTGCGTTTCCACGGCGAACTGGTACGCATCGAGGTAGCCAAAGACGAACTTCCCAAGGCGCTGACTCCCGCGATGGCGCAGGCATTCGTCGAGATCTTCAAACCTCTGGGCTTTCATTACGTGACGATCGATCTGGAAGGTTATAGGCAGGGCTCGCTGAACTCCGTGCTCCAGCAGTGAATCGCGCTTTAGGCCGAAACAAAACCGGCTCGGCGCGCACGGTGGAGAAGGAAACATACGCCGAGCCGGTCAGAAGGGAGCAGGACCTTCCTCCGAAGCAGTCCTGACTCAACTGAAGAATGCCACAGAAGCCCCCGAGCGCCAAGGTACTTTCGGGGGCTTTTTACGCAAAAACGTACCATGACACTCGGGCACAGCCGTACTATTACGCGTAGGACAAACGGAAGACTGTGCGTTAGTTTCGCGTGCCGATGGTCTCGGTTCGGCCAGCCAGCGGCCTGACCGCCCGGCCGCCGCACACACCGACGCCGGTATTCATCAGCGCGTTAAGCAGATTGTAAAGAACGGCGTAGACCAGCTGCTCGTTGACCGGCTGTTTTCCCGGCAGGCGAAACGACGCCGGTAGCTCTTTGGCGATCTGGAGGCGAATCGAATGGGGCAGCGTATGCCCGGAACGATCCTTCTGGTTTGCTAACGAGATAGGGGTTTGCAAGACGGCGCCCGACTGACCGTCCACATAGAACTGGCAGCGTGAAAACCAGCCCAGGTTACCGGGGTCGGCGGCGTCGAACAACAGCAAAGGAGCCTGCCGGTCGGCGGCCAGCAAATCCAGGCAAAGCGAACGCCTGGTGTCCTCGATTTTGTATTCAAACCCGGCCTGTTTCGCGATATTGGCCACAAAGTCGGGATCGAGTTCCAGCAACAGGAATTTATGATCGCCCGCCTGCAGAACTTGCATGAACCTTCATTCTACCTGTTCCCTACATTCGGCGACGCACGTCTATTTAGGTGTAGTCTACCGATATGGCCGCTGTTTCTGATTTGCCGCTGGCGCGCATTGCCGATCTTCGACATTTGCGTTCCGGCGACCTGGATGCCCTCCTCGAAGAAGAGACAGAGACCTGGCGGGAAACACTGGACTGGGACTTCCGCGCATCGGCCGGCTTAGTGAGGCGATTCCTGGATATGCAGGCGCTGAACGGCTTCTCCTTGTTGGTAAACAGCCACCCAGTGGGATATTGCTACTTCGTTTCCGAAGAACGGAAGGGCCTCATCGGCGATCTTTATATCATGCGGGATTTCGCGACGGTTGAGAACGAAGAGCTCTTGCTCGGGACGGTAGTGGAGAGCCTGATCAAGACGCCTTTCGTGCAACGGATCGAGTCGCAACTGATGATGCTGCGCACGGCGCGACAGATGACTCTTCCGCAGCAGCGCTATCTGCGCGTGCATGTCCGCAACTTTATGGAACTGGATCTGGCCACCGCCGGCAAACTGCCGCCCGGAAAGCCCGGTTTTTCGGCCTTGATCGATAGCTGGACCGAGCGGAAGCAGGATGAAGCAGCATCGCTTATCGCCACCGCCTACCAGGGGCACATCGACAGCGAGATCAACGATCAGTATCGGTCGCCCGCGGGCGCGCGGCGGTTCCTGCTGAATATCATCCAGTACCCCGGTTGCGGAAGCTTCTTCCAGCCCGCTTCGTTCCTGGCGCTCGATCCGCAAAACGGGAAGCTATGCGGGTTGTGCCTCAGCAGCCTGGTGCAAGCCGACGTCGGCCACATCACGCAGGTGTGCGTCTCCAAAGCTGCTCGTGGAACGGGATTGGGCTACGAACTGATCCGCCGCGCGCTCGAATCGCTGGCTAATCACGGTTGCCGGAAAGCGACGCTCACGGTCACGGCGGCCAATGTGGAAGCGATCCAGCTTTATGAGCGAATGGGGTTTCACAAGACGCGCGATTTCGCGGCTTATGTTTGGGAAGGATTCTAAGCTCAGCGATATGCGAAATAGCCGGCCACCTGCTCGGCCACTCTTGCGATGGCGTCCTCTAAATACGCGCCGGTTCCGTAGTGATGCGCGGTGAAAACCGAAACTACGATGTTGCGGCTGGGACTTTCGAGAATTCCGACGTCGTTGGCGATGTAGGGCAGGAAGTCGCCGGTCTTGTGTGGGACGCGAAAGCCCGTGCCGGTGAGATATTTCGGCAGGCGAGAGCTATAGACCTGGCCGCGCAGCATCTGGAGCATCAGATCGCTCGATTTCTTGTTCACGGCCTGGCCGCGCTCGATCATTTCGAGCAGCTTGCCTATGTCTCGTGGTGAGGAGAGCCCGAACGGCGTCTTGCCTTCGCGATGGAACTGATCGCGAGACGGCGCCGCGGCGATGACCTTGAACCAAGCTTCGGCGTTGAAGACGGCGCGCGTGTTCTTCAAACCGTAGGACTGCGCCAGTTGATTGACGGGCTCGAGGCCCCCGACTTTGGCGTACATCAGGTCGGTGGCCGTGTTGTCGCTCACGATAATCATCAGCGTTAGAAGGTCCTTAATGGTCAAAACCGCGCCGGGGGCGAGCGAGCGAATGATTCCAGTACCCGGGCGCTTGTCGGACTCCTTGAGCGTGATTTTATCGTCGAGCGAGAACTTGCCGGCGTCGATCTGGCGGAACGCTTCCACCATCAGCGGGATTTTGATAACGCTCATGGTGTCCATCTGCCGGTCGGCGTCGATGGCGATCTCTTCCCCTGTTTCGAGGCATTTGATGTAGATGCCCCAGTCAGCGTTGATGGACTTCGTGATGCGTTCGATGCTGGCTTGGAGGCGGGCGAGAGGTGTGGCGGCCGGCTGTTGTGCGTAGGCCGGTGTCAAAAACAGCACCGGCAGGAATGCCTGTGCTACGGCGAAAGATTTCATAGTTCGTCCTGAAGGACGACGATAACATGCGTGCTACTTGGTTGCAGGCGCCGGCTTGGCTGCCGCGCTTTTGGCCGCCTTAAAATCCGCCACCAGGCGCTTGGCGATCTTGTCCGCTACATCAGCGCTGGCGCCCATGAACTTGCCGCCCAGGCTTTCCGCGGTCGCGGACCAAATGACGTCGCCGTCTTTTACCAGACGAACGGTGGCGATCGCCTCGTGCTTGCGCTCCTCGGTGCGCCGGCTCTCGTTTTCGCCGATGGTCATGCCCATGTTCCGATTGCTGCTGCTGTTGGCGTAATTGCGGGTGCCGGCGCTGCTGCCAGAGCCCATCTGGCTGTGCGCGTTAAGGCCGTCGGAAGACTGGAAGGTATCGGTGAAAACCTGATCGTCGCCGGAGCCCTTCAAGGTTGCATCGGCCTTGTCTTCGTCTTCGGTGATGATGAATTGTTTGGAGCTATGCAGACTGGTCATGAGGAGATCGCGGATGGTCAGGGCTTCATCGCCGCCCGTAAGGATGTCAATGTAGATCCGGCGGACTTTCGCCAGTTGGGCGGCCGATTCCTCCTCGGGCGTCGGGTCGTCAGCGGCTACCTTATCGTCGAAAGACGCGAAGAGCAGCAGCGTACAAAGAACCAGAGGCATAGCTTATCCCTTCCCGCTCTTGCGCGCGTCATCATCCTGGAATTCCACCTTGCGGCCGGTGCGGGCCTCCAGGATCACGAGCACGGTGCGAATGTCTTGCTTGCTGACTTTGAAGACCATGGCTTGCTGGCGATTCTCGTCGTCGGAATAGCCGATGGTCAGAAAGTGTTGCGTTTTCTTGGCGAATAGGAACAGTGGAGAGATCAGAACCGCCGCGAGGTAGCGCCGGTCCACTTTCTGGCCGTACTCGACGAGATTAATCCTGTCGTAAGGGACACGCCAGCGGGCGTTCTTGGATGAAAAGACGAAATACTCGTCATCCACGGCCTGAACCCGGCCCCCGCACCCGGCGGGGATTTCGGAGATGGTCCCGCCGACATACTGGGCTTGACTGCCGTTGTTATTGCCCGCGCTCAAAGCCAGGCAGACGACCAGGCCCGGCACAGCGAGTCTGATGAGTGTCATACTGGAGTTAGTAGATTTATCCCGCAGAAACTCTCACCGATGCGGACGCATGAGGTGGACTACGCGAGGGCCTGGGGAAGGAAGACATCTTGGCTGGTACGGCAAGGTTAGTGCAATTAGCAGGAGCTGCACGGTTTGCGCGTGGCGCGGCTCCCGAATTCTTTCGCCAGTATCGACGGGAGCGCAAGCGCGCGGTGGCGGCAGCGCCCTTTCTGCCGTATCCTAAACGATGGCCGGATCAGGGCTTGCACGCGGCCTGGCTGGGTCACAGCACGGTACTCCTTAAAATTGACGGATTTACGATCCTCACCGATCCGGTGCTCGGGGATCGCTGCGGCGTGCGAATGGGCCCGGTGACGGTGGGCATCAAGCGGCTGGTGGCGCCGGCCCTCGGGAGGCCGCAGCTTCCCCACATCGACCTAATATTGCTTTCCCACGCCCACTTCGATCATTTGGATCGGCCGACGTTGCGGAGTCTGGAGCGCGCGGGCACTACCGTGGTCACGGCGTTGAATACCAGCGATCTGCTCAGGGTGCGGCGCTACCGGAGCGTGCACGAAGTCGGTTGGGGGGAAAGGGTGCGTATAGGCCCGTTGTCGATCCTGGGCGTTCGCGTCAATCACTGGGGCGCGCGATTTCGCACCGACACACAGCGCGGATTTAACGGCTATTTGATCGAAACTAAGAGGCATCGCGTGGTGTTCGGCGGCGATACGGCACTCACGGATTCATTCCGAGCGTTGCGCGGCGCGCGGCCAGTGGACTTGGCGATCATGCCGATTGGCGCCTACGATCCGTGGATTAATGTGCACTGTAATCCAGAGCAGGCCTGGCGGATGGGCGCGGATTGCGGCGCGGAGTTCCTGCTGCCGGTTCATCACCAGACTTTCCGGCTCAGCCGCGAATCGTACCTGGAGCCGGTGGAGCGGTTTGTAGCAGCTGCGGGGAGCCGTCCGCAGCGAGTGGTGACCACCCGGGTTGGGCAGGAGTGGTCACAGAGTTAGCAATCACATGATGTCGATCTTGACTGGATTCGAGGTCACATCATCGATCGTTAAGGTAACATTCACGACGCCCGCCCCACGCAGCGACAGGGGCAGCGGGACGTTCACCTGATCGAGCCCCGGGAACTGCGACTGCGGCCCGGCATACAAGGCCGGGATACTCACGGATCCTATGGTAACGGTGACGTTCGAAAGCGAGGAACGTCCGCTGATTCCGGTTCCGTAGAATGACAAGTAGACCGGAGCATCGACGCCGGGGTCGATGGGAAACAGGCGGCAGCTCCCGGGCGTATCGACACACTGAAATACGGTGACCGAGGACTGAAAGTTAGTCGAAATGACGATCCGGACGGCTGTCGCCGCCGCTACGTCGAGGTTGTTGATAGCGAACAGACCGGGAGCGACGGGCTGAACTTGCACCGTTGCCGAACTTTGGGACGCGCCATTGTTGATCAACACCATGGCGGGTCCCGGAGCGGTTCCGGCCGGAATTTCGAAGTTAATCTGCGTGGGGGAAACAAACAGGAGACCAGCCGGACGCGACATGGAGGCGGAGTCGGTAACCTGGATCGTTACACCGCCTAGCGTAGTTGGCCAAGGTGTGGAAACGGCCGTGGCTGACTGCATGGCGAGATTCATGCCGGTAGCCGTAGCGAGCGATACAGGAGTAACGCCAACATTGGCGTCGGCGGCGGATGTGATTATGACCGGCGGGTTTTGAGCAAACGCCGGTATCAAAAGGGCAACAAAAATGGTAGTTGATTTTTGCAGCATAGCCAAATCCTTTCACTGGGATGCGCCAGAATGGTAAAGGTTACATATGCATTTGTGCAACCAAAAACCCTCCCCAATCGTTGTAAATATATGCGGCTGATGATTGGACTGGCGCTAGCGGCGATTTCGGCAGCGACCGAGAGTGCGCCGGATGCTCGCGAGATCGTGCGCAAATCGGTCGAGCTGGACCAGGCGAATTGGCTGCGCATGAAAGACTATACCTGGATCGCGCATGAGACCGAGCGCAACTTGGATTCTAAAGGCGCGGTGAAATCGGAGAAGACCGAAAGCTGGGAGACGCTGGTTCTCTATGGTCAGCCGCATCGGCGGATGCTGGAGCGCGGCGGTAAGCCGCTCCCACCGGATGACCAGCGCAAGGAGCAGGCTAAGCTCGACAAGGTGGCCGCCAAGCTGGAGCACGAGACACCCGAGCAACGGCAACGCCGCGTGACCGAGTACGAAAAAAGACGCGAGAAAGACCGCGATTTTCTGCGCGAAGTTACCGACCTATACGATTTCCATCTGGAAGGCGACGAGCAAGTGGACGGCCATGCCGCGTGGATCATCTCGGCCACGCCCAAGCCGGGATATCAACCTAAGCGCGGCGATGCGAAGCCGCTGCTGAAGATTCGAGGCGAGATATGGATCGACAAGGCTGAGTACCAGTGGGTCCGGCTGGAAGCTGAAACAACGGACACGATCTCGTATGGCCTGTTTATCGCACGGCTGAATCCGGGCGCCAAGCTGGTCTTTGAACAGACGCGAGTCAACGACGAAATCTGGCTGCCCAAGCGCGAGTCGGTGAGCGGCTCCGGCCGCCTGGGATTGTTGAAGAAGATTGCGATGCAGCAAGAATTGGTTTGGAGCAACTACCGGAAGTTTCAGGTGGAATCGAAGGTGGTAGCGACGCAGTAAGTGGTGGGTCCCCAAGGAAGAGTACCGAGAGGCCCCACCGCCGAAACGCTGCTAGTGATTCTGCTGCGCCGTCGAAAAGCCGTGCTCGGTAGGCGGAGTGGGCGGGACCGCACCCGGCTCGAACAAGTCGGACAGATCGTTGGCGTTGGCTGCGTCGCCTAGAAATGGTCCAACGCGGAAGATTTCCTGCATGGTGCGCAAATCGGAGGAATGCGTGTAATTCAGCGGGCTTGCATACGGAAGACCGTTCACGTTCTTGTGAGCGTGCGGAGAGATGATGATCTCGCCTATCGTGTGATTAAAGTCATCCGCGTTGTCGCCGGCAACCCCGTTCGATTCGGACTCGTCCCACCACAGGATGATCACGCCGTGATTCTTGTAAGCGTTTGATGCCATGATCACGGGAACGATCTGGCTCAGGAAGTCGTCACCCTGCTTGATATTGGCCCCGTCGCCGGTCAGCCCTTTGTAGCCTCCCCGGAGTGACGTGTGCATGTCATTATATTGGTCCGGTGTGATCCAGTTGTAGTCGGCCACTGTGTCGTTGGCAAGATCGGTGATCAACTGCTGCAGGGGGGCATACTGCGTGGACAGCGGATTGGAGGGAGTCGAATTGTTGCCGCCGTTGGTATCGGTGAAGAACACCATCGGATTATGTTTGGCGGCGTAGTTGTACTGAACCGAGCCGTTGTAAGCGTTGGCGAAACCCGGAGCGAAGGAACCGGAGAAACTGGTCAGCGGTACGGTCCACAGATTCTCGGGCAGAGGGAGGTTGGTGAGTTGTCCGCTGCCATTCTGGGTAAGGTCGATATCTTCCTGATACGACCGCCAGGTGTGGCCGGCTTGTTGGAGGAAGCCGCTCAAGTGCTGGGTAGTGTTCTGGTTCGTGCCGCCGGTATAAGGGTCGTTGTCGTTGAACACGCCAAAGTTGCTGCCCGCCTCAGCCCAGAGGTAGTTGGGCTCGGAAGGATGAATGTGGGGATTATTTCCGCTCGGAGTGGCCAGGACGTTGTGGTACGCGGTGGCATAAGAGACCTGGGAACTGATGTCCACCACCGAGCCATTGATTACAGCAAACGCCGTTCCGTTGACCAGGCTGTTGATGAACGGCGCATTAGGATTTTGATAGATCTGCTGGATCGAGCCGATGAACTCGTTGGCCGGCTGGGTCCAGTTATGATTCTCCATTGCGATCACAAAAACCGTTTTGATGTCGGAAGCACTCGCGCTGGAGCCGAATAAAGCGCTGAAGAGAGCAAAGGCGCTGAGCGTCCCCCGGTGTCTGACTAGCATTGAAATGAAACCTCCACTGTAGGATTTGCGGCTGGCGGCCGCTAGATATGTTTAGCAAGTCAGTCTTACAGAGCGATAACAGGTGTATAACGGATGGAAAACTTTGGCAGGGCGGTTTACGGGCGGTAGGCGCCTAAGTCCTCGGCAGGAAAAGTGCGGCCCTTCCCGATCGGCTGGTCGACTTCCTTCACTGTCATCTCTACCTTCGCGCCGGTAACGCGCGTAAGGATTTGACCGAAGAACCAGCCCTGCGCGAAGCCCTGTCCCTTGAGTTTGCCGCCCGAGCTGCCGGCTTCCAGATAGACGATGCCATCCTGCATGGCGCGCACGTACTGGTGCCCATGCCCGCTGATAACGTATCGCACACCATATCGCTGGATGAGTTGATGGAAGGGAAACTGGCTGCTCTTGAACATCACCGGAATCAGCCAGAATGGTTTGTGGAAGAGAACGAACTTTGGATCGCGGGCTTTGTTCTGCTGCAGATCGCGCTCCAGAAATTCCATCTGCTGGCCGCTCAGATTCTCGGTCTGGCTGTTATCGAGCACGGTGAAATGAGCGCCCTGGTAATTAAATCCATAAAACGCGGGATGCCCGGTCTCTTTCTCGTAAATCCTACGAGAAATAGCCGACCATATATCGTGATTTCCGGGTGTAAAGAACTGCGGGAGCTTAGAGCGATCCCAAAGCGGCCGGAGCGCCCGCCACTCGGCTTCGGCAGTGGAGTCATTTCCGCCCTGAATGGTATCGCCGACATTGATGACAAAATCGGGATGCAACTTGCTGATATCTCGCCAGACCGACTCATAGACCTGCGGCTCGGCGTCGCCTGTGCGATCGCCCAGGATCGAAAACCGAAAGTCGTTGGCAGATTCGGCTGACCAGGCGGCGAGACCTGCCAAGCCGAGCAGTACCGCACCGCTTGCGAACCAAAGACGCCGTCTTCTTCCCACCAACGTGATTTTAGCAGGCCCGTACGTAAAACCCGCACGGCATTCGTTAGAATGGTTGCATCACCCACATGTTTCGTTTGCCCGCCGCCCTGCTAGCGATTACTGTCCTCTCGATCTCGGGATGCAAGCGCGCGGTGCCCGAAAACGTGGCCGCGACGGTCAACGGCCGCGTCATTACCTACGCCGATCTCGACAAACAGTATCAGACGCAGTTCATGTCTTCCCCCGAACATCCCAGCGACGATCAGATGATGATCCAGAAGCTGGAAGTTCTGCGGACGCTGGTGGACAACGAGATCATGCTGCAGCGCGCCGAAAAGCTGGGATTGATGGCGACGGACGCGGACGTCGAGTCGAAGTTCACGGAATTGAAGGCGCCCTTCACGCAGGAAGAGTTCCAGAAGCAATTGGCTTCTCGGAAAATGTCGGCGGAGGACTTTAAGGCCCAGCTCAAGCGCGATCTCAGCATCCAGAAGCTTTTCAACAAGGAGATCACGTCCCATATTTCCATTTCCGATCACGACGTGAGCGATTTCTACAACTCCAACAAAAGCAGTTTTAATTTTCCTGAGCCGCAGGTGCACGTGGCGCAGATTCTGGTGACGCCCACTCCCGATCCGAATGTCCGGAATCTCAAGGGCGATAAGGCGCAGAACGAGGACCAGGCCCGCAAGAAGATGGATATGCTGCTGGCTCGCCTGAAACAAGGCGAAGACTTCGGCGTGGTGGCCCAGAATTTTTCCGAAGACCCGACATATGCGCCTAATGGCGGCGATCTCGGCTTCGTTCCCGAATCGGCGTTGGAGAAGGCCAATCCCGATATCCGCAAGGCGATTCAATCCGCGACGCCCGGTCAGATGACGCCTATCGTCCACACCTCTGAAGGCTATCGAGTGTTCAAGGTTTTTTCCAAGGAGCCGGCCGGACAGCGCGAGCTGACCGATCCGCGGGTGCAGCAGAATATCCGGGAGACGCTGCTCAATCGCAAGGATCAGCTACTGCGCGCGGCGTATTATGAGGTGGCGCGGGATGAGGCGAAGGTGGTGAACTATTTGGCGATGACCGTGGCGCAGGCGCAGGAGAAGAAGTAGCTATTGGCAGACAGGATACCTGCCCCACTTAGTTGCCGGAGCCTTTGGCCTTTACCTTCGATGCCGGCATCTTCCGAATCTCTTCGAAATATTGCTGCACGTATTGCTGATAGGCCAGCGGGACCTCGTCGCGATTGATCTCGCTTCCGGCTTCGGAGTGCTCGGCGGTGCGCTGCGAGTACTGGGTCTTCAACTGCTGCTTGCCGGAGGCGACTTCCACCATCACTTCGCCAGAGACGTTCTGCGCCCGCTTGCCGATGATCTCGCTGATCTTGCCCATCGCGGCCAGTTCCGCCGCCTCGCGCGCGCTCTTGTCGCCGTCCTGTTTGCCGATGCCGCTCTTGCCGTCCGGCGAATTGGGCTTATCCGAACTCTTGCCTTCGCTCTTGCCCTGCGCCGATTGCTGAGAGCCGTCCTGCGACTGCTGGTCGCCTTGCGATTGAGCGCTGGCGTCCCCATCGGCCTGCTGCTTGCTCTGGGACTGCGACGAATTCGATTGCGCGCTCTGGCTCTTCTGCTGGCTGGATTGCGATCCGCTTTGCGATTGCGAGCTGCCCTGCTTGCCGTCGTTCTGTTTGGGCTTCAGCTTGGCCAGCAGATTGGCGAGAGCGTCTTTCATCTTTTCACTCAAGCTGGAGTTTTCTCCCGCGCTGCCGGACTGGCCGGAGTTCTTCATGCCGGTCTGTTCCTTATCGTTCTGCGAATTTCCCTCGGGCGAATTGGTATCACCCGAGTCACTTCCGGCTTGTGAATTCTCCCCTTTGTCCTGGGCGTCGAGAGGATCTTGCCCGGGCGGCGGCTGCTCGGTGCCCGTGGCCTTGCTCTTGGCGGAGCCATCGGGCGTCCCGTCCGGATTGCTTACTTCGGGCTCGTCGCCAGCGTCCAGCGCGGCATCGGGAGTCGCGCTCGGATCGTTGGCTTTCGCGTCCCAAGGATCAGCGGCCGTTCCTTTGTCTTTGTTGTCGTCGAAGGGGCGCTGACCCCGGCTGCGCTTGGCGTCTGCGACGTCGCGCGACTGGCCCAGGAATCCATCGAAGCCGATGCGAACCAGCGACGGCCGGAGATCGAGACTGTGATTGATTCCATAACGAACGCCGAACATCGAGCAGACAATCGCGGCCAGCGCCGCATTGACGTAGAGCGTTCGAGGAGCGAAGAAGGGCAGCCCGCGCTGGACGTCGGCGGAACGCGCCAAATCTTCGGCGGCTTCTTTTTGATGTTCGATGAACTGACGGGACGAGACGACTTTATCGGGATGCTCGCTGAAAAAGACGGCAGTGGACAGCGAATCGTGAAAACCGAGCTGCTGGTCGATCGACTGCGCGACCTGATACCGCGAAAGAACCTGGTTGCGTGCGCGATAAGCTCCGGCCGCCAGGCTGACCGCAAACAGCAGCACAGGCCAGTACCAATTGAGAATCTGCGTGCCCAAGATCAGAAGCAGGATTGCGCCGCCCAGACCCAATGACGCGGCGAAGGAAGCCTGGTGGAAGAGGACATGGCGCACCTGTCGCAGCCGGCCTCGCCGGACTAACTCCGTAAGTGCGCTTCGCTCACTCACTTATTAATTATCCCAAAAAAACGCGATCATTGCCGTCCAGACAGATCAGTTTAGCAGATGAGCCGCTCCACAATTACCACGTCGCGCCACTCGCCGTCCAGCTTTCCGTGCTTTTGGTAGGTGCCGACCTCGCGAAATCCCAGCTCGCGGATCAAGTTACGGCTGGCGAGGTTTTCCGGAAACACTCGGGAAAGCAGTTTCCAGAACCCGGCCTGTTGCGCGGCTTGGATCAACGCTTGGAGGGCCAGGCTGCCGGCGCCCTTCCTACGATACGCGCGGGCTACGTAAACCGATGTTTCAGCGATTCCGGCATAGCATTCTCGCGGCCGGTATTGCGACGTGGCGGCGAAGGCGATAACTTCACCATTAAACTCAACTACCACAATGGGATGTACGCCATCAAACCATGCGCGGATATCATCGGCGGAACGCAGCCGTGTTTCGAAGGTCGCAACGCGATCCTCGATGCCTTCGTTGTAGATTCGAGCCAAGGCTGGGGCGTCGCCGGGAGTGGCGTGGCGGGTGGTCATCATGGGGCGGTCACTATCGGCGACGGGCAGCGCACCGGGAAGGCGACCGAATTCGCAATGAAGCACATTTCGTGCGCCTTGGCGTGTAGGGCGGCTGTCTCTTCGATCCGGCCGCTGTCGGTAATGGTCATCACCGGATGCAACGTCACTTCGGTGAAGCGCCCAGATCCGTCGCTGTCTTCCGCCATCACGCCGCAGGCTTGGTCGGAATAAGCGGTGACGGCGATGCCGGCGTCCGCGCATAGGTGGAGCATCCACAACATGTGGCACGCCGATAGCGTGGATACCAGTAACTCTTCCGGAGTGTAGCGAGCCGGATCCCCGCGGAAGGCGGCGTCGGACGACCCGGGAATAGGGGCTGTCTTGCCCGCGACGAAAATCTCGTGATCGCGTTTGTAGGCGCGGTAGCCGGCGGTACCCCGCCCGGTGTTGCCCGTCCAGGTGGTCTGGACCTGATAATGATGCGAACGGCTGGCCACGGACGTCCGACCTATTGGCCGCGGCTGGCCGGCGGCACGATCCCGTTCATTCGGGCGTACACCACTGCTTGCCCGTAATGATCGAAACTGTGAAACATCAGAGTAGTCACCAGATCGATCCGCGCGGTCTTGCGGCTTCCAAACGGCGATTGCATCATATCCATGGCGTCGGCCGATGTAACTGCCGATGCGGCCTTGTGTGCGTAGGCGAATGCGTCTTTCAGGTATTTCACTGCAGCGGTTTTGTCAGTGATGGAGGCCGGTCCGTTCTCATCTTTCCCTATTTCGCTAGGGTTTTTTTCGCCCAGCGCGGCGGCGGAGATGCCGTAGAGAATGGAAGCGATGTGGGTCATCTGTTGGGAGAATGTACGGACATTCTTGAACTCGCCGGCGGTCGGGCGGAAGCTGTACTTGTCGGCGGGCATGGCCTCGGCGAGCCCGACAATTTCGCGCTCGGCCGAATGGATCTGGTCATCCAGAACCTTGCCCATACTCGGTTGGGGAGCGTCGGCCCCAAAAGCCACAGCCGCGCCGGCTAGCGTCATCACAAACAGAAATCGTGTCATGCGATCCTTCCAGGTTGGATAAGCAACTATTATAGGGGGTCACGCCGCGGCAGCGACTCGTTTGGGCGCGGTCTTCCGCATAACGGCGCCCGCAACGGCACCGACGCACACAAATCCCACGATCTGGGTGAGGATGTACACGGACGTGTAGTTGGTCGGGAAACCGTACCAGTTCCAGTAGGAGACGTTGGTGCCGAGCGATGCCATAATACCGGCGACTGTTACGAATGCGAGGCGTCCGGCGAAGCTCTCTATGCGAGTCTGCGCCAAAAGAAACACCACCAGGAAGGCTTCCAGAAGTTCCGTTAGAAACTCAGTCACAAGCCGGCGCGCTGTCATCCCGGTTTCGCCCGGTGGATGGTAGACCAAGAGACCGGACGGGTTGGCGGCCAGCTTCTCGTCATAGCGCTGCATGGCTGCGTTTTTTTCCTGATTGCTCGCATTCGGGCCGGCGCCGGTGGCGGGGAAGGCGTAAAGCCCGGATTTTTCGCCTAGCGCGGCGTGCAAGGCGCTCAACACGGCCGGTTCGTTTTGAATTTCCTGGACGCCAGTCTCACCCAGCGGAAGCACCACATGGGCCAGAGACATCCATATGAACATGGCGACTCCACCCAACAGACCTGCCAGAACAATGCGCTTTGTCATATCGAAACCTCCTAAGTCATATTGCAACCTCTAGAAAGGTTAAGATACTCTCCAGAAAGCAAATTTTCAAGCATGCACCGTACTGCCTTGCTGGCCGCAGGAATAGTCGCCGGTGCTGTCGCCGTTCTTGCAGAATTAGGCGGCGCATCGCTGGCCTCGCCCGACCATCCCGCCATCGAGTACGCGACGCGGCCGACCAATGACGCCGTGGCTCAACTGAATCGCAAAATTCAAGACGGGCAGGTTCAGCTCAAATTCGAAGGCGTACAAGGCTACTTGCGGTCGGTACTGGAGGCGCTCGAAATTCCGATCGAATCGCAAATGGTAGTGTTCTCGAAGACCAGCCTTGAAATGCATCTCATCAGCCCCAGTAATCCGCGCACGATTTTCTTCAACGATCGGGTGGCCATCGGTTGGGTACCTCGCGAGCCGTTTGTCGAGTTGATAGCGGACGATCCGCGGCAGGGCGTCATCTTTTACACGCTCGATCAAAAGCCGGCCGCTCGGCCTACGTTTGTCCGGCACGATGATTGCCTGGTGTGCCATGAATCGTATTCGACCCTGGGCGTTCCGGGAATGCAGATCCGCAGTGTTTTCCCGGCGCCCGATGGGCGGCAGATGCGCCAGTTCGGCGATTACACGTCCGATCATCGCAGTCCATTTGAAGAACGCTGGGGTGGCTGGTACGTGACGGGTAAGCAAGTTCCCATGCGACACCTGGGCAATGCCATGGTCACAGCTCCGGACAATGCCGAGCCTCCCGCCGGCAACCCGCCCATGGGATCGATCCAAGTGGCGCTCGATCCAGTTACATACCCTTCTCAGCAAAGCGACATCGTGGCCTTGATGGTTTTCGATCACCAGGTGCAGATGATCAATCTGCTGACACGGGTGGGCTGGGAGACTCGTTTCGCATTGTACGATCACCACGATCTCACAGACCGCGTGCTGCGCGATGGGTCGAGAGAGCTGGTCGACTATCTTCTGTTCATCGACGAAACGCAGCTTGGAGGCAAGATCCAGGGTGCATCGGGATTCGCCGAAAAATTTGCGGCGCGAGGGCCGCGAGATCAGAAGGGCCGTTCGCTGCGGGATTTCGATTTAGAACGCCGGTTGATGCGGTATCCGTGCAGCTACATGATTTATGCGGAGGCTTTCGACGGCCTTCCGCCGGAAGCGAAAGACGCGATCTACAAGCGGATGTGGCAGATCCTCTCTGGCGATGAAAAAGATCCGAAGTACGCCCGGCTGTCGCTGGCCGATCGCCGGGCTATTGTCGAAATTCTGCGGGACACGAAGCCCGGCTTGCCGGATTACTTTCGTCCGGTTACGCGTTAGTGCTTATCGGGTGTTTCTGCTGCCGCGACATGCACCACTTCGCCTGAAGTGAGCGAATCGGGGGGATTTAGGATCACCTGATCGTGGGCGTCAATGCCTGAGACAACCTCGAGCTCAGTGCCGTAGTCCTTGCCGATGACAACCGGAACCAGTTCGACCTTGCCGCCTTCCCGTACCACTCCTACTCGCATGCCTTCACTGCGGAACAGGAACGCGTTGACCGGCAAAATCAGCGATCGCGCCGCTGCCGGAATCGCGAAATGGACTTCGGCGTAGGCGCCCGGTTTCAACTCGCCAGAGGCGTTGTCGACATCCACTTCCGCAAGCAACGTGCGCGTCCCGGTATCAATGGACTCCGCGTTCCGAACGAGCATGCCATGAAAGCGCCGGCCCGGGAATTCCGCCAGGGTGAGGGTCGCGGCCAGGCCGGGGACCGCGGATCGTGAATACATCTGCGGCACGTTCACGTACACTCGCAGGGTCGAAGTGGACGCGATGTGGAACAGCGCTTGCGTTGGCGTGCCGGCGCCAGCGTTGATCAGCGCGCCGACGTCGGTATTGCGGGCCGTGATCACGCCGTCAAAGGGCGCCCGCACGGTAAGGTAGCGTTGCATCTCTTCGAGACGCCGCATATTCGCTTGCGAGGCCACAATACTGCTCCGCGCCGCCGCGATTGCCTTTTCGAGCGACTGAACATTGGCGGCCTGCGCCTGATACTGCATCTGATACTGGTCGTTTTCCTGCCGGGAGACCACGCCCTTGCCGGCCAGGTTACGCCAACGATCCGCGGTAACCTTGGCGAGTTCTTCGTTGGCCTTCCCTTGTAGGAGATTGGCGAGCGCTTGGTCCAGGGCAGCCTGCGATTGCTGGACGTCGGCCCGCGCCTGCTGCACCTGCTGATCCAATTCCGGCGCGTCGATTTCTGCCAGCACCTGACCGCTTTTCACTCGAGCGCCGATGTCCGCATACCAGCGTTTCAGATAACCGCTGGCTCTGGCATAAATGGGCGAGTCAATGAACGCCTGGATGTTGCCGGGCAGCACCACCTCGTCCGCGACGGCTCCTGGCCGGGGATGGATCACCGACACGGTCGGCACAGCCAGTGCCAGGGTTTGATCTTTCACCGCGGCCGCGGCTTGGATGCGGCTGTGGATTCCGCGATAAACGACAAAACCGGCGATCAGCACGACTACTGCAACCAGGAACAAAGCTCTTAGCGCTCGTGCGGCGCCGGAATTCTTCTGAGGCTCAGACTGCAGTCTAACGGTTGGTTCCGCTTGAATCATTTGGTTCACTACCCGGGGCTCACTATCTAACATTGATCTCCTGGCTACGGCGGTGCAAAAGACTGAACACCGCGGGCACAAAAAATAGCGTGGCGATGGTGGCGAAAATCAAGCCTCCGATCACAGCGCGTCCCAGCGGCGCATTCTGCTCGCCACCCTCGCCCATTCCCAATGCCATCGGAACCATTCCGATGATCATGGCCCCGGCGGTCATCAACACGGGGCGGAAGCGCGTGAAGCCCGCTTCCAACGCGGCCCGCACCGGGTCGCCATGCGCGGCCAGATCTTCTTTGGCAAAGCTGATCACTAGAATGCTGTTGGCGGTGGCGACACCGACGCTCATAATGGCCCCCATCAGCGCGGGAACGCTCAGCGTGGTCCGCGAAACGAATAGAAAAACGATAATGCCGGCCAGCGCCGCGGGCAGGGAAGTCAGAATGATGAATGGATCCAGCCAGGATTGGAAATTCACAACGATCAGCAAATAGACCAGCACGACAGACAGCACCAGCCCGGACAGTAATCCTTGAAATGAAGTCCGCATGGTCTCGATCTGGCCGCGGACAAACAACTGCGAGCCGCGGGGCAGGCGCTTGCGATTCTGGTCCACGATGCGAGTGATGTCGCTCGCCACGCCTCCCAGATCGCGGTCCTGCACCGATCCAAAGATGTCAATAGCGCGCTGAAGATTGTAGTGCGAAAGCACCGCCATACTGGGAGCACGGCTGGTGCTGGCGACATCGCTCAAGATTTCGGGATGCCCCGAATGATCGCCGGAGATCGCAATGTTTCTGAGATCGCCGAGAGAAGCTACGTTGTATTGGGGTGTCTGTGTGACCACGCTGTAGGTAACTCCGGTCTTGGGGTCGAGCCAGAACGACGGTGTGGTTTGGAAACTGCCGCTCAAGGAGACCAAGAGGCTATTGGCGACGTCGAGCTGGGTAAAGCCGCTCTCCATGGCTTTGGTCCGGTCCACGGCGATCTCGAGCCGGGGTTGATCGAAGAGCTGGTGAACGCGGAGGTCGACCGCGCCGGGTACATTTTCGAGCTGGTGCAGAAGATTGGTCGCGAAAGCATGGTTGGCTTCGACATTGGGGCCCGATACTTGAATATCGATGGGGGCCGGCAAACCGAAGTTCAAAATCTGGCTGACGATGTCTGCGGGAAGAAAGTAGAAGGAAACGCCCGGAAACTCGCGCGGCAGGATGCGCCGCAACTCATGAACGTAATCGTCGGTCGGGCGATGCCCAGGCTTGAGAGTCACCATTACGTCAGCATCCATGGTTCCGATCGGCGCCGAAGTGCTATAGGCCATATTGATGGAACTGTATGGCAGCCCGATGTTATCGATGATGCTGGATAGCTTCGAGGACGGAATGGTGCGCCGCATCGCAGTCTCGATAAGATCACCCAGGCGCGCAGTCTCCTCAATTCGCGTAGCCGTCTTGGCGCGGAAATGCAGATTGAACTGGCCGGCATCGGTGCTGGGAAAAAAATCCTGCCCCAGCCATGGGAGCAGCAGGAAAGCCGCCGCACAGATCAGCAGGAATCCGGGAAGAAACAGCGCCCGGCGCCGCACGCAACTTTCGAGCGTCCTGAGATAAGCCGCGCGTGACGCTTCAAAGGCACGCTCAAAGCCCCGTTGGAGCCTTCCTGCCAGATTCCAGGACGCAGGCTCGGTGTGCTGATGAACACCGGCTCTGAGCAGATACATGGCCAGCGTCGGGACTAGCGTACGCGAGAGAACGTAAGAGGCCAGCATCGCGAAAACCACGGCCTCGGCCAGTGGAATAAACAAATAGCGCGCCACGCCCGTAAGGAAGAACATCGGCAGAAACACGATGCAGATGCACAACGTCGAAACCAGGGCCGGGAGGGCGATCTGCGCCGCGCCATCAAAGATGCCGTTGTGCAGATCCTTACCCTGATCGAAATTGCGGTCGATGTTTTCGATGGTCACCGTGGCGTCGTCCACCAGAATTCCGACCGCCAGCGCCAGCCCGCCCAGCGTCATGATGTTGATCGTTTCGCCCAGGGCGCTCAAGACGCAGATGGAAGTGAGAATGGAAAGCGGAATCGAGACTGCGATGATAATCGTGCTGCGCCAGCTGCCCAGGAACAGGAGAATCATTATGGCGGTCAGGCAGGCAGCGATGATCGCTTCGCGAATCACGCCATTCACAGCCGCGCGCACGAACAGCGACTGATCCGCTATCTGATCGACCTTGAGGTTGGGCGGAAGCGTGGCGGCAATCTGCGGCAGCATGGCGCGCACATCCCGGACGATATCCAGCGTGGAAGCCGTGCCGATCTTCATGATCGTCAGTAGAGCGCTGCGCTGGCCGTCGCGGCGGACAATATTCGTCTGCGGCGAGAACCCATCGCGAACATGGGCCACATCGTGGACATAGATGGTGGCGTTGCCCTGCGCCTTGACTGGAAGGTCGTTCAGTTCCTGAATCGTCTTCGGACTGGCGTTGAGGCCGACATCATATTCGAACTGACCGATCTTCGAGGTTCCCGAAGGCAGGATGAGGTTCTGACTGCTCACGGCGTTTACAATATCGGCCGGCGAAAGCCCCTTGGATTGCAACAGAGCCGGCTGGAGATCGATCATAACCTGGCGCTGTTTTCCGCCGTAAGGCCAGGGAATAGCCGCACCCTCTATCGTCGAGAGCTGCGTCCGAACGCCGTTGGTGGCATAGTCAAAAAGTTGCTGCTCGGATAGCCCTTCTCCAGAAATCGCCAACTGCATGATCGGAACGCTGGAAGCGCTGTAAACGAGCATGAAGGGGGGTGTCGTTCCCGGCGGCATTTGACGGACGTTGGCTGCGCCCATGGCAGTCAGTTGGGCCATCGCCATATCGATTTTCGCGCCGGGATGGAAGAAGACCTTGGTGATGCTGCGTCCGGTAACGGTCTGCGATTCGACGTGCTCAATGTCATTGACAGCGGTCGTAAGGAAACGCTCGAACTGCCATCCGATCCGTTCCTCCATCTCTTCGGCGCTCAAGCCGTTGTAGTTCCACAACACCGCGATCACCGGGATGTTGACGTTGGGGAAGATGTCGGTGGGCGTCCGCATGATCACCAGCGGGCTGACCAGCAGGATCAGCAGCGCTAATACGACAAACGTATAGGGCCGCTTCAGGGCGATATTAACGATCCACACTTCTCTAGGGGCTCCTCGGAGTCAACGACTCTGCGTTTAATACCAGTGTGCCAAAAAACGAGAGCACGCGAAAATGCTTGGCCCATCCTAGGGAACTTCGGTGATGGCGGCTGCGTAGTCGACATCATGGAAACGCTCCTTGCGGATCTGCGCCAGGCACTTCGCGGGCTGCGCCGAAGTCCCGGTTTTGCGGCGGCGGCCATTGGAATCATGGCTCTCGGGCTAGCCGCGACCACGGCCGTCTTCTCAGTCGCCGACACGGTGCTGTTTCGGCCTCTCCCCTATGAGCACCCCCAGCAACTCGTCGCCATCAACGAAGTGATCCCGCAGCTCAGCCAGCGATACCCCAGTTTACCGGTGAATGCGAAGCACTTTTTTGAATGGCAGGCGCGCTGCCGGTCTTTTGCCGATCTGGCCATCCTCCGGGAGGGTGCCATGAATTTGACCGGCAACGATGGGCCTCCGATGCGCCTGTCCGTGAAACGGATCTCGTGGAATCTATTTTCGCTCCTGGGCGTGCAACCGCTGCTCGGCCGCAATTTCACTACGGAAGAAGACCGCCCCAACAATGATCATGTGGTAATCCTCACCTATGGCCTTTGGCAGCGCCGCTTTCATGGCGATGCGGCTATTCTCAATAAAACCGTCTTGCTGAGCGGAACGCCGCATACTGTCGTGGGTGTGCTCGGCTCCGGGTTCCGGTTTCCGCAAACAAAGTGGTTGGGTGATTTGGGCGAGCGATATACTGCTCCGGATATCTTCACGCCCTTCGCGATCGACCGTAGCAAGTTGGACGCCATGGGAAATCACAATTTCGGGGCGATCGGCCGTCTGCGCGAGGGCGTGTCACCACAACAAGCGCTTGCGGATTTGGATGCCGTGCAGGCGGCTCTGATCCACGAAAACCCCATGCCGGGGATGGATCTGCGCGCCCTGGTCACGCCACTGCAGGAGCAGATTGTGGCTGGATCGCGGCAAGGCTTGCTGGTGCTGCTCGCTTCGATTGCGATCGTCCTGTTAATCATTTGCGTGAACCTCGGTAACCTGATGCTGGCCCGCTCCACCGCTCGATCGCGCGAGATGGCCGTCCGCGTGGCGCTCGGTGCAGGATCTTGGAGAATGATCCGCCAGGTTTTGACCGAGAGCCTAGCGATCGCGCTCTCGGGCGGCGCGCTGGGGCTGATGCTGGCCTATGCGGCGGTGCGCGCTCTAGTAGCTAGCGCACCCGTGGATCTGCCGCGCCTGGATGAAGTGCACCTCGATTTGCGCGCTCTGCCCTTCGCGTTCGCGGTGTCGGTGGTGGCCGGCTTGCTGTTCGGGCTGATTCCCGCGTGGCGCGCGGTCCACTCTGAGCCGCAGGATGCCCTGCGCGGCGGCGGTCGTAGCGCAACACAAGGCCGTGGCGGCCTCCGGATTTCAGAGATATTGGTCACCTCGGAGGTGGCGTTGAGCGCCGCATTGCTGGTTGCCGCGGGGCTGCTCATCGGGAGTCTGGTCCGCATTCTCGGCATCGATCAAGGGTTCCAGGCCAACAACGTGCTCACCGCGGGCCTGAATCTGCCGGCCATGAAATACAGTGACACCCGGAAGCGGGCTGCCTTCTTCGATCGCCTGCTTCCGGCGCTCCAGCGCCTGCCCGGGGTCCAGGCAGCCGGAATCGTCTCCACCATGCCGCTCGCGGGTGACACTTGGGTCGACATGATTACTCGCGATGACGACCACCGGCCCGTCTTTGAGCGGCCAGTTGCGAACTTTCGCTTCATCAGTCCCGATTATTTTGCCGTGCTGGGGATTCCGATTCGAGCCGGGCGTCCGTTTCAATCCGCCGACCGGAACCGGCCAGTTGTCGTTGTATCGGCCACGACGGCCGCGCGAATCTGGCCCGGAGCCAACGCGCTTGGAAAACATATGCGGAGGAGCAACGCATCAGAACCCATGGCTGAAGTGGTGGGAGTGGTGATGGACACACGCACCGGTATGAAAGGCGACCCGCCGCCGCTGATGGTTTACATACCCTATTGGTCGGACAACGAATCCGGGGCGTCACTTGTGATTCGCACGGCCCAGGAACCAGCGGCGGCCGCCCCTGCGGTGCGGAACGCCATCTGGTCGGTGGATTCGGAACTTCCGGTGTCTGAGATGAAGACCATGCAGCGCATTATTTCCGATTCTGTCTCCGAACGCCGCTTTCAGACTATGCTTCTGGCAGTCTTCGCGGTGGCTGCCCTCGCCCTGGCGCTGGTTGGCATTTATGGCGTCATTTCATACTCGGTGAATCTGCGCCGGAACGAGATTGCCATCCGAATGGCGCTGGGAGCTCGTGCGGCCCAGGTCAACCGCATGGTGTTGGGTCAGGGTATGCGCCCCGTTGCGGCTGGCCTGGTGATCGGCATTGCGGTAGCTCTTGGGCTGGGCCGTTTACTACAAGCGATGCTATTCGAGATCCGGCCGGCGGATCCAGTTGTGCTCGGGGGCGTGGTGGTGGTGTTGGGCGTCGCAGCCGCGTTGGCGTGTTTCGCTCCGGCACGGCGGGCCACGCGCACAGACCCTGCGATGTCACTCAGGTATGAGTAAGGTGAGCCGAGTTTTTTAGGCAGCGAAGCGCAGGGTTTCGAGCGACCCTTGTTGCTCGCGATTCAAATCCGCCAGAGCTTCCGGGTCGATACCGGTTAGCCGGCAGGCAGTTCGCATGCGGATGGCCGAAGGAAGATCCTCTTCCGATTCGCTGACGACTTCGGCCAGATAGAGCAGAGAGGCCAGGCTGGAAGAACAGCGTTCCGGGCGATGATGCCAGCGGACCGCTTCCACTAACGTGCCCGGAAACTTCCATTGCACCAGAGTTTGCGCGCCCACTTCGCCGTGGCACAGTCCGGACAGGCAAATCTCCACTTCGATGGCGGGGCAGCCCCGGTCCGTCAGCCGGTAAAAGCGTTCGAGAAATACCGCCGGCATGATGGAGAACGCCAGGCGCCCCACATCGTGGACCAAGCCCGCCAGAAACGCCTCGGAAGGATCGATTTGCATGCGTGAACGCATGGCCAGGCGTTCGGCCGTCTCGGCGACGTCCAGAGAATGATTCCAGAGTTGATGCATTCGCATAGACGCGAAGTTGGAGCGAAAGGTCGCGGCCAGCAAAACTTTTCGCGTGGCCTCCACACCAATGTAGGAAATCGCGTGCCGGATATTGGCGATAGGACTCCTGGGGCTGTAGTAACCGGAGTTCGCGGTTTGAATCAAAAGCCCGGACATCACCGGATCGAGCGCAGCCACTTTCTCCAGTTCGCGAACACTTAGATCCCGGCTCGAAACACACGTCACAACCTCCCGCGCCGCGCGCGGAAATACAGGAAGGTGATCGATTACCCGGCTGACATCGGCCCGGCTGGTCACTTGCAAGTAGGAGAACAGCGTTTCCACCGAAGGGTTGACAGATCGATCCGCTGTGTCCAATTCCGCCAGGGGCTCGGCCTCAAAAAACTGATCGAAGTCATCGCACATCTCCAGCACCGCTGCCAGCTTTGCAATCGAGCCCTCGGATACCGCGTCATGGCCCCAGAAAGCCTGTAAGAGCTGTCCAACTTCTTCCGGCATTCCGGGGTGCCCCACCCTTTCTTCGATCTTCAAATCTCGAAGCAGGCCATGCCGGGTAGTTTCGTCGAACGCGATCGGAGAAAAGTGATGGCGGAGCGCCGCCTGCTCCACTAGACTCCGCTCCGAAGGCGACAGCCCGAGCGCGCCGGCCAGTTCCGAGGACCACGCTGCCACTCGCTGGCAGTGCGCCTGAACACCGAGATCGGCACGACCAGCCTGCGGCCCTTGAGGTCCGTGATCCATATAGCGTCTTATCGGCCATACTCGAATAACTTTTCAGGAAGGGCCACCAGGATTCGACTGGTTTAAAACAAAATGCCGCCGAAAAGCGAAAAATGAAGTCATTCGTAATGCCTCGGGGGGACAACTACGCCGTCCCCATTCCCAGTACGTGTAACCAAGTGAGTACCAATAAAAGGTTAGGGCGGGTTTTCAGGTAGTTAACACTTTTCACCCCAGCAGTCTCTCAAAAAAAAGAGATAGATCGATGAAACCCGACACTAGAGAAGGCGGTCTATAGTGCGTGGCAGGATGCTTGCCTAAGAATCCTGTTGCCGCGTCCTCTTCCATAACCACAATTTTCTACTTGCTTGGAGAATATCGTGAAAACGACACAAACATCCTTGTTCCGCCTCGCGGTTCTGCTGCCGGCCCTAGTGTGTTCGATCGACACGGCGCGCGCACAAAATAACTCACTGACGGCCTATCCGCCACAGCTGCTCTTCAACGGCGCGTCGGCCCCCTCACAACCGCTCCAGCTCACCTCTTCAGGCGCACCGGTGAACTTCACGGTATCGGTTTTCTCCGACACAAACTGGTTGCAGGTCAGCCCCACTAGCGGTATTACGCCCGCTACGCTATCAGTGTCGATCGGCTCGGCGGCGCCCCCCGCCACTGACGTGGGATTCATTAACATCAGCGCGGCGGGATCGTTCCTGTCTGTGCCGGTGCAGTTCAATCCCAACTCCTCTGGTGGTATCAGTCCGCTTTCCACCAACCCGAATTCGCTGAGTTTTAATTTCGCGGCCAACAGTACGGTACCTGTGACGCAGACTGTCCAAGTGTCGAGCAGCAGCTCCGGCATCACGTCATTCACTGCTACGCCGGTCACTAGCAACGGTGGGACTTGGCTTACTGTGACGCCCGCTTCGGGCAATCTGCCTGATACGCTCCTGGTGACCGTAAACCCAGCCGGGCTCCAGGCAGGCACCTTCGCGTCAGCCATTGCCATCAATGCACCCGGATCAAACGGTATCAGCCTGCCAGTGCAGGTTACGATAGCGGGCACGGCAGCCATCAACGTCAGCCCCGGCCAGCTTTCATTCGGTTATCAGATCGGAACCAGCCAGCCGCTTGCTCAGACGCTCTCGGTCACCAGCACTACCGGAGCAAATGTCAGCTTCACCGCATCCGCCACGACCAGCACCTGCGGGGGCAACTGGCTGGTGCTTTCTCCGCAATCCGGCGCCACTCCGAGCACGCTAAGTGTTCAGGTGAATACGTCCAGCCTCAGCGCGGGTACGTGTACCGGCGTCATCACCATCTCCGCCCCTGGCGCCTCGAATCCAAGTGTCACCGTTCAAGTAAATCTGCTGGTCAGCATCAATCCCCTGCTGCAGGTGCCCACCACTGGTCCCACGTTTACCTATCAGATTGGCAGCAGCACCCTTCCCGCCGCGCAAAACGTGCAGATCACCAGTACTACGGCGGGTGTGAATTTCACCGCGAGTGCCTCGCCTGCTTCGGGTTCGCCGGCCTTCTTGCAAGTAAGTCCTGCATCCGGAACCACAACGCAGGCTCTCGCGCTGTCGCTCAACCAATCGGTTCTGGCTACCCTCGGTCCGGGAATCTATACCGAAACTGTGAGCATAACGGCCAGCGGTGCGGGCAACTCTCCCCAAACGTTCCCGGTCACGTTGGTCGTTAACAGCAATCCCATTCTCACCGCGAATGCCCCGTCTTTGAATTTCAATTATCAAATAGGGCAGACCGTGCCGTCACCGCAAGCTATTACAATCAGCAGCACTGGCGCGCCGCTCAATTATTCGGTCGCGGCGAATGCCTCCAGTTGTGCGGGCTTCCTGGCCGCTGCGTTGTCCAGCGGGAGCACGTTCTCGCCGCCGCCGCAGGTCCTGAACCAGGTAGTCGTCTCGGTCAACACAACCGGGCTCACTCCGGGAGTCTGCAGCGGAAATGTGACTTTGTCCGTTCCCGGATCGAGTACTCCACCGCTATTGATTCCTGTGACCCTGAACGTCAGCAACACGGCCCTTCTTAACGTGGGACTGCCATCCATCAACGTGACGGATTTGGTTGGAGCGGCGGCCACGATTCAGGCGGTTTCGGTCAGCAGCACCGATCCAAATAACCAACTCCCGTTCACCGCCGTTGCAACCACGAATCCGGTTGGATTGACCTGGCTCAGCGTAACGCCCAATAGCGGGAACACGCCGAATCAACTGCAAGTCACCATTAATCCGATAAATCTCGGACCCGGAACCTACACCGGCTCCATCACTGTCTCGAGTACCGCAACCAATGTTCCGGCGCAAACTATTCCCGTGACCTTGATTGTGGCCTCCTCGACAGCCATCGCCAGCCCCACCAGCGTCGCCTTTTCGCAGACCGTTTCCGGCCCCCAGCCGACGGCCCAAACTGTGCAGATCTCAGGCGTGCCAGCCGGGATCACGATTGGGGAGCAAACCACAATGCTCAACGGGTCTGGCTGGCTCACCGCCTCGATATCAGGGAACGTGGTCACGATAAACGCCAATGGCTCGCAGCTTCCCCAGGGCGCTTACCAGGGCGTGGTGACTGTTTTTGTGCCTGGAGCCGCCAACAGCCCGATCTACATTCCGGTTACCCTCAGCGTCGGTCCAGCGCCTGCTATTACGGTTACGCCCAGTTCGGTGACGTTCAATTACGCTTTCGGATCGACTCAGCTTCCGGCGCCGCAGGTTGTCCAGGTGAACAGCACGGGCAGCGTCACGTTCAATGCCACCTTTACGCCCAGCGCCAGCATTGCGAATCGCGGTAACTTCATTACGGTCACGCCTGCTAGTGGAACCGCACCGGCCGCCATCACACTGGGCGTGAATCCGGCCATCCTGGCTACCCTGTCACAGGGTACTTATACCGGGACCGTTACCATATCTTCGCCAGGTGTTGCCAGTCAGACGGTCAGTGTCACGCTGACTATTGGCGCGGCGCCCCCGCCGGCCATCACCGCCATCGTAAATGCCGCCACTCTGCAGCCCGGAGCGATCGCCCCGGGGGAGATTATAAGTATCTTCGGCACTAACTTTGGCCCACTTTTGCCCCAGACCTTCACTTTGACCTCAGCGGGAACCGTACCGACCACTCTGGGCGGCGTCACGGTCATGTTTAACAACGTGTCCGCGCCGCTGCTGTATGTGTCGTCCACCCAGATCAACGCCATCGTGCCGTATGAGACCGCAGGCCAAACCTCCGTCTCCGCTGAGGTACAATTCGGCGGTTTGACGTCCGCTATGTTGCAAGCCAACGTGGTGGCTACCGAGCCCGGTATCTTTTCGCTCAGCCAAGGTGGGAGCGGTCAAGGCGCCATTCTCAATCAAGACTACAGCGTGAACGGCGCGAATAATCCTGCCGCCAAGGGCAGTGTCATACAGATATTCGCTACCGGCGAAGGTCAGCTTGTGCCGCCGGTGGCGACGGGTTCTGTGACGCCGGGTGCACCGCCGTTCTCGAAGCCGGTGGCAACTGTAACAGTGACGATTGGAGGCCAGACGGCCCAGATCGAGTATGCCGGCGAGGCGCCTACGCTAGTCGCGGGTGTAATTCAGATCAATGCCGTGATCCCAGCCGGCGCCGCGTCCGGCAACCAGCCGGTGGTTGTGACTATCGGCACTAATACCAATAGCAACCAAACGATCACGGTAGCCGTGCAGTAGAGAAGCCTCGAATTAGCGGGTGTGCGGGGGCAGGGCGGCGACCTGCCCCACCACCAGGCTACCGTTAATCTGCGCGGTGACCTGGTCGTACCGCAGGCATTTGAAAAACGGTTGATGCTGCGGCGCGCAGAGGAACTTTTTTTCCCCGGCCGCATCTTGCCACAGCAGCGCTACCTCGTTGGAAAAACCATCGCTTGCGGCGTGCGCCCGAAGACTCGTGTAAGTCCGATGTTGCGCCGCTGCCGGGTGGGTTTCAAATCCTGAATCTGGGAAAATGGCCAGGACTTCCACTTCCTGAATCACGAAGCGGGCGGTCTCGAATGTGCCTGGGCCGGCTTCGCATGGGCTGAGCGAATCAGGGCGATATGTCAAGTAATGCACCAGCGGGTTTTCAGCAGTCTCGGGATACGAGCGCAGGTAGGACTTACAGTCAAACAAGGGGTGCGGATTGCAACATTCGGCCGGCTCGCACTCGACGAAATGCACCAGCGGATTTCCGCCAGCGCGCGCGGCGGCGCAAACCGTCAGATAATAATCGGGCTGAAACAGGGGGTGGGGCTTTCGTCCTTCGGCGGCGCCGTGAAGAACGTAATGTAGCAGCGGATTCATCCGGGCTTGGCGAACGTCGGGATAGCGGCGCGTGTAATATTCCGAATCGAATAGCGGATGCGGACGGAGTCCTGCCGCGTCGCCGCGCTCCAGATAATCGCACAAGGCATTGCTTATCGGGGGATGCGGGCATTGACTCAGATAGAAATCCGTGTCGAATAGGGGATGTGGGCTGCGGCCTTCGAACGCGCCTGTTAGGACGAAGTGCCAGAATGGATTCTGGCCGGAAGCGGCCACGTCGCGATAGGTTTCGCAATAGTAATTCGCGTCGAAGAGCCGCCGGAATGCGCTTCCTGGCCGGATCATTCGAAGATTCGTCGCGAATCGCAGCCACCGGCTGAGCGTGGTGAAGACACCCGGCGCGGGAGTGGCCGGCGTGCTCGTCGAGTGCCTTTTGCGCTTCGTTGATGCGGCGGGCAGTCGAACTGTCTCCGTAGCTGGATTTGACCCATTTCCGTTTTCCCTCCGCGCCAGAAGGTTGGAAACGCCGGCCTGCAGCCCTCGCAGCCGCTCCTCCCGATCGGGGACCAAATCGAAGCGGCGACGAACCTCCGCCCGCGCGCGTCGGAGAAGCTCGAAATCCATGGCATTCAGACGCAGGAATTCCGCGTAAACGCCGTTATCGCAGGCTTCTTTGAACTGCTCGGTTCGTTCCGCGAGTGTACTGCCGGGCGTGGCCGAAGTGTTGACCGGTGGGTGGACACAATTCAAGGCCGGAAACAACACACTTAAGCCGTGGTGGCCGGCAACCAGGCTCTCATCAAAGCGATCGACTACGCCCAGGAACGACGTTTCGAGCATCCTCGCCGTCGCAACAGCCAGGTCTTCGATGCCACGCGGCGGATCATGCACCAGTCCATTGGCCAGCAGGTTGACCTGGACGTCGTTCACGGTCCAGGGCATCTCCTCCACCAGCCGGCGCGTGAACTCACTCAGCGTGCACCCATAGGCGAGCCGGCTCATCGTTTCGCCCTCCACCGGTTTCGCGCGAAAATAATCATAGATCGACCGGATTCGATCAATCGGGTCGCGGAGAAAACAAATATCGAAGAACAAATACCCTGGCGCCCGCGGGACCGGATAAAAGATCTGGTGGCTTGAAAAAGCCTGCACGCCAGGATTGCTTTCGAGAAACGACAACAGATCGCGAGGTGTGATTTCGGCGTCGAGACCCGGAAGATCGTAGGCCGCAAACGTTTCCCAAAAGCTGCGCGCCAACATTTCTATGATGGTCGACCCGCCGTTTTTGAGAATGTGGTAATGAAGCAGGACCGGGCGCATGAACTAATTAGTTTATCGCTTGGCTCCGCATGTCTACATTGGAAAGGCAAGAATTATGCGCTTATCTCCAAACGCTGCGACGCTCCTGGCGGCGTCCGGTGTGTTCCTGATCGCTCAAGAAAAGGCCGCGGCTCCCACGGCCCCCGTTCAAATGATCGTGACCGTCGAGTCGCGCCATGGCAAAGAGGTTCCGGTTTTGAGCCAGGGAGACGTGATGGTGTTTCAGAAGAGCCAGCGTCTCCGAGTTACGAATTTGGTTGCTCTTCAAGGCGACCGGGCCGGACTTGAGCTGTACATTTTGCTGGATGACGCGTCCAGCTCCAGTCTCGGCTCGCAGTTGAACGATCTGCGCCAGTTCATCGATTCTCAACCGGCGGCTACATCCATCGGGATTGGCTACCTGCGAAACGGCACGGTCGAGATCGCTCAAAACCTGACCCCTGATCACGCGCGTGCGGCCAAAGCTCTGCGTCTGCCATTGGGTTCTCCCGGAGTAACGCCGAGCCCATTTCTAGCGCTGAGCGATCTGATCAAGCGCTGGCCGGCCAGCCCGGTACGACACGAAGTTCTGGTGGTGACCAGCGGCATCGATCCGCTGGGCGGTGCAATAGCTAATCCCTACCTGGATACCGCCATTGAGAACGCCCAGCGCGCCGGGATCGTCGTATACGCCATTTACATGCCAGCCGCTGGCCACTCGGGTCATAGCCCATGGCGGCAGAATTGGGGCCAGAACCATCTCGCACAAATGGGCGAGGAAACCGGCGGCGAAGCCTATATGCTGGGGTTCGAGCCACCAGTCTCCTTCGCGCCTTATCTTACGGAAGTGGCTGAGCACCTGGTTCATCAATATCTGGTGACGTTCCTTGCTGCTCCGGGGAATAAGCCCAGCTTCCAGGCAGTGCGGCTTACTACCGAAGTGCCGAACGCCGAGCTGGTGGCCGCCGGCAAGGTGTATGTTCCGGCTGCTCAAGCACGATAAAGTTGTTTATTTCTTCCTAAAATATTCAGCCAACTCATTCGTCATAGATAGTAGATGGAGGACGTGCTGAGCGTCACAACCGAAACTGTTGCGCAGCGCATCGAGCAAAATCATCGTATTTCGGAGGTGATTCAGCAGGAGCGCCGGCGTCTGCTCCACTTCATACGCAAGCGGGTTGACGACGAGGGGGATGCCGAAGACATCCTGCAGGACGTTTTCTACGAACTGACCGAAGCGTACAGGCTCATGAAGCCTATCGAGCAGGTGGGTGCCTGGCTGTACCGTGTCGCGCGTAATCGCATCATCGACCGCTTCCGCAAGAAAAAGCCGACGGCCGAGGTTCTTAATGAAGAGGGCGCTCCGCGGTTGGAAGATCTGCTTCCGTCGCCGGATGGGGGACCCGAGGCGTTGTACGCGCGGAGCGTGCTTCTCGACGAGCTTGACGCGGCATTAGAGGAACTTCCGGAAGAACAGCGTGATGTTTTTATCGCGCATGAAATGGATGGCCGAAGTTTCAAGCAGCTCGCCGAGGAGACTGGGCTGAGCGTCAATACGCTTCTTTCGCGTAAGCATTATGCGATTCTCCATCTGCGCCGCCGCTTGGAAGCCATCTACGAACAGTTTAGGAGTGCATGAGGATAAGAATATGAAACGATGGGTGAAAAAAGCGTTGAAAATCGGACTGATTGCGGTCGTGGCGGTCACAGTCTTCGGTTTCTTGGTGATGACTCTCTGGAACTGGCTGGCGCCGGCCGTGCTCGGACTGCACACGATCACCTTTTGGCAAGCGCTCGGGATACTGATTTTGAGCAAGATCCTGTTTGGAGGATTTCGCGGCAGGGCGGGTTACGGCGGGCACTGGCGACGCCGGATGAGCGCGCGCTGGGAGCACATGACTCCCGAGGAACGTGAGAAATTCCGCCAAGGTATGTTCAGCCGCTGCGGTCAGCCCAACGTGGTAGCCGAGGAATCCAGCTCAGGAGAAAGAAGATGACTGGAGAAGCGCCCAGTCTAACCGCGCAGCGTGTCGCGATGCGCCGTGCCGCTCATCAATTATTCGACGATCCGCGCGTGTTTGAAGATCCGCTCGCTATTCCGATCCTGGGCGAGGAACCCGCGGCGAGACTCAGATCCGGGGACCGTGAGACGGGCGGCTCCCGGCATATCCGCGCTTTCATGGCCGCCCGCAGCCGATATGCGGAAGATGAGCTGACCGCTGCGATCGCGCGCGGCGCAACGCAATACGTGGTTTTGGGCGCGGGCCTGGACACCTACGCCTACCGCAGTGCACATTCCCGATTGCGCGTATTCGAGGTGGACCACCCGGCTACTCAATCGTGGAAACGAAGGCAACTGGAGTCCGCCGGAATCGCGATTCCATCCTCGTTAACCTTTGTCCCTACCGACTTTGAGGAGCAATCGCTTGGCTCGGTCCTCGAAAGTTCAGGCTTCCAGCCGCGCAAAATAAGCTTCTTCTCATGGCTCGGAGTAACGCCTTATCTGACCGCCGAAGCTGCCTTGGCAACGCTGGCCTTTATCGGGTCGCTGCCCGCAGGCAGCGGGGTCGTGTTCGATTATGCGGTGGAGCGATCGTCTCTCGATTCGGTGGAGCAATTGGCTATGGATGCGCTCGCCAGCAGGGTTGCGAGAGCCGGCGAGCCGTTTCGATTATTCCTCGACCCTCGCGCTCTGAACCGGATGCTCAGGGCGGCAGGATTCCACGAGATCGAGGATCTTGGACCCTCCGATATCGACGAGCGGTACTTCACCGGCCGGACAGACGGTCTGCGGGTGTCGGTGGGGCTCGCGCACCTGGTGAATGCGCGCATCTGATGCTGGTCCATCAACTGCGTTCCCACACATACGCATAAAACCGCCGCGCCTCGCGGAACCCGCAGCTGGTATACAGCCTGACCGCTTCTTCGTTGCTGGCGGTCACCGTAAGACTGACGCGCTGCGCACCTGCGCCGCGCAGCATGGCGATCGATTGGCGCAGAAGTTCATAACCAAGTCCAGCCCCACGGGCGTTCGGCGCGACACATATCTCCGCGATGTGCCCGACGTCATCGGCAACGAAACTCGAGAGTGACATCCCGGCTGCCAGTCCTGTGGCCATGTCGAATGCGATGAACGAAGCGGCCGGTGAGAAAGTGGCGGACCCTGGAAACTTCACAATGTTGCGCAGATAATCGGTCGCGCCGGCGACGGTCCGGTAATGTTCGTTAATTTCGGAATCGACGTGCCCGCTATAAGCCAGCGGAATCACCGCCGCCGTGAGGTCGGGGTGGTGATCGCCCCAGGATTCGATCCTGAATCGCTGTGTGGTGGACACCCGCCCAGGCGGCAGCGGATCATTGACGTCCAGCTTCATCAGAAGCCGTTCGAACAAGCGCACATCGCGCTCGATATTCTTGGCCGAAGCTGCTTCCAGCAACATCAACTGGCTTTCGGTGCGGCGCACGCCCGGCGCTCCAATCAGCGCGTCGAGCAGCACGCGGAATAGTAAAACTTCGGTATTTGGGGTGCGCCAGCGTGGACGCACATAGACGTCCGCAATCAGGCCCAGGTGGTCTTCCAGACCAGTGTAGCCATAGCCCGCGACTTCGCCGCCATCCAGCAGAGCCGCGCCACTGAGCGTCCGCGCCTCGGCGAACTTACGGACCAGGCCGGCCGACTTCGAGAAGTCCCAGTCCAGCTGCAGGTTCCAATCGGCCGTCTGTTCCCGAAGCAGCGGATCGAGTTCGCAGGCGCTCAGCTGACTTATATCGACAATCTGAAGGCCCCTCATCGTTAGTTCCCAGATTGAGACTATCTATGGTACCGCCGGCCAAGAGCGCGTAAGGCTTCGCGGAAGGAAACAAAATCGCCGGAAAAAGTCTCCTATAAGGGTGCACGCTGAGAATGTGAGATTTCTACTGCTCCTCTCCCGGCCAGAACAGAGAAAAGCCAGACAGTAGGCAGGACTTACGTTTTGGTTTATGTGAATGGCGTGACCAGACCAGCCTGGTCGCGGCGCTATACCGGATGTATTTCGAAGGGCCGGCCGCCTGGGCCTCAACCAGGCACAGCTGCCCGGCTGCGCCTTCGCAATCTGTTGGTGAATCTATCCGGCAACCTTGACCGGCCAGGGAATCTCCGTCCGCTTAATAGGAAAATGGTCCCATGAAGCTCGCCGATCTGCTGTTCGGACGCCCCTTGGCCACCGAAGAAGAAAAAGCTGAAAGGATCGGTCCGGCAAAAGGGATTCCGATTTTCGGACTCGATGCATTGAGCTCGGCTGCATACGGACCGGAGGCCGCTCTCACGATCCTGATACCCCTGGGCATGCTGGGCGTCTCCTACATTGTTCCCGTCAGCGTCAGCATCATTATTCTCCTCTGCGTAGTCTATTTCTCGTACCGGCAGACCATCACCGCGTATCCGCAGGGCGGAGGCTCTTATACCGTGGCGAGTGACAATCTCGGAGTCTGGCCGGGCCTGCTGGCCGCCGCCTCGTTGATGGTCGACTATGTTCTCACAGCGGCAGTCGGCATCTCGGCCGGTGTGGGAGCGCTAATCTCGGCGATTCCGTCGCTACAACGGTACACCTTGCCTCTTTGCCTCGGCATTCTGATCTTGGTAACTGTAATCAATCTCAGAGGGGTGCGAGAAACGGGCGGTATTTTCGCGGTTCCGACGTATCTATTCATCTTCTGCCTGCTGGGGATGATTGCTCTCGGCGTGGTGAAGACCCTGCTGGCCGGCGGGCATCCGACGCCTGTGATCCGGCTACCCAAGCTGGCGGGTGCTACAGAAACTGCGGGCGCGTGGCTCTTGCTGCGCGCTTTTGCAAGCGGTTGCACGGCTATGACGGGCGTGGAGGCAGTCAGCAACGGCGTGATGGCCTTCCGCGAGCCGAGTGACAAGTACGCGCGATTGACGCTTACGATCGTGATCGCAATTCTGATTGTGATGCTCGGCGGCATCGCGTTTCTGGTCAAAGCTTATGGGATCGCGGCCACTCCGCCCGGACAATCAGGCTACGACAGTGTCCTCTCTCAGTTGATTGGAGCGGTTGCCGGAAAGGGCCTCTTCTACTGGGTGAGTATCGGATCGATCCTCTTTGTGCTCGCTCTGTCGGCGAATACCGCCTTCGCCGATTTTCCGCGGTTGTCGAGAGCCATCGCCCAGAATGGATTCTTGCCCCATGGGATGACCTTGCGGGGCCGGCGTCTGGTGTTCGCCCAGGGCGTCTACATGCTGGCCGGCTTGGCCGGCGGGCTTCTCATCTTGTTCGGCGGCGTAACGGACCGCTTAATTCCGCTCTACGCCGTAGGCGCGTTTATGGCGTTTACTTTGTCCCAGGCGGGGATGGTAATGCACTGGAAACGGGTGGGTGGGGCCGGAGCGGGCAGAAGCATGCTGGTGAACGGCCTGGGCGCTGTCGCAACGGGCGCCACGACGGCCGTGGTCATGATTGCAAAATTCACTGAGGGCGCCTGGATCACCGTGCTGCTCATTCCCGGGATGATGTTGATGATGTACGTGATCAAGCGGCACTACGATCGCGTAGAAGAAGAGACTCGCAGCGACACGCCGGTCTATGTCAAGAATCTGAATCCGCCGCTAGTGGTGATACCGATCGACCGCTGGAGCGTCATTGCACAGAAAGCGGTGCGGTTCGGCTGGAGTATCTCGCGGGAGATCAGATTATTGCACGTGGATTGCGGAGAGGAAGGAGAAGTAATGCGCCACCGCTGGCGGGAGCAAGTGGAAAAACCAGCGTGGGAAGCTGGACTTCCGGTTCCCGAACTGGTGACACTCAAATCTCCCTTTCGCTTTGTGGTGAGGCCGATATTGGACTACGTACTTGCCCTGGAGCACGCCAACCCCAATCGGCAGATCGCCGTGTTGATTCCCGAATTGGTGGAAAACCGCTGGTATTACAATTTGCTGCACAACAACCGCTCGACCGTGCTGAAGGCGCTACTGTTGTTCAAGGGCGATCAACGAGTGATCGTAATCAACATTCCCTGGTATCTGTAGGGCTGATATGCTAGCTGTAACTCAGAGGAGGTTCTGACCATGTTGAACCGCCGCGAATTCTTAGGAACGGGCGCCGGCGCCGCGGTCGCCGTTGCTGCCCAAGCTCTGACCAGCGACAAAATGCGTTTTGCCATGAGCGGCCACGAATTCAGGCATACTCCGCCGCATCCGGAAGCTGGAATCAAGATGACTGCTAAGTACGGGTATCAGGGAATCGAGCCATTCCAGGAAGACATCGCTAAGTACCTGGACCAGCCGCCGGAGGAACTAAAAAAGGTGCTCGATGCATCCGGTCTAGCTCTCGCGACTGTGGGGAGTGGCGGCCAATATCTGGATCCCGCCAAGATTCCGGCTACCATCGAGAACAATGCTGCGAGGGCGCGCTACATTTCTTATTTCGGCTGCAAGCACCTCAAGATCAACCTCAGCCGGCGCGTGGGTAACGGCGCGGAAAACCTTACTGACGAAAATGCCAAGGCTCTCGCTCGAACTTTGAATGAAGCCGGCAAGCGCACCATGGACGCGGGCATCAAGCTTGGCTTCCATCCGCACTGCTGGACGCTGGTGGAGCGCGAGCCGGAGTTGAAGAAGATGATGGACCTTACCGATCCCAAGTATGTCTATCTGGTGCTCGATACCGGCCACGCCAGCCTGGGCGGCATCGATCCCGTAAAATGCCTGCGCGATTACTATTCCCGGATTGCAGCCGTACACCTCAAGGACTGCGAAACGAAGTACAGCGCCGGCAACGGCTGGAAAGGGCCGGCACCCAGCGAAGAAGAACATAATCGGGTGAATCTCTACAAGCGTCTCGGAACCGGCGGCGTCGATTTTCCTGCCTTCTTCCGTGTACTGCGCGAGCGCGAATACGCCGGTTGGGTGACGCTCGACTTCGACGCTCCGCGGCCCGGCGAGGGAACCGTGGAACAGGATATGGACTCCCACAAGAAGTACCTGGTGGAAACGCTGAAAGTGACCTTGAAGAGTTGACCATAGACGAGTCGACCATAGACACTGTTCCGGGCTTGGTAGTGCGCTAAATCTGTGCGCCTCTTGGTGGCGGCCTCGCTAGTATGGGCCGCCAGCGCATCACGGCGTTGTTTCCCTCGGTTGGAGTGTGCGCGAGCTCCTGGAAGCATAGTATTGTGGTCCGTTAGGCAATGAAATGGTTCAATCGGGAAAAGCGGGTATGGGCGCTTCTTGGTACGGCTTGCGCACACAGCAACGATCTTCAGTATCCGTCCGGCGAAAAACACGCCTTTTTGGTCATGGTCTCATCCGATGAGAAGCACGTCCAGGGGAAAGTAATTGCACTTCTCAATTCGAACGGATGGAATAACGTTTCCATCGAGCGCGTAAAGACGTTGCATCGCCCATTTCACAATGATGATCCAGATATGATTCGTTGCTACGAAGCGGCAACACTGAAAGACGGCGGAATCATCATATACTCTGATCCCATCTTGGATTTACCGGCTACTTAGGTTGGGGGCTCAGGCGCACAGATTTAGCGCACTACCCCGGGCTTGCTATAAGATATAGGTCATGAAAAACTGGATAATAACGCTCCTCTGTGGAATACTCTTCTCGGCAGTCGCTCTTCCAGCGACCAACAACGACAGCAGAGACGAAAAGGCTGTGATGGCCACTCTCGAAGACATGGCGCAAGCGACGATCAAGAAGGACGTCGCGACCCTCGACAAGATCTACCATCCGGACCTGACGTACAGCCACTCGTCGGCGATGCTTCAATCCAAGGCTGAAGTGCTGAAAGCGGCCGCGGGCCCGGCCGTCACCGAGTCCATGACGTTCCACGACTCTACCATCAGGATTTACGGTAATGTCGCGTTGGTGCGAGGCGTCAACGAGCTTCGAAACGGCACGCCAGGCGCGATGCATGATAACCACCTCAACATCCTGTGGGTCTTGTTGAAGGGGCCGGGACCGCACGGTTGGCAGATCGTGGCCCGTCAAACCACCCGGCTGCCCGAAAAGTAAGACCGCTCCTCGTGGATCGTCGAACGTTTCTTTCCACTGCTGCCGCGCTGGTTGCTCGCGGCGCGGACAACGATCCCGAAGCATCCGTTCGCGCCCGCATCCGGCCTCCCGAGTTCCCGGATCGCGAGTTTGATGTGACAGAATATGGCGCCCACGGCGATGGATCGCTGCTCTCGACCGACGCGATCGGCAAAGCAATCGCGGCCTGTTCGGAAGCCGGTGGAGGACGCGTCATTGTCCCACCTGGCGTATTTCTTACTGGCGCTATTCACCTGAAAACGGGAGTCAACCTGCACGTTTCTGACGGCGCGACGCTGCGGTTCAGCCGGGATCCGCGGCATTATCTGCCGGTCGTGTTTTCACGCTGGGAGGGCACCGAATGCATGAATTATTCTCCCTTCCTATACGCCTTCGAACAGCACAACATCGCCATCACAGGCGGCGGCGTGCTGGATGGCCAAGCGGATTGCGAACACTGGTGGGGCTGGAAGGGCAAACCCGGCTGCGGTTGGGAAAAAAGGGCAGCCCAACCAGGCTAACGACCGCGCCGCGCTAGAAAAGCTGGGCGAATCTTCCACGCCGGCGAAAGACCGCATTTTCGGTGCCGGTCACTACCTGCGCCCGCAACTTATCCAACCCTATCACTGCCAAAACGTTTTGATCGAGGGCGTGATTATACGCAATTCGCCGATGTGGGAGATTCATCCGGTACTCTGCTCTAACGTCACGGTGCGGAGTGTCAGCATCAGCAGCCACGGTCCGAACAATGACGGCTGCGATCCGGAATCGTGCAACGGCGTGCTGATTCAGAACTGCACTTTCGATACCGGGGACGACTGCATCGCCATTAAAACGGGCCGAAATGGCGATGGCCGCAGGCTGGCGGCTCCTTGCGAAAACCTCGTCATTACGGATTGCACGATGAAAGACGGCCACGGCGGCGTCAGTATCGGCAGCGAGATTTCGGGTGGCGCGCGCAATGTTTTCATCAGCAAGTGCCGCATGAGCAGCCCGCATCTGGAGCGGGCTTTACGCATCAAAACGAATTCCTATCGTGGCGGCGCGATCGAAAACATCTGGTTTCGCAAAGTCACCATCGGGCAAGTGGTCAACGACGCCGTGCAGATCGATTTTTCGTATGAAGAGGGTGAAGGTGGTCCGTTCCAACCGGCGGTTCGGAACATTTACATCAGCGACGTGACCTGCGGGAAAAGTGACGACGCTCTCTCGTTGCGCGGTTACGCGTCATCGCCAATTCGCAACGTGCGGGTCGCCGATTGCACTTTCGATCATGCTGCCAAACCGAACGCGATCGAGCACGTCGAGGGACTGGAACTGAAAAACGTTGTCATCAACGGCAAGCCGGTGTAATCGCGCAGCCTTCTGGTGCCGACCGAAGCCAGGCTCGAATGTTATGGTGAATAACAGAAGTGTTCAAGCCGATTAGCCATTCTGGCCGGTTCTTTCTCATGGCGATCACTCTCCGAGCGCTCGCTCAAGATCCTTCTGAATCCGTCACGCTGGCGGCGCCATCCTTGTCCGAGAAGTGGGAATATTTCAGGACCGAAACGATAGCGCCCTTCACGCTGGGCGCGGGCGCCTTCAACGCCGCCGTGTCGCAAGTGACCCGGTCCGCTCCGCTTTACGGCCGCCACCCATGGCCCACGGCCTATCCCGATCGCTTCGGAGCTTCAATCGGCGATATTGTCAGCCAGAATTTTTGGGGCGATTTCGTGCTTGCGTCCGCCTTTCATGAGGACACGCGCTATCGGCGCAAGGGTGAATCATATAGGCTCGGGCCGCGAGTCGGATATGCGATCAGCCGCTCCGTTGTTACTCGTCCCGATGCGGGCGGTTCGACGTTCAACTGGGCGAACGTGCTGGGCACCGCGACGAGCGCCGGTCTTTCCAATGCGTATTATCCGCCGGGGAGCCGAAAGGCCAGCACGGCCCTGACCAACTGGGGCACCAGTGTCGCCGGGTCCGGTCTTGCGAATCTGGCGCCGGAGTTCTTCCCGGATTTCAAGCGCTGGCTGAAGCGTCATCACTTGTAGATGATTCTGACGATTATTGGCGAGCGCATGGCCGAGACTCTCAGGGCCTGATCGACGCAAGGGCCCGCTACAAAACCGGGGGCGGCGGGACCTTTTCGAGGCGAATCCTGTACCATGGATTAAATCAAGTGGGAACTTGAAGATCTGGAAGTTCTGATGGAAGGTAACGCCCGTGGTCTCCCGGTGACGCCTACACTCAAGATTTCGCGAGGAACAGCGAAGACCTCAACTATTTTCCTGCTAAGTATCGCGCTAATTGGTTGCCGGCAGTCTCCACGGGAGCCAGTGACGGTGCGATATACCTATTCCTGGAACGAAGATCGACCGCAGGAAAGGGCCCTGTTACAGCAGTTCACCCAGGAAACGGGGATTCGCGTCCAAAGTATTCCCGTTCCCGAGTACACTCGCAACTACCTTGATCTCGCACGACAACTCCTGACGAACGGCTCGGGCCCCGATCTCCTGAACATCGATTTGATCTGGTCCCCGATTATCGAGCCTGATTCGGTTGACCTGCGGTCCTATTTGGCGGCTGAAGTCTCACTGCTCGAGCCGCAATTGCTAGCCAGTTATACAGTGAACGGAAAACTAGTGGCTGTTCCTTTCAACGTTCCGCTGGGCGGCTTGGAGTATCGAACGGATCTCCTGCGCGAATACGGCTATGATCATCCTCCCCAGACGTGGAACGAACTCGAGAGCATGGCCGGGCGAATCCAGGCAGGTGAGCGCGCCAAAGGCACGAAAGATTTTTGGGGCTACGTCTGGCAGGGAGGAGCCGGTGAGGCTTTGACCTGCAACGCTCTGGAATGGCAAGCTTCCGCGGGAGGAGGGCGGATCATCGAGCAGGATCGGACGATCAGCGTGAATAATCCGGCGGCGATTCGGGCCTGGCAACAAGCCAAGCGATGGATTGGCTGGATCTCGCCGCCCGGCGTGTTGGCGTACCGGGAGCTCGATTCCATACTCACCTTTGACTCGGGCAGGGCCGCCTTTAACCGCATCTGGTTGTTGACGCCGATGACCAGCAGCGGACAAGCTCGCCAGATCGGCAGGCGAGCGTTCTCGGCCCCGGTGGTGAAGACCGGTTTTTCGAGAATGCCTGGGGGAGTCGCAGGATCGGTCGGAACATTAGGAGGTACCGGTACGGCTGTCTCCTTACATTCGACTCATCGCCAGGAAGCGATAGCGCTTCTCCGCTTCCAGCTTCGCGCCCTAATGCAGGCGAGCGAAAAAGAGGGCGATACTGGCAGCTCTATCCAGGCCGAATTCTCAGAGACACCGTCGATTTCTAAGCCGCACCTATCTCCGTCAGGGACAAATCGACGCGCGAGCATAGTCGCCCGGCCTTCCGTCCCGGCCGGCAGCACCTATAAGGAAGTCTCGAAAGCTTACTTCGACGCAGTGCATTCGGTTTTGACTGGACAGAAGCAGGCGCCTAAGGCTGCGGCCGAACTCGAAAAGCAACTGATCGAAATCACCGGTTTCAGCGCCGGTCCACCCCAGATGCCGGACCAGACCGTGCGCTAGGGTGAAGGATATGACGTTGGCGCCCGTTCTGGTTTCCCGCTCCCAGCAAGAAACTCCGGCGGAGCTGCTCTAAGCAGATCGAATGAAGCCACCAGGAGGCAACAACCTGAACATTGGCCGGCGTCTGACGCTCACGTTGGCTCTGTTAATCGCTCTTATTCTAGGCGGAAACGGACTCGTGGTCTTGCAGTTTGAGAGAGCTCGCCTCCAAACAGATCGTCTCACCGGCGTAAGCCAACAGTTGATCGCGGTCTTGCGGCTTCAGGAAAGTCTTCTGTCATTTCATCAGCGGCTGAATGAACTCGCACAGTCCAAGGATGCGCAACGCCTGGTAACTGAAGCCGAGCCATTGCGTGCAGCCCTTCAGGAACAGACTCAGCAAACTAAGACTACTCTTGCCTACTTGCCGCATGAATTCCGTGTCGATCCTGCATTTCTGACCGCTCTGGACACGATTGAGATCACTCTACCGTTCCAGCTCCGGGACATCGCCGCGCTGGCAACGGCCGGCGACTGGGAGGCTGTTCGCCTGCGCCTTGACAACGAACTGAAACGCATCGAGGCTACTACTTCCGCCCACGTCAAGAGCATTAACCGGGACCTCGACGAAGAGCTGCCACACGCCGTTGCGAATATGAGAGATGTTCAGCGCAGCATCCTTCTTATCGTGCCGGCAACCGCGATCTCCACTGTTCTCATTGCCGCATTCTTCGGATGGGCCATAGCGCGGCGCATCCTGGAACTTCGCCTCGAAGAGCGAGTGGGCGAGCGCACGCGAATCGCGCGAGAATTGCACGATACCCTGTTGCAAAGTTTTCAAGGGGTCTTGCTGAAGTTTTCCGCGGTGACGTACCTGCTCCCGGATCGCCCGGAAGAAGCCCGGCAGACACTGGAGAAGGTGATCGCGCAGGCTCGGCAGGCGGTCAACGAGGGCCGGGATGCGGTGCAGGGGCTGCGCTCCTCCACGGTGGCTACCAACGACCTTGCTCGGGCGATCAGCGCGCTCGGAGAAGAGCTCGCCGCTTATAGCGGCCAGAATCGCCCGGAATTTCATGTGCAAGTGGAAGGCGCCTCCAGGGATCTCGCGCCGCTCGTCCTGGACGAAGTGCACCGGATTGCCTCCGAGGCGGTGCGGAATGCATTTCGACATGCCCAGGCGGAACGGATCGAAGTGGACATCCATTACGACAAACGGCGGCTTCGGTTAAGGGTACGGGACGACGGGAAGGGCATCGACCCGCAGGTTCTGGTCGAAGGCGGCCTCCGCGGACATCACGGCCTGCCTGGCCTGCACGAGCGCGCCGAGCTACTGGGCGGTAAGCTGGCGATCTGGAGTGAAGCCGATTCCGGTACGGAGATCGAGCTGAGCATTCCAGGCTCGGTTGCATTCGCAAAACCGTCCGATGGGGGACGATCGATAGCTTCGAGAAAAGGAGCTGGATGAAACCGGATTCAAGCCACATGGCAACCTTGGTGACCGTGCCGATGGCTGTCAATCACCGACCTTCCGGGAAGCGTCACTGCCGTGGCAAAAGAGATAACCGAGGAATGGAAGTGGATGGGAAGCCCGGCGCGGTCTCACGAGAGACTGCCAGATCCTGACAAGCGCTTCAACGCGGGCCTCGGAGGAATGCCTGGCGAGCGGCCGATCTTTTCGAGGGCAATAAGATTAATCGGCGAGAGCCTGCGTCGGCGATATCCGGGCGGCTTGGTGAGCGGGCAACAGGCATGCGGCGAGCGATACCACCGCGATAATCCCGGCTGAACCAGCGAGTATAGCTGGGCTATGAGCAGGCACCTGGAATAGAAGCGCTTGCATGGCTCTGCCAGTCAGCCAGGCTCCGGCCACGCCGACTATTGTGCCGCCGGCAAGCAGTCGTACAGCGAGAGACAAGAATTGCCCACGAATCTGCTCTGGCCGAGCCCCTAATGCCATGCGCACAGCGATCTCGCGACGGCGCTGCGTCACGGCGTAACTTAAGACGCCGTAAGTGCCGATGGCGATGAGCAGCAAAGCTATCCCTGAGAAAATGCCGCCGAGCAGTGCGGGTGAGCGGCGGGTCACCAGGCTGGCGGCAATCCGGTCGTCCATCGGCCGGATGTCATTGACTGCCAGATCCG
>Ga0210386_10000225_pt1 | contig 50489 bp, 43 predicted proteins | sample IncBWH32OmetaG_FD_160091 | JGI IMG/M metagenome (GOLD analysis project Ga0210386, IMG submission 160091) | Forest soil microbial communities from Barre Woods Harvard Forest LTER site, Petersham, Massachusetts, United States - Inc-BW-H-32-O ...
CATACCTAGCCAATTGAGTTACGTCTCCATCATAATGTCCTGAAAAGTTCTTCTGTAAATATATGCAGGTTGCGAATCCCGCTAATAGATAGGCACAATATGCAGTTATCGTTCTTTTTTCATCGAATAAAAAAATTATAATAGCCGGGAAAGCGAATAAGTAAATTTCAGTATGCGTAGCGCTTCCATAGAAATAGTTAGTACTGACGAAAAACAACATTGATGTATTAAAGGACAAATGCCTTGCCAAGCTAAATAACCCTTTATGTGTAAGATATATACCAATTAACAACTCAAGCATATCGGCCGCTGTTAAATACGATAGCCAGCGAAGGCCTGTAAAAACACCAATTATTGTAAAGAACAAACAGAATAATGAACCGGCCAGGCTACCACTTATAAAAAGGCGGCGTTTTTGCCTTTCTTTAAAGGAAAACTTATGAAATGAAACGGGGTCAACAATTAGTTGAAGGATGCTTGTCATGAAATAAAGCTAAAGCTTAAAAATAGCGAATTTCCATACAAATTTCAACACTTATCTAGCAATTTAACACAAAGCTTCAACAATATCCTGACGGGTAATAATATGTACCTCTCCCATTAAATCTTTAACCAGTACGGCATGGTTTTGAGGAGTAATAAGTTGCGAAACTTCTTCAATAGAAGATTCGGCATTTACATATGGGAAAGGCGCCTGAACAATTTCCGATACCTTCTTCTCTCCAAGTTTAGGGTTATCAATTAATTTTTTAAACACTTCGGTATCATTCAATGAGCCTACAAATGTTTCACCACCTGCATTCTTTACTGGCACCTGAGAAATATTATACTTACGCATCACACTAACAGCTTCATGCACCGTATCAGATTCTTTTACAGTTACCAATGGTTTATCCTTATGTCCTTCAATAAGTTGTTGCGCAGTAATCTTATCATTCGTTAAAAAGCCCCTGTCACGCATCCATTCATCGTTAAACATTTTACCCAGATAACGTGAACCATGATCGTGAAAAATAACCACAACTATATCGCCCTTCTTAAACCTATCCTTCATCTGCAACAGGCCAGCCATTGCTGAACCTGCAGAGTTACCCACAAAAATTCCTTCTTCGCGTGTAATACGTCGAGTCATTATTGCGGCATCCCTATCTGTAACTTTTTCAAAATGGTCTATTACATTAAAGTCAACATTCTTTGGTAAAAAATCTTCACCTATACCTTCTGTTATGTAAGGGTAAATTTCATTCTTGTCGAATATGCCTGTCTCTTTATACTTTTTAAAGACTGACCCGTAAGTATCAACACCTAAAACCTGAATTTTAGGATTCTTTTCTTTCAGGTATTTACCAATACCGCTAATAGTACCACCCGTACCAACACCGCAAACCAGGTGAGTTATTTTCCCTTCCGTTTGTTTCCATATTTCAGGAGCAGTTTGTTCATAATGAGCTGATGCGTTTGAAGGATTATCATATTGGTTAGCCTTCCATGAATTTGGTGTTTCAGCCTCGAGTCTTGATGAAACAGAATAATACGAACGAGGATCTTCCGGATCAACATTTGTAGGACATACTACAACTTCGGCGCCAAAGGCGCGTAAGGCATCAAATTTCTCTTTCGATTGCTTATCTGTTGATGTAAAAATCGTCTTATATCCTTTTATTACAGCTGCAATAGCAAGCCCCATGCCTGTATTGCCAGAAGTGCCTTCAATTATAGTATAACCAGGTTTTAATTTACCTTGTTTTTCAGCATCTTCAATCATTTTAAGCGCCATGCGGTCCTTAATACTATTACCGGGGTTATATGTTTCAACCTTTGCTAAAACAAGAGCAGGAATATCCTTAGTAATGCGATTTAACTTAACCATTGGGGTATTTCCTATAACCTCCAGGATGTTATTGTAGTATTCCATAAATCTTTACGTATTTTAATAGGTTACAAATATAAACAAGTACAGCTTTTAACTATACCTTAATGTACGAACAGGTGTAATGCGCGAAATAATAAAAGATGGCAGTATCAACATTAACATACATATAATAAAAGTACATACATTAAGTAGCACAACATTTACCACATCAAAATGTACCGGAACATATGAGACATAGTATGTTGCCTGGTCGAGTGGAATAATCCTATAATATTCCTGAATAAGACACATCGATATTCCCAAAATATTGCCAATTAACATCCCCCTGAAAATAAGGTAGGCGCCATCTATCATAAATATTTGTTGAATATTGAGGTTTCTTGAACCAAGTGCTTTAAGTAAGCCTATCATATTCGTATTCTCAAGTATCAGCACAATAAGCGCAGATACCATTGCAATAGCAGAAACGAGCGCCATAAGAACAATAATTATTGCAGCATTGGTATTTTGCAAATTCAGCCATGAAAACATGGGTTCATTTATTTCTTTTATGCTTTGTGCATTCAACTTTACACCAATAGCATTCTTCACATTATCTTCCAGTGAGTCTACCTTATCAAAATCATTACTCAGCAACTCAAAACCGCCAACCTGTTCTTTTGTCCAGAAATTAAGATTCTGGATCTGGGCTATATCGGTAAATACAAACTGCCGGTCGAAGTCTTCAAGACCGGTATGATAAATGCCCGAAACATGAAATGATTTCACTCTTTGTTCAACATTGAAATGTGCGCTATCGGCACCCTTAGTTCTGGTAACAAAAAACACCAGTACTTTACTACCTGTATCTACCCCCAGAGCCGATGCTATTACACTTGAAATAATAATACCAGTAGAAGGCACAGAATCCTGAATAGCAAGTACCTTACCCTTTACAAGGCTTTTACGAATAAAAGTCCAATCATAATCGCTGCCAATTCCCTTAAGTAAAATACCGTTATTTTCAGTTTTTGTTTTTATTATACCAACCTTAGTTGCAAAGACCTGTACATTTTTAACACCCTGCATTCTTTTCAACTCAGTTAGAAATGGCTGATGCCTTGCTATCGGATATGGCTCATAGGAATTATTGTTGTCAAGGTTAGTGATTTGAATATCCGCATTAAATCCTTCAACCTTATCGCGTATAGAACGCTGAAAACCCTGAACAATTGATAAAGTCAATATCATTACAGTAAGCCCAATAGCAACACCCGCAATAGCAATTCGGGCCGTAGGTTGCGAAATTTTTTTCTGGCCTCTTCTGCCCCGTATAATTCTTCGTGCAATAAAAAATTCTGTGTTCAAAGTGCGCTGATTACCAGTTGTTGAATGCCTTGTCAAATATATCCTGTACCAATTGTTTATTTATCTGAGTAATCAGGTCACTCTGAACGCTGCTGATATTCTGGCTGCTGGGGAAATCGGCATAACGGGAAAAAGACGAATTAAAATTCTTTTTAGGGTCATTCTTATCAGCAAAAGTAACATCAACTGAAATAGTAAGACGTGTTAATGATGATTGTGCTACGGTTCCTGCATTAGCTGCTACAGGTTGAATTGTATAGCCGGAAATAGAGCCTGAGAAATCGAGATCGCCATTTTGAACCAACGGAAGGTGGCTTTGTGAAGTAACATAGTCACGCAATGCATCTGTAAAGATCTGGCTTGTTGTTGAATTAGCTAAAGCAGAATGATTCTGAAAATACTGAACCGATATTGACTTTGCATCACTTGGAATAGAAGCACCTGAAAAAGAAAATCCTACTCCACAACTACAAAATAATGAAACAAGGAGTATAGCGAGAAGCCTCTTCATCTATTATTCGAGGTTATAATCTTTAATTTTTCTGTACATGGTACGTTCTGAAATACCAAGTTCTTTAGATGCAGCCCTTCTGTTGCCCTGGTGTTTATCCAATACTCGCTTTATATATTGTTTTTCCCTTTCTTCGAGTGAATGAGACTCCTCTACTTCTTTGCCTATATTGGGATTTATGGACCTTGAACCGGTTTTCACCGGGTGTATCTGAATCTGTCCGTCATCGTTCTTATCAATGTCCTGATGAAGTTTATGAATTACCTGAGCGTTACCAGGCAGCTTCATAGCCAGGTGCTCATCTTCATTCTCCAATAAAGTAAGCACGGTTCTTTTTAAATCAACCATATCCTTACGCATTTCAAATAACACCTTGTATAGCAGCTCCCTTTCTGTAAATTCTGAATTACCTGCACCAGTTTGCTCAGGCCTGAATAAAGCGGGTACCGATACTGAAGCCGTATCGGGCAAATACTGACCAAGCATTTCAATTGTTATATCTCTGTTCTTTTCAATAACCGATATCTGTTCAGTAACATTCTTCAACTGACGCACATTACCTTTCCAGTAATAATTAATAAGCCTTTCCTCAGCATCGCGGTTAAGTTTAATAGGTGGCATTTTATACTTGTCAGCAAAATCGGTTGCAAATTTACGGAAGAGTAAAGGAATGTCTTCTTTCCTATCGCGTAGAGGCGGTATTTGTAATGGTACAGTGTTTAATCTGTAATACAAATCTTCCCTGAACCTGCCTTTTTCAATTAGCTGCAAAATATTCACATTAGTAGCAGCAACGATACGCACATCTGTTTTAATAACTTTAGAAGAACCGACCTTTATAATTTCACCTGTTTCAAGCACACGCAGAAGTCTTACCTGTGTTGGCAAAGGAAGCTCTGCCACCTCATCTAAAAATATTGTTCCACCATTTGCAACTTCAAAATATCCTTTGCGGCTATCATGCGCACCGGTAAATGCACCTTTTTCGTGGCCGAATAATTCAGAATCAATTGTCCCCTCCGGTATAGCACCGCAGTTCACTGCAATGTACTGGTTATGTTTGCGGGGGCTAAGCTGGTGAATTATTTGTGGAAAAACTTCCTTACCTGTTCCACTTTCACCTGTTATAAGAACTGAAAGGTCTGTGGCTGCTACCTGACGGGCAATGTCAATAGCCCTGTCTAGCGCCACAGCATTACCTATTATTCTGAACCTGTTTTTTATTTCCTGAACAGTCATACTATTTACTTTACTGCTTCACCCAGCAATGTACCAGAGGTACAGTTATAAACCTTAACCATAACGTAATCGCCACGCTTATAGTGTTCTCTGGGGAAAACAACTACTTTATTCTGAGAATTTCTTCCTGAAAGATCTTTATCCGATTTCTTTGATTGCCCTTCCACCAATACTTCAAATTCTTTTCCAATATCCTTCAGGTTGCTTTCGTGAGCATGTTTCCTGTGAAGGTCAACGATCTCCTGCAATCTTCTTTTCTTTATCTCTTCGGGTACATTATCAGCATACTTTTTGGCAGCCGCAGTTCCCGGACGTTCAGAATACTTAAACATATATGCATAATCAAATACTACTTCATCCATTAATGAAAGTGTATCACTATGTTCTTCTTCTGTTTCGCCGCAAAAACCCGATATAATATCAGTGGATATTCCACATCCCGGAATAATTGAACGTATTGCCTTTATTCTGTCGATATATTTTTCACGATCATATCCTCTGTTCATTCTTTTTAATGTAGTAGAACTACCCGATTGCATTGGCAGGTGTATATACCTGCAGATATTTTCGTGTTTTACCATTGCATGTAATACTTCATCCGTCATATCCTGAGGATTTGAGGTGGAAAACCTTACCCTTAATAAAGGGCTAATTTCTGCAACCATTGATAAAAGATTGCCAAAGGTAATGGCGTTCTTTTTCTGCTCTTCATTAGCTTTATCAAAGTCTTTCTTCAAGCCTCCGCCATACCAAAAATAAGAATCTACATTCTGACCAAGTAATGTAACCTCTCTGTATCCATGATCAAAAAGCCCTTTTGCTTCTTTTACAATACTTTGCGGGTCGCGACTCCGCTCTCTTCCACGAGTAAACGGAACTACACAGAAGGCACACATATTATCGCAACCACGCATTATAGATATAAATGCAGAAATACCATTTTCCGAAAGCCTTACAGGGTTTATATCCGCATAGGTTTCCTCTCTCGACAATAAAACATTAATAGCCTTCTGGCCACCCTCTACCTCAGCAATCAGCTTTGGAATGCTACGGTATGCATCAGGCCCGACGACAATATCAACCAAATCCTCTTCTTCAAGTAACTTAACTTTCAGTCGCTCAGCCATACAGCCCAGCACACCAATAACCACCGATGGGTTTTCATTCTTCAATTCTCTGAATTCTGTAAGGCGTTGGCGGGTCTTTTGTTCTACGTTTTCACGTATAGCACAAGTATTCATTAATATAACATCCGCTTCTTCTTCTTTTGAAGTTATAGAATACCCTTCATTTTTAAGAATTGAGGCTACTATTTCACTGTCGGAAAAATTCATCTGGCAGCCATATGTCTCCATGAAAAACTTCTTCGTCCCTTTTATAGTGGCTGTTAATTGTGTATCCTGTTCTAAAGTCTGCATTTATTCGACGTAGTATCGTTTAATTAGGGCTGCAAATTTACAAAAAGAGTCTGTCATATAGTCATACTCTATAAAATTAAAAAGCCTTGATTATCAAAATAATCAAGGCTTCTCAATAAGTTTTTATACTTAGTACTGCCACATATCATGTTCAAGGTTGAACATGCCTGTTTTAATCTTTTCGCCTTCAAGCAATGCATCCAGCGGGTTCTTCATATAGTCACCAATCTTTCTGTTGGCTACATTACTTTCCTGTATAATGTAACTAGAGAATTGTCTTTTCCAGAATATGTCTTCGTATGTCCTGCGCTCTGCATCGTTATGTGTGTTATACACCTCAGCATTAGCAAAAGTAGGCCTTATTGCCGGTAAATAAATCCAGAACATCATGGTAGGCTGTCCTGGTATCTCGTTACCATTTGCATCGAATGTCTTCTTAAACGGACAAATACCCAATACACGAACATCCATTACTGAACGCTGTTTATCAAAAAACCAATCTTCTTTAAGCATATACTGAAGAATATCCGGAGATTCAAGTGCCTGCGATTGTAAGGAGGAGTTACCATTCGAGTCAACTACAGTTATAATCTTCAACAATGCACTATCTGCCTCTGTTTTGGTCATTTGCAGGGTAAATGATTTATCAAAGTCAAAAGGCGAAACACTATACAGGGCCAATTGATTTTCTTTATTCTTTACAGCACCTATAATAACATCCCACATACTTTTTCTGTTCGCATTTGGGGTAATAGGATAATAAAGGTCAAGATTCATCTTTTCCCTTAAATCTATCATTCTCCAAATTCTTTTTGACCAGATTACATCAGCCTCACGTAATGATGTATAAGGAATCACATTTCGGCTTGGTGAATTTTCTTTAACATACAATCCATCTAACATGCCTGGTCCAGGAGCAAGTACGCCCTGCGCAACAGCACCGCCATTGCAAAAAAACACAAGTCCTGCTATTCCCGCTAATCCTAAAATCCTTTTCATGGCCTTCAATTTTGGTATTGTTATAGTATTAGTTAAGCCTTATTGCCATTCCCTGAATTGTACGGCTCTTTCCATCCGGTCCCTTTACCTGTACATTCTTTACAATAATATATCCGCCCTTTGGAGCCTGGCCGATCAAACTCAACATTTTAGGAGTAAAACGACCGCCATTTGCGTGGTCATCTACAAACACTCCGTTTACACCAATTGACATATCAAATGATATAACGTTAAAGTTTACACCGCCAAAGTCAAAGTCAGCAGGCATACGGGCTTCAACCTTAGGCACAGCCTGAAGTTGCAACTTACTCATAGAAGCGTCTCCACTTTTACCACCGGTAAAACAAGCAGGATCAGGAATTCTCTTTATACGGAATTTTACAGGAGGAAGTGACTTATGAGTACCATCGGGCATAGTAGCACTAACTGTTACAGTTGCTTCTTTACCAATTGCGTCAGCACTTGCGTTTACCATGTAGTGCCCTTTAGGTCCCGAAGGTGACATGGAACCTAATGACATAGATGGGTGTAATGCACTGGCATCGAAACCTGCAGCAGAAACGTCTACAGGGTTTGGAATACCCGCGTAAAACACATTCATTTGAGATGGTGAAACAACTACAGCTGCTTTAGCAACAATATAATTGGTTTTAAAAGGATAGCTTTTTACAACACCTGTAGGGTCCTTCATTTGAATAACACCTGTAACAACAGCAGGTCCTTCTTTCTCTGTTTTGAAACTATACTTTCCTATTCCCTTATCATCAAATTTTTTAACAGCTTCTCCGGTTCCCTTAATTTCCTTTTTAATTGTATCCACTTCACCAATTGTAATAGTAGGCTGCTGTGTTGCAATGTATGCAGAAGGGAAAATATCAGCCCTAAAACTATCACCTAACAATACATAGCTTGAACTAGGAATAATTTTAGCAATAAAATCTGTTACTTTAAAACTGGTAGCATCAATATTGCTATACAAATAGTTTAACATTGCTGCTTCAGCATTTCTTACATCACTTTGTAACTCAGTAAAGGTTACAACGTCAGATACAAGAGGAGTTTCACCAAAATAATAATACTCCCATGTTTGCTTTCCTTCGTCCGGAACTTTAATGTCAGGAGTGAGTAACCCCAACTTCACCCTGGCTGTATCGGCCAAGGTAGTATGCAATTGCGGGTTCTTAAATATGGTAATTAAATCTTTTCTGAAACTATTTAATTCCATTTTCAAAGCATGTGCTTTTCCCTTTGTAATATCATCGCCATCGCCGCACAAAATACCTGTAGGAGTAGTGAAATCTTCTTTAGCATCTACATATTCCATCATGGTATCCTTCTTATCCAGATCCCATGGTTTTTTGTCCACTGCTTTTACCAAATCAGCTTTCATTTTCTGAATATCATCCACCATCTTATTTGCTTTCTCCACTACTAACTTTTCAGCATCATAAAAAGGCTTTGTTTTAACCATATCATTATCATATGCCTTTTGAAACTTTTCCTGTAGTGACTTAGTTTGTCCTTGAGTATTCTCATTTGTTAACTGCAAACCTGTATTCACCACAATAAAAGCATGTACAATCTGCTTTGATACGTTCAGCGCTAACAAAGCTGTTAGTACAAGATACATGATGGTAATCATCTTTTGCCTCGGTTCTTTGGGAAGTGACATAACCTATACGGTTTTATAAATATTTATAACTAATTTCTCTATTCAAAAAATTCAAATCCACATTATCTCTTCATGTTCATAGCGGTCAACATGCCACCATAAACAGTGTTCAGAGACTCAAGATTTTGAACCAGTTGAGACATTTCTGTTTTGTAACGGCGAGTATCTTCAACAGACTCTCCAACGTTTTCAACCAGTCTTGAAATACTTTCGTACAATGCACCCGAAGCTTTAACCTGGTCGTTAGATGATTTCAATTGCATTTCATAAACTGAGTTCAATGCTGCAACATTGGTTGCCATTTTCTCCATGTGTTCAACATAGGCACCTGGATTTCCAACGCTAAGTCCCTTAAGGGTTTCAGCAGCTTTTGAAGACGAACTGTTAAGCTCGCTCATGCTATCTGCAACCGATTGAATCTTATTTACATAATTCTTGGTAGTGCCTGAAATATCGCTGTCAGAAATTGAACCCAAAGACTCAGCTGCTTTTGAAGAACTATTTGAAAGATCGCTGATATTCTTAGATGCGTTCTTTACATTATTAACATATTCACCTGTTGCAACACTTGCATCAGCAATACCGCTCATTTTGGCAGTATTTTCGCTAAGGCTCTTTAAGCCACTTCCTAAGCTTTCAATCAACTCAGGACCAATCTTTGCTTCTTCAAGTAAGTCATCCAATTGCTCGGTAATGCTTCCTTTAGCTTCTTCCTTTTCACCATGTTCATCACCACCACCATGCAAACCTGCAAGTTCAGGATAAACTAAACTCCAATCCACATCTTCGTGCGGAGGTAATATACCGTATACTAAAAATATAAGCGCTTCAGTAGAAAGACCTGTAATAAGCGCAATTGTAGCACCAGGATAGTGCTGGATCTTAAACAATGCACCAATAATAACGACAGAGGCACCCCAACAAACGAATTTATTCATTACATCTTTTCCTCTCTTTGTCTCTGATAAAAACTCTTTAAATCCCATAAATGTTAAATTTTAAGTGTTAATTATTACGTTAAGGTTTATTTTATTATTCGTGAGCAGAAGATACATTATCAAGAGCGTCACCTTGTGCGCGACCCAGGTAGGTTTCAACACAACGGAAGCCAACATAACATTTTGCCGTATCCTGATACTCGTAAGTCCTTGAACTTGTTTGGCAATAATATCCAACATCTTTCCATGAACCACCTCTGATAACTTTTCTCTTCAATACGCTTGGTTCGTTATCAGTAGCATCATACACATAGTTAGGGTTCAGATCATGTGAAAAATCATATGCTGATTCATCATATGCGTTACTCGTCCATTCAGCTGCGTTACCTGCCATGCAATATAAACCATACCCGTTCGGATTATATGAATATATACCAACGGTGTGGAAACCACCATCATCCATGTAACTACCTCTCATAGGTTTAAAGTTACATAAGAAACAGCCCCTTGAATTACGGATATAAGGCCCCCCCCAAGGGTAAGGACTTAATGATAATCCGCCACGTGCTGCATATTCCCATTCAGCTTCTGTAGGGAGACGGAAGTCGTTTACAATAGATTGACCGTTACCAATCAAATAACTATCCATTAACTGAGTACGCCATACGCAGAAAGCTGTAGCCTGTTTCCATGATACGCCCACAACAGGATAATTATCATATGCAGGATGCCAGAAATACATATTGGTCATCGGCTCATTAAAAGAATATGTAAAGTCATGTACCCAGGCCAATGTGTCAGGGTAAACATTTATTACATGCTTATCAATGAACACACTACGATCAACGCCTTTTCTTGAACGCGTCTTATACCCATCAATTCCATTGTACTGCTTATCAATTACATCATAATGACCTTTTCCATTAATATACTGATCGCCCTTTTTGTCTGGTGCATCTTTATCAGGGACAAAACGGTTACCCTGATCGCTGTTTTTTACAGCCGCTAAACGAACATTCAATGTGTAAAAAAGGAAATTAAGTCTACGTGTATCAATTTCAACTCTCTGGTAAAACCTTTCGGCAGCTGGTAAATATAAACCTGCATCAGTTAAAGCTTCCATAGTAGCATGGTCATCAAGCCTTATTTTTGCATCCCAATTAATAGCAGGCGGATCGATATCATTACCATCTTTATCCTGTGTAATGGTTTGAGTAGGGTCATTTTCAGCCAGCATTAAGTGCATTAATGAATCTCGTACCCAATAAACAAACTGCCTGTACTCGTTATTAGATATTTCAGAGTCATCCATATAGAATGCCTGTACTGAAACCATCCTTGATTTGGTTGTGTAAGCATATGGCACTTCCTGATCATCAGGACCCATCATATAGTTACCCATGCCAATGTACACCATTCCATATGGATCAGCTTGATACCACGATGGCCTGTTCTGTACGCCGATTAGCTGCCCGTCATACTTATTACAACCTGCAATAAGCGCTACAAAGCAAGCAAGCAACATTAGTCTTCTCATATTAACCTCAGATTTAATAAATTAAGCATACTTAAAACCATTCTAAAATAGCGTGAAAATCTTCTTACGTTAATTATAATTAATAGTTACAAATATAATTTTCATACTATATTATAGGAACCTCGGATTTTGATGATATTCTGTTTTGGAAGGTGGCTTTGGAATGAAGCAATACTTAATTGCCAATTCGTGAGCACCACTACTATAAGAATGTATGTCAGATGTAGTAAAATCATATGAATAACCAAATTCGAAGTTTTTGTATTGGTATCCAACCAAACCTACAAAAGCGTCATTCATTCTATAACCAACGCCAAAATCAATGGTTTTATTGTACCTGGCGCGAACATTCAACTGAAACTGGGTTGAAGATGCATCTGATTCAACATACACATCAGGAATGATATCCCAGGTAGCGCTTGCATTGTAAACATAACCAGCCATTACATAGTAGTGACGGGCAACATCATACTGGTATTGCTGGTATGAACCTTTTAATGTTTGTTCCGGTAAGTGAGAAGATGAAATACCAACATATAAACCTTGTGGAGTAGCGTAATAAATACCTAAACCAACATCGTATGTAGTAACTGAGTTACCACCTACTGGAATAAGTGGATCCGTTATGGGGTTACTAGGTCCACCTTTACCATCTGGACTCATCCATGCGCCATTCAACGATTTCTGGAAGAAACCAATTGATGGACCAATGCCTAATATACCAGGGCCCAAAACGATATGATATGAATAAGACAATTTAATTTCTAATGTGTTTTCAAAACCCAATGCGTCTGAATATGCTGTTAATCCTGCACCTCCACCTATCATTGGCAACCAGGCATCGCCATTAAAAGCAATTGTTTTAGGATCGCCCGGGAACCCTACCCATTGATCTCTATAGTCAAGACTCGCGCAATATGCGTTACTTGTTCCTGCATAAGCCGGGTTAGTATTTAACTTTGTAAAAAAGTTTTGGCTGAACTGCGCATCTTGCTGCGCGTGAGCTAGCAAGCCCATTCCCACTAGTATTACTGATGTAATTATCTTCTTCATAGTTCACAAATTAAGTTAAAAAACTACCCCTCTTCCACTCAGAAAGAGAATGCTAAACTAATCATTTTCCAAATAATAACCAAATATTTTTGGGTCTACAGGTTAATATAACTGATAATCAGATGTTTAACCATTAGCTGAGTTTCTGGTAAGCCTGCCACCATCTATCCGGCATTTCCTCAGTACAAGCCAGTTCGTAATCTTCATACGAACACGGAACCATGTGATGACGTTCATATTTCGATTTTGCCCCCACTCTGTATGGTACTTCCATCCACCAGCGGTCAGTTTTGGTGCTTTTATAAAATACTATTTCATGATCGCCCGATTTCATAGTTACCCTATACTTCAGGTAATCTTTTTTCTCAGTACCCGGAAAGTCGCTCTTCCTGTTCGCAAATCCATCCATGAAATACCAAATCATTTGCGCAGCTAAAGCTGATGTTTGCTCCCTGTCATCAAACAATGGATTAACTTCAAAAATTCCGATAGATGATAATTTATCGCTCATCCCTGCGTATCTGAATATCTGGCAAGCCTCTTCGCCATACAAGCCGTTAGGTGTAGCGTGTAAAGTTCCGGGAGCATCGGACTTACGAATAGCAGAAATATCAAAGCTTAATATATCGGCATTACGAACAATTGGTTCCGCTTCTTCAAGGTTAGTTTGTATTTGCCCTAAGCGATATGTATCGAAAAACATTTTCTTTATCGTTTCAACTTCTTCAGGATTTACAAAATGGGTTTGGTACCCGATGTGGCTATAGTTGAACAACAAACTTGGCTGGTATTGTAATATTTTACTGATGTATGTTTCAGAATCTAATTCGCTGTGAATTTCGCCAAGGTCAATTTTACTATCAGCACAAACAATATTTACGGTTTGTTGCAAACGCTGATACGCTGTGTACATTGAATAGGTGAGATCCTGGCTGCCACCGATAATGACCGGAATAATTTTTCTATCTAATAATTCAGCGCAAACAAATTCCAATGCAACGTAAGTATCCTTCGGCGTATTACCCGGAACAATATTTCCCAGATCGGCAACAACCACATTTTGAATATATGAAAGTTTATACAGATTCTCCCTCACCTTATCAGGTGCAGCTGCACAACCATCGTTACCATTTGAGTTCCGTGCCTCGCCTACTCCAATAATGGCAATATGCACGCCATCCAGATCAGGAAAATTCTTTGTGACATTTTTGCGAATATGGCTTCCCCACATAAATGGAGCATATTCTGAATTTACTGTGCCCGGTTTAAGGTATTGCTCAATTTCCATGCAGGGTAATTATGCTTAGGATTTTTTGCGTGGAATAAATCTCCTTTTCTTCTTTCCGCTTGCTTTGTCTGCTGCTATAATAGCAACGCAATCTTCAAGTGTAAGCTTTGCAGGTTCCTTATCCTTTGGTATTTTAAATATCTCTTTGTCCGATTGTATGTATGGGCCGTACCGGCCATTCAATACCTGTATCTCAGGTTCAGGATCGCGCTTTATTATCTGAATAACTTTTTCTCTTTCCTTCTTGCGCTTGTCTTCAATTACTTCAATTGACCTTGCTTCATTCACTGTATACGGATCATCTTCCTTTGGTAAAGAATAAAATTTTCCATCGTGCCTGATATATGGACCAAACCTGCCAATAGCAACATCCATATCTTTCTCTTCGTACACACCCGATTTTCTTGGCAACCTGAATAACTCAAGTGCTTGCTCCAAGGTCATTGATTCAAGACGTTGTTCCGCTCTGAGTTTTGCAAAGCGAGGCTTCTCTTCCGATTCTGTATCACCTATCTGAACCATTGGTCCGTATCGGCCAATCTTTACAAATACATTTTTACCTGTTGCAGGTTCTTGTCCTAATAGCCTTTCTCCCGATGCTCTTTCTTTAACAGCAGTTGTTTTTTCAACTGTATCATGGAATGGCTTGTAAAAATTCTTAAGCATTTTTGTCCAAGTCAGTTTACCATCTGCAACTATATCGAACTGTTCTTCAACCTGTGCAGTAAAATTAAAATCTAATATTTCTCCAAAGTGGCTTACAAGGAAATCATTTACCACCATACCTACGTCGGTCGGAAATAATTTAGCCTTATCTGCACCGGTAATTTCAGTTTTAGTAACTGAACTTATGGCGCCGTTCTTTAAGGTAAGTACATTATATTTTCTTTCGGTTCCTTCACGTGATTCCTTTACAACATATCCTCTCTTTTGAACGGTAGAAATGGTTGGCGCGTAGGTTGACGGACGTCCGATACCCAAACCTTCTAACTTCTTAACCAAGCTTGCTTCCGTAAAACGTGAAGGTGGTTGGGTGAATCGTTGTACCGCATCAACGTGCGATAGATTTACTTTATCGCTAACCTTAACCATAGGCAACTGGCCTTCGGTTTCTTCTTCTTCTTCTTTTTCGTCGTCCGATTCGATATATACTTTCAGAAATCCATCGAACTTAATTACTTCACCGGTTGCAATAAAATTATTTTCTACTGAATTGTTTCCGATCGTCAATACAGTTTTCTCAATTTCTGCATCAGCCATTTGCGATGCAACGGTACGTTTCCATATCAGTTCGTACAACCGTTTTTCGTTGCTTTCTTCCGAATCTATTTCTTTGTTGGCAAAGTTTGTAGGCCGTATTGCTTCGTGGGCCTCCTGTGCTGAAGCTGACTTTGTTTTAAACTGACGTGTTTCAGCATATTTTTCTCCGTACAATTTTATTATTTCCGCTTTAGCTGCATCAATAGCTACCTGCGAAAGGTTCACAGAGTCAGTACGCATATAGGTTATATCTCCCTTTTCATACAATATCTGCGCTACACGCATGGTTTGCAAAAGTGAGAAGCCTAGTTTCCTGCTTGCTTCCTGTTGTAATGTTGATGTAATAAAAGGAGCTGAAGGTGTACGCTTAGATGGTTTTTTTTCCTGGTTCTTTACAGAAAATTCAGCATTACTGATCTTTTTCAGAAAATCATTTGCCTCTGCTTCCGTATTAAATTTCTTATCGAGTTCTGCTTTAAAGCTTACACCGTTAGCTGAAAAGTAGCCTACTACTTTAAAGAATGATGTTACGCCATAGGCATTTATTTCTCTTTCACGTTCTACAATTATTCGTACCGCAACCGATTGTACCCTGCCTGCTGAAAGCGATGGCTTGATCTTTCTCCATAATATAGGTGAAAGCTCATAGCCTACTAACCTGTCTAATATACGACGGGCTTGCTGGGCATCAACAAGATCTTTATTAATCTCTCGCGGGTTCTGAATAGCCTTTTCAATTGCTGACTTGGTAATTTCATGATATACAACGCGCTTGGTTTTACTTTCCTTTAAACCAAGTTCATTGAACAAATGCCATGCAATAGCTTCTCCTTCACGGTCCTCATCAGTCGCTAACCAAACCATGTCAGCAGACTTGGCAAGCTTTTTAAGTTCCGCTACTACTTTCTTTTTATCGGTTGAAACAACATACTCAGGTGTAAAGTTGTTTTTAATATCTATACCCAAACCCTTTTCAGGTAAGTCGCAAATGTGCCCTATGCTCGACTTTACGGTAAACTCTTTACCTAAGTATTTCTCTATTGTCTTAGCCTTTGCGGGCGACTCTACTATGAGTAAATTTTTTGCCATGCGTATAATTAAGAGATACCTATTCTATAAAATTGAGCGTGCAAAACTCAGCAGATATTTTCGAAAAAGCAAACTTTATTAAAAAACAGGGGTGCTTAAACACCCTTGTAAACCTTACCAAACACGCCAAGCGGCAATTTATAACCAGAGGTTGCCTGAAGGTATAATTCACCATATTTCAAATCATTCTTCCTTTTTGCCAGTAAATTCTCTAGTATAAGCGACGAAAAACCCAGCGAATATGTGTTCAATATCAGTATGTGTTTTTCATTATCCATCAATTCTAACACACTGCGAACCATTTCATTAATATTCTCCTCTAATTTCCATTGTTCCCTGTTTGGCCCATGGCCATAAGCAGGTGGGTCAAGAATTATTCCATTGTACTTTGTACCTCGTTTCAATTCTCTTCTCACAAATTTCATTGCATCTTCTACCATCCAACGTATATTATTCAGGTTCGATGACTCCATATTTTGCCTTGCCCAGGTTACAACCTGCTTTATAGAATCAAGGTGAATAACATCTGCTCCTGCTGCCTTGGCAGCTAATGATGCACCACCCGTATATGCAAACAAGTTCAGGAATTTAGGTTGGTTCAATTTCATAGCACTTATCTTTTCATATATATAATTCCAGTGAACCGCCTGTTCAGGAAATATACCCACGTGCTTGAATTGCGTTAATGATAAATGAAAATTCAGCCTTGGACCATTCGGCAGATCATAGCCTATTTCCCATCCGTCAGGCATGTCTTTCAGTTTCTTCCATGCGCCTGCATAACTTGCGTTCTGTTCAAAGCGAACATGCGCCAATCTTTCCCATTCACTGTTTTTCATGGCCCTGCTCCACACGGCTTGCGGCTCAGGACGAATGGTTATATATTCACCGAAGCGTTCCAGTTTCTGGAAGTCGCCACAGTCAATAAGTTCGTAATCTTTGAAGTGAGTTGGATGGAGGATCTCCATTACATTTTCCTGCATATTGTTCGCGAAACTATTCGCTGATGACTTCGTTTCTTTCAACGTATTCTATAATCTTTCCTGCTATATCTACACCTGTAGCTTTCTCAATGCCCTCAAGGCCCGGAGAAGAGTTCACTTCATTAACTACAAGCCCTTTTGCTGTTGGCAACATATCTACACCCGCAACTCCAAGGCCCATTAATTTAGCTGCACGTATGGCAAGGTTCTTTTCAACTGTACTTAGCTTTACTACTTCAGCCGTTCCGCCTCTGTGCAGGTTCGACCTGAAATCGCCTTTCGCTCCTGTACGTCTCATAGCACCTACTACCTGTCCATCCACTACAAATGCACGCACATCCTGTCCACCTGCTTCTTTTATAAATTCCTGTACCAATATATCTACCTCTACATCTAAAAATGCTTCTACCACCGATTTTGCAGAGTTCTTCGTTTCTGCTAATATCACACCAATACCCTGTGTTCCTTCTAATAACTTAATAACAACGGGTGCACCGCCAACCAGGTTAATAACGTGTTCAACGTGTTTTGGTGTAGACACAAATGCAGATTTAGGTATAGCAATACCTGATTTTGCGAGTATCTGCAGGCAACGCAATTTATCACGTGAACGTACCAATGCCTGAGATTCAACCGCGCTGAATATCTTCATCATTTCAAACTGCCTTACCACTGCAGCACCGTAAAATGTAACCGATGCACCAATACGTGGTATTACAGCATTTACATCTTTTACTTCTTCATCTTTATAATATATGTGGGGACGGCCTTGTTCAATTACAAGAACACATTTCAGGTGATCGACAACTAAAACTTCATGGCCCCTTACTTTACCGGCTTCAACTAATCTCTTGGTGGAATAGGCTTCAGGGCTTCGGGATAGAATAACTATTTTCATGTATATATGGGCTAACTTTCACAAAAATAGCAAAAGAACAATACGTGCATATTAAGCCATTAATGAGCCCCCGGACTGCGCTTAAAGAAAACAAAGCCATTTTTACCGTATAACACCTGCAACTGTGGGTATTCTTTCTGGGTTTCTTCAGCCTGATTTATCTTACATACAAAGTAGGTAGGTTTATCAATGTCGCCTTTTAAAAGCCATTCGTTATCAGTGCACTTTACGTTTTTCCAGGGCTGTATATCAGCATAAAAATACTGGGCATAGCTCTTATAATCAATAGTGGTGACATACACATCTTTTCCTTTTAATCCCTGGTAGAACTGAATGGCAGATTCCTGGGTAATTTGTTCAATATTCGGTGCAATAAGGAATAAAGCCATATTTGTTGTAATAAGCGTACCGATAAAAAAGGTAATAGCGCCTTTAATATGGTTACCCCGTTTAATAAATATTAAGCCGCTTATAACCGACCCCAGCAATACAAACCCAACTATTCCCTGCGAGTATGTCCATGTAACATCGGCTGACATATTTGCAACTGCAAAGGGATCTTTTATCAATGGAATGATTGCTTCTTTATTCATACCCGCAACAGGCAACAATGCAAGTGCAATTCCTAAAATACCACCCAAAATACCGATGCTCCAACCCATCCATTTTTTCCATGTGGCAGCGCTTTCCCATATCTCATAAAGCGCAAGCGCAGCAAAGAAAGTAAGCGGATAATAACATAAGGATGAGTAATGCAGAATTTTTGTTTTTACGATAGAGAACAGTATTAAAACAACCCAGAATAAAATCTTCATCAGTTTGGTTGCCTCTTTCATTTTTTCATCGTCCGGCTTTATCATCATTCCCCTGATGGCAAATATTGAAGCCGGGAAGCAACCGATAAGCAACACAATAAAGTGATAATAAAATGGGCCACCATGGCCTGAATCCTGCGTATTGAATAACCTGACCTGGTATTGAAAGAACTGCACTATTGTGCCCCAATGGCCTGTCATTGCTTCCATTGCAAACCATATACCACCGGCGGCAGATACAACAATTAAGTAAAGAATTGTTTGAGATGGACTAAGTATTTCCCTTCTCTTTTCTGCAAACCAATATATAATAACTGAAATTGAAAACACCAGGAATGCCACCGGCCCTTTGGTTAACATAGCAAGGCCAATGCAAAAAGCAGAGAGGTAAAGAAAATTATTCCGCCCCGCCAAAATGCTTTTTTTGTGCATTTGAAAACGGGTGAAGAAATAGAAACCCGAGAAAATAAAAAGATTAAACCATGGGTCAATTATGCCGGTTTTAAAATAAAAATGTGGTAACATTGAACCAATGTATGCCAATACCCATAAGAGCCCGAAACGCTTGTCTTTATATATGGTACCGATCCTGAATAATACCAGCATGGTTATAATTCCGCAGATTGCATTTGGAAGGCGTGCGGCATAATCGCTCACGCCAAATAGCTTCATGCTCAGCGCCTGCATCCAGATAAAAAGCGGTGGCTTTTCCCAGAAAGGCAAATAGTTTATGGTAACTAAAAAATATTGTTTTGCAGCCACCATTTCGCGGGCACATTCAGCAAAGTTTATTTCATCCCAATCGAACAAATGAACCTTACCCAAAAAAGGCAGGAACAATACAGCGCCTACAATTACAAGTACGGAAGAAATAAGCGGGCTTTTATTCGAATTGCCTAGCATGAATTATTTAATCTACATGAGTTACACCACCCGATACTACAAACTTCATAGCTTCTGCCGAAGTTGCATCCAATGGTTCAATATTTTCTTTTTTCACTATTAACAACTTGCCCGATAACCCGTACGAGAACGGCATATATACGGCAGTATATTCTTTAGCAATGGACATAGTAGTGAGGTCTTCCTGGGTAATAAAACCAATTTGCTTTATGTCATTTATTCTGTCTATGGTAACTAAAACCGGGCGGTTAAATTTACGTTTACTGCCTACAAATGCTGACATCATATCTTTTACCGAGGAATAAATAACACGGATTAGGGGGACCTTTTCAATGTCTTTTTCAAACCTGTCGTACATAGGTGTAAACAGAAATGATGCCGATACTCTGCCTACAACATAAACGATAACAACCATTGCAGCGAGTATTATAAACGGGTCTAAAAGAGGGTGAACAATATGATGTATCCATCCAAACGCTGAACCGACGTATGTAACAATTTTATACACTGCATACACGGTAATGACCACAGGCGTTATAACAAGCAAGCCCTGCACCATGTGTCCAAGAAAATTCTTGACCACCTGCGATTTAAAATTCTCATTCAGTGCCATATCTTTCCGGGGTTTAAAATTCCTTTCGGGTCAAAAACCAATTTAATTTCCTTTTGCAATTGAATTGCTTTCTCCGTAAAAGCAATATCCATATAGTCCTTCTGCACCCATCCTATACCATGCTCACCGGATAGTGTACCGCCTAATTTTACACACAACTGAAATATTTCGCGTATGCCTGAAGGCAAGGTATTGTTCCACTGCTCATCCGTTAAATTGCCTTTTATAATATTCACGTGCAGGTTACCATCGCCAGCGTGCCCATAGCAGACTGAATTAAAACCATATTTCTTTCCTATTGCCTTTACCCCTGCAAGTAATTGAGGAAGCTCAGCCCGTGGCACAACTGTATCTTCTTCCTTGTAAACCGAATGCGACTTTACGGCTTCAGCCACACTACGGCGCATTTTCCAGAGTGCATTTTTTTGCTCTGCAGAATCGGCAAACAATATTTCATCACATTCAAACTGGCTAACTACTTCACTTATCTTCTCACAGTCTTTCATTAACACATCAACATCATTGCCATCTACTTCAATGATCAGGTGAGCCTGAATTTCATCTTTAACCTGTATGGATATTCCTTCAACATATTTCAACGCCCAATCAATTGCATCACGCTCTACAAACTCTAATGCCGACGGAGTAATACCTGCCCTGAATATGGCCGATACTGCCTCACAAGCCTTTATTGCTGAAAAGAACGGCACCAGCATTAGCAGGTTATGTTTCGGCAATGGTATTAATCGGAAAACAATTTTTGTAATAATACCCAGTGTTCCTTCGCTACCTGTAAGCAGTTGTGTGAGGTTATAACCCGTAGAGTTTTTCAGCACATTCGCACCTGTCCACATTATTTCTCCGGTTGGCAATACCACTTCAAGGTTCAACACATAATCTTTGGTAACGCCATATTTAACAGCCTTCGGGCCGCCTGCACGTTCGGCAACATTGCCACCTAAAAAACAACTACCCTTACTTGCGGGGTCGGGCGGATAAAACAATCCCTTCTCCATTACCGTTTCCTGGAACACCTGGTTTATAACACCCGGCTCAACCGTTGCCTGCAAATTACGTTCATCAATTTGCAGAATTTTATTAAAGCGTTCCATCGACAAAACTATTCCGCCAAACACCGGCAATGCACCGCCACTAAGCCCTGTACCTGCGCCGCGCGGCGTAAGTGGTATATTCTCTTTGTTACAAATTTTAAGTATTTCTGATATCTCTTCTGCCTTGCGGGGTTTAACCACAACCGACGGAAGAAAGCTCAGATCCTCTGTTTCATCATGCCCGTAATGCTTCAACGATTCACTATCCGAAAGCACATTTTCCTTGCCAACCAGTTGATGCAGCAAGGATATCATTTCGGGGGTGACGGTATTGAATTTCATTATAACAAAAGTAGGAATCATTCTGCCAAATAAACCGTTTTACCGGAACACTTATCAATAACCCCTCATTGATAATTACAATAAAATACAATGAACAGAATTGCTAAAATAAATAGCCAGTATTTTACAAAATAATTGATTATCAATTATTTATAATGAAAATTGCTTGCTAAAATTTATTGGTGACAAAAAGGCAGAGAAAAAGCCGAAGGCTTTCAATTAAGAATTAGGAATTTATTGGATTATCAATTTTCCAGTGCCAACCGCCTCGCCTTTTTCGGAAACAATACGGTACAAGTAAATACCTGCAGGTTGATTGCTCAAATCAATGGCCCACCTTTGTCCTCCCGAAGGGAGGATAGCAGTAACTACAGAAGCTCCTCCTTTGGAGGAGTTGGAGGAGGCCACCTTTTGACCCATCATATTATAAATTTCTATTTGCTCCTTATCCCTTACTCCTTGTTCCTCAATGGTAAACTTTCCGTTGGAAGGGTTTGGGTACACTTTTGTTTCATTCTGAGGCATTGTTATACTTGATACCGAATTAGGAAACAGACTATCTGCATAATTACTATCTGCACTTACTATTACATCATCTACATAGTAGTAAGCTTCGTTCCAATTATGGTTACTATTCGACGATGGTGAGTTAACAAAAATTGTATCACATTGCTTATCAGAAACAAAGTTGCCAAGGATTATATATTTTTCTGTCCCATTAGATTTAAAGCTTCCACTTATTTTCATCCAGTTAATCTTATCGGTAAGATGATTTGCTGTATCATTCTGAACTTGTGGAGTTAAATACGATTTAACATATCCCGTCCAAACTAAAGCCGAATCAGAAAAATATACTCCGATATTATTACATGCCCATTTAGAGCTATCTGCAAGACTTATATAAAAAGTAACATAATATTCTGTTCCGGTATTTAGAGTACTTGTTAATTCTGCTTGTAAATAAGCCACATTGTTATAATCATATGGGCGACCAGTGGGAGGTACTCCTGTAAACGTATATATGCCAACATAAGCTGCCCCTGAGTGGGGATACTGATACCCAAAAATATTCAAGGGGACATTAACATCGCTACTAACATTGTTACAAAGTGAATCATAAAAACATTGCCCCCCTCCGCCACCTGACCAATCATTTACGTAACCATCAACTTGATTTACTCCGTTTGAACATTGGGTTTTAATTTCAAAGCTATAGTTTGGTACCAAGTTCTGTGCTTTGCAAAAAAAACACAGAGCCATTACAATTATTAGACTTAATAATGTCTTACTTTTCATTGCTCCCTGCTTTTAAACAAAGGTACTCAATTCATTGCATAAAAAAAGAGAGGCACCGCGCCTCTCTTTTTAAATAAAACTAAAAGAATTACTTAGCTTTTAATATATTCTTCTTTAGAGCCATAGAAGAAACTAAGGTCTTTATATTGCTTAACGAACTTCTTCAGATCTTCAGATGTGGTGAATTTCTCGGTTATGTATTCAGTTATAGGGTACAAGGTAAATCCACCGGTTTCATCATTGAACTCTATCTTATAGAAATAGTAGGTCTTAGGATCTTCATCAGGCTTGTACAGGTTCAAAAACTTAACTCCATCTACTTCTGACAGAAAGCCATTATACACTTCGTCATCTTGTTTCTCAGAACCTTCTTTCTTTTTGTGTTTCTCTATAATAGAATAGGTGTGCTCATCCAGGTCTTTAACCACATAGGTTTCATCTTCAGAGCTACGTTGCTGCCATTTGCCAACAAGTTTGTGTTCTACGTGTACTGCTTTCGGATCGTCAATTGATACAGGTGCATTGTAAGGGCAGGCGGTGAATAATATGCTGCAACAGCATAACATAATAATTAAGTACTTGTTTTTCATTGTAATGTTTTTAGGTTTAAACAGTTTTAGACAAATTTATACTTTTAATTGAAAGTCGGTGTTACTCAAGTATTAATGTATCTGTTTACATTAATAAAGAGCACAAAAAAGGAGGCCATAGGCCTCCTTTTTAACAAAATAAATTAACCGCTTAATTATTCTGCAAGTACTATAACCTTATCGTTGCGAACTTCCATAATACCACCTTTAATTTCAAAAAAGTGTTCTTGTTTCGCCATATCACGCACCTTAACTTTTCCACCTTTAAGCGCACTGATCATAGGAGCGTGATTTCTCAATACTCCTGTTCTGCCTGCTTCTCCGGGTACATCAACATACTCAGCATCTCCGCTGAAAAGCTTTTTGTCCGGTGTTAATATTTCTAAATACATAATTTTAATGTTTAATGTTAAATGTTAAATGCTTAATCAGCCATTCAAAATTCAACATTTAGAATTAAGCATTACTTTGATTCTGCTAATATCTTCTTACCCTTTTCAATAGCTTGTTCAATGTTACCTACAAGGTTAAAAGCTGCTTCAGGATATTCATCTACCTTACCATCCATTATCATGTTGAAACCTTTGATGGTATCTTCAATGCTAACCAATTCTCCTTTTAAACCGGTAAACTGTTCTGCTACGTGAAAAGGCTGAGAAAGGAAACGTTGTACACGGCGTGCACGGCTAACTACCAGCTTATCTTCCTCAGAAAGTTCATCCATACCAAGGATGGCAATAATATCCTGCAATTCCTTGTAACGTTGTAAAATTGCCTTTACACGTTGCGCTGTATTGTAATGCTCATCGCCCAAAATAGCAGGTGATAAGATACGTGAAGTAGAATCGAGGGGATCTACCGCAGGGTAAATACCTAACTCAGCTATCTTACGGTTCAATACGGTTGTAGCATCCAAGTGAGCAAATGTTGTTGCAGGCGCAGGATCGGTCAAGTCATCCGCAGGTACATACACCGCTTGTACCGATGTAATTGAACCACGTTTGGTTGAAGATATACGCTCTTGCATAAGTCCCATTTCAGATGACAAAGTTGGTTGGTAACCCACCGCTGAAGGCATACGGCCTAACAACGCTGACACCTCGGAACCTGCCTGTGTGAAACGGAAGATATTATCGATGAAGAAAAGGATATCCTTTCCACCTGATTTTTCATCTCCGTCACGGAAATATTCTGCTACGGTAAGACCGGATAATGCTACACGGGCACGTGCTCCGGGAGGCTCATTCATCTGACCAAACACCAATGTAGCTTGCGATTTTGCTAATTCGTTCTTATCTATTTTGCTCAAATCCCATCCGCCTTTTTCCATTGAATGCTTAAACTCTACGCCATAACGTATAACGCCAGACTCGATCATTTCACGGAGAAGGTCATTTCCTTCACGGGTTCTTTCACCTACACCGGCAAATACAGAAAGACCGGCATACGCTTTAGCAATATTGTTGATCAATTCCATAATAAGTACGGTTTTGCCTACACCGGCACCACCGAACAGACCAATTTTTCCGCCCTTTGCATATGGCTCAAGCAGGTCAATAACCTTAATACCTGTAAACAACACTTCGGTTGCTGTAGAAAGGTCTTTAAATAATGGTGGCTCACGGTGAATAGAGTATCCGCCTTTGTTATCTATAGCGCCAATACCGTCAATAGCTTCACCAACTACATTAAATAAACGGCCTTTAATTTTATCACCAACCGGCATGGTTATAGGTGCACCTAATGAGGTAACCTCCAGGCCACGTCTCAAACCATCGGTTGAGTCCATAGCTATGGTACGCACGGTGTCCTCACCAATATGCTGTTCGCACTCTAATATTATTTTTTGTCCGTCAGCTCTCTGAACTTCAAGTGCTTCAAGAATATTTGGAAGGGCAACGCCTTCGAATCTTACGTCGATAACAGGTCCTATTATCGAAACAATTTTGCCTTTGCCGGTTGCAGTACTCATAGTAAGTGTGTATTTTTTAAAAAGTGGTGCGAAGATATAATATTTTTTATGCACCAAGTAGCTTTCACAAATTTTTAATTTTGCACAATCGTTGATAAATTTAAGACATACTAAATAGGTCGTGAAAATATATAATTCCATAGATGAATTTGCTGCAGCCGGGGTGAAAAATTCCCTTGTCACCACAGGTACCTTCGATGGGGTACACCTGGGCCATAAGGCTATATTGAAGAGGATAAGTGAGCTTTGTAAAAGTAAAGGCCATGAAAGTGTTCTGTTGACCTTTAATCCTCACCCGCGGACCGTCCTTTTTCCGGATGGGCCGCCTATGCAATTCCTATCTACATTCGCTGAAAAAGAGGCACTATTAAAAGAAGCAGGAATACAGCACCTTATTATACATCCTTTTACAAAAGAACTGTCCCGGGTTTCGGCCTTAGACTATGTAAGGAACATTTTAACCGGTAAATTACATGCCAAAACCTTAGTTATTGGCCACGATCACCGTTTTGGCCGTAACCGCGAGGGTTCAATTAAAGAACTGAAGGAATGGGCTCCGATGTATGGTTTTGAGGTGGAAGAGATCGCCCCTTTCAAGTCCGCCGAAGTAACTATAAGCTCGAGTAAGATTCGCAAAGCTATTGCCGAAGGTGACCTGCAAACTGCCAATGCGTACCTGGGTTATACCTATTCATTGGAAGCTAAAGTGGTACATGGCTTAAAGCTTGGAAGCACTAAACTTGGGTACCCTACTGCTAATCTTGAAGTATTAGATAAGAGTAAGATAATTCCTGCCGATGGTATTTATGCCGTTTATGTCAAATATAACGGACAGCAGTATAAAGGAATGATGAGCATAGGCTTGAACCCGACTGTTGAGGGTAAAGGGCGCAGTATGGAAGTAAACATATTCAACTTTAGTGAAGATATATATGGTAAGAACCTGTATGTGTCTTTTTACAAAAAACTAAGGAACGAAGAGAAATTCGACAGCCTGGAAGCCCTGAAGAAGCAGCTCGATAAGGACAAAGAAGATAGTTTGAAGATATTGGCATAAAACTTACTGCCAAAGGTATTACCAAAACTGTATTTGAAAGAGCCTGAAAGCCAATTGGACACAAATTTTTACCCTTTCACAGAAATAAACCCGAAATGGTTCTTAGTCAGTATAATTTTATGTTCGAATCAATACATAAAGAACATGAAAACGTTAATTTTAGGAGTATGTTTATTAGGCGGGCTTTTAATACAAGGTTGCGAAGCATACGTAGAACCAACAGGCGGTTATTATATACGGGATAATGTTTGGTATTATCACGATGATCGTGGAATTGAACGTCGTGAGCATGGCAGATGGCACCATCGTCCTGAAGATGAACACCATGATGATCACAAGTAGTTAAAGCAGGTATATTTAATCGTTAGACTGCCCCAACAAGTTGGTTAACAAATGCTTATGTGAATTTAATACAATAGCGACACTATTTTCATAAATTCGCAGCTCCAAAAAAGCATTTAGATGAACTTTCTTGAATTTGAAAAACCGGTAGAGGAACTTATACAGCAGCTTGAAGCATTGAACCAAGTCAAGGAAAAAAGCAAGGTTGATATTTCAGCTTCAGTTAAAGAACTGGAAGATAAAATAAAGGTCACCCGCAAGCAGATATCAGATAAACTTACTCCCTGGCAACGTGTTCAACTCTCCCGCCACCCCGATAGGCCTTATACCTTAGATTATATACAGCATATTACCGATGGCAACTTTTTTGAATTGCATGGCGACCGTGGTGTAAACGACGATAAAGCTATGGTAGGAGGAATTGGTAAGGTTGAGGGAAAGAGCATAATGTTTGTTGGCCAGCAAAAAGGCAGTACTACTAAAATGCGCCAGTACCGCAACTTTGGTATGCCAAACCCAGAAGGTTACCGCAAAGCGTTAAGGTTATTCAGGTTGGCAGAAAAGTTCAATATGCCTATTGTTTGTTTAATAGATACTCCCGGTGCTTACCCGGGCCTGGAAGCTGAAGAACGTGGGCAAGCTGAAGCCATAGCTCGGAATATATTTGAAATGATGCGCCTGCGCGTACCTGTTATATGCATAATTATTGGTGAAGGTGCTTCAGGTGGTGCATTAGGCATTGGAATTGGCGACAAGGTATTAATGCTTGAAAACACATGGTATTCGGTTATATCGCCGGAATCGTGTTCATCTATATTATGGAGGAGCTGGGACTTTAAAGAAAAAGCAGCAGAAGCCTTAAAACTTACCGCTGATGATATGTTGGCCAATAAATTAATTGACGGTATTATAAAAGAACCCCTTGGTGGTGCTCATGTTGACCCTAAAGCAGCTTTCCAATATGTAAAAGATGAAATACTGAAACAATTGGAAAAATTGAGCAAAACAGAGACAACCAAGTTACTGGAAAAGCGCGTAAACAAGTTCTGCGCAATGGGCGTGTTCGAGGAAAATGCGTAAATTGCATGCATGAAAAGGGGTGTGCTGTTTTTATTACTTATCGTTTTTAAGCTAGGTAGCGCCCAATCTCCATTACTCGATTCACTTTCGTTAGATACTATGAAAGGCTATAGCGATCTGGGTTTAGCAAAAGCCAACCCTGATAAGGTTTTGAAGCTTGTACTTACCAAGAAGAAACTTACTACGTTTCCTGAAGAAATAAGGCAATTTAAAAATATACAATACCTAGATCTCAGTAAAAACAAATTAAGCTCAGTCCCTTCCTGGATAAGTGAGCTTTCCTCACTGCAAACACTCATACTTTCTCATAACGATATTGATTCGCTTGAACCACAAATAGGTATGTTGAAACATTTGAAATGGTTCATAATGAACAGAGACCCTCTCGATGCAATACCCGATGCTATAGGAGGACTTACAGAACTAAGATACCTTGATATGTGGGGCGATGACATTGCTTATTTTCCGGCAGCATTGAGTAAACTCACGAACCTTAAAGAATTCGACCTCAGAGACATACTTATAAACCAGGAAACACAAACAACTATTCAAAGCTATTTACCTAAAACCACTATTTTTTTCTCTCCGGCGTGTTCGTGTAAGAATTGAAGATGAAAAGCAGTCATATAAATTATTCTTGTGGTTTATTGTGCTTAAAAAATCTGGCCAATACCAAAGTAGAATTGGGTTCCTTCAGCAGATATTCCATAATCGAAACGCAGGATAGTATCTTCGTTCCATGCAATCTGCATTCCGGGGCCTTCAGAATATCGGAGATTTTTTAAATACGAAATCCGGTACAAATAATCCCATACACCACCTGTATCGAAAAAAGGAATTACAGAAAAAGCCAAATGTTGTTTTAAGATATCAGTCTGCAAAAAACGATAACGGAGCTCTATATTAGCAAACCCCATTACAGGTGCTACAAACCTGCTTTGCACATAACCTCTTAAGGTTTGTGGTCCACCTAATCCATTAATATCTCCTTCTGAACTCCATTGATCCATGTATTCATAAAATGGTGCATCACCTACAGTATAGCCCATTCCGATCCGCCCTGCAAAAACAAACTTTTTAAATACATCTTTAAACAGGCTATGATAGTAATTGTAGTGAATAAAAATACGATCGAAATTATGTTCCGAGCCCAATGCTCCATTTGAAAATTCATTGGTAAATTCAGCAAATGCTCCTGAAGACGGGTCTGGTTCAAGATCACGTGTGTCGTAAATTACGCCTAACTGTAGTAAAGTTCCTCTATCAGCACCAAAACCCGTAACTAATCCTTCTTCGGCTTGCTGATGCAGAAGTGAATTATTATCAAGCGGAGTTGTAATATTATCAAATGCAATCTCATAACCAATAAGAGTCCTCAATTTTCCATCTAGCCATGAATGTTCCATGCTGACATTAAATGACTTTTCTTCCTGCTGAAATGTATTGTAATTGGAAATACTGCCCACCTGATTATTTTCATAGTTATCATAAGAAGCATTATTAACTATTGCCTTTGTAGAGTCATTGTTAGGATAATAGCTTAATGGTCTCAAGGTTTTTTCTGTTACCCCAAAAAACAAATAATTTGGGTTAACCATATATTCACATTGGCCCCTCAGGCGCCATTTAGAGTTAAAAATATAGGGCACATCCCATACCAGTTGAAATTCTCTTTCGCTCTTTGTGGTATAAAATGCCGACAAATTAATATTAGCTCTATACGCTGTATATGCAAAAAAAGGGTCATTTCTTTTACCATCAAAATAGAGTTGAGCCTCAGCTCCAATTCCGAAACCGTTTACCGGGTCAGAACTCATATCAGGTACACCTGTAAGATACGCCCCTTCTTTTTTATTTTTCAGGTCTTCATCCGATAAATGCTCTGTTTCAGATATGGTGAAAGGCAATTTCAACGAATCCTTTGTTAACGTATCTTTTCGTTGACCGATTGAAAAAAAATGGCATAAAACACAACATAAAACAAGAATACGCTTCTTCATAGAACTATTACAATTTTCATCTTCAATAAGCGGCACTTTCAGCTTTCAAATGTAAGTATTGATTCCAGAGAAAATCCGCAGATGCCCTAATAATTTGAACTAACACCGGTTAATTATCTTTATTGCATGGGTGTTAAGGTTTTCGTAGTTTTGCAAAATGAAGTCATCCCCATTATTTCAAAAAATATTAAGTACACGGTTCCATCTTAGCCCTCGTAATTTCTTTTTATTGTTAAGTATTGTAGTGGGTATTGTTGCGGGACTTGCAGCCGTCGCATTGAAACAGGCCACACATGGATTAGATACATTGCTTGAAGTTCATAAGAAAGGGATTAACTACTGGCTGCTTATTTTCCCTGTTATCGGTATTTTTCTTGCTACAGTTTATACATGGGTTGTTCAAAAAGGCAAGCTTGGAAGAGGTATCAGCAATGTGGTAAACAATATCTATCACAAATCGAGCTATATGGAAAAAGATAAGATGTATTCTCACATTATAACATCTTCCTTAACAGTTGGTTTTGGTGGTTCAATGGGATTAGAGGCTCCAATCGTTGTAACAGGCTCGGCATTTGGCTCCAATATTGCAGCGCTTTTCAATCTTGATTATAAGGACCGCACATTATTACTTGCCTGTGGTGCAGCAGCAGGCATATCAGCTATTTTCGGCGCTCCAATAGCAGGTGTTTTGTTTGCCATAGAAGTATTACTTGGTGAATTTTCAACCGTAAACTTTGTGCCTTTACTTATTTCATCCGCTATGGCATCTGTTGTATCTCAATTATTATATAGCAGCGGGCAACAAATATTCTACCTACGTACACCTGGCTGGGATGTGCATGCTCTTCCTTTCTATATCATAATGAGTGTAATGCTAGGCTTTTATTCCGTATATATTATGAGAGGAATAGCATTTTCAGAAAAGTTATTGAGTCCCTTAAAGAATCCGTACAAAAGAGCCATTGTTGGCGGGCTGGTACTAGGGATACTCATATTTCTCTTTCCTCCTCTGTATGGTGAAGGGTACCATACGGTCCAACACTTACTGGATACAGATTATACCTCATTATTTAACGGAAGTATCTTCTCACGCCTGGGTAATGATTATAGTGCACTGGTTTTACTTTTCTTTACACTGGGTGTATTATTTATAAAAGTAGTGGCCGCACAGTTAACTGTTAGTTCGGGTGGTAACGGAGGGTTCTTCGCACCTTCTCTGTTTATGGGTTCTATGGCTGGCTTCTTTTTTGTGTATAGCATAAACTACTTTAATATTTGCAAAATACTTGGCATTGAAAAATTAAATGAACCGAACTTTATTGCCGTTGCTATGGCTGGTTTGATGAGTGGCGTTATGCACACTCCACTTACCGCTATATTTCTTATTGCAGAAGCAACTGGAGGCTATAGCCTTCTTGTACCTTTAATGGTAGTTTCCTCCTTCTCTTTTCTTATTTCAAAATATTTTGTGCCGCACTCTATTTACGTAAAGCACTAAGAGAATTACATGGCTATCAGTTCTGCAGTTTTCTTGCCACTTACTAAAGCAGCTTCCACAGTACCCATTTCTGCACCGGTAAAGAATGCTTCACCGGCAAAATATATAGTATCTTCAATTGGCTCATCAAGTTTTCCTCTCAACTTTAAGCCTTCAACGGTAGCATACGTATAGCCGCCTCTTTCAAATGGGTTATTTATCCAGTTAACCACTTTACCCTTTTTCAATTCCTTTTGTATCGCTTCTTTATTCGTTCCGAAAATATACGCTATTGAATCAATAGCAATATTCAAAACTTCCTCATCAGACATTGTCAAAAACTTATCTGTATTCGGGCCACCTATCCAGCCTGTAAGCATTGCAGCATTAACAGGTGCCTGGGTCCACCACACTGGTATCGCTGCATCTGAAACAATGAAACCTAGTTCTTTTATTCCTTTTCCGAATTTCGTTACGTACTCTGTATCTTGCCAGAATGCCTTCTTAAACTGAAGAAATACCTTCATGGCATTTCCATAACCTATAGTTTGAAATGCATCTGATTTCTTTTCGATAACTGGAGTAAACCTGATAGCCCCATCACCACTCTTCTCTTGTAATACTCCCGCAGGAATAGTTACAACCACCTTGTCCGCATTATAAGAAACTCCTCTATCAGTCAACACTTCAACATTTCCCTTACTCCATTTTATTTCTTTTACCACAGCAGAAGTGTTTATCTCGCATGCATTCTTTTTACATTCTGAAGCCATATGATCTATCAGCCTGCTATAACCACCTTCTACTCTGTTTTCTTCTCCCTCTTCACTCAGCCATTCATCACGAAAAGCTAATACACTTGCTCGATTGGTATCTGCCGCATCATATCCTTCCACAAAACCTTTAATGAACATTCTCAGTTCTTCATGACCGCTCAAATACATATCTAAAAAAGTAGCGATGGTCATATCTTCTTTCACCTCATTCAAAGCCTTTTCAAGTACTGCCCAATCTCGCATACCGCCATACCCTTGTTTTAATTTCCCATTATCTGCATTCCAAAAAGAACCACCATTCTCAGTACGTTTAATACCTGCTTCTTTCATTAATTCATTCGTAACTGGCAAGTCTCCATGTATAAATTCAGCCCCCAATTCAACAGGTACTGAAAAGTCGGAGTCATGAAGTGTATGTATGCGACCACCTAAGCGATCCTGAGCTTCCAGTACAATTATTTTATGGCCTGCTTTACTTAAGTTGTAAGCAACCATCAGCCCGGCAGCACCTGCGCCAATTACTATTACTGTACTCATAGAAAAGCCTCTTCTTCAATTTTCAATTCTCCTTTTTTGCTGAATATCACTCCAATCATCATTAATACATTTGTCATAATTACTATGGTAAAGAACATATTGTCATTAAGTACACTTATTCTATTAGCCTGAGGGATGCTGTAATAAAGCAATATGGTAGTTAAGCCCCGGGGATATATCAATATTTCGGGGAATACATGCGACCTCGTAAAAAACTTAAGGTTAATAAACCTTAATACGTACATTATACCAAGTATATATCCACTGAAAATTAATGTTTGCGGTTGTAATATACCATTGAGGTTTATAGAATACCCGAACATGAAAAAGAAGAAAGTACGTATCACAAAAGATGTTTCAAGCACCATAGGCTTAAAGCCTTCAATACTTGTATATGCATCTTGCAAGGTTTTCTCGATCCGTTTACCTGTCCGCGCAAGTAGTGGACTCTTACTATTCAGTAAATATTTATCGAGCAGGTTGATATTATTTAACACCAGGCCGAAGCACATAATAAGCAACAAAGAAGACAGGTGTAATAGGTTGCCACTTTCGTATATAAGTATCATTAATGCAATGATCAAATAAAACCTGACTTTGGTTTTTATTTTAGCAAGTAACCAAACCATCAGTAATGAAAAGATAATTGATATTATTATCATAGCCGACATTTGCCAGCTAAGGTTGAAGTACTGGCCAGCGCTAACATTGGTTTCGTTATAGGCAATTACGTTAAAGATCAATATTCCGATTATATCTGATATAACACTTTCGTAGAGCATAAATTCCTTTGTCCGCTCTACCATGCTTTCCACGGTTGGTATAACTATGGCACTACTTATTACCGATAAAGCAATACCATATAGCAATGCATTATGCCACGACGACCCTAACAGATATACAATAAGTGAAGCAATACTGATTGTGGCACAGGCCACTAAAAAGATGCAAACCAGGAAAGCGCTGCCAAGTAAACGAAGTTTACTTTTATCGAACTTAATATCAAGGGCACCTTCAAGCACAATAATAATGAGCCCTACTGCACCGAAAATAGAAATAACTGAGGTAGGGATCTCAATATTAAAACCATAGTATACTGCTAACCATTTGCATAGAACACCCGTACCCAACAACAATAAAACGGATGGAATACGAAGGTAGCGCCCTATTAAATTATAGAAATACGATAAAACAATAAGCAGACATAAACCTATTATTATGTATGACTCGATCATTATGCAATTTCCTGTTGAACTTCTTTCACTTCGGGAACCATGTTCTTAAGTAACTGCTCAACCGACGATTTAAGCGTAAGTGTAGATGAAGGACATCCGCTGCAGGAACCTTTTAATTGTAAGGTTACGATCCCGTCTTTAAATGAGTGGAACAATATCATACCGCCATCATTTTCTACAGCAGGTTTTACATATGAATCCAATACTTCAACTATTTTTTCTTCCACTTCATTAGCCGGCCGTGCATGATTTACCACAGCGGCGGGGGGGTCGGCAACTATAGGTTTTCCGGTAGTAGTTGCAGGAGGGGCAGTTTGTGCTATCCACACTTTACCGCCATTCTGAATAAATTCCTTTATATAGTCGCGCACATCAAATACTATCTCATCCCAATGCGCTTTATCGTTCTTAAGTACAGTAATAAAATTGGTGGTTATATAAACACTTTTCACAAAAGGCAGATCGAATAATTTTTGAGCTACAGGAGATGATTCAGCATCCTCTTTTTTTAAGAACTCCAATTGCGCCCCTTCAGGTAGCAACATCCTATCAGCCACAAATTTCATAGCTAAAGGATTAGGGGTCATTTCAGCATATATAGAGATTATTTTGGGCTTATCCATAGAATTAAATATTACAAGCTTCAAAGGTACGAAAATCAATAGGCTTCATTCAATAAATTAATTCCTACTTTTGGGGAATGAATCTTCCTTCCCAACTTCTTGAAAAAGCAGTAGCTGAATTTGCCAAACTTCCCGGTGTAGGCAAAAAAACAGCTTTACGTTATGTATTGTACCTACTCAGGCAAAACCCAGAGGATATGAAACGCTGGGCCGCAACTGTCGCCCGCCTTTCTGAAGAAATAAAGTATTGTGAGGTGTGTTTTGCCATTTCGGAACAGAACAAATGCGAGATATGCTCTAACCCTTCACGCGACCATTCAACCATATGTGTTATAGAAGATATCCGCGATCTTATTGCCATTGAAAACACAGGGCAATATCATGGCACTTATCACGTTTTAGGGGGTATTATTTCACCCATTAACGGAATAGGACCTATGGATCTGCATATTGACCCATTTATAAGGAGAATTGAAGCCGGTGGCGTAAAAGAAGTCATTATGGCCCTGCCATCAACCATGGAAGGTGATACCACCAATTTTTACCTATATAAAAAACTGGGCGCATTTCCGGTTACACTAAGCACGCTTTCGCGCGGTGTTTCGGTTGGCGATGAATTAGAATATACCGACGAAGTAACCCTAGGGCAATCTATATTACTCAGGGTACCTTATGAATCATCCCTTTCACGCAAATAATTTCTGGAAGTGGCATGAAGTTATCGGTTATCATTGTCAATTACAACGTTCAGCATTTTCTTGAACAATGCCTTTATTCCGCTAGGAAAGCAACTAAAAGCATTGCGACTGAAGTATGGGTTGTAGATAATAACTCGGTAGATGGCTCAATTGAAATGCTCAGGGAAAAGTTCCCTGAAGTAAAGCTTATTGAGAATAAGAAGAACGTTGGTTTTTCAGCTGCCAATAACCAGGCAATTCGCAAGGCAACAGGCGAATACGTTCTGTTGTTAAACCCTGATACCGTTGTAGAAGAAGAAACATTCACGAAAACCATCTCTTTTATGGATGATCATGCCGATGCAGGTGCATTAGGTGTGAAAATGATTGATGGAACAGGCCATTTCTTACCCGAATCAAAGCGGGCTTTACCAACACCTGAAGTGGCTTTTTATAAAATATTTGGTTTGTCGTTCCTGTTTCCACGTTCCAGGCGGTTTGGCAAATACCACCTTACATACTTATCGCCCGATGAAAACAATGAAGTTGATGTGTTATCGGGCGCCTTTATGCTGATGCGTAAAGCAGCACTTGATAAAACGGGCCTACTTGATGAAACATTCTTTATGTACGGAGAAGATATAGACATGTCGTACCGTATTATAAAAGCGGGGTACAAGAATTACTATTTCGCACAAACGCGTATTATACATTACAAAGGAGAAAGCACACGGAAAGGTAGCGTGAACTATGTTATTATGTTTTACAATGCCATGCGGATTTTTGCTGTAAAACATTTCTCAAAGCAAAACGCCAAGCTATTCTCAACACTGATAAACGCTGCCATTTTTCTAAGGGCTTCTATTGCCATTAGCCGCAGGTTTGTGAACAAAATTGCATTACCCATTGCAGATTTTATATTCATATATATTGGCTACTATTTCATTTCGCTATTTTATGGAAAGATAAAATTTTCTTCCGCCGATTACTATTCAAGGAATTTCCTTTTAATGGTTCTGCCTGCATATATATTAATATGGATATTGTGTGTGTTATTCAGCGGCGGCTATGACAGACCGATGAAGCATTGGAAAACAATCAGGGGTATAATTTGGGGAACCGGTATAGTGCTTATACTGTATGCATTGTTGCCGGAGCGTTTCCGTTTTTCACGTGCGCTTATTCTTATTGGTAGTGCATGGGTATTACTTGCATTGAGTGGTATACGCCAATTACTGCGAATGCTGAAAATACCGGGCTTTGGCAAGAATACACGCCGCCCTTTAATTATAGGTACAGAAGAAGAAAGCAAACGCGTGCATGACCTGTTAATGCAGACGGGTGTGAAATTTGATGACATAAGATATGCAAATCCTGAACAGGTACAACCCGCTAACGGCAATGGAACCAGGTTCAATAAGTGGAGTGAACTTATTACAATATACAATATTAATGAAGTAATTTTTTGTGCAAAGGACTTGTCTACACAGCTTATTATGGATGCCATGTCATCGATAGCTGAAACTGAACTGGAATTTAAAATAGCACCACCCGAAAGCTGGGCCATTATTGGTAGTAATTCTATACACACCAGTGGTGAGTTATATGTGATAGATGTACATGCCATCAACACTACTCCTAACATCCGTGATAAGCGGATATTAGATATTAGCCTAAGCTTCTTATTCTTTATACTTACACCGTTACTTATATGGTTTGAAAAAAGGCCAGCAGGTTATATCAAGAACATCTTTACCGTGGTATTAGGCCTCAAATCATGGGTAGGTTATGCGCCCGGGAATATTTCGCAACGCTTGCCTAAAATTAAACCGGGTATCCTATCCCCTATTGATAGTATCGATGCAGCCCCTAAGGATTCAGAAGCAGTGCACCAAATGAACTCTATCTATGCCCGCGACTATCACATTATGACAGACCTGAAGATAATCTGGAAAGGATTATTCAAGTTGGGTAGCATATAAGCTCATTTCCTGTTAACAAATTTTAACGCTAAAATACCTCTTCGGTTTAAACCACCTCAGTTTGCTATGGTCATAAAGTTGTAACCAAAAACAAACTGTCATGAAAAAGTACTTTGTAATATTAGCAATAGGTTTCCTGGCTTGCTTTGCCGGAGATACTTATGCTCGCGGTGGTTATGGCTATCGCGGTGGGTTCCGTGGAGGATACCGTTCAGAATGTGGATACAGAGGTGGATATTATCGGAGTGGGTATTGTGCCGCTCCTTATGTAGCATACTGTGGCCCACGTATATGGGTACCCGGTTTCTGGGGCTGGGATAGCTGGCACCGTTGGGTATGGTTCCCTGGCTATTACAGATAATAATTCCTTTTCAATCTTATCATATTTCGTTGGTTGATGGATTAAAAGGAAAAGCCCTGAAGGTTATACTTCAGGGCTTTTATATTACTATGAATTAATTATTAGTTAATAACAGCCATTTTCTCAGCAGAGTACTGACCTTCTTTCAGTTTCTTACCTACTTCAGCAAAAGCCTTAACAGTGTAAGCAACATCTTCTAGTGTATGTGTAGCTGTAGGAATAAGCCTGAGCAAAATAATACCCTTTGGTACTACCGGGTATACAACTATCGAACAGAAAATACCATAGTTCTCACGAAGATCGAAAGTTATGTTGGTAGCCTCAGGTACTGTACCGTTCAGGTAAACAGGAGTTACTGGTGTTGCGGTACCGCCAATTTCCAAACCTGCTTCTTTAAGACCTTTATGCAATGCATTTACTATGGTCCACAACTTATCTTTCTGCTCATTCGACCTACGCATAATTTCAAGGCGCTTCAATGCACCAATAACAATTGGCATAGGCATTGACTTTGCAAATATCTGCGAGCGCATATTGTAACGCAGGTATTCAACCATATTTTCATTACCGGCAATAAAGCCACCGATAAGTGCAAACGATTTAGCAAAGGTTCCGAAATAAATATCAATACCCTCCTGGCAACCTTGTTCTTCACCTGTACCTGCACCGGTCTTACCCATTGTGCCAATTCCATGTGCATCGTCTACAAATAAACGGAAACTGTATTTCTTCTTTAATGCTACTATCTCTTTCAGCTTACCCATTTTACCCGACATACCAAATACACCTTCAGTAATTACAAGTACAGAGCCATCGGTATCTTTCACCAATGCTTCAGCACGTTGCAATTGCTTTTCAAGGCTTTCCATATCGTTATGGTTATAGGCAAAACGTTTGCCCATATGCAACCTAACACCATCAACTATACATGCATGCGATTCAGCATCATATACTATAACATCGTGGCGGTCAACTAAACAATCTATAGCCGATACCATACCCTGGTAACCGAAGTTAACTAATACAGCATCTTCTTTCTGCACAAATGCAGCCAGTTCTGTTTCTAATTGCTGGTGAAAGTTTGAATCGCCCGACATCATACGCGCACCCATTGGTAGTGCCAATCCGTATTGAGCTGATGCTTCTGCGTCGGCTTTACGTACCTCAGGATGGTTAGCCAAGCCAAGGTAGTTGTTCAAACTCCATGTTAATACCTTTTTCCCTCTGAACAACATATGGCTGCCTATTTCCCCTTCTAATTTCGGGAACATAAAATAGCCATGTGTTTGTTTTGAATACTGGCCTAAAGGGCCCCTGCGTTCTCTGATCTTGTCGAAAAGGTCTTTCATTCTATTTGTGTAATGATTTTGAAGGCGCAAATTTATGAAAATTGAATGGATAATTAATAATTGTTGTGAACAATGCCTCATTCCCTCTCAGCTATTGCCAAAACAGTAGTTTTGTGGCAGCCATAAACATTTAAATAACTGAATATCAATACAATAAAATGCTCTGTTACCTTCTTTCGTTATAATATGTAAAGAGGCAATATGGAACTAAGAATGGAAACACAAAGCGATACAGATAAAAGCGTAAAGCAGCTTTATGAGAAATACGCTCAGAAGTTATTGATCTACGCTACTCATACCTGGAGCCTTGAAAAGGATACAGCCTGGGACCTTATCTACAAAACCATATATAAGGCTACAGAAGTTTCCGGCCAATACGAATTTCAGGATGAACAAAAGTTCGCTTCTTTCCTTTTCAAAATTTTCATTAACCAGATTCGTGATCATTTACGCCAGGTAAAAGTTTTGCCAAAGGCTATTGAAAACGCTGAACTGAATGACCATATTATAAATAATCTTCACTCAGGCAATGGTGCCGATACAAACAACTCGAGCCCTGCCTTAAAAATACTGGAAGCAGAATTAGCAAAACTAGAAGACTGGCAAAGGATTTTGCTGCTACTGCGAAGCCAGGATATGCCTTACAATGAAATTTCAAGGTTCGTCGACAAGCCTGAAAAACAATTGAAGGTGTATTACGCCCGATTAAAACAACAACTAACCGACCGCATTACTCAACAACTAAATAAAAAGTAAAATGAGTACAAATAAAAATATTGACACCGAAGGCATAAATGATTTATTGAAACAGGCATTTTTAAATACCGATTTCAATGACCCTAAAAATGAAAAACTGCTGTTTGCAGCGTCACAATCTGCATTGGGTGGAGGGCGACCTTTCCAGCCCAGCTCAAAGAATTTCGTGCAGAAATTATCCGGTACTTCTAAACTCGTAATAACACTTACTACAGTGGCATTGGTATCAAGCGGTTCATGGTACTACTTAAAAAACAAAAACGCTGAACCTGTTCAAAACACAACAATAGTTCCGGTTATTGCAACACATGATAGCACAGGGCGCGAAGAAACTCCTGACAGTAAAGATGCAATTATTCAGGAACAAAAAATTCCTGACAAGATCAAGGTGGCGCATACTGGTAATCAAGTGCAGCGCATAAACGACTCCACAATAACCAAGAGCCCAACTGTTGTTTATTCCAAACCGCTTACCAGTATTAGTTATAAGGCGCCAGTAGATCCTAAGATCGATACATCCTATGTATTTCCTAAACTGACTGATAAGGAAATAAAAGACAATGAAAAACAAAAGATATGGATGTTCGATATGGTTGCCAAACAAAACAAATCAAGATACCCATTGATACCTTCCGGTAATTATACATATAACGGAATGCAGATACCCGTACAGAGTTTTTATATGGGTTGCGGGATGGTAACCAACCTTGATTATAGAACCTTTCTCTCAGACTTGCTGATCCATAACCGTAAAAGCGATTTCCTTATTGCCAAGCCTGATCAGAAACTGTGGAAACAACATACTGAACTACCATACGGGCAATACATGACTGAGAATTATTTTTCCGATACACGGTTTAATGATTACCCTGTTGTGGGTATCAGCAGGCAGGCTGCCGAAATGTATTGCAGATGGATAACTGACGGTACTAATGCGTGGCTTGAACATAAAAATAAAACCATTAAAGTAACCGTGCAACTACCAAGCGATGTTGAATGGGATTATGCCGCAAGTTCTTGCAATAAAGACTCAGTATATCCATGGGGAACAGCCAGTATTAACAGTACCTATAAACCAAGTGGAAAAGATAAGGGCAAGAATAAAGATGGCTGTTTCCTTGCTAACTTTTGCCTGAAGAAATATACGGGCAGTACCGATAGTATGAGGGAATGCACCAAGACCCCTTATAAGAATGCTTATACTACGGCTGGTTATATAATTGGCGAAAACATTTATACATGCCCCGTATATTCGTATAACCCTAATTCATTAGGATTATATTGCATGAGTGGTAATGCGGCAGAAATGGTAAATGTGCAGACTGCACAGGGGTACACACCAGGCACTAAAGGAGGCAGCTGGAACAGTGATGTTGACCACATAATGTTACACGCTACTGATGAATATGCAGGTGAAACAAATCCATCGCCATATATTGGCTTCCGGTTGGTAGTTGTTGTAAATAAATAAATTTTATAACGAACGAATTGAAAACATGGTTGTATTAACAATATATTGCCATGTTTTCAGTTCTTCTTTTAACTCCTCATTATGCCCCATATTTATTATAACCAGGTAGTTACGCGCTTTTGTTTTTGCATTATCGCCATGATAATTGGGCAAAATGTTGTATCACAAACTACCATTAAAGGCAAGGTAACCGATAGTACAAAAACCGCCGTTCCCTATGCTGCATTGGGCTTAATGAATGCAAAAGATACTTCATTTATAAGATCAGTATTGGCTAATGATTCCGGTTCTTATGTATTTGTAAATATAAAGACAGGTAACTATTTACTTAAAACCATAGTAACGGGCTACGTAACTCAATTCAGTGCCCTCATAAAAGTAGATAGCACCAAAACAACATTACTGCAAAACATAGAATTAAAGAACGCTGGTAACAATCTAAAAGGTGTAAGTATAAAAGCTGATAAACCGTTTGTGGTAAGGAAAGAAGACAGGACTATCTATAATGTGGAGAACAGCATTCTGGCGACCGGTAAAACAGCCCTCGAAGTATTGAACGACCTGCCCGGAATAACTGCCGACGATAATGGAAACATAAGTGTGCTTGCCAAAGGTGGTGCATTAATATTGGTTGATGACAAACCGCTACGCATGGATCTTGCAAGCTTTCTGAAAAGTATTGATGGTAGTCAGATAGAGAGCATAGAGGTAATAACCAATCCTTCGGCTAAGTACCAGGCACAAGGGAAAGCTGTTATAAATATAATATTGAAAAAAGACAAGAACATGGGCTTGAATGGCATGCTTACCAGTACATACAGGCAGGGCTATTATGCAGCAGGAGCGACGAATCTTAATATTGATTACAGGGTAAAAAATTGGAATTTCTTTTTTCTTACCAATGTGAATGACTTTCACAACCACGAAACGCATGAAGTAACAACCAGCTTTCTTTCGGGCAACACAACCCAAGAAATATTTAACGAAAATATTCCTGCCAATTACCAGGGTACAGTTTCGTTTGCCAATACAGGCTTTGATTTTACCCCAGACAATAAACAAACATTTAGTTTTTCTGTAAGGGGAGATGCGCAACTCGAGAAAAACATTCATACTTATGATAATACAATTATGCATACCCCGGCAACTGAAGTTGATTCCAGCCTTGCCTCTACCAACAGCAGGCAATATAATGCATGGAACCTGGAGTACGATTTGAACTATAAATACAAAATAGATTCAACAGGAAAAGAACTGGCCATAGACATAGATTATACTCAACATGGATCTACCGATAACCAGCAAAGTCCCGCTTATTACTATAACGCAAACGGAGACTTTTTAAGGCCTTCCACCCTCACCAGTTCTTCGCAGTTAAATAATATGCCACTTTTGTTAAATCAACTCGATTATACCCAACCACTAAGCAAAAATAACAAACTCGATATGGGCGTGCTGGTAACCCTGTTTCAATCGAGTAATAATGCGGCATTTTATAATAGTATTAATGGTGTAAATATTGCCGATACTACAAAATCAAACCAGTTTAATTTTTCGGAAAACGTATTTGCCGGATACTTAAATTATTCGCAAAAACTGAGTGAAAAGATAAACTTTCTGGCCGGATTACGTGCAGAACAAACACAGGATAAAGGAATGCAATATATTCACGATACCAGTTTTACACGCAACTATATTAACCTTTTCCCCAGTGCAAGTTTAAACTGGAATTTATCAAAAGACCATACTTTTTCTATTTCCTATACCCGTCGTATCGATCGGCCCGATTATGGTTCATTGAATCCGTTTATTACTGTAATGAATCCGTATACTTATTCAGAAGGCAACATTGCCTTACTGCCACAAATAAGCGACAACTATGAGTTCGATTATACTTTTATGCAGTTCCTTACCACAACAATATGGCATGTGTATTTAACCAATGTAATAAGTAATGCCTACCAGCAGAATGGTTCAACAGATGTTATATATACCATGCCGGTAAATATTGGAACTTATAGTACTTACGGCATTATGCTTTCGGCTAGTTTACCCATTACCAAGTGGTGGAACACCACTACCTCGTTCATGTATTATAACGACTTCTATACCGGCAGCTATAATAATAGCAGTTATGCCAAATCAAATAATTCCTTTGTGATAAGAACAGAGAATATGATAAACCTGAAAAAAGGATGGAAGGCTGAAATTGCTTTTAATTATACTTCCTCAAATCTGAATGTGTTTAATTATACCTACCCGGTATCTTACACAGAAGCTGGATTAAGTAAGAGTTTTATTGATGACAAATTAACCCTGAAAATAAATTGTTCCGATATTTTTATGGGGCTGAAAACAACTAATTTACAAGTAAGCCCGGGCCTGAATATCCTTGATGTTGATTACCAGGATCAAAGAAAATTCAGGTTCATTGTTTCATGGAAGTTTGGCCGGTCGGAATACCAAAGAGAGCAGGCACAAAAACAAAATGCGCTATTAAGGGTGGGGCCAAAGTAAGTCAACCAGCTAATTACTAAGTTCTTACCGCTATAACATTTGTCAAATAAAAAACATCCGGAGGAATCTCACCGATAAAATCGGCCGGTTGAACGAAAAAACATTTTTATGGTTTTGCCATTAGGTTATTTCGTGTTTTAATGAGGATAGTCTATTTTGTTAATTCACCCTACAATTAATGAAGAGAAAATATGATCAAGCCAATGGATGAAATTACACTGCCTTATGTTAGTGTAAAATATACAGCGCCTATTGTTTACTATACCTATTCCCAAGGAATTGAATTGGGCTTTCCGGAAGTAAAAGAACTTATTATGTGTGCCGAAAAACTGAGTGGCCATAAGCCTTATGTTACGTTTGCCGATGCAAGGAATCTGGTAACCTTAACTAATGAAGGGAAACGTTTGATAAATGACATGTCCAACATGCCTCTTTTCAGGGGTAGAGCTTTACTGGTAAAAAACGACCTATATAAACGCGTTGCTGAATTTGTAGCGATTTATAATAAACCTCAATACCCGTTCAAGGCTTTTACTGATGAACAGGAAGCCATAGACTGGTTGTTGACACTTCCTCTGTAAGCAAAGAGCTGAATTTCTCCCGCATACTATATACTTACCCTAAGGTCTTTTTCACCACATTTGCTGTAACATTATTCACTCTTGTATGCAAGCAAATTTAAAATCGCAGTTTCTGTTAGACCCAAGCATAACCTATTTAAACTTCGGCGCATTTGGTGCATGCCCAAGACCCATTTTTGAAGAATACCAACGTATTCAACTGGAACTTGAAACAGAACCCTCATTGTTCTTTACCAGAACCGGGCCGGAATACCTGAAACGATCGCGTGAAGCACTTGCGGCATACGTAAATTGTAATGCTGACGATGTGGTATACACCTTAAATCCATCGCATGCTATAAACATAGTTGCTAAGAACCTGAAATTAAATGCAGGTGATGAAGTGCTCAGTACGAACATAGAGTATGGTGCGCTGGACCGTACCTGGAACTATTACTGCAAAAAGGCCGGAGCGAAATATGTGAGGCAAACCATTCAATTGCCGGTGCTTAGTAAAGAACAGATCATAGATGATTTTTTTAAAGGGCTGACAGATAAAACCAAAGTAGTTTTTATAGGACAGATAACCAGTGCCACAGCATTGATATTGCCAGTAAAAGAGATCTGCGAAATTGCCAAAGCCAAAGGCTTGATGACCATTGTTGATGGGGCGCACGTAGCAGGACATATACCTTTAAACCTTGCAGAATTGAAAGCCGACATATATACCGGTGCATGCCATAAATGGATGTGTACACCTAAAGGTTGTTCATTTTTATATGTAAAAAAGGAGTTTCAGAAAATGCTTGACCCGCTTGTTATAAGCTGGGGATATGATAGCCTTACTCCATCGCACTCGCAGTTTTTAGACTACCATCAAAAACAAGGCACCAGTGATTATTCTGCTTATTTAACCGTGCCTAAAGCCATACAGTTTTTAAAAGAAAATAACTGGCCGACCGTTGCTGCTGCCTGCAGAGAACTGGCACAAAAGAACTATGCCCGCTTTTGCGAATTGGTTGGTTCAAAGCCCTTATGCCCTGTTACCGATGAGTTTTTAGGGCAAATGTGCAGTATACCAATCAAGACTTCGGCACCTGAAAAACTGCACGACCTGCTTTTTGATAAATATAAGATTGAGATACCTGTTATGATGCAGAACGGCTCCTATTTTATACGATACACCATACAGGCTTTTAATTCCCAGCAGGACCTGGATCATTTATATAATTCGCTTAAGGAAATTATTGTTCAAGGGGATTTGATTGAGGTTTAGATTAAGTCATGCTGAGCTTGTCGAAGCATATTTTTTTAGATTAAGGCAAAATCCCTTCTCGCAAAGGCGCAAAGACCGCAAAGAATTAAAGTATTCTATCAATTCATAATTCAACATTAAGCATTTAAAATTCTGCCTCCGGCAGCCAGGGTGTTTCAGGGGGTTTCTGTTTTCGGGCCCTTTTTATTTTATAATGTATTGGTTTGCAAAGTGTTGAGGGTTTCAGGTGTTCAAAAAACAGAAACCCCCTATTTTTTGTGGTAGTCTTACAAATCAGGTTTACTTGTAAATATCCTTGCGGTGGCCTATTCGCCTAATGTCAATGATCTGAATTTTATCTTCAATAACATATAATATACGATAATCACCCACTCGTATGCGCCACATATCTTCTTTACTGTCAACTAATTTTTTGCTTCCTTCCGGTCTGGGTGTTTCTGCAAGCTTATCAATAGCCTTTCCTATATTTTTAACTGCAAACGCCGGAAGTCTTTGCAATTCTTTAATGGCACTCTTTTTAAAAATAATGCGGTACATTAATTATCGCCTTTTCTTTTTCAACTGTTTTTTTACCTTTTCCCAGCTTACACTTTCTTCATCTTTTCTTGATTCGGCAATTATTACATCAAACAAATCCTCCATCTTTTCCTCATACTTTTCCAGGGTATTTAAGTCTATCTGAACCAGTCGTTTGTTATGTGTTTCATCTTTAATGAATGTTATTCCTTTCATGACATATTGAATTTAACACAAAGATAATTCATTTATAGGTAAACCGCAATTCTATAGCTACGCCGTTTAACATTTTGCCGCAGGCATTTTCATAAAGGGCCTTCATTCAAAATTAAGCATTCAAAATTACTCATATCACATTTTTTTCAATTGAATTCGTGAGGGCTACGCCGTTTAAAATTCGCCGCAGGCGTAAGGTTGGGTTACACTTTTTGAATTTGTAACCCGTCAACATGCTGGTAATCAATATAAAAATTGGTGAAAATTTTGCCATTTTGTAACCCCACCCCTCTTCGACCTCACCCTTTATCCCTCTCCTTGAAATAGGAGAGGAAATTTCTAATTCCACTTCTTTAACTTTAATCATTTCTGTTTGCATGTAAAAAGATAATCTCATAGTTGATGTTTATTGCATCTGCTTACCCTCTCCTTGGCAAGAAAAAGGCAGGGTGAGGTATTAAAACTACTTTTCTATGTATGCAAATTTAGACCAACCCCATTTTTCATTTTCAAAAAAGGCTCGATTTTATCAACTACCCATTATATAAATGAATTGCTATTTTTGGAGGATAAACATAAAATATAACAATATAGAATAACGAACAAAGACATATAAAAATTTGCGTTTAGCTGATTCTTGTAACTAAAAACTGGTAATTTTTAAACAAACGAGAGATAAGTGGAACGCTCACGCAATGCGTGGGCTTTTGCTTTCCTCGTTTGTGGGTATACCAGTACCTTAGTTACGGAAAAGTAGAATGTCCCACGCAGGTTTTTTTGTGGCTGGTAACACAAGAAACCATGAATAGTGTAAGTAAGCAGGAAAAAGAATTAATTATTGAGCTTCTCCAAAAAGGAGAGCCTATTCCCGAAGATTTAAAATATAAGCTATTCCCTGTAAAGCAGAGAGAATATGAGTTAGTGTATGGGGGTAAGATGAGAAAAGAGGATATCCTTGCAAATGAGGATGGCGTTTTCCCAGTTCCACTTCAAATAGAAAAAGTTTTTAATGGCGACCGTAAACCATTCTCGGATGGCTGGCAGAATATAATTGTCTTTGGGGATAATTTACAATTTCTTAAAACCATTTATGAAAACAAATATCAATTAATAAGGGGTAAAGTAAAAGGTAAAGTAAAACTAATATATATCGATCCTCCCTTTGGAACTGGTGATGAATACGATGGGAATAAGGGACAAAAGGGATATACCGCAAAAACTAAAGGTGCAGAATATGTTGAATTTGTCAGAAGGCGCTTAATTGTTGCAAAAGAAATCCTGGCGGAAGATGGGGTTATTATGGTACGGCAAGGATTCAATTTTGGGCATTACATAAAAATTATACTTGATGACATATTTGGCAAGGCAAATTTTGTAAATGAGATTCTTGTTAATAGAGGCAAACAACGATTGGGAGGAACAAAAAAGTATAGTACTGCAACAGACACAGTTTATTTCTATGCTAATTCTGAGAATTATTTTTTTCAAGGTTTTAAAAGAGAAAGATATGGTAATGAAGCAAAAGGAACGAATATGTTAATGAAGGGAAAGCGAAACCCACCAGAACGTACATTTATTGACCCCAACGGGCAAAAAGTTGTTCTTCTTCCACCTGGAGATACTCATTGGAAATTTGTCCAGCCAAAAATTGATGAAATGTATGAAAAAGGCGTAATGTACTTAGCCAAAAGTCAAAAGGGCTTGCAATCTGGTATTATGAAAAAGGTTGGGAATAAGTTAATACCAGTTGATTATGTGCCAAGTTTTAAATTTGATGATGATAAAACAGTTGATGCAAATTGGACCGATATCCCAGGTTATTCTCAAGAAACAGGGTATCCTACTGAGAATTCAGAGCAGTTATTACATAGAGTAATTCATACTGCTACAAAAGAAGGTGACTTATTGATGGATTTTTTTGGAGGCTCTGGTACAACCGCTGCGGTGGCAGAAAAATCAAATAGAAAATGGATTACTTGCGACATTGGTAAATTATCCTTCTACACGATTCAAAAACGTTTATTGAATATTCAAAATAGTAAACATATTGATAATCCTAAAATAAAATATGGTAAGCTGGCAAAATCATTCATTACCGTAAATACAGGATATTATGATTTAAAAAAAGTGTTTCAGTTAAAACAAAATGAATATTGTGGTTTTGTTCGCAATCTTTTTGAAATAGAAGAGCTTGATAAAAAGATTAATGGAATAAATATAGACGGTCAAAAAAAGGACGGATACTATTGCCAAATATATCCTTATTGGCAATTTAGAGATGCTTCTGTTGATGAAGATTACATTAAAGACCTTCATTCACATATTGGAACACGTATAGGGAATCGCTTTTATATAGTAGCTCCAGCTAATTATGTTGATTTTGTTAGTGATTATTTCGAAATCGGGAAAGTTAAATATTATTTCTTGAAAGTTCCATATCATGTCATCAAAGAGCTTCATAAAGCTGAGTTCAAGAAATATAGACAGCCCCAAAGTAAAAGTAATGTTAATGATCTTGAGGATGCAATCGGGTTTCACTTTATGCGACAACCGCAGGTTGAAAGTAAGTTAAATGTGTCCAAGAATCAAGTCCAGCTTCATATAAAAAAGTTCGTTTCAGATTTCACAGAGCAAGAGAGTGGGCATGATATGGAAAATTTTGAATCGCTTGCAATGGTTCTTTTAGATTTGAACTATAATGGTAAGGAATTCGAAATGGGCCATTATTTTTTCGCTGAGGACTTGCTTCCGAAAAAGGCGAAGGTTGAAAATCAATTAGATGTTTTTGCTGAACAATTGAAACAGCAAAAGGAAATTATACTGCCGCCTTTTACAACAAAAGAATGCGGGAAAAGAATAATGGTTGTTTATGTAGATATCTATGGCAATGAATTCAAAGAAGAATTAAAAATAAAATGATGCAAGAAATTAAAACATATAAAACTAAAGACCTTGTCCTTCAAGTTTCAAAAACATACAATCCATTGATTCTAAAACTGGATGAATGGGATAGGTTTCTTGATATACTGTGCAATAATCGAGAATATCAGAAGGAAGCTATAAGATGTTCAATCATTTATATGGCATCCGGAAGATACACGAATATTGAAGATTTAATCACAGAAAACTGGAAGCATAGTGCTAATGTAGAGTTAAGAACACGTTATAAAGATGTACAGGAATATGTAGGAAACCTTCAATTGCCTAATAAGTTAAGTGGAAATATTGACTTGGCTACAGGTACCGGAAAAAGCTATGTTATATACGGGATTGCCCAAATTATGCTCGGGCTTGGACTGGTTGATAAAGTTCTCGTGCTATGCCCATCATTGACAATCGAAAAAGGCTTGAAAAAGAAATTTGATAATCTCACAAGTGATTCTCAATTAAAACTAGCAATACCCCAAAATAGTAAATATAAAAATCCACGAATCATCCAGGCAACTCAGACTATAAAAGATGGCGACATTTGTATTGAGAATATACACGCTGTTTATGACAAGACTGGTTCCTCAATACGGGAAAGTATTAAAGGTGAGGGACGAACAGTGTTAGTGCTTAATGATGAAGCGCACCATATTTTTAATGAGGTTCAAGGGAGGGATAGGGATATAAAGAAATGGAAGGAGTTTTTGGAAAACTCAGATTATGATTTCAAATATATTTTAGGTCTTACTGGAACAGCCTATGTTAATGATGATTACTTTAATGATGTAATTTATCGTTATTCCCTACGAGAAGCAGTAGATGATAAGATGGTGAAACTAGTAGAATATGTAAGCAAAGATGATTCAACTGATACAGGTGAGAAACTTCAAAAAATATATCACAATCATAAGCAAAATAAATCATACTATCATAGAATTAAACCGTTAACCATTCTTATAACAAAGGATATTATAAATGCACGACGGCTAACAGAAGAAGTGTTAGATTTTTTGGTTGAAAAGGAAAAAATACCAAGAGAAAAGGCCGAAAAGAAAGTTTTAATCG
>Ga0210386_10000226_pt1 | contig 50410 bp, 39 predicted proteins | sample IncBWH32OmetaG_FD_160091 | JGI IMG/M metagenome (GOLD analysis project Ga0210386, IMG submission 160091) | Forest soil microbial communities from Barre Woods Harvard Forest LTER site, Petersham, Massachusetts, United States - Inc-BW-H-32-O ...
GTGAGAACGCAGAGAAGCGCCCATGCGCTTCTGCAGAAAGTGGGTTTAGACAAGACTTCCTCCGTCGACCGGCCTCAAATAAAAGTGCTGCGTGCTCTCTCCGCTGAAAATGAATGGAGCATCGCTGTGACACTAGGCGCGGATGCGGAAAAGTCTTGCGCCCAAAGGTGGGGACGCGTATCAACCGAAGGTATTAGTGGAACGCGAGGCCCGTTTAGTCGTTGTCTCTGTCCGGATCGTCGCCTTGGCAGTGGGTTGAGCCGCCAGGGGCGGGCCGCATGGTCCGGTCATAGAGACCGAGCCAATGGCTGGCCATCTCCTGTACATATGAGAGTGGCATGCCATAGGCCCAGTCGACGCTGGCCGCCTGGACTGCACAATGCGTGGCGCCAGGCTCGCGGATCGCATCAATCTCACCGACGCGCGTGCTGCCCTCAGGTTGTGAAGTAGTCGAATTCATCACGAAGTCTCCTCTCCCGAAAGCAGGGCAGTGCTGGCTGGGACCGAAATCTGTTTCAAAGAAATCATGACATGGGTTGCGGACGGCTTTAGTCCGCAAGATGTGGCAGACTTTAAGCATGCTGGAGACCTCAGCCAGATTGCTTCGCCTGCTCTCGCTCTTCCAGGCGCGCCGTTACTGGTCCGGCGCGGAGCTTGTCGACCGTCTGGAAGTGACCTCGCGCACCCTGCGGCGCGATGTGGACCGGCTGCGCCATCTGGGGTATCCGGTGCATTCGAGCTCCGGCACGTCGGGCGGCTATCAACTGGGCGCGGGGGCAACGTTGCCTCCGCTGCTGCTTGACGATGACGAAGCTGTTGCCGTCGCGGTAGGTCTGCGGACGGCGGCCAGCGGAGGAGTCACCGGTATCGAGGAATCCTCGGTACGGGCGCTGGCAAAGCTTGAACAGGTAATGCCCTCGCGCCTGCGACGCCGGATTAACGCGCTCCACTCATTCATTGTTCCGGTTACGAACGCTGGCCCCACGGTCGAGGCGTCGATCCTGTCGCTGATTGCGGGAGCATGTCGCGACTATGACGGCCTGCGCTTCGGATATCGAGGCCGTAATGGAGCGCCGAGCGATCGCCAGGTCGAGCCGCATCGCCTGGTGAATTCCGGTCGGCGCTGGTATCTGGTGGCCTGGGACGCCGGTCGCAAGGACTGGCGCACATTTCGAGTGGATCGCATCGACAAGCCGGCGCTCTCTGGGTTTCGGTTTGCTCCGCGCAAGCTTCCGGCAGAGGACATCGCGGCGTACGTGACGCGTGGCATCGCCTACGAGCAGTATCCGCATCGCGCGCGGGTGGTCCTGCACGCTTCGGTCGAGCGCATGACCGACTTTGTTCCTTCCACGCTGGGAACGCTGGAAGCAATCGACGAGAGCCGCTGCCTGCTGCATCTCGGAGCCTACTCGGTCGAAATGCTGGCCGGATATCTCGGCATGTTCGGCGTGGATTTCGAAGTCAGCGAGCCGCCGGAGCTGGTTGAGCAGATTCACCGCATGTCTGCCCGCTTCAGCCGGGCGGCGAACTCAGGCGCCTAACTCGAAGCCCCCTTCAGGTACTTGTCGAACCAGTCGACCATGCGAGTAATTTCGTCGATCTGGTCTTCACGCTTGATGAAGCCATGGCCTTCCTGCGGATAGTAAACAATGTCCACGGTGCGACCGTCCTTCTTCAAGATATCGACGACCTGCGCAGCTTCCTCGCGGGGCACGCGGATGTCGTTTTCTCCCTGCAGCACCAGCAGCGGAGCCCGCTCGTCGTGCAGATACTTGATCGGGGAAGCCGCCTCGTATTTCTCCCGATCCTTCACCGGGTCGCCGAGGAGCGATTTCTCGTACTCCTGAAGGCGTGGATCGGAGTGCTGCAGCATGGTGTACCAGTCGATAATGCCGTACTCTTCGACGGCGGCAGCCCAAATGGATGGAGCTTTTCCGATGGCCATGAGCGTCATGAAGCCGCCATAAGAGCCTCCGGTGATGCCGACCTTCTTAGGATTGACATAGCCGGTCGCCTCCATGAATTTGACGGCGTAGACCTCGTCCTGCAGGTCTCCGCTGCCCAGGTCCTGATAGTTGGCTCGCTCAAAGTCCGCTCCATAACCTGTCGATCCGCGCACGTTGGGAGCAATCACGATGTATCCCCGCGAAACCAGCGCAATAGTGCGCGATGAGAAGCTGTCGACGACCTGTCCGGTGGGTCCGCCGTGGGGCAGAACGATGAGTGGATTCGTGCCGTCGCGCTTGAGGTTGAAGGGCACAGAGAGAAATGCGGAGATGATCTTGCCGTCGAAGCTCTTATAGTGGACGATCTGCGATTGCGGCAGGACGGCAAAACTAAGGGATGCGGTCTCGACGTGCGTGATCTGCTGCGGAGATGCGCCGGCAGCGCTGAGCAGATAAAGATTGGGCGCGTGCGTTGAGTCCTGATGCAGGAACAGGAACTGTCCCGTGGAGGAGAAGGGCGAAGGATTGCCGACTTCAGAGTTGAGGCCCTCGGGAATATGATCCGGGGACTGCTTCAGTGTCTTCGGATCCACGAATTGAATGGAGGTGCGTCCGTCCGCGTTGAGCGACCAGGTGAAGCGGTCGCCACTGGGAGAAAAGCTACCGGGAGAGGCTTCCCACTGCGTGTCGGTGACCCAGGTCTTTTTGCGCGATGCGATATCGAGCAGGGCGACGTTATCAAAGCCCCTTTTTTCGTTTGAGCCGATGAGGAGAGTCTTGCCGTCCGGCGAGATGCTTGAAGCAGCGAGTAGCACTCTGCCCTGGTGCGGGGTGAGGTCAACGTACTCGCCGGTTTCGACATTGACCCGATAGACGCTCGAATCCTCATGCAGATCGCCCCGGTTGGCATACAGGAAGTGGTGGTCGGGACTCCATCCGACGAGGTTCCAACTGAGCTTGGGGTTCTGCTCGTGGGTGAGTTGGCGCACCTTATGACTCGACCAGTCCATGACTGCAAGATTCACAGAGGGCGCCTGCTTTTCCTTGGTTTGAAAGGCGATCCATTTTCCGTCGGGCGAAAATTGCGAGCCTGTTTCGTTGGTCTGGGCCGTGTTGGTGAGATTCTGCGGAGCGCCTCCGGAAGCGGCAACAAAGTAAAGGTCATAGGTCTCGTTTCCGCCAATGTCCTGCTGATAGACAATCCCACTCCCGTCTTTGGCCCAGATGGGATCAAATTGAGCGTCGTCAGAATGGGTGAGCTGGTGCGATCCCGAGCCGTCGGCATTCATGAGCCAGAGATTGAAGCGGCCAGAGGCATTGCCGGTGTAGACGATCTGCTTGCCGTCAGGCGACCAGGCGGCACCGGCAAATCGCGCCGTGCTTAGTAAATCTTTGATGTCGACTGGACCTGCTCCAGCCAGATGCACCGACACAACGCTGGCGGGATCCGTGGGTGTGCGGCTTTGTGGGCCTGAAGCAGCCAGTGCGCAAGGGGAAATGAAAAGCAGAGTAGCAGCGGCGGACACGCGGATCATGGATTGTCTCCCATCGGGAAGTCACGACTTCGCGATGAGTGTACATGAGCCTGGCCAGCGATTTGTGCGCCGATTCTCTCTTTCTCTACTCGTTCCTCAAAGCCTTGATCGGCTGGATCGACGCAGCGCGAAGCGCGGGCAGGAATGCGGCGAGCATTCCCACGATGAGCAGCGAAAGAATCGCGAGTGCGAGCGACTCGACGACTCCAGAGCCGAAGACTGCGAAAGACTGGCGGAGAAGCTTGTCGGCAACGAGGGAGAGGATGACGCCGACGGCGAGTCCGGTAAAGACCCACGCTAGCGCGCCTTTGAGCACGAGGAAGACGACATCGGAGCGCTGGGCTCCCACTGCCATGCGCAGCCCAACTTCGACGGTGCGCCGGTTGGTGACGTAGCTAATGAGGCCATAGATGCCGACGACAGCGAGCAGCAGGGCGAGGCCGGCGAAGGCGGCCAACATGTCTACGATGAGGCGGCGGCCGGCAAGTGAGCCGGTGACGAGGGATTCGAGGGACTGGATGTCCGTAGCGGTCTGCGTGCTGTCAGCGGAGGCGATGGCGCGCTGTATGGCCGGAGCAAGGGCGCTGGGATCAGTGTCGGTACGGAGGAGGAAATCGGCGCGGACATCATTGGTTTGCGCATAGGCGTAGTAGCGCATGCCGTCACTCGTATCTTGCTCAAGAGAGCTGTTGCGGATGGTGCCCACCACGCCGATGACGACGGCGGCCTTGGGTCCGCCACTGTCGATGTGCTGGCCGAGCGGACTTTGATTCGGCCAGAATTTATACGCGAGCCGTGCGTCGATCACAACCACCGGTTCGGTGCCAGCGCGGTCTTCGGATAAGATCCAGCGCCCGGCGAGCAGGGAAATCTGCATCACCTTCAGGTAGTCAGGAGTTGCGAGGCTAACGTTGCTGTGCGGGCCGGGGTCGTTGGGCGCAAGAGGCCGGCCTACGATCTGGAAGGAGCTGGACCCACCGTTGTTCGGATCGAAGGGCAGCGGGTCGATTGCCGCAGCAGCGTGAACACCCGACTGCGCGGAGAGGTTATCGATGACACTGTTGATAAACGCGGCCTGGCGCGGATCGTTTTTCTTGAAATCGTCTCCCGAATAAAAGACCGTGGCCGCGACCACGCCTTTGGGATTGAATCCGGGATCGACCTGCTGAAGCTTGCGGAGGCTGGCAAGAAACAGTCCTGTACCGGTGAGCAACAGACAGGCGAGCGCGACTTCTCCGATGACAAAGGCGCTCCGCAGACGCTGCTTTTCGATCGAGGCAGTGGCGTTGCGTCCACCCTCGTGCAGATCGAGCGACTGGTGCTGGCGCAAGAGTCGGAGCGCTGGGCCAACGCCCGCGATCAGTGACGTCAAGAGTCCAGCGCACGCTGTGAACGCCAACACCGCCGGGTCCATGTGGACTTCGTACCCTTCGGCAAGGCTGTGCGGTATGAGCCAGAGCAGAAGGCGGCCGAAGATTGGTCCGGCGGCGATGCCGATCAAAGTGGCAGCTCCGGCAAGCAGCATGGTTTCGGTAAGCAGCTGGTGCACGATAGCGGAGGCGGATGCGCCGAGGGCCGTGCGAATGGCAAATTCACGGGTGCGTGTTGCCGTGCGCGCCAGAAAGAGCCCGGCAACGTTGGCCGAAGCGATGAGGAGGACGAGGCCGACGACTCCGAAGAGCACGTAGAGCGGCTTACGCAGTGGGCCGGCGGCGTACTGCGTGAGTTGCGAAGCGTAGAAGGACCAGTCGGCGCTGTGCCCAAACGACTTTTCGCCCTCGGTACGAATCTGCTCGCGCACCTTGCCTGCTATTCCGGCGTTCACCTGCGCGATGGTTGCGTCGGGACGCAGACGAATGAAGGTCTGATAGTTCTCGTTGTAGCGCTGGTCGGCTGCGAAGGCCTTCGGCCCGAGCGCGATGGGTACCCAGACCTGGCTGCGACGCGGCCAATCGAAATCGCTGCGCATTACGCCGATCACCTGGTACGGCTTCTGGTCGAGCATCAGGGTCTGACCGACGACATTGCGGCTCCCTCCAAAGACGCGCTGCCACAGGCCGTAGCTGATCACCGCGACCGGACCCGCATTCGGCTGATCTTCCTCGGTGGTGAAGGTGCGGCCCAGGATCGGGCGCGCACCGAAGACCTGAAACCACTGTGATCCAACCTGTGCGCCGCTTACATGCTCTACTTTTCCGTCATGAGGCGTGTTGAAGCTGATGCCCCTTTCCATCGCTGCCGCCTCGACGACGTTCTTGAGAGAAGCGGTGTCGGTGTAGTCGGGAACGGATATGAAGGGCACATCGAGCGCGAGCTTCTTGTAGAGAACATTCATGACGGCGACGCGCTCCGGGTGATCGACTCCCGAGGGATGGCGTAGTACGGCGTTCACAACGCTGAAGATGGCGGTGTTGGCTCCGATGCCGAGCGCCAGGGTAATGATCGCTGTGAGGGTGAAGCCGGGCAGGCGGACGAGCTGGCGGAGTGCGTGACGCAGGTCGTAGAGGATCATGGACGGGACTCTCCCATAGATAGCCTACGCATGTGAAGGACCAACTGTTCCTTGGCGGATGTTGTTGGCGGTAAAGGAAGAGAGCGTTTTGAGTAAGCGTTTTGGGTGTCCGGTTTTGAACTTCACCGTCCGCGAACGGGCGCGACGCGAATCCTAAGGTTCACCCCTTGATACGAGCATCAAAGGGATAGACCACGGTCTCGACGATCTGAAACATCTTCGCGTCCGGATGGAGAGGGTTGAAGAGAAAATTCGCCGTTTGCGGGACCAGTGCACTGGGAACCCGCAATAGGACGCTCTCTCTTCTGTTTAGCCAACGCGTACCGATGTCTCGTGTCACCTCGATCCTGTCCCGCCAATTCTTCGGCAGTTCAGCGGTGGCGATGGAGAGAACTTCGAGGTCTCGTCCCTCAATCCGCAGCAAGGCGAAATCCGACGGAACATCGTTTGCAGCAGTGTGGACGCAAACTTCAAGGAGAGCGCCTGCTGGGCTCTCAGCAAGATAGACAATGGGATGGTCTGGGTGGTTCCATCGGCCGCCAGCCCTCAAGCCTCCTGCACCGTTGAGGTCTCGGTGACGGCTGATTCTCCAGAGCACCATCTAAACGAACATGCCCTCATCGATCTGAATCAGGAGCTCTTCGACGATGCGGCTGCCGGTATCTGTCTTGAGCAGAGAAAGCGGAGCTCTGCCGTCAAGACGTGGATGCGGTTTGCGTAGCCAGGAGAGTGCCCGCTCGCGATTCCCATAGAGGGTTTCGGCAGACGAGAGCACGCGAATCACCCGAAGCACTCGGTCCGATTCTTCTATTGTCAGCTTCTCGCGACGGGAGCGGCGGTGCTGGAGGGTTCGTGATGGAATCACGCTCTCGTCGATTTCGGAACGCCTGAGACCGAGCGCCGTGAGGCGCTTGATCACCGATGTCGCAAGGCGGCCTTCGACAATTTGGAGGATGTCCGATTCGGTAGCCGGGGCATGGAGTCCTAGCCAGTCGCCGATCTGAGCATTGACGGCATTCACAGGGAATCACCTTCATACATTATGCCACACTTAATCGGGCAGAATGTAGCAGGCACTCCGGAACCCTAGGTCAGCTTGCGTTTGTGTTGGGAGGCAGACCCTCTTTTGCCGGGCGCCTTGCCGTGGCTCTCGTTCGCGGCCCGCAGAGATGCCGCGGGCGGCGCTTTACGATGATGCTTTACGGGAGCAGGATGAAGTGTGGCTGCCACTCGCCGTTCGGCTCCGCGGGGGTCCTGGATGTAGTCCGGGTCGAACATGGCGATCACGGTGGAGGCGCGGCCCGAGTAGCGCCTGGCCCACTGGCTATCGATTAGTGTGTGCTGCACAGCGTTCCAGTGGTCAGCCTCGGTTACCGCGGCGGCGCTGGGTTGCGGTGGATCGCCGCTAACGGCATTGCCGTTCAGGACGCCCAGAAACTGAACGAACTCTTCGAGGTTCACCCCCATCTGAAAGACCAAATGGCTTAAGGCCATCTGCTGCGGTGCCGTTAACTGGTCGAAATCGCGGCAATACGCCCTCGCGTTCACGATGGCCTGTATCGCCGAGATACGCAGAAGCCGGGTGGCCTCTTCTTCGGTTAACTCCGGCGTAAGCGAATGGGCGGTGATTTTTCTACGATATCTTTTAGTTCCCCACGCCGAAAGATTTCGGTCGTACTGATCGAGAATCCTCTGCAGTCGTTCGGCGTCGAATCCCGCTGCCTGCCAAAGCTGCGCAGAGGAGGGCTCGATGAACGGGTGAGGATTGAGCGGGTCGGTTTGAGGGTGATCGGTCGCGGCCACATCGAGACTGAATCCCGCGCCAATCAGCGGCCGGCTTGTTTTCGGGTCCGGATAGGCAGCCAGCACCCAGCCTTCATGTCTGCGGTCGCGAAGCACGTCCATGAGGTTTTGCAGATTGAATTTGATGTCGGATTCTTTGAAGTCAAGGAGCGGTTGTGGCGCTGTCGTGAGCGGCGATGAGACTGGATTCGCCAGTGACTGACTCTTTGGCACAGACGAAGTGGATGACACTTCCTGGGACTGCGGTGATGGCGCTCCAGCCGGTACCGGCGAAGTTTGTCCCAATGCTTCTTGACCAAGAGGGACAAAGGACAAGATAAGCGTCGCAACCAGGAAACACTGTTTAGTGACAATCCTCTCGCGCCGGATTTGAGATACCCGGAGCCGTTGCCATAGATTTCCGTTGAAAATCGCCACGGTACGAACAGAGTAGCGCGTTCGGAGCGGGCCGCTAAAGAAAAGTGTTGGGCACCGTACCAAAGCGGTCCATAGACGGGAAGCCCTGGGTCTGTGAACGGACCCTTAGTACGCTTGCAGCTGGTCGATCGGCAAGCGTACCTGGAAGCAGGTGGCTCCGGGCTGCGACTTCACGCTTATATAGCCGCGATGTCGGCGGATGGTGCGCAGCGCGGTATCGAGTCCGAGCCCCAGCCCCAGTCCTGGAGCCTTGGTGGTGAAGAAGGGCTCAAAGATGCGGTCCTGCAGCTCGGCGGGGATGCCCGGACCGTTGTCCCACACTTCGATGAGCAGCATGTCTCCAGAAACCTGCACCCTGAGGGTGATTTTGCCGCGATCGGCAATCGCGTCGAGCGCGTTTTCCAGCAGCGCCATCCATACCTGGTTCAACTCACTGCCATAGGCGGAGATCAAGGGCAGCTCGGCGTCATAGCTGCGCTCGATCTCAACATGCGTGAGGCGCGACTGAAGCATAGTCAGCGTATTTTCAAGGCCCAGCCGGACATCGATCTCCTGAATGGGTGCCTGGTCCATGTAGGAGTAGTCCTTGATGGCGCGGATGAGGTCGAAGATGCGCGATGTGGAATCGAGCATGGCTTCGGCGATGCGCTCGGCGCGCACCGAGGATGCGAATTGCGATAGCACGACGGTGAGTGAGCCGGCGTTGAGGAATTCCCCCAGCGGATCGAGCTGTTCTGCCTTTACCCCCAGCTCGGCAAGCTCGGGTGCGATCTTCCAGGTCTCTTCGACGCCATGACTCCTGAGCCAGGTTTGCAGCCCGTCTTCGAGCGCCGCATGCTGTGAAGATAGCGGTGCTGCCGTGCTGGCCCGCTCGCGAATGCTTTCCTGCCAGTTTCGCACCTTCAGCAGATGCTGCTCGTCGAGACAAAGACCGCCGAGTCTGAACTTCTGCTGGCCGTAAACGCGGAGCTCGTCGAGCAGGCCGGAGGCGGCGCGCTGTGCTGCCGACGCAGGATTGTTCATCTCATGCGCAAGATTGCCGGCCAGCTTGCCAAGGGCGTTGAGCTTTTCGCTCTGCTGTTCAAGGCGCGTGACCTCGCGAACGCGATCGAGCAGCACAGAGACGCAGCGCTGCCCCATCGAGGGCACGGCGCGCAGCATCTCGGGGAATATCTCCCGGTCGAAATCAAGAGCCCAGGCGTCGGCCACGACAAAGCCGTGTCCGCCGTGCGACTTCATGCGCGAGAAGGGAAGGAGTCCGGTGATTTGTCCGGCGCGGCCGATAAACAGTCCAGTGGGCGCGCCCCGTTCGCGGCGGACATGAATTTCGCCTTTAAGGATGATGCTCATTTTCGAGGCGGGGTGGCCTTCATGAAAGAGCGTGGTTCCGGCCGGCTCCATACGTTCGGTGCCATGTGTGGCCAGCCACTCCAGTTCCCAGGGCTCCATGCCATGCAGTGGCGCGACGCGTTTCAGGGCTTCGATGATTTCGGGAATCGGTGTGCGCCGCTGCGAGCTGTGAGGATCAGCCGAGTCCAGCGTGGGGGTGGTACTGGAGGTGGTCATAATCTGCCTCTATCTGTTGATGGTAACCGAAGTGGGGAATGGGTAACCGACGCGGGCGGTAAGGCCGGGCCAGGAATTTACAACGACAGGAGAGATTGATCTCTGTAGCGCCACGATACAATCTCGCCGTGACGCCGAATCCTCTCAACCATCCTCTTAACCAGGCTTTGCGCAGTGAACTTCTCGCTATGCGGGAGGAAGACTTCCGCGTTCGCCAGGAGCTTATGGACTCTGGCGAGCTCGGCGACGAATATGTCCCGCGCATGGAAGCGGTGCACATAAGAAATGCCGCGCGCCTGCGCGAGCTGATCGCGTCGCATGGCTGGCCCGCTGAAGACATCGCTGGTCAGGATGGCGCCGAAGCGGCATGGATTATAGTTCAGCACTCTGTCGGCGAACCGCACTTCCAGCGCCATGTCCTTGAACTGCTGCGCACATGCATCGCGCAGGACCGAGTCCCCGCCTGGCACGCGGCTTATCTCGAAGACCGCATTGCCATGCAGGAGAGTCGCGCGCAGCGCTACGGCAGCCAATGGATGGACGATCCGCGCGATGGACGCACTCGACCGTGGACGCTCGCCGAACCGGATCGCGTGAATGAACTACGGGTTTCCGTCGGTCTCGGCCCGCTTCGTCCCATACCCGAACCGGGACCCGATCTGCCCGTCGAGCAGCAGGAACGTCAGCGGCAAATTTATCGCTGGTGGGAGCAGTTCTTTGTCAGTAAAGGATGGCGAAGCTAGAGCCTCCATTTTGACGAATTTCAGTTGGCGTGGGGACGCTTCATTTCCCCCTTGCGCGAGAGCATGGTGTCGATGAGCGAATTGAGCCGCGTGGAGCTGATCGGAGTCTCACTGCGCAGGGCCTCGCTGCCGTCTTCGCCGAGGAGCAACACCAGAAAGGTGTCAGCGGGAACGTGGAACTGTGAGCGGATCGACTGCATCTGTTGCGCACTAAGTACTGTGTAGGGCGTGTCGAGGGGCGTGGAGAAGTTCTTCGCTGTTGGCAGGATGGGAGTAAACATTACGAAGCGGTCCATCATGTCGTCGGCGGCCGCGTCGAGAATCCGGCTCTGCTTCCTAAGCCTTGGGTCGTTAGCCGTGGGGCTAAAGACCAGAAGCGGCCGGTAGCAGTTGCGCATGGCGGCGAGCGTCTTCGGCTGCACCTGGCACTTGAGGCTTGCCTGCCCCAGCGCAAACGTGGAGGAGAGCAACGCGACGAGAGGGAGGAATCGACGAGAAGCCATGTTCAAAATAGACACGCATGGCCGCAGACGGGATGCCCACGGCCTGCGTAAGTAGCGCGAATCTAAGCGTGGACGGTCTCCGGTTGTGCTGCCTGCGGTGCGTTGTCCTTGACTGTGACAGGGTCTAGAAACGGCATTGCGGCGCGGAGTCTTCCGCCGACTTCTTCGATCGGATGTGTGGCCTCGATCTTGCGAATCTCGTCGAAGTGCTTGCGACCGGTCTTGTTCTCCTCGATCCACTTTTTAGCGAAGGTTCCGTTCTGGATCTCCTTGAGCATCTTCTTCATCTCGGCGCGGGTCGCGTCGGTCACAATGCGGGGGCCGGCAGTGTAGTCTCCGTACTCGGCCGTGTCAGAGATGGAGTAGCGCATGTAAGCTAGCCCGCCCCGATACATCAGGTCGACGATGAGCTTGAGCTCGTGCAGGCATTCGAAATAGGCGATTTCCGGCTGATAGCCCGCCTCAACCAGCGTTTCAAAGCCGGCCTTCACCAGCGCGGAAGCGCCGCCGCAGAGAACAGCCTGCTCGCCGAAGAGGTCGGTCTCGGTCTCCTCCGCAAAGGTCGTCTGGATAACACCCGCGCGCGTGCAACCGATTCCTTTCGCATATGAGAGGGCGAGGTCGAGGGCTTTGCCCGAGGCGTCCTGATGAATGGCGACCAGGCCGGGTGTGCCTCCGCCCTCCGTGAAGACTTCGCGCACACGATGGCCGGGGGCCTTTGGCGCGACCAGCGAGACGTCGATGTCCGCAGGTGGCGTGATAGTGCCGAAGCGGATATTGAAGCCGTGGGCGAACATCAGCGTCTTGCCCGCCTTGAGGCTGGGCGCGATGTCGTTCTTGTAAGTGTCACCCTGCGAATGATCCGGCGTGAGGATCATGATGACGTCGGCCCAGGCCGCAGCATCGCTCACCGTGTTCACTTCAAGTCCTGCCTTCTTCGCCTTGTCGATGGACTTGCTGTTCGCGGGCAGGCCGACGCGAACTTCGACGCCCGAATCCTTGAGGTTGAGCGCGTGCGCGTGACCCTGCGAGCCGTAGCCGATGATGGCTACCTTCTTCTTCTGGATGAGCGATAGATCGGCGTCCTGATCGTGATAAGTCTTCGGCATTTCGTGATTCCTCGTGTCTTCGATTTAGAGTGAAATTTTAGTCCGTTGTTGCGGCAGATCCGCTTCTATTGAGGTAGGTCCGCCTCTTCGGCAATCTCTGCTTCATCGTCTTCGGCGATGGGTTCGTCTTCGGTTTCCGTGCTCGGGACGCGCATCGCGTCGAGCACGCGGCTGGTGTGTTGTCCGCGCCGCATAACCATGCGCCCGGTGCGTGAGATTTCGAGAATGCGGTCGTCGCTCTCGTTCAGAACCTGAATCAGGCCCTCGATCTTGCTCTCGACGCCCGTGATCTCGATCATCAGCGACTCAGGAGCTAGATCGACGATGCGCGCGCGGAAGACCTCGGCGAGTTCGAAAATGTGAGAGCGCGTCTTCGGCGTCGCAGCGACTTTGATCAGCGCCAACTCGCGGCTGACGCAGGCAGACTGGCCCACATCGTCCACCTGCAGGACGTTTTCGAGCTTGTACAGGCTGGCCATGATGCGATGTCCCGCCGTAGGCGAAGCGTCCGAGACGATTGTCATGCGCGAGACGCCGGCCCTTTCCGAGTGACCTACGGTGAGCGAGACGATATTGATGTTCAGCCGCCGGAACAGCGATGCCACGCGCGTGAGCACGCCGGGTTTGTCTTCTACGAGCGCTACGAATGTGTGCAGCATACGGTTACAAATTTTTCCTAAACATCCTGTGCTGTTTCAATGAGCGGATTGTGATCCGGTCTGCGAATCATTTCGTGCAGTGCGGAGCCGGCGGCGATCATGGGATACACGGAATCTTCTTTCTCGACGAGGAAGTTAATCAGGAAGGGTCCTTTGCGTTCGCGTGCGGCCTTGACCGCGGGCAGAACCTCGCCGCGCGTGCGCACGGCGACGCCGGGAATGCCATGCGCGTCGGCAAGCTTGACGAAATCCGGACTGAGGATGGGCGAGGATTCGTAGTTCTTCTCGTAGAAAAATTCCTGCCATTGCCGCACCATGCCGAGGTATCCGTTGTTGACGACGGCAATGTTGATGTCGAGATTCTCCTGCGCGATGGTTGACAGCTCGGCGGCGGTCATCTGAAAGCCGCCGTCTCCGGCGATGACCCAGACCTCTTTGTCGGGGCAGCCGACTTTCGCGCCGATCGCGGCGGGCAAAGCAAAACCCATAGTCCCGAGTCCGCCGGAGGTGATCAGCGTGCGGGGATGTTCGTGCTTGTAGTATTGCGCCTCCCACATCTGATGCTGGCCCACATCGGTGACGACGATGGCCTTGCCGTTGGTCGCATGCCACAGATCGTTCATGACGTGCGCGGCGTAGAGGTGTCCGGTGTCGGGCAGGTTCTGGATGTCGCGCACCGAGCACTCGCCCTTCATGGCATTCACTTCGCGCAACCACGCAGATTCGCCATTGCGCGGCGCGAGGTGCGGCAGCAGGGTTTCGAGCACCTCGGCCAAATCGCCGATCAGAGCTATGTCGACCTTGACGTTCTTGTTGATCTCCGCCGGATCGATCTCGATATGGATCTTCTTTGCATGCTGCGCGTAAGTGGCGAGGCTTCCGGTGACGCGATCATCGAAACGCATGCCGCAGGCGATGAGCAGATCGGATTGCTGGATCGCCTGGTTCACCCACGCTTCGCCGTGCATGCCCATCATACCCAGCGAGAGCGGATGCGACGCGGGAAAGCCGCCCAAACCCAATAACGTAGACGCGACGGGGATCTGCAGACGCTCGGCTAGCGCGAGTAGCTGCTGGCGAGCGCCGGATTGAATAATTCCGTGTCCGGCAAAAATGACCGGACGTTTCGCGGAGCGAATCAACTCCGCAGCCTTGAGGACGGAATCCTCTTCCGCACGCAGCATGGGATGGGGGCGATACGGCTCGGGTGCAGCAGCGGCAAAGTCGTAGACTGCAGAGCCTTGCTGAGCATCCTTGGCGATATCGACGAGCACAGGGCCGGGGCGACCCGACTGCGCGATCAGCAGGGCCTCGCGGATGACAGGAGCAACATCTTCGGCACGCGTGACAACGTAGTTGTGTTTCGTGACGGGCAGAGTGATGCCGGTGATGTCGACTTCCTGGAAGGCGTCGGTGCCCAGAACCTTGCTCGAAACCTGTCCGGTGATGCAGAGCAAAGGAATGGAATCCATCATCGCCGTGGCGATGCCGGTGACCATGTTGGTCGCGCCCGGCCCGGAGGTAGCGATGGCCACGCCGACTCTTCCAGATGCGCGCGCGTAGCCGTCGGCCATGTGCACAGCGCCCTGCTCGTGCCGGACGAGGATGTGGCGGATGGGGAATTTACGCAGCGCGTCGTATGCGGGCAGAATCGCGCCTCCGGGATAGCCGAAGACCTCGCGCACGTCCTCGCCTTCGAGCGTGGCCCATAGAATTTCGGATCCGGTTAAACGGGTGCCTGCGGATTTTGCTTGACTCATCTCTTTCTTCCCTTCAGTGCGTGACCGCGCCCAGGGACGCGGACGAAACTGTGTCGGCGTATTTGCGGAAAACCCCACGAGCAAAGCGGGGTAGTGGTTTTTCCCACGTCTTCAGCCGTTCGGAGAGTTCCTCGTCTGACACTTCGACTGAGAGCTTCCGGTTTGGAATATCGAAGTGGATGATGTCGCCCTCGCGCACGGCGGCGATGGGGCCACCGACGGCTGCCTCGGGCGCGACGTGGCCGGCCATCAGTCCGCGCGTTGCTCCGGAGAAGCGTCCGTCAGTTAATAAAGCCACCGTATTGCTCAGTTCGGGAATCCCGGCGATGGCGCCAGTGACGGCCAGCATCTCGCGCATGCCGGGGCCGCCTTTGGGGCCTTCGTAGCGGATCACCATCACATCGTCGGGGCGGATCGCGCCCGACTCCACCGCGTGGAAGGCCTCGTCTTCCGATTCGAAGACCCGCGCTGGACCGCGATGCTCCAGGCGTTTGTGTCCTGCGACCTTGATGACGCAGCCCTCGGGCGCGAGATTGCCTTTGAGGATGACAAGACCGCCGGAAGGTTTGATGGCATTGTCGAGTGAGCGAATGACTGCTTGTCCTGGAGTCTCCTTCGCGTCCGCGGCTTCTTCGGCGAGGGTTTTTCCGGTGACGTTCCAGGCGTCGCCTTGCAGCAGGCCAGCGTCGAGCAGTCGCTTGGCCAGCAGGCGGCTGCCGCCCGCGGCCTGATAGTCGGCGGCGACGTAGTTCCCGCCCGGCTTCAGATCGCAGAGCAGCGGAGTGTGACTGCTGATGCGGTCGAAATCGTCAATGGAAAGCGGAATCCCCATCTCGTTCGCAATGGCGAGGAAGTGAAGAACTGCATTAGTAGACCCGCCGGAGGCCGCGACGCTAGCGATGGCATTTTCGATGGCCGCAGGTGTGATGATCTTGCTGGGGCGCAGGTCGTTCTTTGCAAGTGCCATCACCAGCCTCCCGGCTTCGCGTGCGGCGTCAAGCTTTTCTGGCACGAAAGCCGGCACGCCGGAGATACCGATGGGGGAGATGCCCAGAAACTCGCAGGCCATGGCCATGGTGTTGGCGGTGAACTGTCCGCCGCATGCGCCCGCGCCGGGGCAGGCGTTGGCTTCGACAGCTTCCAGGCCCGCGTCGTCGAGTTTGCCTGCGGCATGCGAACCTACGGCTTCGAATACATCCTGCACAGTGAGGTCTTTGCCGTTCAAATGCCCGGGAGCAATGGAGCCGCCGTAGAGCATCAGCGATGGAATGTCGAGACGGGCGAGGGCCATGACGGTGCCGGGCATGTTCTTGTCGCATCCGGCGATGGCAACGAGACCGTCGAAGAGATTGCCGCGCGCGACCAGCTCGACGGAGTCGGCGATGACCTCGCGGCTGATCAGTGAGGCCTTCATGCCTTCGGTGCCCATGGTGATGCCGTCGGAGATAGTAATGGTGTTGAACTCCATGGGCGTGCCGCCGGCTTCGCGCACGCCTTGCTTGACAGCCTCGGCGATCTGGCGCAGGTGGAAATTGCAGGGGCCGATCTCGGTCCACGTGTTTGCAATTCCGATGATGGGCTTGTGCAGATCCTCTTTTGAGAAACCGATGGCACGCAGCATGGCGCGCGCGGGTGCGCGATGGGGTCCCTCGGTCAGCGCGATCGAGTGGAGCTTGGGATTGTGCTCGCCATTCTTGCCGTTCGTGCTCATGCTTTTACTGCCTCCGTGGCTGCAGAAGTGGGGCGTGGTGTTACCCAGAAGGATTTGTCGTGCTGCTTTTCAAATGTGTCGAGCGCCTGGGTGTGGCGCAGCGTGAGACCGATATCGTCGAGCCCTTCCAGTAGGCAGTAGCGGTGGAAAGGATCGATAGCGAACGTCGCCGAGAAGCCGTGATCGTCGTGAACGTGGTGATCCTCAAGCGAGACGGTGAGGTGATAGTCGTCGATTGTTGAGGCGCGCTCGATCAGAAGCTCCACGTGTTCTTCGGGCAGCGTGACCAGCAGAAGACCGTTCTTACCAGCGTTCGAGTGAAAGATGTCGGCGAAGCTCGGCGCGATCACCACTCGAAAACCATGATCGTTGAGCGCCCAGGCGGCATGTTCACGCGAAGATCCACAGCCGAAGTTCTTGCCCGTGACAAGAATCTCCGCGCCCTCATGACGCGGACGATTGATTTCAAAGTCCGGGTCCTGACGCCAGTCGAAGAACAGGAAATCGCCGTAGCCGGTGCGCTCGATACGCTTGAGGAACTGCTTGGGGATGATCTGATCGGTATCGACGTTCGCCCGGTTCAGCGGCATCACTCTTGCTCTGTGTTTGCGAAACGGCTTCATTTAAGCGAGAACCTCTTCCTTCTTGAATTCCCACGTTCTTACGTCTGTGAAGTGGCCGGTGATGGCAGCGGCTGCGGCCATCATGGGACTTACGAGATGAGTCCTGCCACCGCGTCCCTGGCGTCCTTCGAAGTTGCGATTGCTGGTGGAGGCGCAACGCTCGCCCGGCGCCAGAATGTCGGGGTTCATGCCCAGGCACATGGAGCATCCAGGTTCGCGCCACTCGAATCCCGCTGCGCGGAAGACATGATCAAGACCCTCGCGCTCGGCTTGTGCCTTTACCTGCTGCGATCCCGGCACAACCATCGCGCGGACGTGGGAGTGGACGTGATATCCAGCGACCACCTTTGCGGCGGAACGCAAATCTTCGATGCGCGAGTTGGTGCAGGAGCCGATAAAGACGCGATCAATCGCTACATCTTCGATGGGCACGCCAGGCTTCAGGTCCATGTATTTGAGGGCCTGCTCGAAATGGCGGCGGTCGGCGTCAGATTTCGCGCCAGCGGGATCGGGAACAATACCGGTGACCGGTACTACCATGCCCGGGCTGGTTCCCCAGGTGACGTAAGGAGCGAGCTCAATCGCCGGAATGATCAGCTCTCGGTCATACTTCGCGCCGGGATCAGAGGCCAGCTCCCGCCACTCACTGACGGCCTGCTCCCACTGTGCTCCTTGCGGTGAAAACTTGCGGCCTTTCAGGTAGGCAAAGGTCGTTTCGTCGGGAGCGATCATGCCGGCGCGCGCGCCCGCCTCGATGCTCATGTTGCATACGGTCATGCGGCCTTCCACGCTCAGGGAGCGAATGGCGGAGCCTGCGTATTCGATGACGTATCCCGTCGCGCCGTCGGTGCCGATGCGTCCAATGATGCCGAGGGCGACATCTTTTGCGGTCACTCCGTCGGGCAGTTCGCCTTCGATGGCGATACGGAAGGTTTTCGGTTTCGACTGCGGCAGACACTGCGTGGCCATCACGTGCTCGACCTCCGATGTGCCGATGCCGAAGGCCAGAGCGCCAAATGCGCCGTGCGTGGAGGTGTGCGAATCCCCGCAGACGATAGTCATGCCGGGCTTGGTGAATCCGAGTTCGGGACCGATGACGTGAACGATGCCCTGGTTGGGCGACTGTATGTCGTAGAGCTCGACGTCGAAGTCGACGCAGTTTTGCCGCAGCGTGTCGATCTGCTTGGCGGCGATGGCGTCTTCGATGATGAGCCGGTTTGGCGTAGTCGGTACGTTATGGTCGACCGTGGCCACGGTGCGATCCGGGCGGCGCAGCTTGCGTCCAGCGAGGCGAAGACCTTCGAAGGCCTGCGGAGACGTCACTTCATGTACTAGGTGCAGGTCGATGTAGAGGAGAGCCGGTTCATTGGCCGGTTCGGCTACCAGGTGTGACTCCCAGACTTTCTCGAATAGTGTTTTTGGTACTGACATCTCTGTTGACTCCACATCTATTAAATTGTCTTGCGCTGTAGGCGCGTCCGCCGTGCGGCCAGCACTAGACTGCGTGCATGGCCTGCCGGCAGTCGATGATTTCGTTGAGCGCCTGATGAACATACTTGCCCATCTCCTGCGTGGAGACGACCATCTTGGAGGGCTGGCCGCGCACCAGATCCGCAGTGCGATAGCCATGCTCCAGCACCTTGTGGACGGAGGTTTCGACGGCCTGGGCGTCCTGCTCGAGCTTGGCGGAATGCCGCAGCAGCATGGCCGCAGTCAGGATCGCGCCCAGAGGGTTGGCGAGTCCTTTCCCTGCGATGTCCGGCGCCGAGCCGTGGACAGGCTCGTAGAGATTTACCTGGCCGCCTATGGTGGCTGACGGCAACATGCCCAGCGAGCCGGTGATGACTGCCGCTTCGTCGGAGAGAATGTCGCCGAAGAGGTTTTCGGTGAGGACCACGTCAAAGTTGCGTGGGGTGTTCATCAGGTGCATCGCGCACGCATCGACGTATTGATGTTCGAGTGTCACGTCGGGATACTGAGCGGCCAGCTCGGTCACGGTAGCTCGCCAGAGCTGCGAAACTTCGAGGACATTGGCCTTATCGACCGAGGTCACTTTCTTTCGCCTCGCAGAGGCCAGCTCAAATGCGACCCGGGCCACGCGAATCACCTCGTCGCGGGTGTAGCGCATGGTGTTCCATGCAGAGCCCGCTTCGCGATCCCACGAACGCGGCTCGCCGAAATACAGGCCGCCAAGCAGTTCGCGTACGAAGAGAATGTCCGCGCCCTCGACCACCTCGGCACGCAGAGGCGAGTTCGACGAGAGTGAAGGCCACGCGAAAGAGGGACGGAGGTTGGCGAAACCGCCGAGGGTCTGTCGCAATTGCAGCAGGCCCGCTTCCGGCCGGCGGTCTGGGGGAAGGGCATTGAACTCATTGCCGCCAACCGCGCCGAGCAACACTGCGTCGCTCTCAAGTGCGGCTTCCAGAGTAGATTCGGGCAGCGGCGATCCATGCTGTTTGATAGCGACTCCGCCGATCAGGGCGTCCCTGAATTCGAAGTCGTATCCGCAGAGTTCGGCGACGGAGCGCAGAATACGCACCGCTTCGCCCGTAACTTCGGGGCCGATTCCATCTCCAGCGACTACCAGTACCTTGAGCTTCATCGTTATCTCCCTGCGAGTTTGGCGGCGTGCATGCCTGCCGGAAAAGTTCAGTTCGGTTTCGAGACCGTTTCGTCGTTGATCAGGTCTTCATGCCGTTGGTGGTGCGCCACCAGGTTGATCAGGTCCTGGTCGTAGACGGCCTTCTTGCGGTCGGCCAGCTCGGTGAAGGCGCGATAAGCAATGTCGAGATCCTCAGGCGCGAGGTGATAACCCAGTCCGATCAGGCGGGAGCGCAGCGCATGGCGGCCGGAGTGCTTGCCCAGCACCATGCGATTGCTCGGTACACCGACGGAAGCCGGCGTCATGATCTCGTAGGTCAGGGGGTTCGAGAGCACGCCGTGCTGGTGAATGCCGGCCTCGTGCGCGAATGCGTTGCTGCCCACGATGGCCTTGTTCGGCGACGGCGAAAAGCTGATCGTCTTCCCCAATAGCTGGCTGACGGAATATAGGCGGTCCAGCTTAAGTTGGTGCTCGACGGGGAAATAATCGGCGCGGACGTGCAGCGCCGCTGCGATCTCTTCCAGGGCAGCATTCCCCGCCCGCTCGCCAATGCCGTTGATGGTGCACTCGACCTGCCGCGCTCCGGCTTCGATTGCGGCAAGAGCATTGGCCACGGCCAGTCCCAGGTCGTCGTGCGTGTGCGCGGATAGGATGACCTTGTCGGCACCCGGCACGCGCTCGCGAATCATGCGGAACATGGCCGCGTAATCGCCGGGAACGGCATAGCCAACCGTGTCGGGAAGGTTGATGACGGTCGCGCCGGCCTCGATCGCCACGGCGACAATCCTGCAGAGAAATTCATGATCGGTGCGCGTGGAGTCTTCCGGAGAAAACTCAACCTCGTCGACCAGCGTGCGCGCCAGCGCGACAGATTGGGCCGCCTGGTCGAGAGCCTCTTCCCGGCTCATCTTCAATTTGTATTCGAGGTGCAGATCGGAGCTGGCCAGAAAAATGTGAATGCGCGATCGATGGGCTCGCTTGAGAGCCTGCGCCGCTCGCTCGATATCTAGGCTCTTCGATCGCGCCAGCGACGTGATCACTGGTCTGCGTACCTCCTGAGCGATTGCGTCGATTGCGGCGAAGTCGCCATCGGAGGAAATAGCGAAGCCGGCTTCCAGTATGTCCACGCCGAGATCGGCCAGCGAATGGGCTATCTGAAGCTTTTCATGCTGGGTCATACTGCAGCCTGGCGACTGTTCGCCATCCCGGAGGGTCGTATCGAAAAAATGAACGCGGTCTGGAGCCATCTACATCCCCTGCAAGTGAGACTCTCTTGCTATTAAGTCTGCCAAAATATTGCATATAATTCAAATTTATAATTTCTACTAAATCGATAAATAATTGTTATATTGAACTATATTCTTAGCTTGGGTGTGGCTGTCGCTTATGGACCTGTCCCAACTCGAAACCTTTCTCGCAGTGGTAGAGGAACGCGGCTTTTCGCGCGCTGCGATCCGACTGTGCCGCACGCAGCCCGCCGTTAGCCACGCGATCCGCCGTCTTGAAGAAGAAATCGGCGACCCGCTCTTTGAGCGCACCTCGCGCGAGGGCACGCTGACCGCTGCCGGGGTGCTGCTTCGCGAGTATGCCGAGCGCCTGTTGAAGCTGCGCGGCGAAGCGGCCTCGGCGCTGGAGGAGCTGCGCTCGCTGGAGCGCGGACGGCTGCATCTGGCGGCCAACGAATACACCTGTCTTTATCTGCTACCCGTGCTCGACGAGTTCCGCCGCCTGTGCCCGCACATCAGCGTTCTGGTGCAGCGCGCGCTGGCCAGCCGCATTCCCGAGCAGATCCTCGACCGCACGGTGGAGATCGGCATCGTCACCTTCAGGCCGACAGATGAGCAGCTTCACCTGATCGGCGTTTACACCGATTCTGTCGTCTTCATCGTTAATCCTCGGCATCCTCTGGCTCGGGAAAAGAGGGTAGCGATCCACGACCTGGGGGCGGAGAATTTTGTCGCCCACAATGTTGTTTCGCCGTTGCGCCGGCGCGTGATCGACCTTTTTGAAAAGCACAAGACGCCGCTGAACATGAACGTCGAGCTGCCCAGCCTGGAGGCCATCAAGCGCTTTGTGGCCATGGGGAATGGGGTGGCGTTGGTTCCAGGGCTGACGGTTCAACCGGAGCTGGCGCGGGGCGAGCTGGTTCAGGTTCAGGTGCCTGAACTCAAGATCGAGCGGCAGCTATTGCTGGCGTACCGTAAAAATGCGACCTTGTCCCATGCGGCGCTGGCTTTCCTGAAAGTCGTCAAGGCACTCTCTCAGGAACGGGGCTCGCCCTTCAGTTATCGCACCGACCATACACGCTGATCGCGCGTCGATGTTCGCGGGATGCTGTCGAAACCGCATTCCGCAGGTACAATTACGAAGTGGACCGGGGAACCGGCTCTGCTAATAAATTGACGAGCCCGAGACGCGTTGCGCCCGCCGCGGCGGGCGAGAGGTTCACGAGACGAATGAAGAAGAGTCTGTTGTTGCTGTTGCTGCTGCCCTTCATGGCGGTGGTGGGTTTCGCCCAGGAAAGCCGCATGGACGTCAGCGTGAGCGGAACCGCATTGATTCCGCCCTTTGTCGCTGGAAATGCTGTTCAACTGCACGCTACCACGGGAATTGGCGTTCTGGTCAGCTACCGGTACCTGCTCACTCCGCATAGTGGGCTTGAGCTGAACTACCAGTACGCGCAGGAAGTGCAACACTATATCAATCCCACGAACAATATTCTCGTTCACAATCGCTTCCAGGAAATTTCCGGAGCCTACGTCTACAACTTCACATACAAGAACTTCAATCCGTTTCTTGAAGGCGGTCCGGGTGGCTATATCTATTCGCCGATCCTTGACGCGAAGACACAGCTTCAGAATCTTGGCCGCAGCACGAATATCGGAGCCCTTTACGGGGGAGGCATCGCCTACGAGCTCAGCCCCAGCTTCGATATTCGCATCCAGTATCGAGGCATCGTGGTGAAGGCGCCCAGCTTCAACGATCCAAATCTGAAGAGCAGCCGCTACTTCAACATCAGCGATCCGGCTATTGGTGTCGCCTACCACTTCTAGACTGGCCGATACTTGTCATCGGAAGCAGCCTCGGGCGTAATTGCTCCAAGGCTGCTTTTTCCTGCCCAGAAACATCTGCAGGAGGTGGCTAACCCCTGCGTTGATGGTCCAGATCACGCAAAAAAGGCCGGGTTTTCGCCCGGCCCTTCCCTGTGCAATCGACTGTGCGGTGCGCTCGTGCTTCGAGCCTAGCGGACCCCGAGAATGCGATAGGTCACGCCTACGCTGAAGCCATTGGGATTGAGCCCGTGGCTGGGCTGACCTGGGAACCCTGGCGCCGTGGGCAGGAACTGGTATTCATAGTCGCCGCGGACCGCGAATTTGCGCGAGATGCGGTACTCGCCGTATCCGCCCGGAACGTATGCGAAATAGCTTCCGCTTCCAACGCCAAGTGGATAGGTGATCCAGACTCCGCCGACCAGGAATTTGGCATTCGCAGAAAATCGATGGTAATGGAATAGACGGGCTTTGGCTCCAAGGAGGTAATCGTACTGGGATTGCTGGCCGACAGCATTCCATTTCATCCATCGTCCCTCTGCTTCCAGTCCGAATCGTGGCGTCAAGTTGAAGTCCACGAGTGCGCCCAGTCCCAGAAGCCGCTTCGAGGTGTCGTAGTCAGAGTCGAAGCTTGAGAACTCACCCCCGACCCAGAGTGTGGAATTCCCGCCTTGAACGGATGGGGCCACCTGGGCATACGCTGCTCCGGACCCGAGAAGGAAGCTGAGAATCAGAATCTTTTTGAGCACGTCACTATCTCCAACATTTGAGATGCAATAAGTCCAGATTGCAAAGGCCAAGGCAGCGATTTGTCGCAAAAAAACTCATCAAGGGAGCGCCGGAACTCTAATGGACCGGCGCGCCGTTGCATGCACTGCTTACTGTGGGCTCGCCGCCGGGGGAGTCTGGTTTGGATCCGCAGGGGGTGGAGGCGGCTGCGTTATTGCCGGATCCGCATTTGCCGGATCCGCAGTGGCTGGCGCCGGTGCCGCATTGGCTGGCGTCGGCGCCGTGTTTGCGGGCGCTGCTGCCGTGGACGACGGAGCCGCCTGGACCGGCGGCTGATAGCGCTGCAGGCGGTAGTAGATCGGGGTGACCTCAAACGGCATCTTGTCCCGGGCGCTCAGCAGCGGCGCCGGTTTGACGTTTAGCTGGAAGACCTTGTCGTCCCAGGGATCGATCTTCAGATGGCTGTTCAGAGGGAGCGCGGCAATCTGGGTCAGATCGTCCATGTTCAGCTTGGGAGCGCCCTGTCCGATCGCAGCCAGCCACGGCGTGCCATCCGGCTTGATGAGCGAATCACCCAGACGCGGTGTAAGCAGGTATGTCAGTTCCTTTTCGCGCATCTGCAGCGCTTGGAAAAATAGACCCACGCTGGCTCCTTTGTCGTGGTAAACCGAGGCGTTGAACAACTCGGCAGCCTTCTTTGCCGCCGTTTCGTTGTCAATTGCCGAGTGGTTCATGTTGAACTTCGTAAAGGACGCCTCGTCGGGGAAGAGCAGGCGGTCGTTGAAGGCGTACCGAGTATCAATATGATGCCCCAGAACAATATGAGCGAGCTGGAAGCTCAAGACTGCCGCCAGATCCTCTTCCGAAGGCAGCACGTCGACCAGGCCCTTGCTCAGCAGAATGGTGTTGCCGATGGATATCGATTCGAGCGGCGTGGTCAGCAGAACCCGGCAGTGGATATCGTCCGGCAGCGCGAGCTTGCTGCCGATGGCAATATTATTTGTAACCGTCTCGAGCACCTTATCGAAATCACTTGGCGGGGCCAGCAGTCCGGCCTGGGTCAAACGGTCGAGCACATTCTGCTCGGCCTGGGAAATCCATTGGCGCTTGGCCTGCAGCGGGCTCACGTCCTGCGATTGATCGCTCTGGTCCTGGGCGTTCTCCACCTGGATCGACTCGCTGTCCCCCTCATGCTGGGGCAGCTTCAGCGAGTAGCCCCAGAAATACGTCTGAGCGCGCAAACCGGTGGCCTTCTTCGCTTCACTCGTCTGGGTTTCCTCGACGTAGATCGCTGTCGGCAGCCAGACATCGGGCTGCACATTCAGCCGCCAGCTGTCGAAGTGGTAGTAGCGGGCTATCTGCTCACCGTTGTTGCCGGTATAAGAGCCGTTGAAGCGGACGATGTTGCCATCCTGGTCCTCAACCCAGATGCGGCCGAAGAATCGTCCATAGCCCTCCTTGGGCTTGGGCTTCACATCGAAGACCACGGTACGCACGCCGCCCAGGAAATCCCGCCGGACATAGCTGAAATCATAGTGCTGCTGGTCGAAGCTCACGGGGTCGAGGAACATCATGTCCATGAAGCCCGTGGCGGAATAACTGAGGCTGAAGCTCTTGGTCAGATCTCCCAGAAATTTTTTCGTGCCTTTGAAGAAGCCCTTTCCCTTGGCCGTCCGGGTTTCATAGGGATTGGCGACAAAGGCTTTGCCGAAATCCACACGAGCGACAAGGTACTCGTCTGAAACAGGCACGGCCTGGAGTTTGGCATCGGGCCGCGTGTTCTGGATGTAGGTCTGCACGACCGGTGTGCTCTTCTGGATCTGCTTGACGGTCGCCTTTTCCCGATCCACGGCTTTCTGAACAAGTGCTGCCTGCTCGGGCGTGAGGGGTACCGGCGCCACGTATTTAGTATCTTTCTTTGCGTTGGCGGCACCGACGCCCAAGATCAACACCAGACCCAAGGTGCACATATTGCGGACGGACATTTACAGGCTCCTAATCTTTCTCTTTCTCATATCTTTACTCTTTACTGTCTTCTCTGCCAGTCTTTCCCGTTCAGGAGTGCTCTGCGCCTGTTTGCGCTTCTTCTGTCGGGCGATACATTTATCCCGAAACCGATCCCGGAACTGCTGGCGCCAAGCAGCTAGTGCCGCCCAGTCACGCCCGTGGTTCAAAACTTCATGCCACGGGGCAAACGTGTCTAGGCCAACTGGAAGGTTATTCGTATTACGGTGACCTGATCTACCGCATGTCCATCCTTGGTTGCTGGTTTGAATTGAATGCCCTGTGCGACGGTCCTCGCCTGCTCATCCAGACCATGCCCCAGACCGCTGAGAACCTGCAGAACCTCCACATGGCCTGATGCTGTGAAGCGCACCTCGAGCTTTACGTCACCCTCGATTTTTAGCTGGCGGGCTTCGGCCGTATAGGCCGCCTTGGGCTTGGAAAGAACTACGATGGGTGTCGACTGAACCTGCTGCGCCTTCGGCGCTGCGGGCGCGGCCTGTCCAAATCCTGTTCCGGAGAATCCGGCTTGTTCGACTCTGCCTATCCCTCCAGGCTTGCCCGTCCCGCCTACCACGCCATTTGAAAATCCGGCAGAAGCGACGGTTCCATGCACGTCCTTACCGCCGGGGACACCATTGGCTACCCCGGAGCCAAAGGCCACGCCCTTCACCGATCCCTGGCGCGCCGCACCGGCTCCTGGCTGTCCGATGCCCGGCGTTCCGTTAAAAGAACCAACGGCGGCAATCGTCGCCGGCCTGCTCGCGTTGGGGTTGGGTGTGACGCCCACAGGATCGCCGAATCCGCCCGTCTTGGGGGTGGGGGCAACCGTGTTGTTCGCCACCTTAGTGGGTTGCGAGCTCTTGAAGAGTCCTACCTTAGGTTGTGGCGGAGGCGACACAGCCTTGGGGGGCGCCGGAGCTACTTTCGGAATCGGGGGTGTCGGGATCTTTACCTCCATTGGCTTTGGCGGCTCGATCACAGGCTTGGGCGGTTTTATTTTGGGCTGAGGCGGCTCAACCTTCGGCGGCGGCGGAATCACGCGCACCTGGGGAACCGGAGGTGGCACATAAGGCTTGGGCTCTACGGGAAATACCAGAACAGCGGTATTTTCCTTTTGCACTTTCACTTGATGCATACGCGCTGCAGCGAAAAGAATCAGAAGGGCGCCTACGCTGACGTTCACTACCAGGCTCACGCCAAACGAGCCGAACCTGCCCTCCGGTTCGGGTAGAAGTCCAAATGTCGACTGATTCCGAAAATTGCTCGCCATAGCTCTTTCTATCCCAACCTGAGTTTCCAGAATTTGTTGCCCCAAAATGTCACAAAATGAGCCTTATCCTGTCGGAATTCTGCATGCATTCCAAATTCCACATCTTCTAAGGTAGGGCCCCACCAAGGGTTCGCCGGTGTATTCTGCTTCGCTCCATCACCCACATGGGGTTTCTCAATTCAAGAGGCCGCCCTATGGTTACCATATCCGAAGCGCTATCGGAGGCGGCTCATTTTGACTGTCCCAGAGGAAGCACAGATTGTTACAAAGGTAATGCGATAGTAACATCCCCTTTTGGAATTATAATCGCCAACACCAGGATTGCGTAACCCTTACTGCTGAGCATGCGGCCTGCTAAGTAAATTTTTCTTAATCCTTGCGTCGACGGACCTGCCTGCTTGACCTCTTCGACGTTGATTCATCTCAGACGGTTGCACCATCCAACATCGGTTGCACTCAATCTACCTATCCCGTTGCTTCCATTCACCACTTTGGCCACCGACAGTTCGATTGCAGGCAGATCGATAGGAGGAGATAAAATCTTGCGAATACTCGTTACTGGCGGGGCCGGCTACATCGGTGGCACCGTCGCTCAGCACCTGCTCGATCAGGGCCATCAGGTCGTTATCTACGACAACCTTTGCCATGGCCACCGCTCGATGGTCCCCTCCGGGGCCGAATTCATCGAAGGCGAACTCCACGACCGTTCTGCCATCGAGAAGCTCCTGCATACAGAGATAGACGGAGTCATGCACTTTGCCGCTCTGATCGAGGCCGGCGAAAGCATGCGAAAACCGGAGCTGTATTTCCGCAACAACAGCGCCTCCACTCTCAGCCTGCTTGAAGCTATGCTCGCCACCGGCGTTCAACGCCTTGTCTTTTCGTCGACGGCCGCGGTATACGGTGAGCCTGAATCGACGCCCATCCGCGAGGATGCCCCACTTCATCCTACCAACGCCTACGGCGAATCCAAGCTGCTGGTCGAGCGGATGCTTGACTGGCTTAATCGCATCCACGGTTTCCGCTACGCCAGCCTGCGCTACTTTAATGTTGCCGGAGCCATCGAGGGCCGCGGCGAGGCACACGACCCCGAGTCGCACATCATTCCTTTGATTCTTGACGTCGCCATCGGCCGTCGCAAAAGCATCAAGGTCTTTGGACAGGACTACCCCACCCCCGACGGCACCTGCATCCGCGACTACATCCACGTACAGGATCTGGCGCGCGCGCACCTGCTCGCTCTCGAAGGGTTGAAAGATCGGGACAAGCTCATCTACAACATCGGCAATGGCGTCGGTTTCAGCGTTCGCGAGGTAATTGGGTCGGCACGCCGAGTTACCGGACATCCCATCCCGGTCGAGGAGTGCCCGCGGCGCTCGGGCGATCCAGCAGTGCTTATCGCCAGTGCGGAGAAGATCGGTCAGGAGCTCGGTTGGACGCCGGAATATTCCAAGCTTGACGACATCATCGAGAGCGCGTGGAAATGGCATCAGCAGCGCTACGCGAAGACAGCGTAATTTTCGAGCGGCGCGACAAAACTGAGCAATCCTGGCCGCCCCTACGGCTCCAGCGGATTGCCGACCCTTCATCGCGTTGTGGCGGCTTCGGTGGTGCCCTCAGCCAGGTTCTGTCCTGCCGCCTTCGGAGGCCTCACCAGCAGCGGCACAACAATTGATAGAGCCATGATCACGGCAATGACATGGAGTCCGCCTTCATAGGCGCCACTGGACTGCCTCATGTGTGCAATTAGCAATGGCCCGAACGCGCTCGCGAAACCCCAGGCCGTGAGCATCAGTCCGTAAATCGGCCCCACATTCTTGGCTCCGAAGTAGTCGGCGGCAAACGCCGGCATGGTTCCGAAACCGCCGCCGTAGCACATCAAAATGATGAACGTGATCACGGTAAGGCCAGTCACCGAGTGAAACATGAGCAGGAACCAGAACAGCGCCGCCTGCAGCAGATACATAGCGAGGAAAGTCCCACGCCGCGTAATCCAGTCGGATGCCCACGCCCAGAAGACGCGCCCGACGGCATTGCCGATGCTGACGATGCCCACCATACCAGCGGCGACGATCGCCGTAACTTTGGCCAGCTCCTGGAACATCGGCGCTTCCTGCGAGATTATCGAAATGCCGGCCGAAGTGTTCAGGAACAGCAGGAGCCATAGGGCCCACCACTGCCAGGTTTTCAACGCCTCACCCAAGGTGAAGTCCTTCAAGGCGCGATGCGCTTTCTCGATCGCTCCGGGCGTCCATCCCTGCGGCTGCCAGCCCGCGGGGGGATTAATCATAAACCAACCCGCCGCACAGGCAACGATCAGGTAGGCAATTCCCAGGTAAGCAAAGGTGTGCAGTACTCCTACACTTTGAATCAGGCGGGTCGCCACCGGGGCGGTCACTAGCGCACCGGCCCCGAATCCGCCGACAGCAACCCCTGTCATCAACCCGCGGCGATCCGGAAACCACTTCACCAGAACGGAGATTGGCACGATGTAGCCGAAGCCAAGCCCGATTCCGCCAATCACTCCATACGTCAGATACAGCCAGGGAAGTCCGGAGGAAAAGCTCGCCAGAAATACGCCGCCGCCGTAGAGCAACCCGCCGGTGAGCATCACCACGCGTGGCCCAACCCGGCTCAGCCAAAGCCCTCCAAAGAAGGCGGCAAAACCCAGTACAAAGATGGCGATCGTGAAAGTCAGGGTCACTTCGGAGATCGTCGAGTGAAAGACCTTTGACAAAGGAACGCGAAAGACGCTCCAGGCATACACGGCTCCCAATGCCATTTGCACCAGAATCGCCGCTACAGCGATTCCCCATCTGCGATATTCGTTCATAGAGTCTCCGGCTCGCTGCTATCCGTGCTTCCTATCCGTGCTTCCTGTCAAGGTGCAGCGCAGCCCTCTACAAAAGAGAGGCTGATCGCCCCCAGAAGCGATTCAGCACAAACGCAGCAGCACTATGGCAATCGAGAAAGTGTAGCCGACTTCCTTCAGGTCCGACGCTGACCCGCCCTTTGTAAGATACAGATGACTGGGCGCGCGATAGCGCATCCATCTTTTGGCAATCGTGGACGGATTTTTGCTTCGTGTTTTGACGGCGTGCAAAATCACGGATGCCCGCGACCGCCCTGAACTCGATTTATACTGGCGCCTGCCATGAAGGTCGTTGTATCTATGCTGCGGGGAGTCAACGTCGGCGTCCACAACAAGGTCGCAAGGGAAGCGCTTCGATCCCTCTATGCGTCTCTCGGATTGCTGGATGCGCAAACCTACGTGCAGAGCGGGAATATCGTGTTCAGGACCAAAGACACGAACCTCGTTTCTCTAGCCATAAAGATCGAGAGCGCGATCGAGCGGAGCTTTGGTTTTCGCCCCAGCGTTATTCTTCGCACGACGGCGGAAATACGCGCGGCGATTGCGGCGAACCCGCCCAAAACTGTCCATGGCCAGCGTTGAGCGGGTGCTGAAGATTCCGGGAACGAGCAGAAACTGGAACACCGTCACGAAACTGCTTGAAATGGCGGAAAAGCTTGAGGGTAGAATAAACGCGTGATGGCTTCGACCCATTTCACCGGCGCTCCTCTCGCCCTCTGTTGTCGCTAGCCGCAGTCGCTACGTTGCACAGTCCACCTACCTACATCAGAAAAATCAGAGCAAGCATGAAAATCCCTCGATCCGTACCCGTCATAGCCCTTGCGGTAGCGGCCCTGCTCTTCGCCGATGCCACGTCGGAGTGGAAAACCGGCCTTCTTGCATGGCGCGCACACCGCGAGCAGCGCCTGTCTGCTCCGGATGGCTGGTTTACGCTGGTTGGCCTTGAATGGCTGAAGCCTGGACCGAACACCGTTGGCTCGGCCCCGGACAATCGCATCCGACTGGCCGCGCCCGTTCCGGCGCACCTTGGAATCATCGAGGTCAGCGGCAGCGGCATTCGCCTCGCGCCGCCTGCCGGAGGATTTCCCCCAGGTGTCCAGCTCGACGGAGCGCCGGCACACGCCAACAAGCTCGCGGACGACGAGGCGTCCAGGCCCTCGGTCCTTGCGGTCGGAACGCTGAGCATTTTCCTACTTCATCGCGGAGGCCGCTACGCGCTCCGCATCAAGGATTCCCAGGCTCTCACACGGCTGAATTTCCATGGTCTGCACTGGTATGCCCCGAATCCGAAATATCGCGTCGAGGCGACGTGGATTCCCTTCGTCCCTGTGAAGAAAATCAAGGTGCCATCGATCATTGGCGTCACAGACGAGATGCCCACGCCCGGCCTGGCCGAGTTCACCCTCGACGGAAAGACCCTTCAGCTTGAGCCGGTCCTCGAAGATCCCGACGCGAAGCAGCTTTTCTTTATCCTGCGCGACACGACAAGCCGCCCTTCCAGTTCCGGACCGGCGACCAGCTACGGAGCTGCGCGCTTCCTCTATACGGATTTCCCTGACCACGGGCTCGACAAGGCGGGCCAACTGACCCTGGATTTCAACCGCCTGCAGAACCCCCCGTGCGCCTATACTGCCTACGCCACCTGCCCGCTGCCACCGGAGCAGAACCGGCTTTCCATCGCCCTTCCCGTGGGCGAGGCGAAATACTCGCATTGACGGCATAGCTTCCGCTGCGGGACCCCCCTGTTACCCCAACTTTTACAGAAAGAGGGTTGACACGAATATAAGACAAAATTAGTCTCTGTTTATATCGGACTGATTTGGTCGTATTTAGACTCCTGGGGAGCTGACCCGAACCACCTATCCGAATTTTGGGGCCTGGTTCCCCGGAGGCTGAAGGTCTTGCACGCAATTCTAAGAAGCTATATCTGGCACTCCCGTGCCCGGATCGCGGTCCTGCTCGTCTTGTCTGGGGCGCTCGCCATGAGTTGGCGAACCGCAGAGGCACAACAGGAACCTCCCTACTTCGTGAGCTATTCCTCGGTCATGGAAGAGCCCGGCAACCTCGAAGTCGAAAACCAGAACGTCACAGCTGCACCCAAGAACGCCCGCGCCTTTTTTGCGCCGACGGTCGAGTTTGAGTACGGCGTCACTGCCTGGTGGACGACCGAGGTTTACGCGCAGGGGCAGGCCACACAGTTCGATTCCTCCATTTATACCGGCGTCCGCTGGGAAAACCGATTCCGCCCCCTGCCCCGCGAGTACTGGATCAACCCCGTGATCTATATCGAGTACGAGGACGTGAACGCTGGAGACAAAAGCTTCCTCGAAATTACGGGAAACACCAGTATCGCCACTTTGGCCGTGCCAAACGCCCTTCTCCGCAAGGAACAGGAGCAGTCTCTCGAAGAGAAGTTGATTCTTTCCAGCAACGTAAAGGGCTGGAATCTCTCCGAGAACTTCATCTCCGAGAAGGACTTCGGCGAATCTGAGCCGTGGGAGTTCGGATACGCTCTGGCAGCGTCGCGATCTCTCAGTCTTAAGGGCAGCGCCAGTGAGTGTACCTTCTGCCGTCAGAATTTCGCCGCTGGGGTGGAGCTCTTTGGCGGTCTCGGGACAAGTGACGGCTTCGGGCTGAGCCAGACCGAGCAATACTTGGGCCCGACGATAGCCTTGAACACGCCGCGCGGGCTGACCTACAAGTTTTCGCCTGAGTTTGGATTGAATGACAACTCCGTCGGGGTTCTGTGGCGGTTTGGCGTGTCTTACGAGATTCAACAGTTTCGTGACTGGTTCCGGAGGACGAAATGAAGGCGCGGATGGTTGGATTAACGGCGCTGCTGGGGATGTCGATGATGTGCTTTGCCGTGGCTGACGGCTCGTGGCTGAAAAAGGTTCCGCAGGCGGATCGCGAGCGAGCGAATCCCTACGCCGGAAAGCAGGATGCCGTGGCGGCGGGCGAGAACCTCTTTCGCAATAACTGCGCGAAATGCCATGGCGTAAACGCAGAGGGCAAGGGCTCGCGCCCCAGCCTGAAAAGCGACCGACTGAAGAATGCCACCGATGGCGAAATCGCCTGGCTGCTGAAGAACGGCAACGCCTATAAGGGCATGCCGGGGTGGGGCGGTTTGCCGGAGCAGAAGCGCTGGCAGATTGTCATCTATCTGCGTAGCTTGAATCCTCCGAGCAGCTCGAATGCTCGGACGGCAGGTGCGCAATGATCCGGTCACGCAGGTTGTATTACCTGTGGTTTGCGCTGCTGGCGCTTGCGACCGTGGCGCTGGCTGTCGGTTGCGGAGTCTCGGGGCAGGCACCAGCTGCCCCGACTGAATCGGACTCGACGCCACCCGCCGACTCGATCGGCGAGGCGCTCTTTCTCGACACACGCTTCGGCGAGTTTTTTGCCGCGAATATGGTCGGGGTCAATGCTCCATTGCCGAGCGGCGACCCTGTGGTGGCCGAGGTACAAACCCTGAGCACACCGCTTCCGGGTCCCTTCGCCGGGCAGGCGATGAATTGCAGATCGTGCCATTTCGTCACCGAGTTCCAGGGCGTGCCCGGCGCAAGCAACCGGACTTACTCGGACTTCACCACGCGCAGCCCGATTCCGTTCTCGCAGCCCCAACCCAACGGCTTCACCCACACGCCGCGCAACGCCATGCAGATGGTGGATTCGTTCACCAGCCGCTCGGGGCCGCTATTTCTACACTTCGACGGTGAGTTTGCCTCGGGAGAAGACCTGGTTGTCGGAACCCTGACCGGACGCAACTTCGGCTGGACACCCTCGCAGTACAACCAGGCGATCGCACATATTGCGAAGGTCATCCGCGAAGACGATGGCAGCAGCCAGCTTTCGGCCGACCGTCTCGACGGGCTGAGCTATGCGATCATCTTCAAAGGTACGGATCCGAGGATTACCCCGGATATCCTGCTGCCTCTGGCGCAGCGGCTGGATGTCTCGACGGCGACCGATATGCAGGTGCTGAATGAGATCGCCATTTGCATGGCGCAGTACATGAAGGATCTGCTCTTCCAGCGCGACCAGTTCGGGCGATACATCGGCGCTCCATATGACAATTTTGTGCGCGTAAACCATCTGCCGCAGGCGCCGCTGGCCGGGGAATCGAAGGCGCACTACAACCTGCGGCTCTACCAGCAGGTAGCTGCGCTTACGAATCCGATTTACATCACGCCTAAAGATGGCTCTTTCGCGTATCACACGCATCCGTATCAGTTTGGCGCACTCGAGCTGCAGGGGCTGAAGATTTTTCTGGCCTCGGCCGCCGCTGGTACGTCGAACGCCCATGCGGGAAACTGCGCCGCGTGCCACCAGGCTCCTGATTTTTCAGACTTCGTCTTCCACAACAACGGAGTTTCGCAAGAGGAATACGACACCGCCAATGGAAGCGCTGCGTTCATGAACCTCTTCGTTCCTGACAATGCGATGCGGCTGTCCAGCTTCGATACGTACTTGCCGGCTTCCGCCACTCATCCCAATGCATCTGAGGCATTCCGCCATGCCGCGGATGCCAGCAATCCCGCATACGCGGATCTGGGGCTCTGGAACGTCTACCTGAACCCCGATATACCGCACCCGCAGGCGAATCTGAAGGGCTTTGTTTGCGCGTCGGGCAAGGACTGCTCAGTGGACCAGGGACTGGCTTCGACGGTTGCGCAGTTCAAGACGCCGGTGCTCCGCGACCTTGAGGACTCCGCGCCTTACTTCCACAACGGCAGCGCGCCGAAGTTCAACGACGTGGTGAATCATTACATCCGGATGTCGCAGCTGGCGCATGCGGGCGCGATGCGCAACGCTCCGCGGGAATTCGCAAACATGTCGCTGAGCCAGGACGATCTGGCTGCGCTCGTGGCATTTCTGCAATCGCTGACCGAGGACTACGACGACGCGTAGACCGGCCGCAACGAAAATACGAAGCGACGCTCCGGGGCAGTCGCACTTGGTTGACCCCAGTCGCCACGGTTCGTATCATTGAGGCTGCTCCTCTTCAATTTGGCGGCGTAGCTCAGATGGTTAGAGCGACGGACTCATAACCCGTAGGTCGGCAGTTCGATTCTGCCCGCCGCCACCATGCGCCGACTGTAGCCCCCGGATACGCGAAGGAGGACCATGACCACTCCGCCATCGCTACGCCGCAGTGAGGCACTTTCAATACCTCCGCAACCACAACGCACCGGCTCCAGGGCGGGGAGGGTCGTCAAGTGTCGAAACGAGCAGTTTGAGTTTTCGGGGAAAACTGAATATAAGGACGTCCGAATATTCCTGTCCTTTGGGAAGCCTGAACACGATGTGGGCTGGAAGCTGCACGTCGTGAAGCCGCGAGAGTTAGGCGATCGAAATCCTGAGCTGCCGGAGAGTTACATCGAGCTGCTCGTCCATCTCCGCGAGCTCAAGATTCCCCACAAAATCGTCAGCAGCTTAAGGGGCCTTACCGAGATGGAGACGAGTGACCAGCAGGTCGGCAAATTCATCACGATTTATCCCAGGGACACCGCGCAGTTGATCGGTTTACCCGATCAGATTGAGCCGTTGATTAAGGATGAGGCTTTGCACGACGGAATTGCTATCGGGGATCTGCCTGTGTGCTCCACAAGAATTGTAGGCGCCAGGTGGGGCGGTTTAACGGGTCCTAACGCCGTGGATCAACATAACAGGCTGATCAAGGACGACAGAGGACGATCGCATCCCGATTGGATCAGAAATCCCTTCGACAAGGATTCCAAAGGGAGAGAGGGATGGGTCAGATTCGAAGATCGGCCTGAAATAAGAGCGTTGAAGACAGATCTGGTAAGCCACGCCAGCGGAGATGTATCCCAGGGAGCGTCGCAGCAGCGTGCGGGATAATTCAAGAGGCCATCTCGTTTAGTTAGGGCGCTCTACGAAGTGGCTGCCGCATTCTCTTCGGACTCGGCCCTTTACACGCACATGTCAGGAAATTGAAAATTTCTACGGTCCGAATCGCGGAAAATGAAATTCGGCGGAGTGCCCGCTGCGATTCTCAGGAGTGTCCATGTCCGCCACGTTCCGCATTTATCCCGGTCACACCGCCGTCCTCAACATGGATTGTCAGGCGGGCATCGTCTCCATCTATACCAAGGGTGAGCACGACGCTTTTCTTGCGCGAACCTCCAGCGTTCTGAATCACGCACGCGCGTCTCACATGACCGTCATTCACGTCAAAGTCGGTTTTCGCCCGGGTCTTCCGGAAGTGAGTTCCCAACACCAGCTATTCGGCGGAATCAAGGCTTCTCAGCAACATCAGAAACTGTTTGAGGAACCTTTGGGCAGCATCCCCCCGGCGCTCGCTCCCACGGAAAACGAAGTCGTTATCACCAAGCACCGTGTCAGCGCCTTCACCGGCACCGACCTCGCCATGATTCTCCGGGCTAACGATCTTGACACGCTTGTCCTCTTCGGTATCGCAACCAGTGGCGTTGTCCTCTCCACTCTTCTTGAGGCCAGCGATGCCGATTTCCGCCTCGCCGTCATCAAGGACTGTTGCGCCGATCTCGACGCGGAACTGCACGCCGCACTCATCGATAGACTGTTTCCGTCGCGGGCCACAGTCCTCTCAGCCGCCGACTTCATCAAACTCATCTCGAACTAGATCGCCTCCCAGATTGGGACCCCACTGCCGATAGCAAGGATTTGACCAGCTTGTCCGGCAGCTCGATTCTGCCCGCCGCCCCCAGCCGTAAAGTCTTGCCGGTCCCAGTTACTCAATGCCCCTTCACGGTGAATAGGGCGCGTTTGAGTTGATGGGACTGCGGGCTGCCGATCTTCATCGAAACAAACCGGATTGCCCACTGCTACCAGAAATACGCGGCTTCCATCTTCGGAGAACCGGGCTCACCGCCGATGATCTGGGTACTCAGAACGACTTCTACGTTCTTTCTGTTGCCCGCAGCCTTCGAGGCGCGCATAAGCTCCGCAAGATTGCCGGGATCGGTGAGGAATTCTCCTGCGGCAATGGTGCCGCCCCTGCCAATACCGGCAGCGACAACGGCCAGGTTGCCGGTGGTGCTGTCAATAAAGCGGGCGATGATGGCATAGTCGCGATAATTATTCGTGGCCATCTGCTGTGGGCGGTCCACCATCCAGCGGTTCGAAGCAGGCGCATTGCTGTCGACGACGCGAAACTGAGTCATCTCAGGATTATTAGCGAAGTGGTAGCGGAGCGGCTTGGTGAGACGGAGGGTCCAGGCATTGTCGAAGGCGCCGACAAAGATTGTAGGGCCACCACGCAGGTCCAGCAGATTGGTCGCACTCTCACCGCGCAGGCTGTATTTCCTTCCCTTTGCCTGCAGAATGCCGGCCACCTTCACTATGGGATTGAGATCGTCGATGATCACAGCCGTCAGGTTGTCGGGCAGAATCATCTGCCGGCTCTGATCGGACGCGTCGCGAAGGGCGATGCTCGAATACTGCTTCTGGTCGGCAATACAGAAGAGCACCGGATCGCTGGAGTTGAGAACCGGCCCCCAGAAGAAGTCGAAGGCCGAATGGTGCGCCGACTGCCATAGCCAGAAGGCTCCGCCGCTGAGACCGACCACCACCAGGGAAATTGCGGCAAACACTCTCCAGAAATGGCGGCGGGGTCGGGTCTGTTCGACTTCTGCATGCGATTCGTGAGACGCTGATTCCGTTGTCCCCGCGATGGGAGTGACCGCCTCGTCCTTCGGCTGTGGTGGCCAGTGGAACTGCGGAATGTAGGAACCAGCCGGGAGTGAAATGCGGAGTTCCTGCTCGTGGCCCGGGTCCTGGTAGTATTGTGCAATCCTCTTGCGAATCTCTGCGGCGGTTACGCGGACGATCGGGTCTGATGAAGTGTCGTAATCAGCGCGACGGCCAAAGATTTCGACTCCGAGCGTCCGTTCCTTCAGCGTTTCTTCCTGCCCCGAAAGGGTCTGGTCGACCACATAACGCAGAAAAGATGGGAAGCGACGGCTGTGGCTGAAATGTGAATTGGCAAGCAGCCGTTCCATTTGTTCATGGATCGCGGACTTTTCCTTCTCGCTCAACACTGCGTAACCGCCCGGAACTGAATCAACCAGCATTGGTGTGTGTGTTTGCGAAAGCGATTATACAGTCTTAACCCTGCGGATCAATGCTGATGCCATCCTCTTGCAAAACTAACAAATTAAAGGTTTTCTGGAAGCCTCTTACCTGATAAGACCTGGCCTCCGTACCGCAAAGACCTTACGAAGAGAACAATACGGTCCCTATAAGGACAATGCATTTCTGAAAAGCTCCGATTATCCGCCCTGAACCTGGACAGAAAATGGCTCAGGCGGTTGAGCCGATCAGACCTGCGATTGACTTTGGAGGCTCAATTGAATAAAACAAGGTTCTTGCTCCTGTTCCTGCTGGCCGGAGCCACTGCTCGTGCGCAGGTAGGCGCTGCGAGTCTGAGCGGCATAGTTCAAGATCAGACAGGCGCCGTCATTCCGGGCGCTACCGCGACCCTGCAGGATGTCCAAACAAAAGTTCAGCGCATCAGCTCTACGAGCGGCGTTGGGGGCTTTGCCTTTGCCGCCATCCCGGCCGGAGACTACAGTCTCACCATTGCGCACGGCGGGTTCACGACGTATACGCTGAGCGGCATCCATTTGAACGCCGGCGACAGCAAGGAGTTGGACGACATACACCTCGCCGTCGGATCGGCATCGCAGGTCGTGTCGGTAGAGAGCTCGCTTGCGGGTATTCCGCTCGACAACGGGCAGCTAAGCTCGACGATTACTTCGAACGACATCGAGAGGCTGTCCATCGTCGGCCGCGACGTCACCGAGTTACAGAAGATCCTGCCGGGATTTGCCATCCGCAGCCTGGACTCGACCAACTCCGCACCGGACTTCTCGCAGGTTCAGATCGGTCAGGCAACGCCCTATGCATCGAACGGCGCGCCAGTCGCCGGAATCACATTGAAGCTCGACGGCGCGAGCCTGACCGACCCCGGCAACTTCGGCGCAAACCTGCAGAACATGGACGATGCGTTTGTCAGCGAAGTGCAGGTACAGACGTCAAACTTTGGCGCCGATCAGTCGAATGGACCAGTGGTCATCACAGGCGTCACAAAGTCAGGAACGTCGACGTATCACGGTTCGCTGTACACCTATGCACGTACGTCTCAATTGAACGCGAACGACTGGCTGGCAAATTACAACGGAATTCCTCGTCCCGGCGACCGCTATGTTTATCCAGGTGGCACAATCAGTGGCCCGGTTCCGGGATTGAAGAAACTCACCTTCTTCGCCGGTGCGGAATATGATGCGCAGCGGAACGTTTACGCCTACAACAATGTCAGCAGCGCGATCATTCATGCGCTGGTTCCCACGGCTGCCATGCGCAAGGGCGACTTTAGTACCGCCGCGCTGCAACAGTATCTGGGACCTGTTTATTCGAACGGGACATACTCCACTATCGCCCCCGCGCCTACTGTCGGCGACGACGGCACTCCTCTGACCAATGGCAACATCGCCGCGTTTCTCGATCCCGGCGCCATTGCGCTTGTCAATGGGACGCTCCCGCTTCCCACCGAACCCACCGGCACTGATGGCTTCAACTACGTGAACGAGAACCTGGTGAACAACAATATCTTCCAGGCGACGGGGCGTCTCGACTATGCGATCAGTCCAAAGAACTCGGTTTTCGGACGGTACAGCTACGAGCAGGGCAAGCAGGGCCAGCCGCAGATTCCGTACTATTCCCCGTCCGCCGCATCCATTCTGGGAGCGGTGAATACGCCCGGCTATGGCGTGCTGAATGACATCCATGTGGACAGCGCCGCGGCAAACTTTGTAACGGTGTTTACTCCCACGCTTACCAACGAGCTCTATGCCACGCTGACCTACTTCACCCAGGGGTTTGAGGCGAGGGAACTGAGCGCGGTGCAAAATTCCGCCATCAGCTATCCCTATAACGGCATCTTCGACAACGGAAGTACGCAGTATCCGCAGCTTCGTACCTACTCCGCCATAGGCGGTCTGCCGCTGGGCTTGTGGCCGGATTTCTCATTCGGAGCGCCTTCGCTCAAGAAGTTCCTGCCGAATGTCGGTGACAATCTCACTAAGGTCTGGGGCAAGCACACCGTGAAGGCCGGCGTCTTCGTGCAGCGCGTCACCAATAACCAGACCATCACAAATGGTGACTCCAATGGCGCGATCCAGAACTATTACTTCAACGGAGCGGGAACGGAGTTCTTCAGCTATAACGGTACGTATCCTAACGGGACACCTGCATTCGACCCGACGCCGCATTACAACAGCGGCAACTGGCTGGCGGATTTTTTTGAGGGTCATATCCAGACATTTGACCAGCAAACCTTCCTTCCGCGCACCAACGTCTACTTCTGGAATACGGACTTCTATGCCCAGGACACATGGCGCGTCACTCCACGCGTCTCGGTGACCTACGGAGTTCGATTCCAGCACCTCGGTGCCTGGACCGATGCGCATGGGATAGGAGCGGCGATCTGGACGCCTTCCACCATCAGCACACCTTTCGACCCCAACACCAACCCACTGCCAGGACTTCAGTGGCACGCACTCAACAAGAGCATTCCCAATTCCGGTACCGGATCGCCCTCGTTGTTCTACTCGCCGCGCGTGGGGTTTGCAGCGGACTTGTTCGGAACCGGAAAGACCATATTGCGCGGCGGTCTCGGTGTCTATCGTTTCCACGACGCGGAAACCGATGTGGATTCGGCGTTTCAGGAATCCAGAGGACTGCGTGAGGCGCTGCTCGCGGGATTTGGCAACGCCACGCTTGCCGGTATCAGCAGTCTTCACCTCAACCCGGCTACCTTCGGCAATGCCGGCGGCACTGATTCTTTCTCCGCGATTCCCACTATTTTCGGCCTGGATTCGACCGAAAGCACCGACCCTGTGACAAATAACTATAGCCTGAGCGTAGCGCAGCAATTGCCTGCGCGTACGATCATGCAGGTTTCCTACGTAGGAAATAACAGCAACTCGCTCATGAACAATGGAACGACGCAGGCTGTGGTGCTGAACAACGTGAACGCGGTTCCGATCGGCACGCTATACCTTCCGAGCAGCGCGACTACCATCAACAAGGCTCTCGGTTACAACTACTGCAATCCGGCGGCTTGCACTCCGCAGCAGGTGGCCAACCTGTCGGCGACGGTTGGATATCCGGGCCAGCCGAGTGTTCAGTATGTTCGCCCGTATCCCGAATACGGAACCATCACGGTGCCGCGCCACAACACCTATGCCAATTACAACGCACTGCAAGTCCTGGTGCAGAAGCAGACCGGGCATCTGAATTATGGAGTGAACTACACGTGGTCGAAGGCAATGGGTATTCTCGGCTCGGCGGCGGACTTCAATTTCACTGCGCCGATGGACCCCTTCCATCTTGCCAATAACTACGGCCCGATGAATTTCGATCGTACTCAGATCCTCAACATGTCGTACTCCTATCAGTTTGGCGATGTTGTGCATGACAACCGGCTACTGGGCGGGCTGGCGAACAGATGGCTTATCTCCGGAATCACCTCGGGGCAGAGCGGTGGCAACATGCAGACGGGCGTGAGCTTCTCGCCCGACTTCTACGCGCAGGGTACGATCGGACCCACGAGTCTTCCAGTGAACAATCAGGTGATCCTGGGCACACCGGACGTCAGCCTGCAGCCTGTACTCAAGTGCAACCCGAATTCGCGCCTGGCTGGTCAGCAATACATCAACGGCTCCTGCTTCGGGCTCCCCGCCTATGGCACTAATGGCCAGTACATCTTTCCGTACGCGCACGGGCCTGCCTTCTGGAACTCCGATCTGACGGCGGAGAAGGGCTTTGGCCTTGGCGAGGCGCGCAATCTTCGTCTTCGCATTGCGGCATTTAACTTCCTCAACCATCCGCTTAACAGCTTCGGCACTGGCTACGCCTCTCAGACGACGATGGTCTTTACCGGAGCTGACCTTGCATCGGCTTCCGTCAACCCGGCTTCCGGCTTCGGCTATGCCCCGCAAAAGCTGGGAAGGAGACTTCTGGAGGTCTCGGCCAAGTACAGCTTCTGATTTGACAGATTGCACGGGTGGGGGGCGGGTTATGGCTCTCCACCATTTTTTTTGTAATTTCCGGACATGCGGTACGCCTGATGTCGGTATGCCTCGATATGTTTCGAGCGGGTAAGGGGATGGGCGGTTCGATTCTGCCCGCCGCCACCGGCGAATCTGCCCTCCGGCTATCCCTTCTCCAGCCAGGTTCGTCCAAAGATGGAGTATCATCGATGTAACTCTGGGTGACCGGCCTTTTCAACATGTCTAAAAACTTCAAGCGCGCTGTCTTCGGCATTTCTGTTGCCCTTGTCCTCGTCGTGTTTCTTGGCGGATTCGTTTCCAATGGTGTGAGCGCCGGAAGCCAGAATGACGGCGTTTACCGTCAGATGGGCGTCTACGAGGAGGTTCTGCACAAGGTGCAGAGCGACTACGTGACCGATCCCAACATCACCAAGGTGACCAATGGCGCGCTGCACGGACTGCTGGAGTCGCTTGACTCAGACTCGAGCTATCTGACGCCGGAGGAGAATGTTGCCTATAAGGCGCACCAGAACGAGGGCACGGCGCAGGTTGGCCTCAACGTGTCGCGCCGGTATGGCTATGCGACCGTCGTTTCGGTCATGCCGGGCAGTCCGGCCGAGAAGGAACAGATCACCGACGGCGACATCATCGAATCGATCGGGGGCACTTCGACTCGTGAGCTCTCGCTGGCCATGGTGCGCCTGATGCTCGAAGGCAAGCCGGGCACTGACGTGACTTTCTCCGTCGTGCGCCCGGGCAAGGCCGAACCGCAGAAGATCACTCTTACCCGCAAGCAGTTGGAAGCTCCGGCGCTCAGCGAGCAGCAGTACGAGAATTCATCCATCCTCTACCTGAAGCCGGTTGTCCTGACCCGCGAGCGGGTAGCCGAGATCGAAACACGTCTGAAGGCCATGCCTAAGAACGGGAACAAGAAAGTGCTGCTCGACCTTCGTGACGTGACCGACGGCGATCCAACACAGGCCATCAACCTGGCCAATGCCTTCCTGCAGTCGGGGACCATTGCTTCAATCGAAGGCCAGAAGGTCGCCAAGCAGACATTTACTGCTGACGCAACGAAGTACATCACGGGGGCTCCGCTCGTGGTGCTCGTAAATCACGGCACGGCAGGTCCCGCGGAGCTGGTTGCGGCAGCCATCCTCGACAATAAGCGCGGCGACCTGGTGGGCGACCGCAGCTTTGGCGAAGGCGCGGTTCAGAAGACGATCGAGCTCCCTGACGGAGCCGCGGTCATTCTCTCTGTCGCCAAGTATGAGGGGCCCTCGGGCAAGGCGATTCAGGATCAGGCTGTCACGCCCAACATTGTCGTGACCGAGAGCATCGACCAGTATCTGGCTGAGACCGACACTGACAGCGCCAAGCCGGAAGATAAGCCCACGGTCCACACCGACGACCAGCTCAACAAGGCACTCGACGTCCTCAAGCAGAAGAGCGCGTAGCGCTCGCCAGGAAAGCGATTGAACAGCCGCGGCCCATGGGCGCCTCCTGAGACCAGCCCCACTGGCCCGGCCCCGGCGTCTCATCTTGCTTCTCGCCCCGCAACCAATTTTCGTCCTCCGGCTGGCCGTCATCAGGTGGCGGGTAGCGTAGCCATCACCCTCCTGGCAATTCTGGCCATCGCCGTCGGCTCGCTCAGCGGGCTGATGCTGGTCTACTCGGTCAACCTGCCGCAGATCGAAGACCTGGAGCATTACCGGGCAAGCACCACCACGGAACTCTACGATATTCACGGCCGCATCTTCGGCTCGTTTGCGCTGGAGCGGCGGGTGGTGGTGGGCTACGACGGCTTCTCGCCACTGCTGCGGCAGGCCGTGATCTCGATTGAAGACAAAAATTTTGAGAGCCACTGGGGCGTGAATTTCTTTCGCATCGCCGGAGCGGCCTGGCACGACCTGACTTCGAAGGGGCGCGCCCAAGGGGCGTCCACCCTCACCATGCAGCTCGCGCGCAACCTCTTTCTCTCGAATGAGAGAAACCTGGGCCGCAAGCTGCAGGAGGTATTCCTGTCGCTGCAGATCGAGCATAACTTCACCAAGCAGCAGATATTCACCCTCTACGGAAACCAGATCTACCTGGGCCACGGAACCTACGGCTTCGAAGCGGGCGCGAATTACTACTTCTCGAAGCACGCGAAGGACCTGACGCTGCCGGAAGCGGCACTCCTGGCCGGCCTTCCGAAGGGGCCGTCGGAGTACTCTCCGCTGCAGAATCCCGATCGCGCCATGCGCCGCCGCAACATGGTCATCAACGCCATGCTCGAAGACGGAGCCATCACCGCAGCCCAGGCCGAGGCAGCCCGAACCACGCCGCTGGGTCTGCACATTCAAGTCCCGCCGAACAGCGTTGCCCCATGGTTTGTCGAGGAAGTGCGGCGGGAGCTCGAGCACAAGTTCGGCTCCGACCGCGTGCATGAGGCTGGACTGAAGGTCTACACCACGCTCGATCTCGACCTGCAGCAGACGGCGAATCGCGCCGTGCTCGACGGCCTGGTGGCTTACGAGCGGCGTCACGGATGGAAGGGGCATCTGCTCAACGTCATCGCCGGGGGCGTTGATCTGGAAAGCTTCAAGCATCCCGACTGGAACGGCTCGACGGCTCCGGGCGCATACATGCACGCACTGGTGATGGGCGTGCTGCCCTACCAGGTGACCGCGCGCATCGGGCAGCAGCAGGTGATGCTCACGCCCGAGGACTGGGCCTGGACCGGCTTCAAGACTGCCGAGGAATTTCTGCATCGCGGCGACATCATCTACGTCCACCTAACCGGCCAGGACGACACCCTGCTGCGCGGGAAGCTGGAGCAGGACTCGGGCGTCGAAGGCTCGCTCCTGGCCATGGACAATGCCACAGGCGATGTTCTGGCTCTGGTCGGCGGCAGGGATTTCAACCTCTCCCAATTCGACCGCGCCACTCAGTCGGAGCGGCAGACGGGCTCGTCGTTCAAGCCCTACGTATATACGGCGGCTGTTGAAGCAGGCGCAACGCCGGAGGAGAGCATCGTCGACGGCCCAACCTCATTCGGCTCCTACACACCCCATGACTACGAAGGGAATTACCTCGGCCGCATTTCGCTGCTGAAGGCCTTCGCCGACTCGCGGAATATCCCCGCCCTCAAGCTGGCCGAGCGGGTTGGCATTCACAAGGTGATTGGCACGGCGCACCGTTTCGGCGTCACCGGCAATATCCCGGCCTATCTGCCGGTGGCGCTTGGAGCCGTCGAGATCACGCTTCGAGAGCAGGTGGCGGCCTACTCCGTCTTCCCCAACGACGGCATCCGGATCGCGCCCCGGCTGGTCCGGCGGGTGACGACCGCCGACGGGGCTCCGATGACTGAGGACCCTCCCCACGTGGAGGAAGTCATCAGCGCGAAGACCGCGCGCACCATGATGGTCTTTCTGAAGGAGGTCACGCGCAGCGGCACGGGTGCGGCCGCAGCGGCGCTGAACCATCCTCTGGGAGGCAAGACGGGCACGACCAGCGACTTCACCGACGCGTGGTTCCTCGGTTTTTCACCGTCCGTGACTTGCGGTGTGTGGATGGGCTATGACAACCGGCAAACGCTCGGCGAAAAGGAAACGGGAGCAAAGGCCGCCCTGCCCATCTGGATGGACTTCATGAAGGTGGCCACTGCCGACAAGCCGGACGAGACGTTTCCAGCCGACACAAAACATGTTCCGGGCACGGAAAAGCAGATCGCGACCGCCACGAAACCCGAGTCGAAGCCGGCTTCAAAGCCCGCCTCACCAGCGCAATCCGCGCAGCGCTGAATCTATCCGAACCGTCCTACTCCGATCGCAGCGCCATTAGCGGATCGACGCTGGCTGCGCGTCGTGCCGGAATCACGCTCGCGGCAATCGCCACTGCCGCCACCCCCAGCGCCGCGAAGACATAGCTCGCCGCATCATATGGCGTCACTCCATAGAGAGAGGCAGTCAGCGCCCTGCCCACCAGAAGCGCCAGCGGGACGCCCATCGTCACGCCAAGCGCCATCATCATCAGGCTGTCGCGGAGCACCATCCACACCACCTGGCCGCGCTGTGCGCCCACGGCGATGCGCACGCCGATCTCGATCGTGCGGTTGTTGACGCGATAGGCCAGCGTTCCATAGAGCCCCGTCGCGACCAGCACCACCGCCAGGAAGCCGAAGAACCCGGCGAGCCGCGCAAACAAAATCTGCCGGGAGATGGTCATGTCATATTGTGCGCGCTGCGTCATCGGCTGTATCAGCGGCAGGTTGGGATCCATCTGCTGCAGCGCCTTGCGCGCCGAGGGCAAAATCGCCAGCGGGTCGCCATGCACGCGCATCTCGGCATGCATCTTGCCGATGATCGGAATCTGCGCATACATGTACCACGCCATTGGAATCGGCTCTTCATCGATGCTGCGGTATTTGTGGTCCTTCACGACGCCGACGATCGTCATGTGCCAATCGATGCCAGTCGGTCCAATAACATGGCCTAGAGGATTCTGATTCGGCAGGAAGCGTTTCACAAACTCTTCATTGACAATGCCGACATGCGGTGACGACGCCGTATCGGAATCGGTAAAGTCGCGGCCCGCAAGCAAGGGCACGCCCAGAGTGGTGAAGAAATCCGGACCCGCGACATTGCTCCGCACCGTTCTCGAACTGCCGTTCGAGACATCCGGCAATTTGCCGTCCACCATCATGTCGCTGTTGTTCGACGACCACGAGCCAAGCCGATCCTCCATGATGGTCACCGCTTCCGCGCCTGGCAGCGCGCGCAGCTTGTTCATCAGCTGCTGATAAAAAGCGACACCCTCGGGTACCGACTTTACGTCCGGTTTTACGCCGAAGACGACCAGGCCCTCGACGCGCATACCCAGCGGAGTATTTTGGAGGTTGCGCAGGGTGCGAACCAGCAGCCCTCCGCCTACCAGCAGCACCACGCACAGTGCCATCTGCAGAGTGACAATGACCTTCCCCGTGCGAGATTTGCCCAGGTCAGTATTCGATGTCGCCGTGGAGGTCTTCAGCGCCAGTGCTGGCCCCGCCGACAGGGCAACCCGGAGCGGCGCGAGCCCGAACAGGAGCGCAGCCAGCGCCAGGATGCTCAGCGTGAAAAAGAGGACGGTGTGATCCGGCGCCAGGCTTGACTCGATCTGCGCCCAGGCGCCCAGCGCCTTCGTCGCCGAGGCGGCGAAGAGCCAAGCCAGCATGCCTCCAGCCGACACCAGCAGCAGGCTCTCCGTAAGCAGTTGCCGAAACAGCTCTCTGCGCCCCGCGCCCAGAGCCAGACGCACAGAGAACTCCCGCTGCCGCGTCGCGTTCCGCGCCATCAGCAGCATTACGACGTTGCTCAGAGCGATCAGGAGCACAAATCCCACCATCGTCATCAGCATTCGCAACGGCTTGCCGTACTGTTCGTCGTATCCGGGGAAACTCTTTGCATCCTGCAAGCTGAGTATGGGTTTCTTCTCCCCTGGCATGGGATTGCCCAGCCCGACATAGGCCGCCGTCTGAAATGCGGACTGGAGTTGCGCCACTGCCTGGGCCCTGCCCACGCCGGGAGCAAGGCGTCCGATCAGTTGCAAGCACCACCAAGTGGGATTGGTCATGTACGTTTTGCCATCCTCCAGAGGATTGCCCCACGCATTCAGTTCCGGCCGGCTTTGCAACGGAATCCAGAAATCGGTCGAACCGCCTTCCTCCACACCTTCAAAGCCTTCCGCCGCAACTCCCACAATCGTCATGGCGATGCCGTTCACGTAGAGGGTCTTTCCCAGCACCTCTGGATCCTGCGCGAAACGCCGGGTCCAGTAGCGGTAGCTGAGCACAGCGAGGGGTGCATGATCGGTCTCGTCCCGTCCTGTAAAGCCGCGGCCACGCGCAAGCCTCACTCCCAGCCCGGAGAAGAAGGTGCCGCTGACCATGTCGCCTTCCGCCTCTTCTGGCTGGGCTCCAAAACGGACCGCAACCTTCTCGCCCGACAGGGGCACATAAGCCATCACCGGAGACAGCCCGCGGTTCTGCTGCCGCAGCGCGTCGTATACCGGGTAGGAGAACGTGTCGTTCGTGTCGATGGTGCCCGTCCGCTCAGGCGGGTTCGAAGTCCTCAGATACACCACACGCATCGGATCGGCTACCGGCAGCGACCGCAGCAGCACTGCATTCATCACGCTGAAGACGGCCGTGTTCGCTCCTATGCCCAGCCCCAGCGTCAATACGCAGACCAGCGTAAAACCGGGCGTCTTCCTCAGCTGGCGAATCGCGTATCGCAGATCGTTAAACAGTGCAGGGAACAGTGCAGGCATGGCAGCCTCCCAGACGTCATGAAAAGATTCATGACTCTTATGAGCACTTCACAGGCCAGAAATCAGCGGATAGGGCTCAATCTAAGTCATTGATTTATAGATGTTTTTGCAGGGAGCGGGAGCTTCTTACCCTTCAAGACCGAACACCGGCGTTCAAATCTGAACAGAGCATGCCGCAAATTCGGTAGTGGATCCGTTTTGAATCCACACGGTCTCCCACATTTTTCCAACGTGAAACGTGGCGCGTCGAAAAGCCATCACGATCGCTGATGCGAACCGCGTCTACGAAGATCTATCCTGTTGTCCCCATGCAAACCGTCCCCAATGAGCGCATCGGCGAGCCATTTGTGTCGAGTCAGTCCGTTTGCTAGTTTGACATGCATGCCGCCGAATGCGCCCGGAGATCTGAGCAGGACTATAGAGACTCTTTACCGGTCTGAATCAGGCAGGATTCTGGCTACGCTGGTGCGTCTGCTCGGCGATCTTGATCTCGCCGAAGAGGCGATGCACGAGGCCTTTGCCGCCGCTTTGGACAAATGGCCTCAGGCCGGCATACCGGACAAACCGCGCCCCTGGCTGATTTCAACCGCACGCTTCAAGGCCATCGACGCGATGCGCCGGCGGGCGCGCTTCGACGGAGCACAGGCAGATCTTGCGCTGTACGTTGAAGCGCAAATCAAGGAGCCGCGCACTAAAGCCCCTGAAGAAGAGGAGATCGAGGACGATCGCCTTCGTCTCATCTTCACCTGCTGCCATCCCACTCTGCCACCGGAGGGACAGGTTGCGCTCACACTGCGTGAAGTCTGCGGCCTGACAACAGAGGAGATTGCCCGGGCATTTCTCGTTACGCAAGCGACGCTTGCGCAACGCATCGTTCGTGCGAAAGCTGTCATCCGTGATAAGGCGATTCATTACCAGGTGCCCGCGTCGCAGGAATTATCGGCAAGGTTGGGAGCCGTACTTCAGGTTGTGTACCTGGTCTTCAACGAGGGTTATTCAGCGGAGACAACAGGTGCCGAACTGAGCCGCGACGCGATCCGTCTGGGAAAACTGCTCCTGGAACTTCTTCCGGAACCCGAGGTGATGGGCCTGCTGGGGCTCATGCTGCTGCAGGAATCGCGCCGCGCTGCCCGCAGCTCTGCGGAGGGAGAGCTGATCCTGCTGGACCAGCAGGATCGCTTGTTGTGGAACAGGGACCAGATCGCCGAAGGCATCTCGCTCACCGAGACCGCTCTTCGATCGCGCCGTTTCGGTGCCTACACCCTGCAGGCAGCCATTGCGGCAGTTCACGCCGAGGCTTCCTCGGCGGCGTCCACGGACTGGCGCCAGATCATGCTGCTCTACGACCGGCTGATTTGTATTCAGCCATCGCCGGTCGTGGAACTCAACCGCGCAGTTGCCGTCGCCATGTGCGAAGGTCCGGAGCATGGTCTTCATCTCATCGATGGCTTGCTGGCCCGCGAGGAACTCGCCAATTATCACCTCGCGCACTCCGCCCGTGCGGATTTATGTCGCAGGCTGGGACGGCTTCTGGAGGCCCGTGCTTCGTATGAGAAGGCGCTTGCCCAGGTTGGGCAGGAGGCTCGGCAGGAGCCGGAGCGCCGTTTTCTCTCGAGGCGGCTGCGGGAATTGAAATAAAACTGGCTCTGCTGTCGATTTTCACTACGCCCGACGACTATAGGGTGAACGAACCAGCGCGCAGGGTTGTGCTGCTGGCCACCAACAAAAGGAGAGGCACATGAAATACATCTGTTTGGGATACTACGAGCCAGCAAAATGCGCGGGCATGAACGAGGACGAGCGGAACGCAATGTTCGACGAATGCTTTGAGTACGACGACCATCTGCGCGCCAACGGGCACTGGGCTGGTGGAGAAGCCCTTCAGCCTTCTGAAACCGCGTTGACCGTGTATTGGAAGAACGGCAAGGTCGCGACGACCGACGGTCCCTACGCGGAGACCAAGGAACAGCTCGGCGGCATTCTCGTGCTTGAGGCACGGGACATGAATCATGCCATTCAGCTCATCTCGCAGCACCCGGCCGTGAAGTATGGATCGATATTCGAGGTACGTCCAGCTGGCGATATGAATGAAATGATTCAGCAGAGCAAGCAGCGGCGACAGGGTGCCGCGCGATGAGGGCCGGTCGGATTAATACCGGGGAGTGTGCGTCCAGCGAAGGCTGGCATGATCAGTGGGAGCAAGTCCCACCGGGGTAAGAGTCCAGGCCCCGTAGCTTGAATAGCAGGAAGGAAGGCAACTGAACATCCTGAAGCCTATTGACGAAGCCATCTAAAAGGATGGTGAGCGAGTCGCCGGGCCGTAATGCAAGTGAACCCGTATGGCCTCGAAAGTACTGCAATCCGAAGGCCGAGCCCTCACTTTTCGGGCGAAGGCAGCATGGAGCGTCGCAAGGACTGATGCGGTGAAACACTTCGGCGGGGTTGGTAGGGACAGCACGGTGACAAGGTCATGCTAAGCAACTGGAGAAACCCTCCTCGTCCGTCGCGAAATCGGCGGAGCAGGGAAGCCGTATAACCGGTGACCCCGGGAAGTCGGTGGAAGGCGAGAGGGATTCGGCCGGGTCTGTAGTAGCGAGGAAGCGGAGTAACGTCCGTGGAACGAAGAGGCCCTGCTGTTTGTAATGG